>ERZ651768.1435-NODE-1435-length-17436-cov-6.502218_pt1 | contig 17436 bp, 11 predicted proteins | sample MGYA00514754_ERZ651768 | MGnify/ENA metagenome assembly ERZ651768
CTACATTTGATTTGGATGAATACCTGACGGAATTAGACGGAGATGATATTGTTTGGAGCTATGAAATTACTTCTAATGATGGCCCTGGCTATCCCACCTTTGTGTTGAATGCTGCGGGTGGAGATTTGGGAACTTCCTATGATTTAACAGCTGGATTTTCAGAAGATGCCACGGATGGGTATGATGAAGGCATTGATTTCTATGCACCACCTGCGCCGCCTCCACCGGCTTTTGATGCAGCACTAGGTTGGAATAATGATCGTTATTATACACAAATCCTTGCTGATGACGGGGATTACACCGAACATGTCTTTGATGTTCAGCTTGCATATCCTGCTGATAATCTGATTACACTTACCTGGGATAACACGGGCTGGGCAGATCTCGGCACATTTATTCTCCAGGATGCTTTTGGTGGTTTACTTGGCATTGATGTTGATATGACTCAAGAAAATAGTTTAACCCTTGATAATCCTGCATTGAATACTTTGAAATGGATGGTAACACCTATGGAAACTGATGGAGGCGGGGAAGAGGAAGGCTTGAGTGTGACTATTGATTCTTCAAATGTTGTAACGGTTGCCTACACTGCTGGGTGGACTGGAAGCGGAGAGATTACCTTTATTGCGACGGACCAGACAGCAACTGCGTTGTCTGGTTTAGACAACGCAATCTTCACCGTGGAACCATCTGTAACAATTGTTGAAGAAGTGGGAATTCCCACTGTGTTTACACTTCATCAGAACTATCCCAATCCATTTAATCCTGTGACAACCCTCAGGTATGATCTTCCAGATAATAATCATGTAACATTAACAATATATGATCTTAACGGGAAAGAGATAAACCAATTAGTAAATATAAGTCAGCCTGCAGGGCACAAGTCAGAACAATGGAATGCCACAGACATGCACGGCAAGCCTGTAAGTGCCGGTGTATACCTCTACCAGATTCGTTCTGGGGCATTTGTGCAGACCAAGAAGATGGTGCTGTTGAAGTAAATTATTTGAGTAATTGGATGGGTTTATACATTTCAAACTACAGCTAATCTTTTTCATAAAGGTTCAAAGCCCGTGTTCTGAAGTGAATACGGGCTTTTTTTACATTAATGAATAAGTATAAACTTATCATTCAGGGGGAAACAGAAATTTTTACAGGATTTTTTAAAAGTCCTAATGTATTTGCCTCCTCAAAACTGAATGTGACAATTACAAAAGGGGATACCGGTTTATTTCTTGATAAAGTTATTTATGACACAGGGGAGATCACTAATCTTGAGGGGACCAGTGTGGCACTCCATTATTTGTTACATAATGAAATTCTTGTGAGTTTAATGCAGTCAGGCCTTGAAGCAAGAAAGGGGAAAGGGACCAGAAGCCCGGTGAGCTTGGATGTGAAAAAAGAAATAATGAAAACGAGATTGGATGTCTTTTTTGAAAATAAACACTGAAATAACTCGTATATTTGGATCAGAGAATATTATATGATGGGAAAAATTTGGTTTATCTTATCCCTGGTTGTAGTGATCGGGTACATTCTTTACAGGAAAAAACTAAAACAAATGAAAGACTGATGCTTTAACGCATTGCTGCCGTTAATCATTTCCTTTTGCCCAGCTCATACTTGAATTGTAACTTAATCCAGGGACTCCACTATTATGTGTGGACTAATTAAAATATTTTACAGTAAAATGTACATGCTCGTGAATAAGGTTTTCATTGGATATCCCTCCCATATTCAGCCTATTTTTTGAATAGGTTCATATAATCAGTAATCTTTTGATCCAATATTTAATCGTTTATGTATGATCTAATCTTTAATGGTCAGACTCTTGGTGACACTGGTTCACCAAAATACTTTGATTCATCTGAGCATTTAGTTCCCCCTTCAGCAATGGACAAAAGGGTAGTAAAACCGTCCGGGATGTTTACTATAAAACTGGAGCTTGGAGAATTTATGCAAGAGTATCCAGATAGGAATGTATATGATGCTTCCCAGGGTGATGGGGGTTTCAGCCTAGGTGGCATTCCTCCTGAGGAACTTGCAGAGGCACTGTTAAGGTATCTTCCTCAAGACCGATCAACTAAATATGGTAATCCAATTGGTCGTGAAGATGTTCGTGAAGCGGTTTTCCATAATTACTATGATTTTGATTCCCTGACAGGCCTTACTCCAGATAACATTATTTTTGGTGATGGCGGCAGAGATTTGCTTCAAAAATGGTACCAGCTGATTGTAAGCAATGCGAATCGTTGTGGGGATATTGTGCTTGTTTCTGCCGCTCCATGGGGATCGTATGCACAGGGGACGTATATCAATGGCATCAATACACTCATGGCACCCGGTACTCCGGAGAACGGATTTAAGTTTACCGCTGAAGCGATAGATGTGTCTCTGGACTTTGCTTTAGCAGACAATCGAAGAATTTCAGGCATTGTTTTCACCAGTCCAGATAATCCAACGGGGAATTATTCCAGTTATGATGAATTAATCAATTTGATTGAATACAGCGTTAAAAAAGGGATTACACATATTCTTGTTGATCTCATCTATCAGGTGGTTACAGATCCGGAAGTTGGATGTTACGATGTTAACAAATTATATAATGCCCTCTCAAAGGAAGCAAAACAATCAGTTGTATTTATGGATGGACTTACTAAAGCTGCAGGTGGTTCTAATCTTCGCAATGCCCATATGGTCGTTGGAAATGACCATTGGGTTCATTTGTTAAAAGGATTGGCAACCCATACGGTTCTCCCCAATGCTTTAGGAGAGGCTGCAGCTCTTGAAATTTATGGGCAGGAGAATCCAATAGACCATCCCTGGGTAAAACGCGTCACGGTCCCAACAGCAAAAAGCCGGGCATTTGTCCGTGAACGGTTCCAGAAGCTGGGATATAAATTTATTTGTGACCAGGGTTATTACGCCTTTATCAATATTTGGCCTTATTTAAGGAAAGTAATTCCAGAAGGAATAACCATTGCTGATGGTCAGGGTGGCCAGAAAAATCGGATTGATACAGCCGAAGATTTAAAAACCTATTTGACCACAAAATGTGGTGTAGCAATCATACATGGTACTATTTTTAAACAGCCTCATTTTATTCGTTTTTCATATGCTAATGATCCCGTATATACTGAAGGCGCAATTCAACGATTGCATGATAGTGTAACAGCCCTTGAATAATTCTTTTTTCCCGTTTTAATATTTCTTTTTCAGTAAATTCAATAAAATGAACACACTGTTCTTCTACTTTTTTTTAGCATTAGGCGTTTCATTCCTCTGTTCTCTTTTAGAATCAATAATATTATCTATTACCCATTCCCATGTAGCTGTTCTTGCAAAGACAGGCAGCAAGTCCAGTCGTCTATTGGAAAATATGAAAGAAAATATTAATAAACCGTTAGCTGCTATTCTCACGGTGAACACAGTCGCAAATGTTGTTGGTGCTGCTGGTGTGGGAGCCCAGGCAATGAAGCTGTTTGGAAGTGAATGGGTTGCCATCCTTTCTGGACTCTTAACTTTATGTATCCTTATTTTTTCAGAAATTATCCCTAAAACTCTTGGGACAGTCTATTGGAGGCCTCTTGCAGGTCCGGCTGTGTACATGATAAGAGGGCTTATTTATTTGACATATCCATTTGTTTTTCTCTCCAATTATTTTTCCAAGATCTTCACTTCGGCAAATCATCAACAGAAAGTATCAAGACAGGAAGTGGTTGCAATGGCAGAGATGGGCGAAGATGAGGGGTCCATCAGGGAGAAAGAAAGTGATATAATAGAAAACCTATTTAACTTAAACGATGTTGTTGCTGAGGATGTGATGACGCCGCGATCTGTGGTTTTTGCACTTCAAAAAGACAGCACCGTGGGTGATGTGGTAGGAGAACATACGCCAATTGCTTTTTCGCGGATTCCTATTTTTGATAAAGACATGGATGATATCCTGGGTTTTATTCACAGGTATGATTTAGTGAATAAGCAGGCGGAAGATCAGTTTCATATTAAAATGAAGGATATTTTAGAACCAATTCATACGGTTAAGCAGGAGGATTCTATCGCATCAATTTTGGATGAATTTGTTCGGCGACGCCAGCAAATATTTATGGTTATTGACGAGTTCGGGACAACAACAGGGCTTATTACATTAGAAGATGCTATTGAAACATTGCTTGGAGTTGAAATTGTAGATGAGCATGACTCAGTAGTTGATATGCGAAAATTAGCAACTGAAAAATTTCGCAGCAAACGAGGGAAAAGGAGAGAGAGTTAAGTTTTATGAATCTCACCAAAAATAGAATGCTGTTAATACTCTTTATTTTCCTGAAGGCATATTTTTAATTTTAAAATCCTCTCATATTAGCTGCAATGAAGCGGGCATTCGTTTGTTTATTTAGTTTTGTATTTATTTTTTCTGCAACAGATCGCAGGACACAGTACTTCCTTACCGAACATGATTTTTTATCTAACAATTCGTCATCTAAGATAGCAGTTACAGGACAAAGTTATTATCGGGTTGAATATGATTCCAATGATCGGGTAATAACAAAATCTAAGGTTGATGAAAGAAAAAAAGTGCTGACGTTAGAAGTATATAATTATGATGATTCAACGGGAATTCTTCGTGAAAAAAATATATTCAATGAAAACAGAAAACTGCTCAGCAGAACTGTATTTCAACAGGAGAAAAACTCCCTCGAGTTTTTACAATATCTTTACAATATGGATTCCACAGAAGTTTATGGAGATAGATACACTCGTACAATATTTCAGGATGATGAGAAACCTACCGTCCATAAATTTTTTGATGTGAATGGGTACAACTACGGGGAAATAGGATTTTTCTATGATTCATCAGGAAGATTATCTTCCCAGGTGTGGATTCAAATGCCCTCAGAACGAGTAATCAGAAGATGGAAATATGTTCCGATCCAGGAGACAGATATAACCCGGATTATGGAATATGATTCACTGGGAGCACTTATAATCGATGTAAAACTGGATGGTCAGGGAAGAGAGGAGATACTTACCTTTACAGCGCCTGAAGATTTCAGTTTTGTGGATCATACCAGGACTTCTTTTATAATGGAAGACAATCTGGAAAACGGAGAAATTATTTGGATTGAAGTGGATACCGTAGAGAACAGGATGGATTCTACGAGGATCCATCATCTTCATGGCGAAACGTTATCACCTGGTGCCTACAATATATTGCCACCGTCTCCTTTAATTGATGGTCATGTTTATCACATTATATTTCGTGGAACAACAAAGCACGGGAACATAGCTATTCAGAAGATGATCCGGGAAGTAACATATGACATTTCTGCTCCTGAGATAACATTACTGATGGACTCAAGAATATCCCGCCCGGAAGTTGCTTATGACACGAGTGAACCTCTTAAATCAGCAATTTTTAACTGGTTGCCTGGTTTTCCCAATGATAGCATTGCTTCCATCGAGGTCCAGTTTTCAGAAAAGGATTTGAATAAGGCAAGTAAAGGAAAATTTATTCCGGAGAATAATCCGGATTTAGTTGATAGCGTACAATATGATGTATCCATGATCGGAATTGATAGAGCGGGGAATATGAGTAAAACAGCAGTCGCATTGAGAATTCAATGTGATAAGACTCCTCCCATTAAGGTCTTGAGCCCACAAGTAGGAGAATATGTTAATAATATGAATTTACATTTCTCTCTTAATGAGGATTTGAATAAAGGAACGTTTACAATTGCACGTTCTGAGGAATCCAATCATCCTCAAGTGCTTTTAGTAGTGAACATACCGGATACGTTATTAACAATAGGTGAGCATAGCTTTAATTTGGAGCAATCTTATTCATTTGTTGATGGAATGATGTATAGTTTAACTATTTTTTGCAAAGATAAATATGGTTATGATTCCAATAGGGAAACAATTGATTCTCTTCATTTTGATGTGACCCCACCTGTTTTTTCCTTAGTAGATCCATTTAATGATTCGTATATAAACCATAATGGATTTATCTATTCAACAGATGAACCATTGAGCCTGGCAAAACTTAAATGGGAAAATATTGGTATGATTCAAGATTCTTTTGCTCCCCATGAATTTAATCTAAACCTGGCAGAATTATTTTCGGGAGATTCAGTTCAAATTTCTTTTGACGATTCACTTACATTAGTTGACAGTGCTCAATACCGGTTAACCGTTATTGGATTTGATTTAGCAGGAAATCAGAGCGATACCATATTCATCGAACCCATTACTCATGATATTTCTCCTCCAATTATTTCCGAAGTTAATCCTCCAAATAATTCTTTTGTAAATTCAGTTGATATATCACTGTCCATCAGCGAAGATCTTCAGCTTGGTAGTGCTGTATTTTTTCAAGTTGATGGGAGAACAGATTCATTATCCCCGCACTCACTTCAATTCTCAGGAGAAATGTTGCACATTGGTCCACATGACAGCCTCGATTTCAGTCAGTATAACTTATTAAGTGACAGCAGTATTTATGATATTGAAATATCTGGACAGGATTTAGCCGGAAACAATGCCAAAGTATATAAAATTACAAATGTTACTTATGATATTTCAGATCCAATCATTTCTGAGGTGTATCCACCTGGAAATTCGTTTATAAACAAAGACAGTTTAGCTTTTGTACTAAGTGAGGATATACAATACGGGTGGTATAAACTGATAAATGAAAAGGAAGAAACGGTCGAAACTTCAATATTCGAGAAGGAACAGCTTAAAGGATCCCTTCATTTTGGAACATTTTCTTTAGATGAAAGCGAGGTAGACGGAATTGTGAATACCTTAACCTTCAATTTATTGGATTTTGCCGGGAATCAATCCCAAACATCATTTGACAGCATTACTTTTGATTTTACCCCTCCACAAATACAATTATTTATTGATTCTTACATTAATAAACCGAAAATAAAATTTGAAGCTAGTGAATACCTCCAATCAGGAAGAATGGTTTGGCTTCCCGGTTGGAATATTGATATTATCGATACAGTGTCCATTCAATTCACTGAAGTTGATTTTGATTCTTCCGGAAAAACTGAATTTATTCCCATGGAGATGCAGAAAATAGAAAATGGTGGTTTGAAAGACAGTATAATATACACGGTTTCATTTGAGGGGATAGACAGAGCAGGAAATGTGAATGATCCTTTACAAATCTCTGATATTCATTTTGATATAACAAATCCTGTTATCACAATTGCCCCACCGGAAAAAAATATTTATCTTGCACATATAGAAATAAATTACACGCCCAACGAGGAACTATCTTCCTGTACAATCGAAATATTATCTAATGAAAAAGAATCCCTTCATAATTTTGATGTAGAAAAAACCCTCTTAAATGCTAAGGAAAATACTATTGATATAGTCCCATTTTATGAGTTTGAGGATGTGCAAAATTATTATATTAATATCTCCGGGATTGACCTTGCTGGAAATAGTTCAAAAATTGCATCAGTTTCAGGAATTTATTTTGACGATGTCCCTACAGAAGTGATAATAATTTATCCTGCAGAAGGTGGATTTATTAATAATAGGGAAGTAAGTTATTTTTTGAATGAGCCCCTCATGTCTGGGGATTTTTTCTGGGAACAAACAGGAGGTCCTCCGGACTACTCAGCACCCCATCAAGTTTCTCTTGTAAATGAAGAATTAACTAAAGGTGAAAAGCCCTATATCACCCTGACCAATTCACCTGTTCTCAGGGACAGTGCGATTTATAAAGTAAGATTTGCTGGTGTGAACATGGCTGGCAGTGGTTTGGATTCAATCATCGTTCCAAATGTAACTTTCGACATTACATTGCCTCAGTTCTATGATGTGCTACCAAAAGACAGTACCACCTTTAATTCTGCATTGTTCTATCACATGAGTGAAGATTTAAAAAGCGGCACAGTTTCTTGGTTTATTCCTGAGGAGGATTCTGCTCAGATATTTTCGTTTGATTTGCAAACAGAAGACTTAAGTAAGGGTGCGCATGAAATCGTTGTTTCTGAAAGGTTTCAGGGAATTGAAGAAGGCAAAAGTTATTTGGTAGAATTTACAGGGGTTGATCTTGCCGAAAATGAGTCGGTACCCTTTACACTCTCAAAAATAGTTTATGATATTACTCCTCCCGTTTTCACTAATGTCATTCCCTCTACGGAATCCTATCTTAATTCACCGGATATTTCATACGAAATCAATGAAGATTTACACTCCGGCTCATTTAGCTGGGATTTTGGCTGGAGAAGAGAATTTAAATATGATTTTGAATTGGATGAATTGGGAAGTGGTGGCCATGTACTAAAAAATGTATTGCCTCAAGATGTGTTAGATGAAGATAAAGATAATAATCTAATTATTATTGGTACAGATTTAGCAGGAAATTCTTCTAGTATAGAATTAAGCAATATTGTGTATGATGTGACCCCACCAGAATTAATTATCAAATATCCCGAAACGAATGATGTTCTGACAATAGTTGAATTTGCTTTTACAATTTCAGAAGTTTTAAAAGATGGCCGATTTATTTGCACTCAAACGGCAGGTGCGTTTGATGAGGAGTCTCCAAGGTTGATTCAATTGTCAGGATATGAACTGGAAAAAAGCCAGAAGTCAAAAAAACCTCCTTTGAACAAAACTACATTGAACAATGGTTCGGTATATGAAATAGAGTTTAAAGGAGTGGATTTTGCTGACAATTTCGCAAAACCTTCTGTGGTGAGTAATGTATTATTTGACAATGAAAATCCGGAAATAATCATCTTAGCTCCCGCTAACAATGAGATAGTGTATGGTGCCAGCATAAGTTATTCTCTTTCTGAGAATCTTAAGGAAGGCAAAATTATATGGAAGAAAAAAGAGGGAAAATTTTCTTTAATGGGTTTGATACTCTCATTGTTTAGTTTTCTTTCTTCCGATTCAAAAGAGATTGATATGGTAGAAAAGGAATTGACCAAGGGAGATCACAAAAAAATAGTTCCTTACAATCAAACTGAATTAAAAACTGGGGAAATTTATTCTCTTACAATTCAAGGGGTTGACATGGGAGGAAATATTGGAGATTCTGCTGTCATCCAAGAGATACAAGTAATGAATTCTTCTAAATAAAAAAGATAAAATATTGCTGGTGATCAATTTGAATTATTTCATTTTTCTTTGGTTTTATATTATTGTATTAACTTGTCCTTTATAGGAATTGGAGTTCATTAGGATAAAAGGTAAATTCGCCGGAAAATTTTAGGAGAAATCATGGCAAAAAAACAGTTGAGTTTTGCTGAAAAAGCAGCGAAAAAGAAGAAAAAAGGATTTAAGTCTGTAAAATTCATTAAGAGTTTCCGTTCGGAAAAAACAGGGCATTGGCGTTTCAAAGAACGGATTTTGAATCTAATTGGGGGTGAATCTATTGATGCAGCTCTTGAGAGGCAGGAAAAAGAAGTCCATGCTTTGGATATTGAAATGCCGGTAGCTGAAACAGAACCGGCTGAGGTGGAAACGACTTCTCAAGAAGAAACTCAGGAAGAAGCTGTCGCTGAAGAAGTTCAAGATGCAGAAGCTGCACCAGTAGAGGAAAAAGAGACTGAGGCAGAGCCTGCAGTTGAAGAAGTACAAACATCGGAAGAAATCCAGGCAGAGGAAACGGAACCAGCTGAAGTTGAAGAGGGAAGTTCAGAACCCGAACCTGAGGAAGTATCTGAAGCAGCAGTTGATGAGGGAGAAGAAGTTCAGGAAGAAGCTGTCGCTGAAGAAGTTCAAGATGCAGAAGCTGCACCAGTAGAGGAAGAAGAGACTGAGGCAGAGCCTGCAGTTGAAGAAGTACAAACATCGGAAGAAATCCAGACAGAGGAAACGGAACCAGCTGAAGTTGAAGAGGGAAGTTCAGAACCCCAACCTGAAGAAGTATCTGAAGCCCCAGTTGATGAGAAGGAAGAAACTCAGGAAGAAGTTGATGCTGAAGGAGAACAGGAAGTCCATATGGAGGAAAATCCCAGTACCGATGGAAAAACCGATGGTGAAGGACAGGAAAAAGAACCTCCAAAATCTGCTGAAAAAGAAACTGACTAATTTTTATTTGCTTAAATGGAGGGGTGGCAGAGCGGCTTAATGCACCGGTTTTGAAAACCGGCAAGGGTTTATGCCCTTCGGGGGTTCAAATCCCTCCCCCTCCGCTTCGAAAGCTATAAAAAAATACTTGGAGAGGTGTCCGAGTGGCTTAAGGAGCACGCTTGGAAAGCGTGTGTGCGTTCACGCGTACCGAGGGTTCGAATCCCTCCCTCTCCGCTGTTTGATTGGGGGAAAGCTCTTTGGAAGGAGGACTTTTGAATTTATTTGGAGCAAGTGTGCACTGCAAATTGATTCTATACTCCCCTAGGGGTAAATTGAGAACGTGAAAAGGAGATGGTTATGAAGAAATTTTTATTTATTGCACTTTTTCTATCTGTTATGTTTGGACAGCAAAGAGCAACAACTGATGATGAGGAAATAGTAATTCTAAATGAAGACGGTTCTTGGCAGTATCAAACGGGTGAAACAGGAAAGAAAAAAGATGAAGGAACTGCCAAGGATGAGAAAGAAAATGGGATATGGATTACTTTGTATGAGAATGGACAGAAGAACAGTGAAGGTGCTTACAGGGGTGGGAAAAAAGATGGACAATGGATTGAATGGTACACGACTGGGGAGAAGAAAAGCGAAGGAAATTACACGGATGGAAAAAAAGATGGGAAATGGACTGAATGGAATAAAGAATGGCAGAAATCTGAAGGAATGTACACGGATGGAAAAAAAGATGGGAAATGGACTTATTGGGAGTTGTACGACAATGGACTGAAATTTAAAGAAGAACCTTACAATTATGAGAAAGGAGATTGGACATGGATTTCTTTGTATGTGACCGGACAGAAGAAAAGTGGAGGGACTTTTAAGGATGGAAAAAAAGTTGGAGAATGGACTGTATGGTATACGACTGGGGAGAAAAAAAGTGGAGGAACTTATAGGGATGGGAAAAAAGAAGGACCATGGACTGAATGGTATAAGAGTGGGCAGAAGAAAAGTGGAGGAGATTACACGGATGGTGTAAAAGAGGGGATATGGATTTCTTTGTATGAGGTTGGGGAGAAGAAAAGTGATGAAATTTATACGGATGGAGAAGAAGTCGGGAAATGGACTTTTTGGTCTCCAAATGGGAAAGAAAGTTCGGAACTTTCTTTCAAAAGTGGAAGAAAATGGGATGGGATATATACTAAATGGTATTCTAATGGACAGAAGTGGTCGGAAAGAACTTACAAGGATGGTAAAACTGTTGGTTTAGGAACTATATGGTATGAGACTGGACAGAAGATGGAAGAAGGGATTTATGAGGATGGAGGGAAAGATAGTTTATGGACTTTTTGGTTTGTGAATGGAAAGAAGAAGTCGGAAAGGACTTACAAGGATGGGAAAGTACACGGAAAGATGAATATATGGTATGAGACTGGTCAGAAAATGATAGAGGGAAATTTCAAAGATGAGAAGGAAGAAGGAATATTTACTCGATGGTATGAAAATGGGAAGAAAGAAAGCAAAGGAATGTACAGGAATGGAGAACAGGAAGGAGAATGGACTTACTACAATAAAAAGGGAAGAATTAAAGAAGTAAAAGACTACTTAAGAGTAATAAATGAAGACTAATCAAGAATCGCTGAATTATTTGATGAAATAAAATGGAGTATCAAAATTAGACTAAGGAGAAATGAAATGAAAAAGTTATTTATTTTATTTACACTTATTTTATTTGTTATTACCTGTGGTAAAGACAAAGATAACATCAAAGATGGTTATTTTAGTTACCCCTACGAGAATGGTCAGTTACATATGGAAGGAAATCATAAAAATGGAAAGAAAGACGGTAAATGGACTATCTATTTCGAAAATGGACAGATAGACAATATTCAACACTACAAAAACGGAAAAAAGGATGGTAAATGGGTTTGGAATTATGATAACGGGCAGATAAAAATGAAAGGAAACCACAAAAATGGAAAAAAAGATGGACAATGGACTGAATGGTCCACGGTTGGGGAGAAGAAATATGAAAATACTTACAAGAATGGAAGCAAAGATGGTAAATGGACTACCTACAATGAAGATGGAACAATAAAAACAGTAAAAGAGTACTAACCAACAATTACAAATTAATTCCTCTGGGTAAAAGACTTTTATTTATAGCATTGTTGGTTGTGTTTGCCTGTCAGGATGAAGAGGCAGATTCAAAGTTTGATTTTCCTCTCATAGACCTGAATCCTAATTCTTCAACCTTTGAACAAACCGTTGGCCCTGCGGACTTTTTAGGTGATGTCTGTATTGTCTTTTTTGGGCATGAATCCTGAGGGACCTGCAGAAGCCGGTTCGGCTTTCTGAACAGTATTTATCTTGATTTAGTCTCACAGTATATTTTGGATGTACATATTTTGGGTATTGGAAAGGATCAGTACAATGAATATCTTAATCAAATGGTTGAAGGACGGGTACTTCCATGGATGGAAGATTCACAGAATGAGGGTTATCCCGTTTGGACAGACTGGGATGCCAGTCAGAGATATGTATATTTTTTAAATCGAGGTGGTATCGTTGATACGACCTTTAATATCACTCCTTATTCCCCAAGCAATCCGGCAGATTATGCGTACATTATGGGCCTAATATTGGAGCTTCGGACCGATGATGTACCTTCTTCCGTGTTTGATGTTAATTTCAAATAAATAGTAATTTTTTATAAATAATACTAAAATTTTATGTCTACAGCCACAATTATGCTGGATAAAAAACTGAGGGAGTATCTTTTAAATGTTTCCGTAAAGGAGTCGGAAATCCTCCGGGAACTTCGTGAAGAAACAGCGCAGATGGAATATTCCGCAATGCAGATTTCTCCAGAGCAAGGTGCCTTCATGTCATTTTTAGTTGAGTTAATTCAGGCCAAGCGCACACTTGAAATCGGTGTTTTTACCGGCTACAGTGCACTTGTAGTAGCAATGGCGCTTTCTGAAGATGGAATCGTAACAGCCTGCGATGTGAGTGAAGAATGGGCAAATGTCGGTATGAAATACTGGAAAAAAGCACAAGTAGAAGATAAAATTGATCTCCGAATTGCTCCTGCTTTGAAAACACTTGATCAACTTCTTTCTGAGGGGAAACAAGGAACCTATGATTTTGCTTTTATTGATGCTGATAAAATAGAGTACCAAGGTTATTTTGATAAATCTCTGGAGCTTCTTCGGATTGGAGGATTGATAGCAATTGATAATGTTTTATGGGGAGGGAGCGTAATAGATGATTCCATTCAGGATTCATCTACAAAAGCAATCCGGGAATTCAATGAGAACTTAAGTTCCGATCCAAGAGTTTCCATTTCAATGGTTCCAATTGGGGATGGTTTGACATTAGCGTGTAAGCTATAAAAATGTATCAATCCGTTTTTTCCTTAAAGAATCAGGAATTCCATTCTGGATGAATGTTTCTATGCTGTTTGATCATAAACTGGTGATCAACTAATTTCAGGCTGTTCAATTTTCAATTCTTTATTAGTTTTCAATTAATAGGTAAATGAGCTCAAAGAATCCCAGAGTCAGATTTGCACCCAGTCCAACCGGGGAACTCCACCTTGGAGGAGCCAGGACAGCCCTGTTTAACTGGTTGTTTGCAAGGCATCATGATGGTCAATTCCTCTTGAGAATTGAAGATACTGACCAGGCACGCTCCAGAGAGGAATTCACTCAACAGATTTTCGACTCTTTAAGCTGGCTTGGACTGGACTGGGATGAGGAGCCTCTTTATCAATCCAAGAGGGGAGATCGCTACAGCGAAATGATCAATATTCTCCTTAAAACTGAAGATTCATACAGGTGTTTTTGTTCAAAGGAGGAATTGACTCGAAAACGGGAGAAAGCACAGAGTGAAAGCGGTGGCTATATGTATGATGGATCTTGCCGAGCTCTTTCTGAAGAACTCATTTCTGAAAAGTTATCGGGTAATCACCCCTTTGTTGTTCGATTAAAAGTTCCCCGGAAAGTACTTAAATTCCAGGACCATATTTATGGTGAAATAGAAGTGAATACTGAAGAGATTGATGATTTTATTGTTGCTCGTTCAGATGGAAATCCAACTTATAATCTTGTGGTAGTCATTGATGACCATGACATGGACATTACACATGTGATTCGCGGGGAAGATCATGTTTCGAATACACCAAAACAGATTATGATCTACGAAGCTCTTGGGTTTCCAATGCCGGAGTTTGCCCATCTCCCAATGATTCTTGGCCCCGATAAGCGCAGGCTCAGTAAGCGCCATGGTGCCACCGGTGTGCAGGAATACCGGAACAATGGATATCTTCCGGAAGCTTTGATCAATTATCTTTCATTGCTTGGGTGGAATCCTGATACGGAAAAAGAAATATTTTCATTACATGAACTGGCGCAGTCCTTCCAGATAAACCAGGTGCAGAAAAAACCCGCAGTGTATGATGAAAAAAAACTCCACTGGATCAGCGGTCAGCATATCTTCAATTCTACAGTAAATGATCTTTTTGAAGGAATCCGAAAGATAAATCCGGACTGGCGTGGTGAGGAAGAGGATGAATTCCTGATAGAGGTAATCGAACTCCTAAAATTACGGGCAAAATCTCTCATTGAACTGCAGGATATCTCCGAATATTTTTTTGAAGATCCAAAATCGTATGATGAAAAAGCTTCCCGGAAACACTGGAAGGATGATACGGTTAGCTCGTTAGTCCGGCAGTATTATAAAACACTGAACACATTGGATGAATGGACTGAGGATGGGGTGGAACAGGCTCTCCGGAATGTTGCAGAGGATGAAGGGATATCTGCAGGAAAATTGATCCACCCGGTTCGGTTATCATTGAGTGGTGTTCCTGCTGGCCCATCTCTATTTGCCATGATGGGGCTATTAGGGAGGGAAACGTGCCTCAGACGTCTTGGATCGGCCCTTCAGCGCTTTCCATTGCAGGAGACGTGAAAGAAAACTGAGAATGGCTGCTGAAGAAAGATCATCTGTGAATTTCATTGAAGCTGTTATCAATGAAGATTTGAAAACAGGGAAACATGAGGGACGGGTCCACACGCGGTTTCCCCCTGAGCCCAATGGGTTTCTTCACATCGGCCATGCAAAATCTATCTGCCTGAATTTTGGTATAGCTGAAAAATACGATGGTGGTCTGTGCAACCTCCGATTTGATGACACCAATCCTCTTAAGGAAGAAGAAAAATATGTGAATTCCATTATTGAAGATGTGAAATGGCTTGGATTTGACTGGGAGGATCGTTTGTATTATGCCTCAGATTATTTTGATCAATTATTCGATTATGCTGTTCAGCTCGTTCGGGATGGAAAAGCATTTGTATGTGATTTGAATTCTGAAGAGATCAGGTCATATCGGGGCACTCTCACTGAACCGGGGAAGGAAAGTCCTTATCGAAATCGTTCTATCGATGAGAATTATGATCTTTTTATGTGCATGAAATCGGGAGAATTTCCTGATGGTTCCCGAACATTACGGGCAAAAATTGACATGTCTCATCCAAATCTGAATATGCGGGATCCTGTCATCTATAGAATTCTGCATGCCTCACATCATCGAACGGGAGACACATGGTGTATTTATCCAATGTATGACTGGGCTCATGGGCTTGAAGATTCCATTGAAAGGATCACCCATTCCCTGTGCACGCTTGAGTTTGAAGATCACCGTCCCCTGTATGATTGGTATCTAGAACAGCTGGGGGTGTATCACTGTCAGCAGATTGAATTTGCCCGGCTCAACCAGAATTATACTGTCATGAGCAAGAGGATGCTTCTGGAGCTGGTTGAGGGTGGGTTTGTGTCTGGCTGGGATGATCCCCGAATGCCTACAATCTCTGGATATCGACGTCGGGGATATACCCCGCAATCCATTCGGAATTTTGCCGAAAAAATTGGGATTGCAAAAAGGGATAATACAGTTGAAATTTCTTTGCTGGAACATAGTGTTCGTGAAGACCTGAATAAACGGGCTCCGCGGGTTATGGCTGTATTACAGCCCCTGAAAATAGTGATTGAAAATTACCCTGAAGAACAAACAGAAGAATTGGCTGCCGTAAACAATCCTGAGAATCCTGAGGCGGGAACTCGTAATGTTCCTTTTTCACGTGAGCTGTTTATCGAGCAGAATGATTTCATGGAAGATCCTCCGAGGAAGTTCTTCCGGTTGGCACCCGGAAGGGAAATTCGTCTGCGGTATGCCTACTTTATCACCTGTACTCAGGTCATTAAGGATGAGAACGGGCATGTGATTGAAATACGGTGTACCTACGATCCGGAAACGAAAGGTGGGTCTGCCCCTGATGGACGGAAAGTAAAAGGGACTATACATTGGGTTTCAGCCAAACATTGTTTAGATGCTGAAGTTCGTCTTTATGATCGTTTATTTTCTGTTTCTAATCCAGGAAAAGATGGTGATTTCAAAAAGGATATCAATACTGATTCTTTACAGGTGTTGACTCATTGTAAAGTTGAGCCCTCCCTGAAGAATACAGATCCAAGTGTGACGGTCCAATTTGAACGGAAGGGGTATTTCTGTGTTGATTTTGTGGACTCTTCCCCAGAGCATCTTATCTTCAACCGTACTGTACCTCTTCGGGATTCCTGGAAAAAGATCGAAAAAAGTCAACAAAAAGATTATAAATGAAATTAGGTTTATGAAAATAAAGTCTGGAAACACACAGTTAAATCGGGTTACTTTCAATATTATGTCCCAGAGAATTCAAAATATGCTCAAATTATTGTTAGCCATATTTGTTGCCCTCAGCATCGGTTTTTCTAAACCAAAAATCAACATCTATCTCATCAAATTTGATAACATCCAAAATGACCAGGTCACTGAATGGCTTCGGGATGGTTTTCCAGATTTAGTCCGGGAAGAGTTAATCAAAAATGGAGGAATTCAAATAAGGGGTCATGCAGACTTGGAAAGAGTTATGAATAACCGTACGTTGCTTCGGGGGGATCGTTCAAGGCGGAGAGACCTCCTGTTATTAGGGAAATATGACCGACAACTGGATGAAATGAAAATTAGGGTTCAACTGGTTGATATTGCCACCTGGGAGGAATTGGATAAGCGGAGTCTTACAGGCAGTCATCAAGATATTTCTTCTTTGAGTAATCGTTTAGTTGAAACCGTACATACAATGCTGATGCCTTTATTACCGATAAAAAAAGATCCTACCTTATCCGCATCACAGTATCGTACCTATGGAATGCCGGATCTTGCACAGGAATTAACGAAGTCGATTGATCATGGAATTGATCTTATGGAAGAATCCATGGATCTTATTACAGGTGCCAAAGGAATACCTACCGATACTGATCCGGATATCACTGGTGAATGGGTATTAGATT
>ERZ651768.1436-NODE-1436-length-17435-cov-9.796981_pt1 | contig 17435 bp, 17 predicted proteins | sample MGYA00514754_ERZ651768 | MGnify/ENA metagenome assembly ERZ651768
GATCTGCCGCGTCACGGGGAATGGGATGACCAAACGGGCTTCACGGTGGTGCGGACATCGGATGGGCCGGTTGTTGAGGGCTCATTCTGCGAGAGACAGCGGTTCGAGGTATTCCAGGCGCCGATACTAAGAGGGGGCGCCACATCCAGCCAGGTCTCTTGGATCAAAAGCCTCACCGTTACCGGCTGCGAACCCAATCAAGCTCTGGACTTCGAGACCAAAAACCTCTATAACGGCCTGTCTGTCGGATCGGAGTCGGTCTCTTTCCGGTTGTACGCCCAGGGTTCGGGCACCATGCTGGTGATGACCGACAAGCAAAACCCTCACCTTCCGGGGCCGTTTCATCTCCTGATGCTGGGTATGGAAGTCATAAAATCCAACGTCCTGAGCCCAGTCGTGACTGTCATGTTCCGGGTGTTTCCCTTCCTGCGTTCCAACCGGGAGTTGTCCCGCATCAAGAACGCGGTTGAACGGGGCTGATCAGGGAGACCTTGATTCGGCCTAGTTTCACGCCTACACTGCACCCCTGATATACACCGCGACCTAGGAGCATCAACATGGACCTGGAATTAAAGGGTAAAACAGCGATCATCACCGGCGGAAGCCGTGGCATCGGCAAGGCGGTTGGCCGGGAGTTCGGTCTTGAGGGGATGAAAGTTGCCTTGGTGGCCAGAGGGCAGGAAGCCTTGGAGGAGTGCGCCCGGGAGTTGGCCGAAGAGACGGGCGGGGATTTCATCACCATCGTGGCCGATACTGGAAACCCGGAGTCGGTCCAGGCCATGGTTAAAGAGGCTGCTGAGAAGTTGGGCCGCATCGACATCTTGGTCAACTCAGCCGCCCGCGTCGGCGGCGCCTACACACCCAAGCTGGCCGAGATTACCGAAGAAGATTTCTGGGGCGACATGAATGTGAAGGTCATGGGTTATCTGCGCTGCTCCCAGGCGGTTGCGCCCTACATGATCGAACAGGGCTGGGGCCGCATCATCAACCTCAGCGGCATGGCCGCCCGTCAGGCTGGCTATGCCGTGGGCAGCATGCGAAACGTGTCCGTGTCCGCCCTTAGCAAGAACCTGGCCGATGAGCTGGGTCCCCAGGGAATCAACGTCACCACCGTGCATCCTGGGATGACCTTCACAGAGCGCGTCCCAGCCATGCTCGAAGAACGGGCCAAGGCCCAGGGAATCACCGTGGAAGAAGCGGAAAGGCAGATGGCGGAAGGAAACTCCATCCACCACATAGTCGACGCCAAAGAAGTGGCCTACGTCATCGCCTTCCTAGCCTCCCCCAAGTCCGTCTCCATCAACGGAGACGCCATAGCCGCCGGCGGCGGAACCCCAAGAGCGATTCACTACTAGATTAGTCAGTTCCCTTCCAAAAGAACTTTACATAACTGACACCATCGGTTCCCAGATGTCGGCCCTTCCGGCACTTTCTGGCGGGCTTGCGGCGTGTGACGGCGGGGTCATGTAATTATTGTTGTGAGATGGAGTGGGATACACGGCGAGGGAATTGGCGTTTCTGTTCCAGATTGGCTGGGTGCCAATTGAAACTCTCTTGAATTGCGTTATTTCCAGGCGAGGCTGACCGTTCCCTTAAGTTAATTTCCCGGGATTTTTGCAGGTCGGTTGCCACCACTAATAAGCCGCCAACTCCCGCGCCGCCGAGATTATGTCCGGCGGCCCGGGCAGTAGTGCGTCTTCCAAGGTTGGGCTGTAAGGGAAGGACGGCACATCTAGCGCGGCCACCCTCTGTACCGGAGCGTCTAGGTACTCGAAGGCGTCCTTGGCGACGATGGCCGCCACCTCAGCTCCAACTCCCCCGGTCAGGTTGTCCTCATGGACGATGCAAACCCGGCCCGTCTTCTTCACCGACTCCAGCAGAGTTCTGGTGTCCAAAGGACTAACAGAGCGCAAGTCCACCACCTCGCAGCTAATTCCCTCGGCAGCCAAGGTCTCCGCCGCCTCAAGGCAGTGGTGCACCGACAGTCCATAAGAGATCAACGACAACTGCTGCCCCTCCCGCCGAACAGCCGCTTTTCCGATGGGCACCGTGTAATTGCCCTCTGGAACGTCTCCCTGGACCGTGTTGTAGGCGAGTTTGTGCTCGAAGAACAACACCGGATTGTTGTCGCGGATGGCGGCCTTCAACAGGCCCTTGGCGTCGTGAGGATTGCACGGCACTACAACTTTTAAGCCGGGCACGTGGGCGAAATACGCCTCAACGCTCTGGGAGTGGTACAGCCCGCCCCGGACTCCCCCGCCGTAAGGAGCACGAATGACTATGGGCACGGAATAGTCGCCGTTGGTGCGGTAATACATCCGCGCCGCCTCGCTGACGATCTGGTTGAAGGCCGGGAATATGAAGTCGGCGAACTGGATCTCCACCACCGGGCGCAGCCCATTCATGGCCGCTCCGATGGCCACGCCGACCATGCCAGATTCGGCCAGAGGGGAGTCGATGACTCGCTCGGGCCCGAACTCATCCAGCAGACCGTCGGTGACCCGGAACACGCCGCCGTTCACTCCGATGTCCTGGCCGATCAGGAACACACTGGAGTCTGCGGCCAACTCTTCGCGTAGGCCCTGCCGCACAGCTTCGATCAAGCGCATCTCACCCATGACGCCGCCCTAGGGCGCGTAGACCCCATTTAGCGCTGATTCAGGAGCGGGAGAAGGGGCCGCGTCCGCGAACTCGATGGCAGATTCAACCTCTTGGTCCACGGCGTCCCGCAGCGCCTGGTCCGACTCGTCATCCAGAAGTTCGGCGGAGAGCAGAATGTCCCTGAAGCGGGGCAGGGGGTCAAGTTCCCTTTCCGCAGCCAATTCTTCCGGTGTCCGGTAGCGCAGGTGGTCGTCGGAGCTGGAATGGGGCATCATGCGGATGGTCGTGGCTTCCACCAGGCTAGGTCCGTCGCCAGACCTGGCCCGCGCCACTGTCTCCCGCACGGCCTGATAGACCGCCAAAGGGTCTAAACCATCCACTGTGATGCCGGGGAAGCCGTATCCCTCGGCCCGCTTGGCGATCTGTGGCTCGGCGCTCTGAAGATTGACCGGGACCGAAGTGGCCCAGCCATTGTTGTTGCAGAAGAAGACCACTGGCAGCCGGTGGACGCCCGCGAAGGCCAGCCCCTCGTGGAAATCGCCTTCACTGGCCGACCCTTCGCCGAAGTAGACTATGGTTACAGCGTTCTGGCCCTTGAGTTTGGAGGCCAGAGCGACACCCGACGCTCGAGGGAGGGTCGTCCCTACGGAACTGCCCATGGAGATGATTCCCAGTTGCTTGTATCCCCAATGCATCGGCATCTGCCGGCCGCCGCCGTTGGGGTCCGCGGCCTTGCCGAACATATTGAGCATCACTTCCTGGGTGGTCATGCCTTTAACCAGCATCGCCCCCAGGCTCCGGGCGTAGGGGACTATGAAATCGTTGGCGGTGTCCAGAGCGTAGGCGCTGGCGACATCGGCCGCCTCTTGGCCATCGCAGGGCATGGAGAACAGAACTCGGCCCTGCCTGGTCAGGAGCCAGCTCTTTTCCGAGATGGCCCGCGCTAGCAACATGTACCGGTAGACCCGCTGGGCGTCGGCGCCGTCGAGTCCGGATTCGCTCAAACGATCACTGAATCGATGTGCACCGTCGTTAGCCGGCATCAAAGCTCCTAGGGTGCGGGTGTTGGCCCAGCTAGACTAATCTAACGAAACAGGCAGGCTCTTCACCGAGCGGAAGGTCAGGCTTTCTTGGTATTCAGCCCGGTCATTTCTCGAATCGAGATTCGGGTACCGCTCGGCTAGGGCGCCGAAAACTTCCTGTCCCTCGACCCTGGCGATGGTTGCGCCCAGGCAGTGGTGAACGCCAGCACCAAAGGCCACATGGGAGTTGGGCCAGCGGGTGATGTCCATTGTGTCCGGGTCCGCGAACTTGTTGGGGTCGCGGTTGGCCGACGACACGAACCAGCGGAGCCGTTCGTCCTTCTTGATCGTCTTTCCTCGAATCTCCACGTCTTCGGTGGCGATACGCTGGATCGACTTAACCGGAGGGTCATAGCGCAGGGCTTCCTCGGTCGTCCTGACCATGAGCCCTTGGGTGTCTGTCTTGAGCAAATCCCATTGGTCGCGGTTATTAAGCAACGCCATGGCGCCATTGCAGATCAGGTTGATGGTCGTTTCGTGCCCAGCCACCAACAGCAAAGAGGTGTTTACCAGCACCTGTTGACGGGTGAATACGCCGGACTTCTCTCCACTGGCGAGCACTGATATGAAATCGTCTTTAGGGCTGGCGATCCGTTCGTTGACCATGGGGTCCACGTAGTCCAGCATCCCCTGCATGCCCTCGGCCACCAAGCGCATCCGGTCCGGCTCGCCTCGTCCTGCGTGCAGAAGTTTCTCGGCCAGCATCCGAATGTGCGGGCGTTCAGATTCGGGCACGCCCATCATCTCGGCGATGACTAGGACCGGCAGTGGCACAGCCAGGTCCCGCATCAAGTCAACGTCGCCGGTCTCCTCAGCCGCATCCAGAAGTTCTTTGATAGCTGATCTGACCAACGGCCGCCATTCTTCCATGGACTTGGGGGTGAAATAGGAGTGCACGACTTTCCGCATCTCCAGGTGCTCGGGCCGGTCGAACTGGATCAATTGATTGCCCCGGTAATCCTTCATGAAATCGTACAACTCTTTGTCCGAATCCAAGATTGCCGGGTAGGCCGGGCGCGGGTCATTCACGTATACAGAGTTCGAAAATTGCTCGTGGTTCCGGGCCAGCCAGACTAGGTCGTCATGCCGGGTGATCACCCAGAGTTCGTAAAGTTCGTTCCAGTGGACGGGGTCTTCATCCCTTATCTTCCCGTAATAACGGTAGGGATCTTGAATGACGTCCGCGGCGAACATGTCGTCGTTGATGCTTGTTGACATTGCGCTTTTAATCATACGCAATCTGAGGCTGAATATAAATGCTACGGCCACATTCCCCTATTCATTAAATTGCATTGTCAATAGTTGATTCTATAATTAATTATTGACAATGCAATTTAAGCATGGCGACAACAAACACGACGATTCATCTGCAGATGTGACGTTATTTCCTGGGCGCTCATTTCAGCGTTGTTAAGTACTTGGAGCGCCGGATGAAGGAGCAGAACGGCATACCCCTGGCCTGGTGGGATGTTATGCAACAACTGGCAGACGGTCCTAAGCTAGGTCTGCGCATGAGCGAGCTGGCGGACTCGGTGCTGCTGACCCGCAGCGGCATCACCCGTCTGGTCGACCGGATGATCGAGGCCGGCCTGATAGTCCGGGAACCTTGCCCAGGCGACCGGCGAGGCTACTACGCAGTGATCACGCAAAAAGGTCTGGACACCATCGAAAACGTAGGCCCCGACCACTTTAGACATGCCTGGGAAGTCTTCTTGGGACACATATCCGAAGAAGAGGCAGTGATGTTGGAGAAGGTCTTCAGTAGGGTTCTGGCCGCCGAAAAATAATAGGTCTCGAAAATAACGTGAGCGCAAAAAAGACCCCGTCCGGTATTCCAGACGGGGTCTTTTTTGTATGCTTGGTTCTTTCGGAGGTTAAGCATCGTCTAGGACGGTGTCTATCACGTCGGGGGAAAAAGATGCGACTTCCACTCCCAGCTTGCGGCTCAGCGCTTCGTGGATCGCGTCGCTCAGTGCCTTGAGTTCCCGTTTGTTTAGCTCCGGCATTGGGTCCAGCGCTTGGGCCAGGTCTACTCGGTAGCGTTTAGGATATTTTGCGCTGGTGGTGCCTAAGCACCTGAATCTTAGGGGTGTAGCCGCCATGGTGGAGAACTGGTTCTCCATCCAGGCGGAACGGCCATTGTCGGTCCACCACCAGTACACTGTTGCCACGACAGGCTCGGGAGTGAAAGGCTGACGGTCGCGACTGCGGCGTTTCGTGGCCGGTTCGCGGTTGGCCATTGCAGTAAGACCGTCGACTGGATGCTGTACGGTCAGTGTCATGGTTCCTCGGCCGGAAGAAAAATGTATAAAAAGAAAAGAAACTGAAAGATTGCTTAGTCCGACCAGAACATACTACGTTAGCGAGAATTACGCGAGAATTACAGCCGTGTCATCCCCTAATAAGGAAAACTACCCCTGATACAAGCAGCATGGCGGTAATGATTCTGGGGAATATGTGTTCCGGGACCCGCCGGAGAATAACACGGCCCAGGACGGCGGAGACGGCGGCGATGGCCCCAAGTCCGATACCCAGCGCCAAAACCCGCACCGTGATCAGGTCATCGGAGCCGAAGATGATCAGCTTAGGCACTTGAATCATACCCATACCCAAGGCTGATGTGCCGATGTATGCACTGGCTGTCAGCCCATAAGCTAGGTAGAAAACGGCTGCGAAAGGTCCGGGGATCCCCAAGAAAGCAGAGCCGAATCCGGTGCCTGCGCCCAACGGAACGAACCCCCATAGCTTCATGTTGAATTCGCGTCCTATAGGCAGCCGGGTGTAAACAACAAATAGGAGCATCATCACGCCCAAGATGCGCACCAGGACTGTGGTGTCTATGGAGATGAAGATTAAGCTGCCGACGATGGAAAATGGGAGCGACCCCAGGGAAAAAAGACGGACCACCGGCCAGTTGAGTCCATCTCGGTGCAACCAGACCCGGGAAACGGTGCTGAGTACCTGGGAGATGGACAATATAGGTATGGCCTCGCGCACGCCGAACACCCAGACCAAGACTGGGAGTGCGACTACTCCGCCGCCGAATCCGGCCACCCCGGCGATGGTGAACCCAACGGTGGTGGCCACCACCACCGCGACTATTTTCAGGACTTCTTCCAATCGTCACTTGCCAAAAAAAGCCCCGGTCCACCGAGATGGACCGGGGCCGAATAGCCTAGCTTAAATAAAGTTAGTCAGTCAAACATGCGGCGTTACAGACCGCTGAGACGAGGGTGATCAGCGAAGACTAGAGATTTGAACTGCAGACCTTATCTGAGTGAGCGGGAGCCTCGTCCGGAGAATTGGCGGCAACGGGCACAACCGTAGCAACCGCTAACAGGGCCACGAAAACCAACGGAATCAAAAATCTGCGCATGTCTTACCTACCGTGGTTCATATCCAAGAGTCGCGCCTACCGTGATTCTAATGATTGGCAGTCTCAGCGTCAAGGAGGGGAAGATGATGACCTGGGCCCGATGTATGCCGTTGCTCCGCTGATTGAGTTCAGCAGGAGTCGCCAGTTACGTTGGCTGCTACCAAAGTGGTCAATAGAATTGCCGGACCGATTTCTCTGCGTGAGGAAATGATGAGACTGCGCGCATCTCTGGTATGCTCGTACAGGGTACATACCAAGCCCACGACCTGGACGAGGAACACAGATTCCTGCCGACAAGTCAGGCCAACTAACATGTAGAAAACTAAGAGACCGGCCCTTTGGGCCGGTCTCTTAGTTTTGCGGTTATCTCGAATTTGGGAAACCCATGGCGAGCCGATCAGAGCGTCACTCTGGTCACCCGGAATCGGTCGGTTTATCACGGTAAGGCGAGGGCGACTCCACAGATAATGATAAAAATGTCTCATCATTCAACGGAGGTGTGAAAAGTTCGCCCTAGGAGTTAACAAAATGTGCGATATGCTTATCGGGCAGATGGGTCAAGGACCGGCGGTTCGGGACCGAGTCACGCTGGTTGAAACAATGGTGATCGTTGGAGCCATCGGGGCTTTCGCGGCTATCTACAGCTATATAGTCATCGCCGCGATAAATTTCAATCCATGAAATCGGTGGCGTGAGTTGGGATAGTCTGAAGTAGGCCTTAGCGACCAACGTTTTCGCATACCAATAGGAATATTGATCCAAAGATGAACAAATACCCTTTCGGTGACCAGATCGTATCGCGCCCGATTGGCCAGGCTGTCGAAGCCGCCAACGGAGAAGTTGTTGCACTAGTAAGTTGCCCGGCGTGTTCAACATCCTAGGTGTCACCCGGCGGGCAGATCCGGCAATCAGCTGATAATTTGTTGTTCCACTGTTAGAAATTGCATGGAGTCCAAGGCTGATTCTGAACGGCGAACATGCAATCAGCCCGCAGCAGCGCCCCATGAGCCCGCTCTTCTACCAATCCTGCATTAGCCAGCGCACTGAAGCTAACGGCGCCCATATAAGCCGATGCCAGGTTCTGGACGGTGATCACTAAGTCTGGCGATGAATCGGTGGAGCGGCATGTCGCCCCTTCGCGAGACCCATCCAGCATGAACCGCCCATCATTCCAGGGACAAAGCTCGTCTTTAACCTCCAGTACTAGCTGGTCGGGCTGCATGTAACGCCGCAGGCTAAGTGAGTCGGCAACATCAATCAAGCGCACCCACACTCCATCCCTTGTCGAGCGCTGCAGCCGTCTAGGGTCGGCCAGCATCCAGGGCAACGGATCATCTACAGGCCGTTTGAGTGCCTCTGTCACGCTCGTGCGGTCAACGCTGAAGCAGAACCGCCACAGCGCGGAAATTGCTTCCGGGGAGGTCGCCATAAGCTCGTTCACGCATAGGGTGTTCCCGGAGATGCGGTAAGTGGCATAGCCATCCATCCTTCCATCTTCCTCGTAAGCAACGTAAAACATTCCTCCTTGCCCGCCTTGACTGTGTTCCGGCGCTAGGGATTCCCGTTTCCATTGATGCGGCGGTCTCTGAAACACACCTGGGCGGTCCTTAGTGGCGCGCCGGAAAACTTCAGGAAGGTCTTTCGTGATGTCTGCTGGGTCCACAAACACCAGACGGCCCGGGCTCTCATGCGGCCGAGCGTAGGCGTTGTGGGGGCGCTCGATGGCCCACCTTTCGTATAAAGACCCGATGCCGTATCCAAACCTGCCGTAGATCAGACTCTCGGTGGCGAACAGCGCGGCGAAAGGTTCTCCACGATCGTGGATGTCATGAATCTGATGATTCATCATCTTGGTCATGATGCCTTGCCGGGTGTGCGTGGGCTGTACCGCTATGTTGGCTACGCCGGCTAGGAAAGTAGAATTGCCAGGGATGGACATCTCGACCCGGTGAGAGTGGGCGCCGCCGACAATCTCTCCGTCTTCTAGCACAACTATGGAGCGGTCCAGATCGAAATGCGGACGTAATGCCTCTGGGTCGTCGTCCAGTCGGTTGCCGTGGGCCCGCGCCTCAGCACGAGTCCACTGAACAAACTCGCCGGGGGTAACGGTCCTCATCTCAAGCATCGGGTCAACTCTCCACGTTTAAGGGTTACACCGAATTTATAGACCAGACTTGGTTCCTTGTCTAGGCGCATGGCAGATACGGCGCCCATCAGCCGTTAGGAATCTATTTAGGCTGGCGCGATTCTATCATTCTGATCAATTCGCATATACCGGATGGAAACTCTACCAAAATTGCGGCCAGTCTATTTTTTGGCGGCACATTCTAGTTAGCCGCTAGATCCGCACGATACGGACCCAGGAAACCAACATAAACGCATGGGTGTGCTCAATATTTCAATCCCGATGGCGAAACAGCGGGCCTTAGCAAAAGCGATCCTGGTGGTCATGGCAGTTACTGCGTTCATTCGGAAGTCGCCAAGTTCGACATGGGTTTGCCAACCTTCAGACTTTCGATCACTATGAATTGAACGCCGAGGCTTCGGTCTGACGCTCGGCCCAATTCATTTGCGGGTTTTATCTGACCGGCCTGGAGCGAATCTTGAAACTCAGACTGTGTGTCATAGGTTGTGGTGGGTTTGCCCGCACATTCTCAAAGTCGCTGGCACAGGCACGCGACCAAGTGGAACTCTACTTCGCCAGCCGGGACATCGGACGCGCCGAGGCATACTCAGCGGAATTTGGCGGCGCCGGGGCTTTCGGCTCTTACGCAGATGCCGCCAATGATCCGAATATCGACGCACTTTATATCTGCACTCCTCATGATCTTCACCTGGAACACGCTCGGCTCGCGGCAACGGCTAAGAAACACATCCTACTGGAAAAGCCCATCGCCCTGACCGTCGAAGAAGCGCGCTTGATCACCTTGGCCGCAAAGGATGCTGGGGTGAGGCTGATGGTCGCTGAGAATTACCGGTACTTGGCACCAGTCCAGGAAGCAAAGAAGTTGATCGAGTCGGGAGCATTGGGCCTAGTGCGGCTGATTCAACTGCAAGAAGAATACCCATTCGACCCAGGTTCCTGGCGCAACGACAAAGACCGAAATGGCGGCGGGGTTTTTATCGACGGTGGGATACACAAAGCCAGTGTATTGGCGTATCTGACCGGGCGGCCGAACCAGGTGTATGCCGTCCAAGTCCCTCCAGGCAACCCAGGATTGGAAGCCGAGGACGGCCTCGTTGTTACCACCCAGGCGGCCAGTGGGACGGTGGGTATCATCAACCATACCTGGAGCATTGGGAAGCCGACGGAGCGCCCGTGGGTAACGGTGACCGGAACGCTGGCGAACCTATCCTTCGATATGGGCCGCCAGTGGCTGAAGATCGACCGCGGAGACTCGCAAGAGACCCTGGAGTTCGATCCCGATCACCGGGGAATCATGGCTATGGTCCTGGAGTTCAGGCGCAGCATCATGGAAGAATCGGAGCCTTCCATGACCGGTGAGGAAGGCCTGAAAGACCTAGCCTTGGTGCTGAAGGCGTATGAATCAGCCCAATCTGGATTGCCGCTGGCGCTTGATTAGCGCTTGCCGACATCAGCTTCGTCAACCCGAATAAAAGGAAGATTCTCAATGGCCAGAGTAACCGGGATAACCGAAGGGGAAGCAACTCAAAAGGTTAAGCGCTGTTTCAGAGTCAGAGGGAGTTGTTTGGAGACGTGCTGAACACAACGCCCATATTCGCTTTGAGACCGACCATCATGTCCGGCTCGACCGCCTTAGACGCTGGAATCGATGCGTCAGGCCAGATCAAACCGCCACTGAAGTATCTGGTGTACACCAAAAACTGCTTGGATCAACGGCTGCCCCTTTTGAATCGACATCAATGCGTCCAGGGCGGCGCAAGACAACGAATCAGCGGGGAAGTTAGGACACCTTGATTCCTATAAGGACAGCGCGCTCTTTAGTGGGCGGGAGAAGCTGGCGTTGGAATTTGCCGAGCGCATGGCCTATACCGGAAAGCGGGTGACCGACCGGTTCTTCAAAAGACTGCAAAAAGAGTTCACTGACGAGGAGTTGGTGGAGCTTTCTGCGATCATCGCTTACGAAAACTTCCGCAGCAAATTCAACCCTGTATTTAGCATTGAGGCCAATGGGTTATGCCATCTGCTAGCAGTCCAGTCTATGGAGGAGGACGCGGCAAAAAAGTTCCACAAAAGATAAGGCGTCTTTTGTGTCGGATGGCAATGCGACGGCTGTTTGAGACTGACCGCTTGAACTTAGCAACGAGATTGGTAACCTGAAGTTATCGAACAGTTGCTGGAGAGTTCAAATCATGGTCAAGGCCCTGGTCGTTGAATACGAAGAAGACATCAGAAATTTATTGGTTGAACAATTGTTGGACAAAGGCTGCCAGGTCCGGAAAGCCAACAACAGCGCAGTTGCCTTACAACTTGTTAGGGATGCGATACCCGAGATTATCTTCGCCGATATCGTTATGCCTGTGATGGACGGGGTGATATTCTTATCTGAGCTGAGAAAATTCCCGGGAACCTCTAAGATTCCGGTTGTTCTCGTAACGGCCATCGATCTTCCCGGTTTGAGATCCAGGACCCGGATTCTGAGAGTTGACCATCTTCTGGGCAAACCTTGGGACCCGGACTCTCTGGACCTGATGCTTCAGATAAATAACGAATGGGAGTTTCCGGAGGGTCGACGGCACATCTGTTCCACCCAAAGACGATGTCGTTAATCAACCCCTGTGCTGCCTCACCGATATCTCTCCTAATTCATCCGTTCGGTCGTCCCATCGGGCCAGAAGCCAAATCGAATTCAAGTCTGTAGAATGCCAACTAAACAATTTGGACGCTGGAGGCGAGATGGCAGTAGACGAGATGGTGGAAGAGATCAATGGCAAGCTGGGAGAGGAGATTCACTTGAGCGATTGGTTGGAGGTGGATCAAGGGACGATCAACAAGTTCGCTGAAGCCACCGGAGACCACCAATGGATCCACGTAAATGTGGACCGGGCGGCTACGGAATCACCTTTCGGCGGTACTGTGGCCCACGGATTTTTGACCTTGGCCCTGATCCCAAATCTGACCGGTAACGTGGATGCCACCGCGCCTCCCTATCCCGGTCTTAAGTTGTCGGTCAACTACGGACTGAACCGGGTTCGCTTCCCAAATCCAGTGACCGCTGGCTCCAAAGTGCGGACCCGCAGCAAGTTGGCAGGCGTGGAACAGATCAACGATGAGTGTTTCCAAGTAGTGAAGGAAGTCACCATCGAGATTGACGGCCAAGCGAAACCAGGCTGTGTCGCCGAGACGGTGTCCAGGTACTATTTCTAGGGGTCAGGCCGTTGACGCCACCGGCGCGCTAGGCAGACCAATTGGCTTCCCCCGGATTTACGATCACCGTCCGCAGTAGGAGTACAGAGCGTCGTATACCGGGAATTTTCGTGCGTGTTGTTCGTGGTCGTCTTGGTAGTAGATAGACTCCCTCCACTCTGCTGCGCCATGGTCCATTAATCTCCTGAAATCCTACCACCCGCCTTTGGGGGCGCTGCCTCCTTATGAACGTTGACATAGCCGGGAATCCTAGAGAAGATGTGAAACGTTTGGAGAGGAGAACGTTAATGCACTGCGGAGTAATGGTAACCGGGTACAACCAAGGCGACTGGGGTCGGCTCATGAAAGAAGAATATGACCGCCCGCCGGAAGTCTCGGACGCCGAAAATATGGACAATACCCTCTACATGGGGGACCTTGTCGAGCCCTTGGGCTTCGATTCGATTTGGGCGACCGAACACTACGGTTCCGCCTACTCGATGCAGCCGAACCCGCTTCAATATCTGGCATTCTGGGCAGGGCGGACCAATCGGGTTGATATGGGAACTGCCGTGATCGTGGCGCCGTGGTGGAACCCAGTGCGCCTGGCCCATGAGATATCCATGCTGGACATCTTATTGCGGGGCCGGCGTCTTCACCTTGGTATCGGCCGCGGCATCGCTCCCCACGAATACGCTTCCCTCGGCTACCCGCTGGAGCAATCCCACAAATACTTCTACGATGTTATCAACGCAATCAAGGCTGCCGACGGCGCCGAGCGTTTCGAGTTCCACGGCGAGGTGTACGACATCCCGCCGACCACCATACGGCCTCAGGCGCGACATAAAGGCGACCTGACCAAGGACATCAAAGTTGCGTTCACCACCAAGGCATCAGCCCAGATGGCGGCTGAGAACGGTCTTGGGCAGATGTTTGTCTCGGGTGCGGACCTCAACGAGATGACCACTCAGGTGCAGATGTTCAACACGATCCGGAGCGAGCTCGGGCTTCCGCCGGACCAGCCGACCACTCTGTTGTGGATGTACTGCGCCGAGACCGAGGAGGAAGCGGAAGAGGGCTGGGAATACTTCTACGATCAGCTTACCGCCGCGCAGCACCATTACTTCGAATGGAACAATCCCGGCTTCGACGGCATCCACGGCTACGAGGAGTACCTTGAGCGCCAGACTGCCGATATCGGGACGGCAGACGCCGGTTTCGCGGCCCGCCGTGGGACCATGCCCATCGGCACCCCGGACCAGATCATCGAAAAGATCAAAAGACTGCAGGAGACCATCAGCCTAGAAAAGATCGTGGTGCACGTCTTCTATGGCGGCATGCCCAGAGACAAGGCTGAAAAGAGCCTTCGGCTCTTCGCCGAGAGAGTTCTCCCTGCGGTGCAAGCCATGCCCACGCCGATAAATCCCATGTCTTTGGGTGATCTGGTACGCTGAACATCAAGTTTATAGCGTTGATCTATCCCCATCTGGGCCAAACGTCTGCCGGGATGCCAAACAGGTACTTGCCTAGCCACTCTCTTACCGAGTCAGGGGTTTGGTTGGCCACCAATGTTCCCATGCGTACATCCCGGTAGTACCTCTCTAAATCGTCGTTTTCAAAGAGGACGTGAACGCCACGCCCGATGCGGGTTTGGCAGTTACAGCTCTAGCTTCTTGTTAGAGGAGAGAGCGGGCTGACTCGATGTACATGGCCGCATCGGAGACGGCGGACTGGTTCCCAGGAATGCTGGCATGTTTGCCGCCGCCTAATGTCATATTTCGTCCCGTGGCGAACTCGATTGTACTATCCAGAGCCGCTTAGGCGACCCCAACATTATTGGTCCTGTAACAAGCCTTCCAGCGGCCAGGCCGGCAGCTTGCAGGGCTGCAGGCGCCGCACCTACCCAGGTCTTGCCAGGGGCGGGCCGCGTGAACACAGCAACACGCTCGTCCGGGAAGAAGACTTGGTCGAGCACCACGTCATTGCTCATCGTCGCCCGTAAGGACACGGCCTGCCAGGTGTTTTCGATGCGAACTCCGTCATCGTCCAGCGGTACGATCAAACATCGGCCGTCGGGCCCGGTTGGGCTTTGGTCTGTTGGAGCACCCTGCACCTTGGTAATAAGTAGGACCCAGCGGCATCGGTGAGAAAAGCTGATGAAAGGCCACCGTCCGGAGGCGGCATAGCCGCCAGGAGAGGCCTTGGTCTCGGCTTTTGTTAGTGCCGCCCATGGCGCGGGGGATACTCATGGAAAGAAATCCCGGTTGAGGTGGTAAAGGAATTACACCGATCGGGATTTCTCTGGGTCTATCGACAGCTAACGCCCGCTCTTTGAGCACGGCCGCCACTTTATACGCACGCCCAATGATTACGCTACTAGCTTCCGAGGCCGGCCGGTTCACTAGGTGCTTGTTCTCGGCCATATGGACCTCATTTCGCCTGCAATGGCCAGGCGTTAATGGATGACTGAGGCTGGGGTGGGCTCTATCCGTGTTACCACAATCTTGTCCCGGTCCAACATCTCCGGAATCTTGGGGGCGATATTATTTACCCATTCGTCGCTTTGATAGACGGCTTCGTATAGGCGTTCGCGTTCGCGTTCGGATTCGAATCGGCGTATCCACACATAAAGGTTTTCATCCTGTTCTCCAACGAAGCTGCCTACAATCACCATCCCCTTGGATACTTGGAAAGGGATGATTACCTCCTCCATGAACTTCACCCAATTGTTTCGTTGGCTGGGATGAGTCGTGTATTGCCTGAGTTCTAAAAACATCTCTTTCTCCTGTTAATTGCGAACGCTGCCGGTCTGGGGCTGATTGACCCGGCCCAATATTATCACCGCAGTCCTTTAGTTTCAGCCAACGAATGTTGACTTTACGGCCGTGATCTAAGCGTGGCGGCGTCTGTGAGGTGTACCCGAGTGCCGTGGGTGTGGGCCGCATCCAGGTAGATCAAGCGATAGCCCATGAAATTCGTGAGAGGTCCCTCGGTGGCGAACCGGTAACCTCGGCTTTTGTAGTCGGCGACTACCCGGTCCAAATCTTCAACCGCGTAAGCCACATGGTGTAGTACTGGTAAGGCTTCGCCTTGAAGGACGCCTGCGTCTTCTGGCTGGATAAACTCCACTTCCACCTCGCCAACCTGGACGAATCCCACTTCCCCCAACCCGGCCACCATTCCGCGTCCGGTTTCCTGCCCGCCGAACGTTTCGGCGTAAGAGCGAATCGCATCATCCAGGACCGGCACTAAGTAGCTGGCGTGGTGAAAATTCGTGAACATGTAATTCTCCATTTCTGGTGACCGATTTTGATTGTTCGTTGCTAGATGTCACCCGTCGAATGGACCATCTGTCCACCGACCATGGTGAACACAGATTCCAGCGAGGAAATCTCGTCTTCGGGGACGGTCATATAATCGTCTGACAAGACTGCAAGGTCGGCCAGCTTGCCCGTCTCCAAAGAACCTCGGCGGCCCTCTTCAAAACTGAAGTAAGCGCCGCCCATGGTGATTGCCCTCAACGCCTCCATGCGTGTGAGGACCTGTTCTGGTCCAACCATTTTGTTGGTCAGGCGTTCCTGCCGGGCAATGGCCGCCCAGATCGTGGGAAATGGACTGTACGGTTTGTTGTCGGTCCCGAGACCGAAACGCACGCCTTGTTCCAGGTAATCGCGGTGGGCCACTGACCGGTTCGCTTCCTCAGGATCATCGACCAATCGGCGGCCCCGTAGCCACAGGTGGGTCAAGGGGATGGTCTCGACGATGAGACCCAGGTCCCGAATCACATTCAATTGCTCGGATGATGTCTCGATCACATGGCCGATCATCCAACGCTGGCCGTCGATCGGCACCTCCCGGTGCACGTCTTGGAATACCTCCAGAACCTCTGCCAAGCAGTCAGCCACGATGGTATTGACCCGCAGGTTGTGTTCGGCCGCCAACTTGACCAGGCGCCGGAAACGGGCCGGAGGGTTATAGCTTTGAGCAAAGCCCGCCCAACCGGTGAACGGGAGTTCGGCGGTTCGGGCGCTGGCGGTGTACTTGCTGCCGCGGTAGTGGATGTAGTAACCGCTGATGCGGAGCATGTCATCTCCGAAACCCTGGCCCGAGGCCGAATGCCCCCACCGCTCCATCTCCAGCGCTGCTTCGGCGATCGATTTCCAGGCCGGGCTGAGGGTCAGGTGAGCCCTAACGGTCATCTCGTTGGCGTCCCAAACCTCCTTGTACGCCCGCAGCACTTCCGGAGCTACCCCATGGCCTTCATAGGTGCCGGTCGTTCCCACGGCGTTGTAGAGCTGCATGGATTCTTTCAGGGCGGCTACACGCTGATGGTGTGAAAAACGAGGAACGACCTTCATCAGAGTGAATTCAATCGATGGGAATCTACCGGTTTCCGACAATATTCCCGTGGGATCACCCTTGTCATCATGCTCGATGGTCACGCTAGAATCGGGCGACTGGGTGTTGCGGTCTATTCCGGCGAGCTGCAACGCCAAGCTGTTGGCGATGCCCACTGACGGGGGGATATTCCAAGGGGTCCAGGCGCCTCGGATGTACACGGGGTTCTTCGGCGATACTTTGTCTAGGTCCCACCGGTTGGGAAAACGCTCTTCCTGAAGGCTGGCCGGCATATCGGCGTAATTGGGTGGATCGCCCACCGGCATGGTGGTCACCCATTCTCCGGGGTGTTTTTGGGCCACCTGTTGTTTGATCAATTCCAGGACCTCTGGAATTGAGACTGCGCCCTCAAGGGAGGGATAGATCCGCTTCAACCCCTCACGGTCCATGTGGGCGTGGATATCGATGATGCCGGGGATGACTGTTCGTCCCTGAAGATCAACGGTCTTAGTATCCGGACCGGCCAAGCCAAGTACGTCTTGATCACTGCCCACAGCCTGAACAGATTCGCCTCGTATGGCCACTGCCTGTTCGATGCTGTCGCCGCTATCAACGGTTAGGACCTTGCCTGCGTGGAAGATGATGTCGGCTTTGTCAGAGTCTCTAGGCATCAATGTCACCTGCAGAGGCCTCGACGCTCAGCTCATAA
>ERZ651768.1437-NODE-1437-length-17413-cov-23.146920_pt1 | contig 17413 bp, 14 predicted proteins | sample MGYA00514754_ERZ651768 | MGnify/ENA metagenome assembly ERZ651768
CTCGCTTACTCTTCAACATTTGTTGCTGACAGAGCCATAGGAGCAGAAGTTTGGGATGTGGAAGGCAATCGCTTTATAGATTTTGCTGGAGGTATTGGATGTCAGAATGTAGGACATGGGCATCCTAAGGTGATTGCCGCAATTGAAAAACAAGCGCAAGCCTTCACCCATACCTGTTTTCAGATAAGTCCCTATGAAAATTATGTCCAGCTTGCGGAACGTCTGAATGACTTGGCACCCGGGGACTTCCGCAAGAAATCATTGTTTTTTTCAGCAGGTGGGGAGGCTGTCGAAAATGCTGTTAAAATTGCTCGGTTTTTTACTCAGCGTCCCGGGTTGATTACTTTTACCAATGGCTATCATGGTCGTTCCTACATTGGGATGGGCTTAAGTGCTCGGATGAACCCCTTTAAGGTTGGATTTAGGCCATTTCCAACGGAAATTTATCGAATTCCCTTTCCAGACGAATATCATAATTTCACGCTTGATGACACCAAACGTGCATTTGGAACCCTCTTTAGGAGCGACATTGAACCTACACAGATCGCCGCTGCTTTCTTTGAACCCGTTCAAGGAGAAGGTGGATACAATGTCGCTGAGCCAGAGTTCATAGAATATCTGCGCGAACTTTGTGACGAACACGGAATCGTCATGGTTGCCGATGAGATTCAGTCAGCATATGGCCGTACTGGGAAGATGTTCGCAATGGAACACTATGGTGTTGCACCGGATCTAACATGTGTAGGAAAAAGCATGGGTGGCGGTCTCCCATTGTCAGGTATCGTAGGTCGTGCAACTATAATCGATAGTATACCGCCAGGTGGTCTTGGAGGCACGTTCGGAGGTAACCCTGTTGCGTGTGCGGTGGCGCTAGCCATTCTTGATGTTATTAGTGAAGAGGATCTACTCGAAAAGGGACTTAGGATGGGCACTCATATTGACACACTCTTCCGAGAAATGACTGACAAGAACCCTTGGAACTGCATTGGCGATATACGAGGGTTAGGATGTATGAATGCCATCGAATTAGTAAGTAACCCTGAGTCTCGAGAACCTGCTGGCGAACTCACAGCTGAAATTGTCAAGATAGCGCTTTCGAAAGGCTTAGTCCTAGTGACGGCTGGGCCAGCGCGGAACGTCATACGCATACTCGCTCCTTTGTCTTCATCAACAGAAATTATTGACGAAGGCATGAATATCCTAGAGGCATCAATCAGCGAAGCCGTGGCTCAGTCATAGTCTTAAGAACACAAAAGCACTAACCGAACAGAAAACAACGATGAAAGTTAAAGCAGCTGTGTTGCGGGAGTGTGGAAAACCACTACCATACGTTAATAGCCTTCCACTGAGCATTGAGGAGGTTGAACTCGATCCACCACAGAGTGGTGAGGTTCTAGTACAGATTAAAGCAGCTGGTCTTTGCCACTCGGACCTGGTTGCCATCAATGGCGAGCGTGCCAAGCCAGTACCAATGGTCATTGGACACGAAGCTTCAGGTATCGTTTCCAAGGTTGGTCCTGATGTGTATGGTTTAGCAGTGGGTGATCACGTAGTACCGGTCTATGTGGCTAACTGTGGTCGTTGTGATATGTGTCAGGAGGGACGCCCTGCCCTCTGCCAACCGGCAACCATAGCTAATAAAGCCGGTACTCTCATTGATGGCACAACACGTCTACACAGCGACGGACAGATCATCTTTCACCATTCCGGTGTTGCCGCATTCAGTGAATATGCTGTAATCTCGCAAAATGCCCTGGTCAGGATTGATCCAGAGATACCTTTCGAAGTGGCTGCTCTGTTCGGTTGCGCTGTTGTTACTGGAGTTGGTTCAGTAGTCAATACTGCTAATGTCAGTCCGGGTCAGTCTGTTGCGATAGTTGGACTAGGTGGCGTTGGTCTTAACGCCTTACTTGCTGCGGTCATGTCAGGTGCTGGCCAGGTTGTTGCGGTCGATGCCAAAGAGAAAAAGCTGAAGATTGCCAGTCAATTCGGCGCACACGACACTTTTAACACGAACATAGAAAACTGTGTGGAAGAAATCCTTGCAGTCACAGACGGTGGTGTTCATTTTGCCTTCGAGACCGCTGGAGTTTCTCCGGCTCTGGACCTGGCATACAAGATTACACGCCGTGGAGGGACGACTATCGTTGCAGGCATGCCTGGCCCTGATGCTTCAATCATGCTCTCTCACCTCTCTCTCTCAGCAGAGGAGCGTACCATCAAAGGGAGTTACATGGGAAGCTGTGTTCCTATTCGTGATATTCCACGCTACATTGGTCTCTACCAGAAGGATTGTCTTCCAATTGACAAACTTCTGGGTGACCGGGTTGGTTTTGATGGACTGAATGAGGCTTTTGACCGACTTGATTCCGGTGAGTCACTGCGGCAGGTGTTAATTTTATGAAGTTTTTTCAGTATGAATGGCTAATGTTGCTAAAGATTTACTTTCAACAGTGATCTGAAAGTGTATATAGACCTGTCGCTTTTGCAAGAAAAAGCATTACCAATATAAAAAGACTGGCTGCCCAATTGGTTCAAATGTACGCAGACAACGTTTTTCCTGAAGAGGATCCTACGAGATTTGTCAGGCTTTCACTCCAGAAAAAGAGCCGGACTGAAACCCTATCGTTGGCCGTTTAACGAAACCAGAGATGAAGAACAATGCCACGCTTTTCTGCCAATCTAAGTTTGCTGTTTACCGAGTTACCAATGCTGGAGCGTTTTGGAGCTGCGAGGGAATGTGGCTTCCAGGGCGTAGAAATCCAGTTTCCGTATGAGACTCCGGCTGAACACATCAAGGCTCAAATAGATCTGACGGGGCTTGAACTTGTTCTGATCAACGTGCCTGCTGGCGACCTGATGAATGGAGGTGAAGGGCTTGCCTCTGTCCCTTCGAAACGTCACGACTTCATCGATGCCGTTAACAAAGCTGCCGAGTATGCAGATATACTTCGCCCAAAACTCATTAATGTTCTTCCTGGTTGCTGCTTCGAGATTAAAAGTTTCGACCAGTACATGGAAACATTCACAAGCAACCTTATTCACGCTGCCAATGTTTTTCTTGACCAGGGCATCAAGGTCGTTTTCGAGGCAGTCAACACAAAAGACATGCCAGGTTTCCTGATTCACAATGGCGAACAACTTGTCCAAGTTCTGGAAGATCTGAATCATTCTAATGTTTTCCTGCAATATGACATTTACCACATGCATACCATGGGTGAAGACCATCATGCATTCTTCCAACACTATTCGGAAAGAGTCGGGCATATACAGTTCGCTGATGCACCAGGGCGGCATCAGCCAGGAACTGGGCATATAGACTTTGTCAGCCTGTTTAAGGCAATTGACGCATCTGGATACAATGGATGGCTTGGGGCAGAATATAGACCCAGTGTCACAACCAGGGACAGCTTGGATTGGTTTGGCCGCTATTGCCATTCCACGGACTGATATCCAAGTAAATGAAAAAACAAATCAACTATTGTTTTACTTGATAGATAAAATACAATATTGATATTATACAGATATTGAAACCGTTGTTAGAATGTGTTTTTAACCAAAAAGTTATTTAATTTTATCACTCAAAAGAAGGAGATCTAGATGAGCATTCAAGCAAATTATGTTTACACCAGAGGTTATCGCGGAAAAGTCAAAGGGATGGTGCTGGACTGGAGCGGAACTACTGCAGATGAATACGTACTTGCTCCTGCTGTGGTGTTTGTAGATGTTTTTAAGAAATTTAATGTTGAAATCAGTATGGCGGAAGCGAGAGGGCCAATGGGACTGCGTAAGGACCTTCACATCCTTGAGTTGACCAAGGTACCTGAAATTCGCGAGCGCTGGAAAGGAGTATATGGCAAATATCCTGATCAGGGAGACGTGGATCGCATGTTCGCAGATTTTGTCCCGATGCAGCTCAACTGTCTTAGGAAGTATACCACACTCCTCCCACACGTCGCGGAGGTGACTCAGAAGTTTCAGAAAGAAGGCATCAAGATTGGGAGTTCTACAGGGTTTGTAAGGAGCATGGTGGACATCCTTGAAGAAGATGCGAAAAAACAGGGATACACTCCTGATGCGTCAGTGGCAGGAGATGAAGTGGTAAATGGAGCGAGACCCAAACCTTTTATGGTTTACCGTAACCTCGATTTGATGGATGTTCATCCGATTCAATCGGTAGTCAAGGTCGACGATACGGTTTCAGGTGTTGGTGAAGCACTGGAAGCTGGTTGCTGGGGAGTGGGCATCGCTCGCTATAGCAACTACATGGACATGGACACGCTTGAAGAAGCTAAATCGCTACCTGAAGAAGAATTCCAGAGAAGGCTGGTTAAAACGAGAGATATCCTGCAAAAAGCTGGTGCTCATTATGTGATCGATACTTTTGACCAGTTGGTTGATGTTGTTGAAGACGTCAACCTGCGTCTTTCCAGAGGAGAGCGTCCCTGAACAATTCTTCATCATCAACTTGACCGGGTGTTACAATAGCGTCTTTAATCAATAGTTTGGAATTTTAGAGTTTGTTGAGCTTGACATCAAGTGTTTCAGCAGATTTAAAAATTAGTTCAGATCACCCAAAATTCATTAACTTAGAATAAGAATAGCCGGTTGGAAAAAGAGGAAGTGTGATAAGTAATTTTTTTACTTAATCCTATAAGTTATTTTAATTGACTATTGTTGATCAGTTAATCCAGTTGGGAGATTTAGGGGAGTCTTTATTGATGACAAAATAAATTGAGCCTTCTTGTTTTCCAACACATTCTATGGATCTTCCAACGTGAGCAGGTAGTGAAAACAAATCACCGGCTTCAAGCACGAAACTTCCCTTTTGCTTTTCAGCTGTCCACTCTACATTCCAGCTTCCGGAATGGCAGATCAGGACTTCTTTTTCAGGCCTGCTGAAGTCCTCAAATCCCCCTCCCGGTTCGGCCAATGAAAGCAACAATTCGAATCCATCACCACCGGGAATTACCGTGTCTTTTGCCCCTATTAAACGGTGTAGTTGAATTGTTCCATATTCTCCAGATTGTAGCGGGTGATCTTTGAGGGGATTTAGAGAGTCAGAACGGTAGATGCGCTTTTCCATCTCATCAGATGAGTAATTATCGTAAGTTGCTGCTTCCTCATGACTCATTGGAAGAACACGTTTTGCACCATCTGGAATAGGAAACTTACGGGTATCCCAGACTCCATGATCCTCAAGCAACACTAATCCATGGTTTTCAGCTTCCTCGAAAACTTGAGGAGCCCACTCAACTCCTCCAGTGTCGTCTCCTCCTAGGACGGTGAATAAAAATCCATATTTGTCACCAATGTTTTCAAAACCACGAAAGCAGTGCGTTGGTACTGAAACTACGTCTCCTTCAGAAAGTGTTGTGTGGTTTTCACCCTTAAGCCCCCAGTAAATTTCGAAAGTTCCTTCGTGGATCATGAAGACCTCAACGGTGAAGTGGCTATGCAGTGAGTTTTTGATACGCGGAGGCTGCCCGGCAGCTCCGATGTTAAATCCATGGGGCTCGCGTATGTTGATGAACTGTTCTTTATTTTCTGTTACACCAGGCCCAATGATGCTGAAGTTGTCCTTTAGATGACTCCCCGGTGTGTGAGTATCAATAAATGCACTCTTGCAGGGAACCATTTCACTCCTGCGAACCAGGCGTTTTTTCATAGAATCACGTGTTTGAAATGAAGACATAGAACTTTTTTATTTATTTAAAATAGGAAGTTTAAGAATCATCTTCGTAGTCGCTGTTGAGTCTCTGTTTCAAAAATATAACACTTTTCTGGAAAGATATTAACTCCTACTATTTCGTCAATCTCCACCCTGTATTTATTATTTCCGCGTACAGTAAGACGGTCTTCTTCAAACTGTAAAGTAACTAGAGTCGATTCACCTGTTAGTTCGAAAGAATAGACACGTCCAGAGCAGACCGCCTTTTCAGGATTCGTCAACTCAAGATCTTCCGGACGTACTCCGAGTGTGGCCTCGGGGCATTCCTTTAAACCAACTTTCACTGAAAAATTAGAATGTTTGAATATACCTTCCTTCAACTCACCCTTTACCAGGTTCATGGAAGGTGAACCTATAAAGCCGGCAACGAATAGATTAGCCGGATCGTTGTAAATTTTTTCTGGTGAATCAAGTTGGGAGATAATGCCATGATCCATAACCGCGACCCGATCGGCTAGAGTCATCGCTTCTATCTGGTCGTGAGTGACATAAATTGTTGTGATCTTAAGTTCATGCTGAAGGTGTTTTAATTCTGCACGCATATTCACCCGCAGTTTGGCATCCAGATTTGAAAGAGGTTCATCCATTAAAAAAACTGTGGGAGCCCTCACTATCGCTCTTGCGAGGGCGACCCGTTGTCTTTGTCCACCAGATAGTTCACGTGGTCGACGATTCAGCAGATCTTCAAGTTCTACTTTCTGAGCAGTTTTCCTGACCAAATTCTCATGTAGGGATTTTGGAACTTTGCGTACTTTGAGAGGATACCGGATATTTTCATAAACCGACATATGTGGATAAAGACCGTAATTTTGAAAAACCATCGCCACATCACGATCCTTTGGCAATTCATCATTTACCCGTTTTTCACCAATGAAAATATTCCCTTTGCTGGGTTCTTCTAGTCCAGCAATCATTCGCATTGTAGTGGTTTTTCCACAACCTGATGGACCTAGCAAAACCAAGAATTCCTGATCCTGAATGGTTAAGGAAATGTTTTTTACTGCGGTCACATTACCCCAACTTTTCGATATATTTTCAAGTTTCACAGATGCCATAGATCCTTATTTTTTTCAACGAACTGCACCCATTGTCATGCCTTGAACAAAGTGTTTTTGAATTAAAGTCGCCAATACAAACATTGGGAGCATGATCATTATTCCTGCGGCGGAAATTAAGTGCCAAAGCACGCCTTCTTCAGCGTGGAACATTGATAAACCAACTGGCATCGTAACTGCTTTGTTGGTCGTTATGATGACTGCAAACAGGAATTCGTTCCAAGCCAGGATAAAACAGAAAATCGCAGCTGTAATTACGCCTGGAAGTGCCATGGGCAGAACTACATTTTTTATCACCTGAATCCGATTAGAACCATCTACCAGAGCTGCTTCTTCAGTGTCCAAAGGGATTCCATCGATGAAACCTTTTATCATCCAGATTGCAAAAGGCATTATCAGAGAAAGGTTAACTAGAACTAGTGAAAGTTTAGTATCTAGGATTCCTAGATCACGGAAAAGTATAAAAAATGGAAGCACTATAACAACAGCTGGAACAAATTGAGTAGATAATATCATTACAAACATGATTCTTTCACCAGTCAATCTAAAACGGGAAAAACTATATGCAGCTATGGTTGCCAAAGGTATGGCTACTACAACTGTTGAAAAGGCTACTACGGTAGAATTATAAAGTTTGTCTAAAAGATTATAAGGCGATTTGAAGATAATCTTAAAATTTTCAAGGGTAGGAGTGAAAAGCAGTTTGAGTTGAAAAATATCCACCTGCTGTTTAAATGCACCTGAGATAATCCAGTAGATTGGTATCATGATAAACACTGCAGCAGATAATATAAGAAAAAACTGCAAAAAATCGTTAATCTGTTTTCTAGCTGGACGACTTAGCATCAGCGTTTTAGGAAGACAAGTTTCATATAGACCCAAGTTAGTCCGAACATAGGTATGACCAGCATGTAGGAGACCGCTGATGCATAACCCATGTCGTAGTACTTAAATCCGTTAAAATAAATATAGTGGGCCAGCGTCTGAGTCGCATAGGCTGGGCCTCCGTTTGTCAGCATGTAAACCTGATCGAACATCTTCAGAGAAAAAATGCTTTTCAGTACTATACCTACTGCCAAAACGGGCAAAATAGAGGGAAGAGTTACATCTCTAAAAACCATCCAGGACGTTGCTCCGTCAATCGTTGCCGCCTCCTGAGCATCCTTGGGTACCGTCGCAAGTCCACCTATAAAAACCAATGTCAGAAAAGGAGTAAAATGCCAAACATCACTCCCTACTAGTGCAATCATTGCGAGGATAGGATCTCCAAGCCAGTCTACATCCGCCAGTGGAGGAAACAAAACATCAAAAAAAGCTTTGAAAAGCCCAAAATCAGGCTGAAACATGAAGCGCCATGAGACACCTATCAGTGCCGGACTCATAGCAAAAGGGAGGATCAACATAGTACGTACAGTCAAACGAAACTTCCCGCCGGGAGCAAGCAGCAAAGCCAAACCCAATGCCATTCCAACAGAAAGTATAACCGAAGCAACCGTGAAGATGGAAGTCACTTGCACGGCGTTCCACATGAGGTCGTCCTGAACAGCTTGTAGGTAGTTGTCAAACAGGTATGTTATGTTCTCCCAGCCGTCGTATTCAAAATCCCAAAGTGCCTTAGACTCACGCGCACGATTCAGTTTCCACTCTCGGAAACTAAGATAAAAAGATTGTAGGAGAGGCCAGATGGCTGTTGAAGCCACCACGATCAATGCCGGTAAAACAAAAAGGTACTTGAGATGGCGATCGCGCATGGCGGCTTCAAAGAATAGATAGACAGGCTCCCATTATTTTGATTTGAAGAACCTGTCTTAGAGTGGAAAACTGTCGGATCAGTAGTAGCCGGCCCGTCTGAGTATGCGCTCCACCTTGGAAGCTGCTTCTTTCATCAATTGATCCACATTACCTCCAGTTGAGGCTTTCTGGATAGCGTTAGACAACAGATCTCCGACTTCCGGCCATTCCGGAATTTGTGGCATAATGTCGGAATTTGCCAGACTTGCTAAGGCAGCCTTTTGGATGTTATCGTTCGCAGCATTGACTTCTGCATCAGCCATACTCGACTTATGAGTGACTACGTTGTTGACAATTTTTTCACCGCGCACGGAACGCTCAATCGCATTTCGACGATCGAGTTCAGGGTTGGATAGCCACTTCATGAATTCCCAGGCAGCTTCCTTGTTCTTCGAATACTTCGAAATGGAATAGGGCATTGAAATGGCATATGTGACGGTTTTGCCCTTATAGGAAGGCATGCCCGCAAATCCGACCTGGTCTTTTGTCAGCTTGGATTGATTCGGATTGTAAAACCCTGAATAGGCCCACCACCAGACAGGCATCATAGCGGCATTGCCCTGTGCGAATTGGATGCGCGCATCCTGTTCGACGTTAGACACGGCCCCTTTGCCACAGATGTTGTTCTTGGTGTGTAGATCAACGTAATCACGTGTGGCTTTCAAACCAGCTGGAGTAGCCCAGGCAGGTTTCATCTGTTTGTCAAACACGTCCGTGCCGGTGGCCCATATGTAGTTCAGCCAAATGAAGAGATTCTGTCTGTTCCCATCTGCGCCGAAATAGCAAGCCAAGCCTCCGATACCTTCTTGCTGCTTAATTTTTTTCCCTGCACGGACTACCTCATTCCAGGTTTTTGGTGCAGCAAGACCATGTTTCGCAAAAAGATCCTTGCGATAGAACATTAGCATTGGATGTGCTCGCAGAGGAAATCCCAAGGTCTCTCCCTTGAACATTGCACTTTTCTTGAAAGCTTCGGGATAGCGATCCATGCTAATTCCATCACGTTTGAGCCACGCATCAATCGGCTCAAGCCAGTATGCATTGGCCGGTCCCCATGAGTCCAAATAGTTGACAACATCGAAACTACCGTCTGCAGCGACTCCGACACTGGCAACTTTCTCCTGCAAGGCAACAAACGGAATGTGGGTCCAGTTAACATTTATTCCAGTCAAACTTTCAAATTCTTCATCACGCAAGTCATAAGATTTGAACTGGGGAGTCACTACGGCCAGAATATTCAGGGTCGTGCCCGAATAAGGCTTGCCAGATTTTAATTTGTACGGAAGCACATTGTCTCCCGCTCCGGCTGGCACTGCCAGAAAACTTAAAGCCACAAAAACTAAAAAGCAACGAATCTTCATATTTCACCTCCTGAATGAATTTAAAAACATTAGCTTTCTAATAAAGAAATACATGTGTAGTTCATAAATATTTTTTTGGGGAATCTACCAAAATAAGTTATAAATAAAATTCACATTATCTCTATTCTTTGTTCAAAACCTGCAGGAGACTACCTCCAGCAGAGAACGATTCGGTATAGTAAGTCTGGCTTATTGTAAAAACAAGTTTTTTTCTAACGAATCACAAATAAAACCTTTTTTGCCTGAAAATTTTTTACCATAGCTTTTTTGAAGCTAGTTTAGCACCATTGGCAAGTGATGCAAGCTTGGCATAAGTGATGTCAGCGTCCACTGTCCCGAAACCAGCAAAGGTTGAGAATCCGCAGTCGGAGCCAGCAATCACCCTCTCGCGTCCGACGATTTCCGTAAATCGGCAAATACGTTCTGACACAAGTTCAGGATGTTCGACAAAGTTGGTTGTAGAATCTAGTACACCTGGTATTAAAATCTTCTCCTCAGGAATCTTGATATCCCGGAAAACAGTCCATTCGTGACTGTGCCGGGGATTAGAACCTTCGAAGGAAAGGGCCTGAGGTTTAGCTTTTAGGACTGTAGGAAGGATCTTCTTCATTTCGATATCACAGTGGTGGGGACCCTGATAGTTGCCCCAGCAGACATGTAGCCGAAGCTGTTCAGCTGGGATTTCTTCCAGTACGTGATTGAGAGCTTCGATGTGAAGTCCTACCATCGAGACGAACTCATGGTCACTTTTGTCCTTAAAAAGTACATGACGTCCCAGAGCTAGATCTGGGCTATCAATCTGAATTATAAAGCCCGCTTTCGCGATCCCGTCATACTCGGCTTTCATTGCATCTGCCAAAGCGTAGAGATAGCTCTTGTGATCTGGGTAGTAGTCATTGGGCTGGAACTGTGCTATCACACCTGGCGAAGCCGCGTTCATAAAAGCTTCAGTAACACTGCTTCCATCTAGGGCCTTACGGAAATTAGTTAGATCGGTTTCAAGTGGTCCCATGTCCTTGACTGAAACCGGTCCTGTACAACGCGGACGTGTGAAATTTGGAACTCCACCAGATTTTGATGCTCTCGAAGAAAATGATGGAAATTCTTCAAGATCTTTTGGAGTGCGACGGGGACTGTCGCCCTCAAATCCATTCAGACGATCCTTGATGTATGTAGCATAACTGATCTTACTTTGCTCCCCATCACTGACGACATCGATCCCTACTTCCTGCTGTTTGTTCACCACAGTCTGAACAGCGTCTGTAATAACGTCTTCGTATTCTTGTTTGTCCAGCTTTTCCCCGGCCTCCTTTGCGAAGACTAGTTTAAACACCTTTTCAGAACGAGGAAGGCTGCCTACATGTGTGGTCAGGATTCTATCTTTGCTTAATTTCATATTTTTTTCTATTTTGTTTTGTTTTTGTCAACCGTTCGTTTTCAGGATCACATTTAACTAAATCGCAATATGTGTTTGGTCAATAATATTTAAGTCTAGCCTATTGTATGCGTTTTATATTGCTCATTTCTTAAAATATTTGCCAGATAAATTAGCAATTTTTTCATTAAACAAAAATTGTTTTTTTGAAATTATTCAATACAGGAATTAAATCTTGACTCAATTTACTTGGTTGATGTATTTATTCACACTTAAGCAAAGTGTTTATAAAATTCGTTTTTAATTAATTTAATGCCAAATCCAAATTTTATTTTTAAGCATGAGCATGAGGAAGAAGAAAAGAAATTTTAACACAAGAGCTATCCATGCCGGGCAGGCCCCAGATCCTCTTACCGGGGCTATCATTGCACCAGTATATACCGCATCGACTTATGTGCAGGAAGGAATTGGAAAGAATAAGGGCTATATCTATTCGAGAACTTCTAATCCAACCCGTTTAACCTTGGAGGCGTGCCTTGCAGATCTGGAAGGAGCTCAAGCAGCATTTGCTTTCCCATCTGGTCTAGCAGCAGCAGCTACTGTCCTTGAGTTAATGGATGCAGGCTCACATCTTGTGGTGCACGACGATCTTTATGGTGGAATATATCGCCTCTTTGCAGATGTGAGAAGCAGATCCAGCGGCCATCAAGTAAGTTTTGTCGATTTTTCTGATTTGGATTCAGTGCGTAAGTCGATTAAAGAAGAAACCAAGATGCTCTGGTTTGAAACACCTTCTAATCCTCTATTGCAAATCGTTGATCTGGAAAAAATAGCTGTTTTATCCAAATCGACTAATGCTATTAGCGTGTGTGACAACACTTTTGCTTCCCCATATTGTCAGAGACCACTTGAACATGGGATAGATATAGTAGTCCATTCAGCTACCAAATTCCTGAATGGGCATTCGGACTTGTTGGCAGGTGTAGCAGCTATTTCAGGCTATGCTCCGGAAGGTGTGGTTGATCAACTCCGATTTCTTCAGAATGCTTTGGGCTCGGTCTTGAGTCCCAACGACTGTGCCATTTTGTTAAGATCTTTAAAAACCCTTCCGGTGAGGATGGAGAGGCATTTCCACAATGCAGAGTGTATTGCGAATTTTTTGTTTGAAAACCAATCTCGACTTGGGATTGAATCTATTAACTATCCGGGTTTAAAAGATCATCCTGGACACGAAATCGCAAAGAGCCAGATGCATGGGTACGGCTCAATCATCACGATAGTTGTAGATGGAGGTCTTAAAAGAGCAGATGCTGTACTTCAACGTTGCAGTTTGTTTCATTTTGCGGTTAGTCTTGGAGGTGTTGAGAGCCTGATTCAACACCCGTCGTCAATGACTCATGCAGCAATTCCACGTAAAAGAAGGGAGGAAATAGGTCTAGTGGATGGTCTTATACGTCTGTCCGTTGGTATCGAATCGATGGATGACTTAATTGTAGATCTTGAACAGGCTTTACAGTATTGAGTATGCAACTTCGTTAAGATGCAAGCTTAGTTATTAAATTTTTTTGTTCTTCCTAGAACATCGACTCCCTGTTGCATTAGAAAATAAAGTAAATCAATAAATATCCAGTTTTCCGCAAGTTTTTCTCCATCTCTTCTATAAATATCTACAACACGCATCTCTACTGTTTTTTCCGTTTTCGGAAGTCCCATGAAGTCTCCGCTTGGTTTCATTGTTAGGTTGGGCCATCCAAACCATCCAGCAAATTTATCTTCAGCAATTCGGCATACATGTCCGTGGAACTTTAAGTTATCTAAACCTTCTTTAAAAGGCCCCTGATGTTGTTCCTGGTAGCGACCGGTAGTGTATGTTGCGCCAATTCCTGAGGGGCCGAACCAGATCATGTCTTCCTTCCATGTTTTTTTAAGCTCATCTATTGAAGACTCCATATCAGAAGTAGTAAGGTCTTTGCACATTTGGTTGACGAGTTCCATCGTTTTCTGAGTCTCTTTGGGATCCTTTTTATCAAATAGAAGCCCGTCATGCGTGAGTGGCCCTGGAGTAATGAACTCAGCACCTGTTTGCAATGGTAAAGGGCTCAATCCCGCTTGTTTAATAACACTTATTATGTCACAAAAAAGTGCTGTCTCAGCAATCCTTCCTTTTGCTATACGATTGAATTCAGCATATCTAAGAAAAACCATCTTACGATTTGCTTTAATACCTAACCAATCGTTATCAAATAGCCCCATAAGATGTCCCATACTACAGACCCATTCTGTATCACTGTCCACATCATTTACTCCTGCAATAAAAATATCCTGACGTCTCTGGATTGGAGTTATTGCCCTGCGTAAAGGCTTCCAAAATACATCAGCCACAGCATCACTTCCATATAGTTCATAGAATGGATGCATTCCACGGAAAAGATAATCTTCATTGGTGTATTTACCAAGAACTTGATTGATCCCATTTTCATGAGCCATATCAAGTTCTTCAAAAAAATTCAGGACAAGTACCTTGTTCTTTTGAAAATCTGACATAATTTCTTTTCTTATTATCTTAAAGCTGCTATCTGCATCATAAGATCCAACTCATTAAATAACATCCACTCCTTAATAATTCGTCCTTCCATAATTTGGTTCTGCGTAATGCCCCAAATCTGAACTGGTGACCCTGTTGGCGGTCCATAAACACCAAAACCGTTGTGAGTTCCAGTTGCACTCCACCTTGATGAGCTTAAAAAACCATCAACCTCATTGCCCATCCAGTAAACCTCATCAACCTGCAGTTCTAAATCTGGAAAACAAGTTGTCAATGATTGAAGGAAATCTTGGTAATCTTTAATGCCGCTAAATTTCCTATTTGACGGTCCTTCAAATTGAAGATTTTCTACAAAACTTTCTTTAAGGGTATCGTAATCTCGTTTATTCCATAAATTCGCAAATGTGATTCTTAAAAAACGATCGACATCGAAATCTGCGATTGGAGAATTTTCAGAGATTGGTCTCTCAGGACGAGCCGCTTGTCTCAAACCGTCCCATGTTTTATGATCTCGTGGCCATCCTTGAGGCGCAGATGCAGCAAGCTTTGTTGCCATTTTGTCAAGATTCAATCCTAACTGTAGAATCATACTGGAAGTGTTGTAGCAGACGTGTTCCAAAAAAATCCTGTTCTTAAGTGCCACACAATTTGCAATTACTAGGATGTCGATATCTTTGTTGGTTGCGGGGCCATACTTGCTCGGACCGTCATTCGTTCCACGAATTATGGTCCGATGTGATGTGTGAAATCCGATTTTATCATTTCCCGCCCAAATTACTTCATCAGCAATCAGTTTGATATTTGAATATGCTCCCGTTGTGTGGTGTGTATCGTCAACAATTTTCTGATTTCCGAGTTGCAGACCATAATCATCAAAAACTTTGGAAAAACTTGAGTAAGTGTCCAATATATATTCGACATCACGGTCCTCCCATATCCTGTATGTAATTCTTACAATATAATCGACAATGTTTTGGTAAATATCATCAAATCCTTCCAATGACTGCTTTATTCCAAAATCATCTGGTATTCTTTTCTCATTTTGGGTTCCTTTTCCTGTGTACTCCGACAAAGATATAGAATAGTCGGTTGGCATGTGTTCTCTAGAAAGTGGTTTAGATTCAAGTTTTTTGTCTAATAGTTTTATTTTTGTCATAATGTGTTCTCTCCTAAACTTAATAAATTAGTCTGATTCTTTTTTTTGATTTTGAGGAATTCAATTAAAACTATCTGATAAAAAATCTGTTTTTTTGACGTGTTGTTTTCTTCTTTTATCTTCCTAAAAAATTTAACACTTAAGCACCATTGTGAAATTTTCTCACAGCTTTTACTTTCGAAATCGTTCTAATAAATTTTTTCGTATTTGTCCTACAGTTTCACTCTTTTACCGCCCCAGCAGTCAATCCTTTTATCAAATGCTTCTGGTAGAAGAGGATCACAATCAGGAGCGGGAGAGCGGCCGAAACGGCGGCTGCAGACTTGAGGGGGAGCGAGCCGGAGTCACTGATACCCCCGAGGTACTGCTGCATCGCAACTGCAAGCGTCCAGTTTTTAAGAGTAAGTATTCTCACCAGCAAGAATTCATGGTAGACCAGTACCAGCGTGAACAGAGAAGTCGCGATAATTCCCGGCCACATGATCGGGACAATCACCCTGATAAAGGCCTCAAATCTGGAGGCACCATCGATCATGGCGGCCTCCTCAATCTCCCGAGGAATATCCATGAAAAAACTCCTCAACATATAGATAGCGAAAGGCTGATTTACCGCGGCCAGGGCGATGATAACCAAGAAATTCGAATCATACAAGCCACTGATCTGTCCCATCCAAAAGTATGGTAGTCCAAATGCCATCCTCGGAAGAGATCTAAAGGCAAGCGCCAGGATTATGAGTACCACCCCAGCAATCCCGACATAACGCGACAGCGCATATCCCGACAGACTGGCAATGCCGATTGAGATGATGACTGTTCCTACGCCCACGATGATCGTGTTCACGAAGTAATCATAGAATTCAGCAGTTTTCACGAACAAAGGAATAGACCAAAGGGTAAGAACTATTGTCCCCAAAATAATCAATTTAACGACCACGGAAGAAATGGACAGGTGTTTACCTAAGACTGAAAAGAGTATGAGCGTCACGAAGACAGCGATAATCCCAAATACGAGTACCGCGAAGTTATCCGGGACCTTATCCAGCCACAGTTCGCTGTAATGTTCAAAGGTAGGTTCGAACCAGAACAAAGGGGTGCGGGCGTTGGCCTGCTTTTTGGTTTTTAGTGACTGCAGTAGTGTCCAAACGAAAGGGACACTGTTATAGAGCACGAATACCCATATAGAAAGGTGAATGAAGACCCTGCCAAGCGGATTCTTAATCGGTTGCATATTAACGCTCCTCGATTTGTTCGCGGTACATAAAAATTAAGAAGGGGATCAGAACTATCATGATTATGACCACGGTTAGGACGGCCCCAGCGTTGGCCTTACCCAATCGCTTCACAGTTATCGCGATTCTATAGAGGTGGGTCTGCATAGTGTCTGCATGGAATATCGGATTCATCCTTGTCAGTACGAAAACGTTATCGAACAGACGAAGGAAGTCCATAACTGCAAGAATAGCATTCAGAAGGAAGAGCGAGCGAAGTTGTGGAATAACGATGTGCCGGATCTGTTGAAGCCGATTTGCGCCATCTATAGAGGCTGCATCGACTAAATCTCGTGGTAGCATTTGCAAACCTGCAAAAAATATAACAAGCGCAAACGGAGTGGAGATCCACGTTGAGTGAATAAGTATCAGCGCCTTCATAGAAGTCTCAGTAAAAATAAACCTCTCACCAACAAAGACTCTTAAAAACCAGGCAATCAATCCGGAAGGATCGAACAACTGTCTGAATACAACGGTTCCGATAACAGGTACCACAATCATAGGTAGCAGCATTGCCGCAAGGTAGAAGCCACGTAACCGGCCACTGACCTGGTCAAGGATGAGGGCCGCAATGAAGGCTAAAATGATGTGCGCTGGAACCACAACAATGATAATCAAGAGATTCCAGCGAACTGCAGCCCAGAAAGCTGGATCTGATAGCACCTCCAGATAATTTAATAACCCAACGAAAACAGGTTTTTTGAAAGTACTGTAACTGACTCGATTGAGGCCTATAAACACTGCCAAACCCAGAGGAACTATCATGAGTGTAACCATCACGATATTGCTGGGAGCAGTGAACTGAAAGAAAGACTTAAGCTTCATGGATTAATTAATTCTTAAGGCTTGGAAAGGTCGCGCCAGATATAAAATTTTTTGCGCGACCCCTTGCTTAGTTTCGTGAGCTCTAATAGATTTTTTTATCTATTACTTTAAAAATCCCTGCGCTTTTGCTTCTTTGATGTACTCTTTAGCAGCAGCATCCAGAGCCTCTTTAGGAGTCATTTCTCCCGTACCAATAAACGGCATCCAATTCCCCAGTGCTGCCTGTGCCAACTGTACGGCTTGGTTTGGCTCATAGATTCCTATTCCGTTTGCAATTGTTTCTTTTGCTGCGGGTAGATTTGGTAG
>ERZ651768.1439-NODE-1439-length-17409-cov-3.280118_pt1 | contig 17409 bp, 17 predicted proteins | sample MGYA00514754_ERZ651768 | MGnify/ENA metagenome assembly ERZ651768
CGCCATGGCACTCAGAGCCCCGATCAGGGTGGCGGTCGGTCCGCCGAGCACCCCGAGTATGCCGAGCGGCAGCCCAAGCGTGATCGCCAGCATCGCGCCCAGCGACGCCCCGGCCGACACCCCGAGCGTGAACGGGGTGGCGAGCGGGTTGCGGAGCATCGCCTGCAGAACGACGCCGGCGGCGGCGAGCGAGGCACCGACCAGCGCACCTGCGATCGCGCGTGGCAGACGGAGGATGAAGAAGATCTGCGCGTCGACGTTGTCGGCGAACGGGATCGTCGGGTTGAAGCCCACACACGGATTAGTGAGCCGTGATGGAATCATCCCATTGGCCCTGTCTTTTGATATGGCTGGACCTATGGCGCGCCATGTCTACGACGTGGCCGCGACCCTTGGAGTCATGACTGGGGTCGACGACGCCGACGATGCAACACAGAAAAGTAAAGGGTACTTTCAGACTGACTACACCGAAGGCCTGGACTCTCGCGCACTTAACGGAGCTCGGCTTGGAATTGCCCGTGACTTTCTCGGTCAAGACTCAGACGTCGATTGGGTTATCGAAGCGTCGTTGAAGACCATGCGGAACGCTGGCGCGATTATCGTTGACGTCCGCTTTCCAGAATGGCTACTCGAAGTGAACAACGCGCTTTACACCACTATTCGTTACCGCGAGTTTCGGGCGCAACTACCTAAATACCTAGCAACACTAAATGCCGAATACCCCGATACACTCACTGAGATCATTGAACAGACGACACGCATCACCTCACCAAACCCAGGCGCGCTACCAAATCCGAGTCGCTGGCGTCTGATGGAGCGCGAAGTGAACAGCGGCCAACTCTCAGACCACGAATACGAAGCGGTTTATGAGCACGGCTTACCGCTCATTCGAACTATTGTTAGAGGGTTGATGGACTCTGAGGATCTCGACGCCATCCTTTATCCGACCCAGCCGAGACGTCCAACACGGCTCAACACCGACCCCACGCCGAGCTTCGGTGAACGGCGCCCATCACCGATTCGCTATGCTAACCTCACGGGATTTCCAGACCTAGTAGTACCAGCTGGCTTTACCGGTAATCGGCTCCCGGTGGGGATTTCATTTCTAGGAAGAGCCTTCAGTGAAGCGAGACTGTTGTCTCTGGGCTACGCGTTCGAACAACTCACACACGCACGCCGGCTGCCAATCCACACACCTAACGTTGCCAGTAAGTCGAATGGCCAGCCTGATTGAAGCCTGACCACTAAGATTCCAAGCCGAAAAAGCTCTCTAGTTTTGGAATGTCGCGCGAGACTTCAGCGCGATGCGTCAGAATACCCGGCCGCCTTCCTCGCATCACCTCGTAGAACGCAATATGAGCCTCAACGGTTCGCTTAATGGCGTCCTCATCGGGTTCTAGCGACCAAACCCCTCTCAAAGCCATGAAGCCGAGAGCAATTCCATCGCTCCGTGGCATCGTGCCGACTCGATGAAGCGAGCCATCCGGACTGCGTAACATCCCATTGACGAGGTAATTCACTTCTGGCTGCGGCACAAGAAATGTGAGCTGCCCTTTTACCGGAGTCAGCTCCTGATCACCAAAAAGTTCTCGAGAACCAAGTGCAGTGCAATTGATAATCAGCGACTCGTCAACCGTCGTTAGATCGCCCGGACTCTCAAACTTCCGAATCACGATCTTTCCCCCAAAAAGAATGACATCGCGCATCAGCGCATCGAGATAGATCGAGGGCTCGATACGCATCCGGACACCCAGACTGGCGTATGGTGACGGGAACGGGTGCTCACCAGGCCCAAGGATATTTCGCCCGGTCTCTAGTTGCGATGGCAGGAGACCCTCTGGCTCAGGAATGGGCCGGTCCGGTCTGGTAGAGCGGCGCTGCGTAGGCGCGGCAGAATCCATCATCCCATAATCATCAATCCAACTAATCCCATATCGAGGACCAACCAGCAATTGAAGTTGTCGATAGGAGATCTCCGCCGCCTGCCTGAACCGAGCTTCCCAAGCAGGCGTACGACCCGCAGCGCTCACCAAACTTGAAGTCGGTGTGAAGCCAGCCCACGCCATATTTGAGGTGGTATACGGCGGGGGCTTTTCGGTGTAGATCGTGACGTCAAACCCACGGCGCTGGAGTTGTCTCGCCGCGGTGAGGCCAACAGTCCCACAGCCCAACACAGCAACGCGGCGATCGCCATGGTCAATCGCCAGGTCAGCGGCAAGCGAGCCAGTACCCCACGCGAGTGAATGGCCGGAGCCGCCGTGCCCGTAGTTGTGAATGACCGTCTTGGCACCAAATTTCTCGGCCTTCAATACAAAGCCCGACGGGCGAAAAGGCCGAAGGCCGACGGTGGTTCTAATCACCCGGTCCCATGAGGCCTTGACAGGCGGAAGAGTGAAGCCCTGCCCTGTCGGTGCCACCACACGGGAGGTGCGCGCCGCGCAGCCGCCAAACCCCAACCCTAAAGCGGCCAGGCTTCCCGTCTTGAGCAACGTCCTTCGGTCCATTCAATCTCCCCTACGTGGATCCTGCTTACTTACACGGAGCGATAGAGGTGGTCGCCGGCTTCAGGGATGAACAGTCACCAACACGTGGGCGGTGGTCCAGCAGCATTGCGAGCCGCCGCCCCCTCTGCCAGTGGTGTCGGTAACCTCCGCTCGCAACAGATACTCGCCGGCGTTGTCGAAGGTCGCCACAACCGTCACGAGCCCACCAGTCTCAGGGACTTCGGGCTGGGCATCATCGAACGTGACCTCGCCCTGGCCGCGAAACTTACTCCAACCTACTCCAAGCGGTGGTCGCGTGGACGCCGCGGCGGCGGTGGGGCGGAGGTAGAAATCGTCGGCCACCCACAGTGGGAGTGCGAGCGGATCACCCACACTCGTTTCGAACGAAGCGGCGACTACCCGAGGTGGGCCCTGAACCGCTACGCCATCCTCTTTAAAACGCACAGTGGGCGGCGTGTTGCCCATCGCCGCATCTTCCAGCGGTTCGATCGCCCACTGCGAGTCCAGCTTTAACGGAATCGAGGTCGACTGACCGTTAGCGGTCAGCGTCCACGTGAGCACGTTGTCGCCGAAGTCCGCCGGCACCGTAATCGTGAACACGCCCCACTGCCGGCGCGGTAGGAAGTGCGTTGGTTGCCCTCGGTCGGGACCGCCAGGCTCAATCCGATTGTTCGCTCCTACTGGTATGTCGAGCTGCTCTTCCTTATTCCGATTGAAGTAGCCAGCGAGCAACGTGAAGCTACCATCGGGGTTCGGGTACCACCCCTCGAAGGCGCCAATGACACTCTGGCCGAATTCGCGCACCGGAACAACCGGCGCCTGAGCGTAACCAGCGGTTGCACCAGCGAGCAAGGTGCACGCTAGCCCCACTGTCACAAACGCCCTCACTGGTGACACCGCCTTCCGAACATCATCACGAAGAGGTTCTAACAGTGATCCACACCTAAGGCTGCTGCTGAGAAGCCAAGTCCTGTTCGGCGGCACGGCGGCCGACCTCGTCCTCGTAATCAGCATCGCTCATGTAGGTAACGTTCACCCAGGCGTGCCCCATTTCATCCACCGTGCGGTCACCGTAACCCACCCACTGATTTGGATCAGGGTTGGCCCGGTTGGCGGTCGTGTTGTCATACCACGACGCGACGCGGAGAATCGTTCCCTTTGGGAAGAGCGGCGCAGCATCGTCAGTGTAAACGTAGTTAACATGCCAGTTGAAATTGAAATCGCTCACCTGACTCAGCATCTGCGTTGAACCGTCCGGCAGGATTGCCTCCATCGACATCCCCTGACCACGCAAATGCATGTGTGGCTGGAAGTTCTCCACGCGACCTGCCTGCTTCAGTACGTGGAATCGCTGGCTGCCCCAGAGTGAATTAGGCGGGATGTCGATGTTGCCACTACCGCCGGCGATACTGCCCAACGACGCCAGCACCTGTCGGTAACGTGGCTTCTCGTCTTTTGGATAAAAGTAGATGCCGAGTTCAACTCCATCGGTAATCTCTTCGCCAACAGCGTGATAGTGAATGTCGAAGACAAAGCGTGCACCAGGCAGCATCAACTTGCCGCTATTCGGCCGCATGATCTCGCCCTGCTTGCCAACCGCCCACTCCATGAACAGGCCGGCTCCGATATCATCGTCAGTCAAGTCGTTCTCTTCATCCTGCTGAAGCCGAGCCAGTGCGTGGTGGACTATACGACGGCCAGCCACCGTCGACGGCCGGATTTCGATAGCCCGCACCCAGCGCTCCTCAGTTAAGCCAGTCTCAACGACCGGCCGGTACCAGGCATCCTGCGCAACGGCGGGTACCGTATATGGCGGCGACTGGATGATCATGTCGGGAGGGCCATCAAACAGCTCTGCGAAGTTCCACACGCTGTCATCGGCAAACTCCTTCGGCGGCGGCATGTCATTCGGGTTACCGCGAGGCGAGCCAGCATCGACCCAGCGCACAATCATGTCAATCTGTTCGGCAGTGAGCGACCGGTCATTCTTGAAGGCCTGGATGCCAACACCCGTATCAATATGCCAAGGCGGCATCTGCCCATCAACAACACGCGCCTTGATGGCGCGCGCCCAGGGCCTTGTCTCACGATAGGTCTCCAGCCCCATCGGTGCCATATACCCCTCGCGGTGGCACGCTTGGCATTTCTCTTGGAAGATCGGCGCGATATCTTTGGTGAAGGTAATTGTGTCGTCAGCCTGACCCGCCCTCGCTGGAGCAACGGAAACCAAGATAGCTCCCAGTGCCAACATGACGAATTTCACACCTAAGCTCATCTCTGTGCCAACTTTTCTATGTGCCATCACGCACTCCTTAAAAAGCATGGGGATTAAGGCTGCTTACCTCATCCCACGACCGACACATCCCCTCGCGGAAGTCCGGCTAGCGCTCGCGAACTAACCCTGACCAGCCGTCCTACACTATCCACACACGCCGACTTACCGAGCATTGTGCGCCTATCCTGATAACAGGTCAACAGCGGCTCGTAATTAGCAATCGTTACAAATTTTTGGCCAATATTTAGCCAGTTTTAGCCCAATCACTGGTCCGGTCATCCCGCACAACTCGACTTGCCAACTCTTGCAACGTAAGAAGGTATTGACACTTAGCCGATCGAGGCGCATCCTATGGGATGGTTCGAAGGTTAATGAGTGAATATGTCATGGGGTATTGCTGAAATGATACTAAAGGGTTGGTTTGATTCTGGAGCTTTCACCTGTGTCCTGCTAGCTGGCCTATTGCTGGCCTCGCCTAGTAGTGCCCAAGATGGCGCTACCGTCCACGAAGGCCTAGAGATCTCTATTGATCATTTGGACCGAGGAATTATTACTCCTCTCAGTGACTGTCCGCCTGGTGCCAACATTGTTCGTGGCGTCATTGCCCCTGGCACCAACGACACCGAATTTGTAACTGTCTATCTAGACTTCAAAGTTTTATCTGATTTCGAGTCGGTGAGCTGGCCCCGACCGTCCATCCATGACGTCAATGGCCGCGCGTATCTTACGGCTCAAACGTTTCAGGATATGGGCCGTGAGCCTGAGTACGCATGCAATTTCTCATTCCGCGTGCCGGTTGGTATGGCCGTTAAAGAACTGTTTATTGACGACATAACGTTGGATCTCACAGCACATGATCAGTAGCACTGTTAAGCCTTATGGAGCGGAGGAACCCAATGGAGATTGATCGACGTAAATTCTTCAAGAGCGTCGGTGGGGCTGCGGCAGTTGCGCTCATGACTTCTGAGCAGAAAGCTGATGCTCTCGAGCACTTCATGGAAGAGGAGCTCGAAGAGAATATGCTCGACCAGGGTCGGCAGATGGGTAAATACCCAACCGTTGCTGAACTCGCCGAGCAGAACAATGACCTTGCGCGTCGTGCTCGCCGAGGAATTGGCGGTATCTTCGTGCCCCGAGGTGATGCAGAACTCCGTCCCCTTGCGGAAATGCCTAAGAAGCCGACACTGATCGATTTCTTCAAGTACCGGTTCGGCACGGGAACCCACGTTCAGCAGAGTGCCGCGCGCGCCTTACAGACTGGCATGAATGAAAAGGTGGTCCTGGCCTGTCTTCTGCATGACGTCATCCTGGATGTTGTCCATCCAGACCATGGGTGGTGGGGCGCACAACTCATTGCGCCCTACGTGCCCGAAGAAACGACCTTTGCGGTCCGCTATCACTCGACGTTACGTTTCTTCCCGGATTCAGATTACGGATACGAGTATCCGGAAAGCTACCTCCGTACGTTTGGTGAGGATTACGTGCCGGAGCCTTACCTGCAGCGCACCTATCAGAAGGTAAGAAATCACAAGTGGTATGAGCATTCACGGCTCGTAACCGTGAATGACCTCTACGCATTTGACCGCAGCAAGACGGTGTCGATCGAGCCGTTCATTGATATTATCGGACGCCACTTCAAGCAGCCTAAAGAAGGCTTGGGATGGGACGATACGTCGTCATCCCATATGTGGCGGACGATTATCAATCCGGACAGAAGGCTATAGTTAGGTTGTGTTTCTAAGCGGCACGCGCTGTGCCTGCGTGCCGCTTAGAAAGTTTTATTAAGCTCGGTATCCTCCTGCCGTACTGTGTTCTCGATAGGTCCTAGTGTCAGAATTTTCGGACGACTGGACAGGTATTTAGGTAGGCGTGTCCAGATCCTTGATGAACTTACTCTAATAGGGAGTTTTGCTAATGTCTGATCGAAATCGCAAGGTCGTGACTGGAGCGGCTAATGTCGCAGCCGCGTTCTTAATAATTGGGGCATCCGCTTGCGGTGAAGCTGGCGTCCAATCAGGTGATGTCGAATCTGTAGAAACTGAAGCACCTGTCGTCAATCCACTCAATGATTATTCAAACCCCTATCAAACTGTAGACGGTTGGGCGACACTTCCTGATGGCAGAACCTGGGGATCAACGGCTGGGGTTGAAATTGATCCTGACGGTCAACATATTTGGGCGATTGATCGTTGCGGTGCAAATTCCTGCGCCGGATCGGACCTTGATCCGATTGTGAAATTCGATTCTGAGGGCAACGTAGTCACTACCTTCGGTGGAGGAACGATGCTGTTTCCACATGGCCTCCACGTTGATCAGGATGGCAATGTTTGGGTGACGGATGCACGTGGTCCAGATCCTGAGGATCCGAACCAGGCAGGCAAGGGTCACGTGGCTATTAAATTTAGTGCTGAGGGAGAAGTTCTTCTAACGTTAGGGGAACCTGGTGTTGCTGGTACGGGCGAAGGGGCTATTCTGAATACACCCAATGATGTAGCCGTCGGTCCGAATGGAGATATCTACGTCGGCGACGGACATGAAGGTCAGAATTCAGATGATCCCACAACGGTTGCTCGCATCGCTAAATTTTCGGCAGACGGAGAATTTATTACTTCTTGGGGCCAGTATGGTTCCGAAGCGGGTGACCTGAGAACGCCGCACGCGTTGGCGTTTAGTCCAGAAGGGCAACTCGTCGTTGCCGACCGAGGAAACAATCGTTTGCAGATCTTCGATGAGGAAGGTAATTACATCGATGAGTTCAAACAATTCAGTCGACCGAGTGACTTTGCCTTTGATGCTAACGGCTTGATCTATGTCGCGGATTCCGAATCGGCCTTCGACAACATCCGTAACCCAGGCGCCCAACCAGGAATTAGGGTTGGCAGTCTCGTTGATGGAACGGTGAACTACCTTATCGGCGGAGAAGTGGAAGCCTATCCAGACGGCTCCAATCCCGAGGGCGTTGCTGTAGATGCTGCTGGTAATGTGTATGGAGCCGTGGTCTCTGGCGGCGGTGCCATGCTGAAGTCTGTTATGTAGTAACCATGTGGCGGTGTCGAGATGCCTTAAGGGTAGAGCTACCATGTTAATAAGATCGATATTCTTGGAAAGCTTGGGGGCTATAAGGTTTCTGCTGGCCACCCTTGGCTTCATTGTCGCCCTGGTCGGTTCAGGAAGTGCACAGACCCGTGCGCCAGAAGCTTGGCCTTATTTGGGTGGAGATGCTGGGCATACGCGTTCTTCGCCTCTGGATCAAATCGACGCTAATAATTTTGAAGATCTGGAAGTTGCGTGGATTTGGCGAGGAGATAATTTTGGACCGCGGGTAGATTATCTGTTTCGGTCGACGCCGATTTATGTTGCCGGTCTTCTGTATACCGTCGCAGGGCAGCGCCGAACGGTAGTGGCGATTGAACCAGCTACGGGTGAGACCGTCTGGACTTATCGGGAACCACATACGACTCGGTACGAACGGGGTATGCGAAACAATTATGGAAAAGGTGTCGCTTATGGTGAAGTGAACGGGCGAGGCGTGATCTTTACGACTAGTCCCGCTTTTTTTCTGCATGCGCTGGATGCCAAAACGGGTCGCCATCTAGAAAACTGGGGGCAGGCAGTACCCCTACCAGGTTTTCCAGAGAGCGGAGTTGTGGACATGCTGCCCGATCTTGTAAGTGACTGGGATCCATGGCTCGATTCCGGCTATGTTTACGATCCTGACCACGGTATTCCTCGTGACTTGGGAAACTTGAGCACCTCATCGCCTCCTATTGTGGTAGGCGGGGTGGTTGTAGTTAGCAACGTACACGAGCAGGGGTACTACCAAACGCGCACGGAGAATATCCCAGGCGATATTCTTGGGTATGACTTGCGAACTGGAGACGCACTGTGGAAATTTCACGTAATACCACGTCCTGGTGAATTTGGACACGAGACATGGGAGAACGACGCCTGGAAAACTACTGGTGATGTCTCGTCATGGGCGCCGATGTCGGCTGATTTGAAACGCGGCATTGTGTACATTCCAACCAACCCCCCGACAATTGACTTTTATGGTGGGTTCAGGCCGGGTGATAATCTTTTTGGCACTAGTCTTCTCGCCCTTAATGCCCAGACAGGAGAGCGGGTGTGGCACTTTCAGATGGTGCATCACGACATCTGGAATTTTGACAACCCGACCGCGCCTGTCGTGCTAGACGTAACCGTCGACGGACGACCGACCCCGATTGTAGTGCAAACTACTAAACAGGCGTGGGCCTACACGTTTAACAGAGAGACAGGTGAACCAGTCTGGCCGATTGAAGAACGCGAAGTACCCGAATCAGATGTGCCGGGCGAACAGCTGTCGCCTACGCAACCATTTCCCACTTGGCCTTTACCTTATGACATGCAAGGGCTCACGGAAGATGACCTTATTGATTTCACGCCAGAGCTTCGTCAAGAAGCCTTAGAGATTGTTAGCCGCTACCGCACCGGACCGATTTTTAACCCCCCGATTCAAGTCGGACACCCTTCTGGTTTGCGGTCATTCGTTAGTTGTCCTCAGGGCGCTACCAATATTCATGGTCCAACATCAGCGGATCCTGAGACGGGTATTATTTACGTTTCTTCGAGAACAGCGTGTCGCTCTGAAAATATTGTGCCTGGAACGCAGATGGATGAACCGGATGATCCTATGACCACAGGCAAGACCATCGCGGATTGGGTTGTTGCGAATCGTGGTGATTTTCGCGGTCCACAAGGTCTGCCTATCGTCAAGCCCCCGTACACTCGAATCACGGCGATTAACATGCATACCGGTGAGCATTTGTGGCACATTCCTAATGGTGATACACCTGATCGGATCAAAAGCCATCGGGCGTTACAAGGAGTGGAGTTGCCGAACACAGGCGTCACGTCACTTCCGAATACGATGGTGACCGGAAGTCTGTTGATCCATGCTGAAGGTTCGGCAGGAAAGCCAGTGCTGCATGCCATCGATAAACAGACGGGTGAGCGACTTGGTACGGTTGAACTTCCCGCGACGGGTGAGTACGGCATGATGACCTATCAACATGAAGGACGGCAGTACATAGTGGCGCAAGTTGCCAGCAGAAATTTACCAGGCTCGCTAGCCGCGTTACGGCTACCCTGAGTGTGAAAGTAATCGTTCGAAAGGAGTTTGAAATGTCACGGTTCCGTCTGGTGAAATCGCTGTTGGTGTTAATCGGTGCCACTTTAGTGTGTATGCAGGGGCTGCAGGTCGAAGCTCAATCTGTTGCGAACAATCCCTACCATGCGGTCCACGGCTGGGAAAAGATGCCCAATGGATGGAAACTTGGTGTGCCGAGTGGCATCTTCCCTGACCCTGACGGTGAGCATCTGTGGATCTTGTCTCGGTGTGGAGCAAATCACTGTGCAAATTCTGACCAGGATGCAATTTTTAAGTTTGATCTGGATGGGAACGTCGTGAAGAGTTTTGGTTCCAGACTATTTTCATTTCCTCATGGATTTTTTCTCGACCACGAAGGCTACTTATGGGTAACCGAAGGTGCTCCTGCTGGAGATGCACGCGAAGTCGAAGGGCTCAAGAGAGGAATTGGGCATCAAGTCTTTAAATTCAATCAAGACGGCGAAATAGTCATGACCTTGGGGGAGGCTGCCGTTTCTGGGTACGGCCCAGCTCATTTTAATGGACCTGCCGGTGTTGTTGTCGCTGGGAACGGAGATATTTGGGTGTCAGATGGACATCGTGGTGGTAACAACCGTATCGTAAAATTTAACGAAAATGGGGAGTTCCTTCTTGAGGTCGGTGGAGGTGTCGATTCACGTAGTGGTGATCCTGGAAAATTTAACGATCCGCATGACATCACCATTGACGCAGATGGTCGAATCCTCGTGGCAGACCGTGGTAATAATCGCATACAAATCTTTGATCAGGATGGCAATCTCATTGCTGTGTGGACCCAGTTTGGCCGACCAAGTACAGTAGTCGTCGACCGAAACGGTATGATCTATGCCGGTGATGGAATGTCGAATGACCAGTGGAATCCTGGATGGGAGCGAGGTATTCGAATCGGTGATGTCGACACAGGCTGGGTTACTGCATTTATTCCAGATTCTGAGAGACCTGAGGGTACCGGAGTGGAATTCCTTGGGGTTGATTTCGACGGAAATATTTACGCTGGTGAGGTTGGGCGGCAACGGTTGGTGAAGTATGAACGGTTTAGGCCGTAGTGACTTTCGATCTTTTAAGAAAACATTTACTAACGAAGGAGCCACATGCGATCGATTCTATTCCACATCATGTTCCTGTTATTGACGGCGACACCCTTATTTGCGAGCCAAGGTGATTCACCTGGAACGAGTGTTGAGCCGTTCAAACTCGGGACCTTTAACATTGGTGGTGTCCAGCATGTCGGAATCGTTTTACGAGATAGTCTGATAGTCGAGATGAACAGCGCGAATGCTGCGTTGGAAGGTGATGCGACTTATCCTGCTATCCCGATGCCAGTTGATATGTTGGAGCTCATCGGTCGATATGAATATGGATTGAAAGTTCGCTTATACGAAATTGTAAATGAATTGGTCGCGAACGACAGACTTATAGGAAGTTTGCGCCCTACTTACGTGCATGATGTTGCTGACGTACGAACGCTTGCGCCGATCCTCTATCCTGGCAAGATCTTGAATGCAGCTGTTAATTTCTATAGCCACGTTAATGAAACGGGTACTCCTGAAGAGCGAGCGACGGCTCGCCGCGCTAGACGGGAAAACCGTGGTGTGCCTTATCTGTTTCTTAAACCGACGAGGGGAGTCGTTATCGGCAATGGTACGCCGGTGGTAATTCCCCACGGTCGAGATCGCACCGACTGGGAAGTTGAACTAGCTGCAGTTATTGGGCGAGCGTCGAAGTACGTCAGTGCGGATGATGCTCAAGATCACATATTTGGTTATATGGTCAGTCTAGATATTTCCGATCGGGGTGGACGTCCACCAGGTGGTAATCCATTACGGTCCGACTGGTTTGTAGGAAAGGGTCATGACACGTTTGCACCGATGGGCCCATGGATTGTTCCAAAGGAATTCTACGGTGATCCGATGGAAAACCTTCGTCAGACACTTCGTGTTGGAGATGAGCAAATGCAAGAGGCGACAGCGGGTGACATGATCCATTCGCTGTACGAGTTGGTTGAGTACGCATCTTCAATCGTTACACTCTATCCTGGGGACGTTATTAATAATGGCACGTCAGGTGGAGTTGGTATGGGCACGGCAGTACGTGGCGAGCAACGGTTTTTGCAACCCGGTGACGAAATCATTGCAACCATTGATGGTATCGGAACACTTACGATGCCCGTTGTTAGCGAAGAACCTCCGCCTACTGGCAGTGGCGCCCGCCTACCACCAGTCAGTAGCTACCGTCGTTAATTTTCTGTTAGCCCGGTAAGAAGGTGATACTAGTTTTAGGTGTACTGATTCAATGATTCAGTCTGACATGTCACGTGCTTGCGGTCTCTCACGCATGGTTCGATCTAGGTCATGGATTTGGGATCTGCTAAGCGTACGAGTGCAGCGAATTACCTTAGTTGTAATATACAGTTCCGTTTTTACTGTCGGCGCGGTCGCCCAAACCTTGGAGATTACAGCGTCCACGATTGAAGAGATCAACGCAGCCTTCGCCAATGAATCTTTGACTTCTGAGCAATTGGTCGAATTGTACCTTTCCCGAATTGAGGCGTACGACGATACAGGTCCAGCTCTCAATGCGGTACTTGCGCTAAATGGCCAGGCATTAAACCGGGCACGTGCTCTCGATGCCGAGAGACGAGACAAGGGACCTCGATCGCGATTACATGGGATTCCGATCGTTCTGAAGGACAACATTGATACGGCTGATCTTCCAACGACTGCTGGTTCTTTACTGTTGGCAGGTTCCTTGCCGCCAGACGATGCGTTCATTGTGCAGAAATTGCGAGCGGCCGGAGCTATTATCTTGGCGAAAGTGAATATGAGTGAATTCGCGTCCGGTGGAGCCATGAGTTCTTTGGGTGGGCCGATTCGGAATCCGCACGACTTGGAGCGGTCTCCTCTAGGATCGTCAGGGGGCACGGGCGCGTCTATTGCAGCGGCCTATGCGCAGTTCGGATTGGGTACAGATACCGGTGGTTCGGTGCGATGGCCTTCCACCGCTAATGGTATCGTCGGACTTAAGCCCACATATGGATTGGTGAGCCGTGACGGAATCATTCCGCTTGCTCTCTCGTTCGACATGGCTGGCCCAATGGCACGAAATGTGTATGACGTAGCGGCCGCGTTGAGTGTGATGACTGGTATCGATCCGGCTGATCAAGCAACGGTTCAGAGCGAAGGGCGAATCGATCTTGATTACACTGAACATCTTGATATAACAGCGCTGGATGGTGCACGTATAGGAATCGCACGGGATTTTCTCGACCAAGATTCAGAAGTTGACTGGATTATTGAAGCCTCGCTGGATGTTATGCGAGGTGCTGGAGCGACTGTTGTCACGGTGCGCTTCCCACAATGGTTGCTTGATGCGAATGGAGAATTGTATACAGCAGTCCGTCATCGAGAGTTTCGAGTTCAGATTGCCGAATACCTCGCCACGCTCAAACCTAAATATCCCAAGACACTTGCGCAGTTAATTGAACAAGCCACTCGCATGACAGCGCCGAACGACAGTGGACAACCGAATCCAAGCCGCTGGAGCTTGATGCGACGTGAAGATGACAGTGGAGATCTTGATGATCCTGAGTATCAGGCCGTCCGTGAACATGGTCTAGCATTGGTGCGCGGCTTCATCGATAGCCTTCTAGAATCCAAGAAACTTGATGCTATCGTGTATCCGACATCGCCGAGGCGTCCCTCACGCATTGATGCGGATCCGATCTCTGGAGGTACCCAGCGTGTATCTCCAATTCGGCTAGCGAACTTGACGGGTTTCCCGGATCTCGTGGTGCCAGCTGGATTTACGGGTAACGGTTTGCCCGTCGGTATTTCATTTTTGGGAACAGCGTTCAGTGAGCCAAAATTATTAGCGTTGGGCTATGCGTTCGAGCAAGTCACGAAGGCGCGACGTCTACCAATCAATACGCCGTCTCGACCTGACGAAATTATTGCGATCGGTCAGTAGCTCGAATGAACTAGGAGTTGTTTTGGCGACTCAAGGTCTGGTAGCAATGTTGCGGAGTTGAACCTATTTTGCGGGCTGTCCCAAGCTAGAAGGACTCCAAAGAGAACACTTTGTGAATCATGGCGGGATGGAGGATGCGATGAGCGAGAGAGCAACACACATTTCGTGGTTTTGGGTGAAGGTTACTGGACTGGTCCTTGTAACGCTCAGTATGGCCATGTGCGGTGGTGCAGAACCACCCGTTGAAGATGCAATCGTCGAATCGTCACTGGTCGAGCCGGATGTGTCAACGCTTACACCAGAAGCGACCGACGAAGACATCATGCAACACATGCTCTGGGTCATGGGGAATCAAACTACTTCGACGGAGTTAACGCAGCACTTCCCAGATATTGACCGTAATCGTGCATACGACATCCAGCGTCTGCGGTTGGAGCATCGAGAGCAGACAGAGGCGAGAGTAGGTTGGAAAATTGGGTGGTCTAATCAACCGAATCCGCGTGTTGCGATCGATCCAGTGTTTGGACACATTATGGCGTCCAACGTATTGGAACTTGGCCGTGAGGTGTCGCTAGACCATTTGATCAATGGTAGTACTGGCCTCGAAGCGGAGGTTGTGTTCTGGCTGGATAAGGACTTGCCTGGGCCTACGGTGACTCGCGACGATGTGATCGAAGCGACCGCAGAAGTCGCTAGCGTCGTTGAATTAATCAAACCGCGCGTGGCAGGCTATGGCAGTGAATCTCTTGCGGTACCAGCTGGAGGCGAGCAACCGATCTCAGATTGGCCCAATCGTCATAACCACGGCATTATTGACAATGTCTGGCACATCGGCGTGATCTTTGGTTCGAATCCGGTTGGTCTTGATGAAGTTGATTTTATGAACGAGCGGGTGTCGCTTGCTGTCAATGACGAAACTATCGTGGAAGGGCGTTTTTCGTGGACGATGGGACGTGATCCGATTCAAGGAGTTGTTTGGCTTGCAAATGAATTGCTTAAGTACGGTTATCAATTAAGTGCGGGTGATTTTGTTATTACTGGTTCTGTAGCCTATACAGAATCATTTTTTCCTGGTGATAGGGCGACACTGACGTATTCAAGTCTTGGTACAATCGATATGTCGGTGGCCTCGACGCCTTAGACACGTCGATTATTGACGTGGGAATTTGTCTGGATTGTCGGTAAACAACGCATCGACGCCCAGGTTGAACAGGAAATGCCGCATTTCCGCTTCTACATCTGGAAATGGTTGTGTTGACGACGATCGAAATGTATAAGGCGTTACTGACAACCCAACCGTGTGCGCGCGGGCGACAAGTTTAGGTTGCGCGGAGATGATTGATTTAGCCGGCCCAATGCCTGTAGCGAACTCGGCGATTTCCTTCAGCCACTTGTCCGAAATTGGTGCCGCAGGATCTTGGGCACCGAAGAGAAAGACCCGTGGCAGTAACGGCTGCTTAGCGGCGATGGTTCGTAGACTCGCTGCATCAAATGACTGGATAATGACTGGCGTTGTTGGGTCGGTTGCCGGTTCGTCCAAACCATTACTGCGGAGGACTTCCAGTACGAGAGTCGCCATATCAATACCGGCTGCCTCATAATCACTCGGACTTTTTAATTCTGGAAAAAGGCCTGCTTGACCGCGGATGAGGTGGATCGCTTCTTGCCAGGTCGGAATTTTGGCACCAGCGAATTCTTCGGAGAACCAGCTCCCAGCATCCAGTGTCCTAATTTCAGCAAGTGTAAAATCTCGTAGTAGCCAGCGTCGATAGCTCTTGCCGGATCGTGAGACCGTCGTATAACGATCTGGAAATATTTCTTCCACGTTGGTCGTTCGTTCAAGACTATCGTCGTGGAGGCATACAAGAACACCATCGCGGGTGACTCCGAGATCTTGTTCCACGAAATCGGCACCTTGGGTAAGTGCCAATTGGTATGCGGCGAGGGTATGTTCGGGAGCGTAGGCCGATGCGCCGCGGTGAGCGACGAGGGTTTTATCCTGATACTGTAGCGCGGATCCCATAATCGTCAGACTGAAGATGATTACCAGGCTGGACAGTAGTTGTGCGCCGTAGCAGGAAAAAGAAGCGTTTCGTGTCATTGATACACCGCCACGGTGTTACGAGGGGTTAAATTCTCACTAGGAATTCGCACCAGTATCACTCAAACACAAAGTCTTCTAATACATAACGAGCAGGCCTAGCGTTTGTGTGTGATTATGTGCGACGATCACAAAATGGCCAAGCTTCTCTTGTTATTCATTTTAGTTCCGGCGACAGAATTAGCGTTACTTATTGAGATTGGGTCCCGTATTGGGACTATCAACACGCTACTCCTTATCGTTGTTACTGGAGTGTTAGGTGCTTCACTCGCGAGTCGCCAAGGGCTTGCGGTGTTACGTCAGATTCAGGACGAGACGGTACGTGGTCAAATGCCTGGCAGTGCAATTGTTGATGGCGTGATTATCTTAGTGGCCGGAATTGTCCTGATGACACCAGGCATCCTTACAGATATTCTTGGATTCTTATGCCTGATACCGGCAACTCGCAGCCTTATTAAAGGCCGGCTGCGGCAAATGCTCGAGCGGGCAGTCCACAACAATCGAGCCAGAGTTGTCGTCAACATGGGTTCGTCAGAGACTCAAGATCATGGACCAAGTGATCAAGATCAATCTTGGCCACCGTCATTTCCACATCACTAGTGGTGGTGTGGCGTCAGACACGTCATTGTTCGGTTATTCTTGGTTCACATATTGTGATTTTGTGACTACGAGTCTGAGTCGAGCTTGAGCGCCACCGAATTGATGCAGTAGCGGAGTCCGGTCGGCCTAGGTCCATCATCAAAAACATGACCAAGATGTGCGTTGCAACTACCGCACTGCACTTCGGTTCGTCGCATTCCAGATGACAGATCGACTGCTGTAGTGATTTTTGTATTTGCCGCTGGTTCGAAAAAGCTTGGCCAGCCAGTTCCGGAATCAAATTTGGTGCTGGATTGAAAGAGTTCGTTGTCACAACAGACGCATCGGTATGTCCCATCTTGATCGCAGTTGTAGTACTTGCCACTAAATGGCGGCTCGGTGCCTCCCTTGCGACATACGTCATATTGCTCATCAGTAAGATCAGCACGCCATTCTGTATCAGATTTTTCTATTGGTTTCGACATCGTTACCTCATAGCCAATCCAGGACACCCTAGGCAGGACCAGGTGAGTTAGTGGGTATTATAGCGTAGAGCTTTATAGCGATTCGAAGCTTGGCATTTAGAGACGGATTGTCTTGTGCTAGGATGAGTCGGCATTGATATCTCCTGTGTTCTGATGGTCGTGTGAAATGATTTCTGGGCTGCCTTGGACGACGTGGCTGTTGTTTGCTGCTGGTGTTGGTATCGGTTTGGTTATCGAAGTCTATTTCGTTTTGTCTCACCGCGTGTCTCGGTCCAGTCGTCGCCCATCGAATCAGCTTTCCCCGCCTCGGTAGGTTACTCAATTTATGGATT
>ERZ651768.1440-NODE-1440-length-17395-cov-2.807484_pt1 | contig 17395 bp, 14 predicted proteins | sample MGYA00514754_ERZ651768 | MGnify/ENA metagenome assembly ERZ651768
TGAGGCAGTAGCAGGGGTTCGGGCGAAGCCCATACTACACAAGGTGACTGACATGACTGAGGAACCAGCTTCTATTTCTGCCCCAGTCGGAGCAATTGGTGCTTTGGAACAACCCGCAACACAGCAGTTGACAGAACTGGAAAATACCGAAGAAAAAGCTGTTGTACTACCGGGAAAGAAGGGGAATGAGCCCAACCTTTCTGCTCAAAATGAACTAATTGAATACCACGACGAACCAAAGAAAGAGACTACTGAAACGACTAAACAAACTGAAACAGTTTGCGGCACTTCCACGGATGAGGTCTTTATACCAGCTCCGCCAGTGGAAGGAGAGCTTGGTCTCAAATCTTCGGCCAATCCATTCGCCGTTGCTGATATGATTAATGCAGGGGTAGAGAAAACGCAAAACAAGGCCCCTAAGAAAAAAGGTATCAGCTTGATTGAACGAGTTACACGCGTCACCCTGGGCGACCGTAGGTCGGCAAGCAAGAACCAGATAAGCCGAATAGAGCCTGAGATAAAAGAACACTCTGAGAATACTAGTGTTCAAGTATTAGACCAGTTGAATGGTGAACCGGAGAAGAGGCTAAAAGATGAGCCAAGTGTTTCTAAACCGGAGAATGAAACTCCTATAGAAAAAGAGCTTGATGAGATTGGAAAAGACTTAGAGCAGATTTTCGATACGACCTCCAAATTCGAGCCTAAAACTCTTTCCGAACAGGCAAAGGCAAGAGTTGTGGAACAAAAACAAGAACCGGAGGGTGAATTGGAACACGAGGCGCCCACACTGCTGAAAAGGGTAAATGCCAATGATGGGTTGTCGGTTGATGAGGCAGATGCGGATCTACTTGAAATTCCAGCATTTTTACGCCGCCAGGCAAACTAAGTGTTAGCATGTGGCTAAGTAACATTCTGCAACAATTGTTGATTTGAGTGGCCATATGTCCATTGGTAAACAGTTACCTAGAGGACACAAATAATTTGATGGAGTTCTACACGCCATTTACCAGTTTTTGGATGTGACATTCAACAGAATTGATGGAATGTGACCTTTGGAATTAGGAATACTATATGAATGATGTCGATAATTGCAGACGGTTGTCCGTGGAAGAGGTAGGGGGGATTGGCCCTTCTGCGGAACCAGTTGGCGAATGCGCAGAACTATCTGGTAATCAGACGACGCTTAACCGTTCAATTGACTGTGCAGGAGTGGCGTTGCATTCCGGTAAAAAGGTGTCTTTATCCTTAAAACCAGCTGGTCCGAATATGGGTATTATATTTAGGCGGTCAGATTTACCTGGATTGCCTGAGATTAGGGCAAACTGGAAGAACGTGGTAGATACGAGAATGTGTACAACCCTTGGAAATAGCAAGGGAGTTACAATCTCTACGGTTGAACATCTAATGGCGGCCTTATCAGGATGTCATGTTGATAATGCCATTGTCGAGGTTAGCGGTTCAGAAGTTCCTGTGATGGATGGGAGTGCTCAACCATTTGTTTTCCTTATCGAGTGTGCGGGTGTTAAACAGCTTGACGCTTCACGCCGAGTTATTGAAGTGTTGAGGCCAGTTAAGGTCGAGTCAGAAGGGCGGGTGGCTGAGTTGCTGCCGAGTAACAGCTTTTCTGTAGGGTTCCAAATTGAATTTGACGATTGTGCCATTTCCCGTCAGGAACTATTTATTACTCTAGTAAACGGTACTTTTAAGAAAGAAATTGCGCGAGCTCGAACGTTTGGGTTTGTAAATGATGTTGAGGCTTTAAGAGCATCGGGATTGGCGCTGGGAGGTTCATTGGAAAACGCTGTTGTTGTTGATGGAGATAAGGTTCTTAATGACGGCGGATTAAGGTACGAAGATGAATTTGTCCGCCACAAAGTGTTGGATGCTGTGGGCGATCTGTATCTATCGGGCGCCCCAATTCGAGGTCATTATCGGGGAGTTCGGGCCGGTCACCATATGACCAATGAATTACTTAAAGCACTATTTTCAGTGTCGGCTTCATGGAGATTTATAGGACACGCTGGTGAGGAAGTGTCATCTAGTCGTGGACATATGATAGGTACAACCGAAACGCTCAACCCAATGGCTGCCACAGCCTAATTACAATTTATTTTAGACCTTTCAGAGCAATGTATAGTCTATTAATTTTTTTAGTGTAATTTTTCGTTCTTAATTGAATCTTTGACTTATCTGCGGCATTAAAATTTTGTACAATGCTTTGTAGGTAACTGGGCATAGTTGATTCATAATTTTATCTAAAAATATTGGAAATGTCCCGGCCATGCTGGTTAGATATTTAAAATCCAAAGGTATAGTAGTCGTATTGTTGATCCTCACTTCTTGTGCGGATACGGTGAAGGACGATTACGTCGAACAAACTGTCGAGACACTTTACAATAAAGCTCTTATTGAAATGGAATCGGAAAATTATACTCAGGCTGCTAAATCTTTTGATGAAGTTGACCGGCAGCACCCATATTCGGTTTGGGCAACTAAGGCGCAACTCATGTCCGCGTACGCTCTTTATCAAACTAATAAATACGATGAAGCAATAATATCACTTGATCGTTTTATCCAGCTACACCCGTCTCACCGCGACGCTCCTTACGCTTACTACCTCAAAGCACTATCTTATTACGAACAAATTTCTGATGTTGGGCGGGATCAGAAAATGACCGAATTAGCTATGAAGATGCTAAATGAAGTGATGGTTCGATTTCCAAAAAGCAATTACGCGCAGGACGCAAAGTTTAAGATTGATCTGACACGCGATCATTTGGCTGGTAAGCAAATGGAAATTGGCCGTTACTATGAGCGAAAAGGACAGTATTTAGCTGCTATTAACCGTTTCAAGATTGTTACAGAAAAATACCAAACTACTACTCATGTGCCGGAAGCCTTGCATAGGCTTACGGAATCGTATTTAGCTCTAGGAATAGTAGACCAGGCAAAAGAAACAGCCGCTATTTTAGGCCATAATTTTCCGGGCAGTGAATGGTATGTTGATACTTACGAGATTATCGAAAATAAAAAAATTCAACGGAATAAAAAGAAAAAGACGCGTTGGTATTGGCCCTTTAAATAGTCTGATAGCTTTTAAACATAGGATACGCCGCCACCCGAAAGATGCTTAAGACTCTTTCAATTCGAAATGTTGTGTTGATCGAGAGACTTGATCTAACATTTGACTCGGGGCTCTGTGTTCTTACAGGGGAAACTGGTTCGGGCAAGTCCATTCTACTCGATGCCCTTGGCTTAGCGCTTGGGGTGCGGGCGGATTCAGATCTAATCAAGTTGGGTGAAAAGCAAAGTGCAGTTGTGGCAGAGTTTGATATTGATGCTAGGCCTGGATTGGACCATTTGTTAAATAAACAAGGTATAGAATTTCAAAAATCACTAATACTACGTCGAGTGCTCAGCCATGATGGGCCTTCCCGAGCCTTTATCAACGACGAACCAGTTAGTGCCACCTTTCTCCGCGAGGTGGGTGAAATGCTTGTTGAGGTAAATGGACAGATGGAGGCACATGGTTTGTTGGATCCCAGAAACCACGGCCATTTTGTGGATTCATTTGGTTGTTTGGAGGAAGAAAAAAAGTCCGTAGCCTTAAACTATCGTTTATGGAAAGAAGCAGACAATAAACTCAGTAAAGAAATATCTGAGTATGATAAGGATCTTCGGGACGAAGAGTTTCTCCGACATTCCGTCTCCGAATTAGATGAACTTGATCCTCAAATTGGTGAAGAGGAATTGCTTGCTAGACACCGGGCGAGGATGATGCATGCTGAGAAACTGGCTCAGGCAGTTAATGAAGCACTTGAGAATATTAACAATGGAACCGGTGTTGACGGCGTCCTTCGATCAGCTCTCCAGAAGCTTGAACGTGTTGGTGACAAAGCGGATGGACTATTGGATGATGGAATTCGTGCTTTAGAACGAGCGTTAATAGAGGCCCATGAGGCAATTTCCGAATTGGAGAAGGCAGGCAGTAAGTTGGAATTTACACCAGTCCAATTGGAGCAGGCAGAGGAGCGCCTGTTTGCAATACGGGCGCTGGCCCGCAAGCATGGAACAGATGTAGCGGGGCTCTCATCATTGCGGGAAGAGCTTAGAGATAAACTGGTCTATTTGGATGAATGGTCCTCTCGGTTAATCGCTTTAAAATCGGAGGTAAGTCGTTTCAGAGAACAGTATATAAAGTCTGCAGGGCTATTGACCAAGGCCCGGAGAAACGCGGGTAAATCGATTGACAAGGCTATAAAACGAGAGTTGCCACCCTTAAAATTGGGGGCGGCTATCTTTCAAACTAAATTTGAAAATCTTGCAGAATCGGAATGGGGAGAAAACGGCGTCGAACGTTTGACATTTGAAGTGCAAACTAATCCCAATACCCATCAAGGCCCACTACATAAAATTATTTCGGGCGGTGAACTTGCGCGGCTAATGCTGGCTTTGAAGGTGGTTTTGGCAGGTACAAATACCTTTCCCACTATAATCTTCGATGAGGTAGATATGGGAATTGGAGGTGCGACGGCAGCAGCGGTGGGTGACAGACTAGCCCGCTTAAGCGAAGAATATCAAGTTCTCGTTGTTACACACTCCCCTCAGGTAGCAGCCAAGGGGGGCAAACATTTGCGGATCACCAAATTTGGTAATGGGAATGGTAATCGAACCCTTGTCGATGAGTTAGGGTCGGAAGAACGAACCGAAGAGATTGCACGGATGCTTGCAGGCTCTGAAGTAACAAAAGCAGCTCGAGCCGCAGCAAACCAATTATTAGCTGGTAGTGAAGTTGAGAAAATCTTGCCGTGAGTAGGAATATCAGGGGAATTTCAGTTTCTGATCTTACCGAAGTAAACGCGGGGCTTGAGCTTAAAAACTTGGGTCATGAAATTGCTATGCACGACGAAGCCTATCACCGCAATGATGCGCCTATTATTTTGGATAGTGAATATGATGCGTTAAGGCGCCGCAGCCATGAAATAGAAAAAAGGTTTCCCCATTTAGTTAACTTGGGCAGCCCATCAAGAGCTGTAGGTGCACTTGTGGCGGCTGGTTTTGAAAAGGTAGCCCATAACAAACCGATGTTATCTCTGGATAACGTTTTTACCGAAGAACAACTTGGTGACTTTTTAAAGGGTGTTCGACGTTTTCTAAAAGAACTTAAGGATGATACTGATATTCCCTTAGACATGGTGGCTGAACCTAAAATTGATGGGCTTTCGCTTTCCTTATCCTACGAAAAAGGCCGACTGGTATATGCTGCAACTCGAGGTGATGGTCTTGTGGGCGAAGATGTCACGGAAAACATAAAAACCTTAAAAAATATCCCTCTCATCCTGAAAGGAAGCGCTCCTGATGTAATTGAGGTGAGGGGCGAAGTTTATTTGACTAAATCTGATTTCCAGGATCTAAATCAGCGCCAATCAGAGTCTGGCGATAAGGTATTTGCAAATCCACGAAATGCAGCGGCTGGATCGTTGCGGCAACTGGATCCAAATGTTACGGCAACCCGCCCGCTAAAATTTTTTGCGTACGCTTATGGAAATACGCTTGAACCGGTTGCAGAAAGCCAGTGGGAGTTTTTGGAATTCTTAAAAAGCTGGAGCTTCTCTGTTAATCCACTGACTAGGCTCTGCCAATCCCAAAGTGATCTAATTCGTGCCTATAACAAAATTTTTGAACAACGAGCCACCCTCGACTATGACATCGATGGAATGGTTTATAAAGTCAACAATATTACATGGCAGGAGCGGCTTGGAGCGGCTAGCAGGGCTCCACGCTGGGCTATAGCTCATAAATTTCCTGCCGAGAGGGCACAGACTATTTTGAAATCGATTAACATTCAGGTAGGGCGCACGGGAACTCTTACGCCGGTGGCACAACTCCAGCCCGTAAACGTTGGAGGCGTAATCGTAACTAATGCCACTTTGCATAATGAAGATGAAATAGAACGAAAAGATATTCGGATTGGGGATACTGTTGTAATCCAGCGGGCTGGTGACGTAATTCCTCAGGTTGTTGAGGTATTGAGGACCAAACGCCCTAAATCCACTGTACCTTTTAAAATGCCTAAAATCTGTCCGATTTGTAAGAGCCCAGCTGTTCGGAACCAGGATGAAGCTGCTCGGCGTTGTACTGGTGGTTTGGTGTGCTCTGCGCAAGCTATAGAGCGTTTAAAACATTTTGTATCACGTGGAGCCTTTGATATCGAGGGTTTAGGAGGTAAGAATATCATCGTATTTAGAGAAAACGGTTTGATAAAAGAACCGGCCGACATTTTTCGCTTGCACATACATTCAGATGTTGTTGAAAATCTTGAAGGGTGGGGTGAAAAATCTGCCAAGAAACTCTTTGCCGCAATTGAGAAACGAAGAAGGATACCACTTGCCCGGTTCATTTTTGCTTTAGGGATTAGGCAGGCAGGTCAAGCGACGGGGCAACTGCTAGCAAAGCGATATGTTTCTTACCAAAACTGGCGTGAAGCCATGATTGCTGCCAATGACTGCAAGTCTGACGCCTATTTTGAGCTTACGGATATTGACGGCGTTGGGCACTCAATGGCTGAGGACATAATAGAATTTTTCAAACAGTCTTATAATATTAAGGCGTTGGAAAGTCTTACCCAACAAATTAACATAGAAAAATATGTTGAACCAATCCGTCAAAATTCCCAAATTTCTGGAAAATCTATTGTATTTACGGGAACTTTAGCATCCGTGACCCGGGGGGAAGCCAAAGCTAGGGCTGAATCCATGGGGGCGAGAGTATCTGGGTCTCTATCAAAAAGAACGGATTTTATAATTGTGGGAGTAGATGCCGGTGCTAAGGCAAAAAAAGCAGCTGATTTGGGCGTTAGCATCCTTAGTGAAAGTGATTGGCTCAGACTTTTGGGTGAATGAGCTAATATGATCTGTTTGTGTTTTAAAGAATGGCTAGACAGTCAATTGTACCAATTAAGTTTCATAATCAATTGAATTATGTTTCATCAACTCATTTCTATGCTCTACAAAATTTAAAGTGTCACAAACATACATTTAGTTCAATTTTTTCGGCAATTCCTTAATAGAGTTGTTAATCAATTTCCCCCCTTTTTCCCCTTTGATTGTCTCAGAGAGTATTTGTTCAGTTGCATTCAGGGCGATATCAACCGTCAGGAGCCTCACGGCCTCGACGGCGTCGGCCTCGGCCTGAGAAATTCGATCGGTGGCAATTTGTTGACGGCGTTTTAACACCTCTTCCAGTTCTTTAGTGAGCCTGGCCTTGAGCACCTGTGCTTCTTCGCGCGCTTGTGCTATAATCTCTCCTGCTTCTTTCTCTGCGTCAAAAATTTTACGTTTATTAGCCGCTAACATATCCTGGGCTTCCTCACGGAGACCCGCAGCCTCTTCAATTTTATTTTTTATTTCTTGGATTCTATTATCGATTGAACGGGTAACAAACAGCCAAGTAGGACGTGCGAGAAGCGCCAAAAATATTACGAAAGAAATAGCAACCCAAAGAGTTGGACTGTTCCATACGGATGCGACCAGTTCAGGGTTGCTTGCAGCCTGGGCGAAAGCAGATGAGATCATTTTCTACCTTTTGTCATTGCAATATCAATGGCTGCATTTAACGTCTTTGCCGGTATTTTTATACCTACCAACTTGTCTAAGGTAGAAATAGCAACTTCCCTCGCAGACTGGCCTATATCCTCTAGCGCCTTTTCCTTAACAGATTCAATTTCTGCTTCCACTTCCGCAATTTGATTTGTAAGTGAAATACGCATTTCTGCTAGTTGGTTTGCACTGGTTTGCGTTCCCTCCTGGTTAGCGTCGTTAATGACTTTGCGTGCTTCGTCATGGGCTACAGAGATTGCGATCTCGTACGCTTCAAGTTCAGACCCAGCTTCTATCCGAAGGTTTTCAGCCATATCAAGGCTATCGTTTATCTTTTTTTGACGTTCCTCAAGAACAAGCCCTACCTTAGGTAGGGCTACCTTTGCCATCAACCACCACAAGAAGACAAAGGTAATTACCAGCCAGAAAATTTGCGAGGGGAAGCCAGAAACATCTAATTGAGGCATAACTTATCTTACCCGGTTACCCAAAGGGCGATGGTAACTGTTACTAGTACAATCAACCGAATAAAATTAACAAGGCGATTGCAAGTGCAAAAATTGCTAAAGCTTCAACTAAGGCGAAAGATACCCAAGCGGTGGTAGTAATAGCACCGGCGGCGGCAGGATTACGCCCGACAGAATTAATTAATGCAGCCCAAATAAGACCAATACCAATGCCTGGCCCGACGAAGCCGAGTGTAGCCAGTCCTGCGCCAATTAACTTTGCTGCTTCTACGTCCATAGTTCAACTTTCCTTTCTTTGGTTCGGGACCCAATGCGTCAAATATTTTTATTATTAATGCAAATTAATCGCATCATTTATGTAGATACAGGTTAAAATGGTGAAAATATATGCTTGCAAAAATGCAATTAGAAACTCCAACCCGGTAATCGCAACGAGGCCGGCTAAAGGAACAAAGCCCAATATACCCAACGGGAAGACAAACCCGCCAACAACTTTCAACAATGTATGTCCAGCCATCATATTTGCAAAAAGCCTGATACTTAGACTGAAAGGGCGAGTGAAGTAAGATATTACCTCAATGACAATCATTAATGGGGCTAGAAAAATTGGCACACCTGCCGGCAAGAAAAACGAAAAGAACCGTGTACCATGTTTGAAGAATGCGATGATGGTGACCAAAACAAAGATCACGAGCGCCATAGATAGGGTCACGGCAATATGGCTTGTGAAGGTAAAGCTATAAGGTAGCATACCCAAAAAATTACCAAATAATACAAACATAAAGATTGTAAAAATAAAAGAGAAGTAAGGTTTACCATCCTTGCCAATGTTATCGCTCACTAATCTAGCTATAAACTCGTATGATAATTCAGCTAAGATTTGCCAGCGCCCCGGAATACTTGCTCGAGGCCTCACAGCCAAAATCATTAAAATAGCAACGGCAGCTACCGCGAGGACCATAAAGGCAGAGGAATTCGTGAAAGAAATATCCAGATTACCCAGTCTAATGGGGATGAGTGTCTGGATCTCAAACTGTTCCAGCGGGTTGTGTTTTTCAGCCAATGTTTGACGCCTCTATTAGCCCTTATCTAATTTTCTTTGTTTATTTATCACCATTCTCTGGCCGCCGCTTTTTTTGTAAAAAACCAACCGTATAATTTTGATTACTGGTTAATCGAAAAATATTCAAAAGACCAGCGGCATTCCCCAAAAATAAAAACAATATTGTAAGCCACGGCTTGGTATTCAGCCACGTGTCTAACAAAAACCCAATCATGCCTCCCACGAACACCGCCACCACTAATTCGGTACCGATGCGAAAGGCCAACCCCTTTCCACTTTGACTCGATCCCGGTTTTCCAACACGTCCTTGTGCGTCATTGTTTTCTTGGGCGCGATGTAAACGTGTATCAAAATCCTCTTTAGACTGGGGATAATTCTCCCGGTTCATTATGTGGGTGACCGATCAATATTACTCCCTAACAGGAGAGAGCCGCACGCTGAAATTTTCACTAGCACTCAGCTGAGCCAACAAATAGGCTGGCGAAGATAAAGTTCGGTTTTAAAGCTGTCAAGAAACATTCGGGAGTTCCTAACTCTTTGATGTAAATATCAAATATTATAACAACTTACGCAATTTCTCTTAATTCAACAGCTTGACCCAAATCCACTGATACTATTTGAGAAACCCCTCGCTCACCCATCGTGACGCCGTAGAGCCTATCCATTCGAGCCATCGTCATACGGTGGTGGGTGACGACAATAAAGCGAGTGGAAAGGGAATGGGCAATCTCCTCAACAAGCGTACAAAAATGGTCAACGTTCGTATCATCTAAAGAGGCGTCTACTTCGTCGAGCACGCAGATTGGTGCTGGGTTGGTCAGGAATACACCAAAGAGTAGGGCAAGCGCTGTCAATGCCTGTTCTCCGCCCGAGAGGAGGGATAAAACTTGTAGTTTTTTACCCGGTGGGCTTGCCATAATTTCAACGCCCGCTTCTAGCGGATCATCGGATTCTGTAAGCTCTAAATGGGCCCTACCGCCACCAAAGAGGCGGATGAAGAGTTCACCAAAATGCTTATCCACTTCTGTAAAGGATGACATAAGGCGTTGTCGGCCTTCCCGGTTCAGTTCATTTATCCCACGGCGCAATTTATCTATGGCTTTAATAAGATCTTCCCTCTCCTTATTTAAAGTTTCAATTTTTTCACGAAGTTCCTGGGATTCTGCTTCCGCCAGTAAATTAACCGGTCCCATGGTTTCTCTTTCTCGCTCGAGGCGTTCCACTCTTTTTTCAGCAACTTCTAGTTCAGGCATTGTCGTATTGTTTTTTATGGCCGCGATTTCGTTCAGATCTTCGTGGCTGCAATTCAGTTGATCTTCTATTCGCTCGACTAAAGCCTCCATGGTTTGTTTGTTTTGATCAGCCATGGCTTCAGCGCGCACGCGCTCCTCACGAATATGGGCAAGGCGCGTTCCGGCTAATTTCAAATCATTATCAGCCTCAGTTAACTTTTCTTCAGATACTATCAGATGGTCTGCTGTTTTCCTTCTCACTTCTTCAGCGACTTCAATTTTCTCAAGAAGATCATTACGTCGTGAAGAAATTTCGTCCGGTTTAGCGGAAAAACGCTCCCGGGCTGCCAACAAATACTTCTGACGTTCTTCTAACTGTTCCATTTGAGATGCTGCGCTTTTTTGGCGTTCTTTCCATGCGGCCAATTCATCTGCCAGATTTTGCATGCGGTCGCGGCGTTCTAGTTTCTGGTGTTGTAGGTTATGGTGTGCACTTTGAGCCTCTGTCAATTCTGTTCGTGCGTAATTTTCTTGGCTTTTGAGGGCCTCTACTTTCTTTCCGATGATCGTAGCGTCTGGGAGAGAGGTAATCTCTGAAATTGTAGTAGCAAGTATAGACCCTGCTTCATCGAGGTCACTCACGACCCGGACCATGGCTTCCTGTTGAACGGAGAGATTTGCATTAATCTCCGATATTTTCTTATGGAGTTCTCCATGGCTTTTCTGGACATCAATAAATATTTGCTCGGCATTCAACGCCGCTCTACGGGTCTCAGATTCTTCTTTTGTGGCTAGGTCGACATCAATTCTTGCCGCCTCTAGACGGTCTTCCACTGAAACTGCTTTCGATCTTGCGGCCACCAATTTCTGTCGAATATCTTTTAAACTGTTTCTTTGTTCGAGACGAACGGTTGCGACAGCTGGTGCATCCGATGTTGCTGTATAGCCGTCCCACCTCCAAAACCCGCCATCGAGAGAGACTATGCGCTGGCCTTGCTTTAATTGGCCGGCAAATTTCTGCCCAGTGTTACTATCTTTTATTACACCAATCTGACTAAGCCGACGATTTAGCGCAACGGAGCCGGACACATAGTCGCTAAGCGGCGTGACGCCCATTGGGAGGGGTGTAATATCTTCAAAATCGGGTAGACTAGTCCAATGGACGGGAGATGCTTCATCTGTGGGGGCTGAAAGATCGTCTCCTAGGGCCACGCCTAGAGCCGCTTCATAGCCACTTTCTACATTTAGAGAATCAATTAAAGGAGGCCAGAGATCTGGATCGCCAGTCTCTAATAGTTCGGATAGGGCCTTCTCTTTAGCTGTCAGTTCTGCGGCCGCAGATAGTGTATTCTGAGCGTCATTTTGTAAAATATTGAGGTGTTTCATGGCTTCTAGGCGCCTGGACTCTGCAGTGACTAGAGCTTTTCGGGATTCTTGCATTTTGGCTTCGGCATATTCGAGGTTCGTTGTAGAGTCGGAGAGGGCATTATTCTCCGTAATATTTTCTTTTTGGATCTGAATTTGGTGACCAAGTGTCTCTTTTTCGTCGCCCAAACGCGTGAGCCGGGCGTCAACTTCCGAGCGTCGCCGAATTAAATTTTCACGTCGGGTTTCATCCTCTGCTAATTTTTTTATGGCGGATGCCATCTCTCCATTCAGGGTTTCGAATGATCCTTGCGCAGCTTTGAGCGTCAGGGACGCTTTCTCCATAACCTCGTTTTGTTCGTTGCTTTCTCTTGAATAGTTCTCATGCTCATTTTCAAGACGAACGATTGCCGCTGTGCAATCTGAAATAAGATTATGCTCCCGTTCCATATCTTGCGAAGTTTGGGATAACCGGGTTTCCGTTTCTTGGCGTGCAGCGTCGATCCGTTTTTCTTCTTCTCCCAAGCTGTCACGCTCCAGCATAAGGCGTTGGAGAGCAGCCGCAGCTTCGGCTTCTTCCTGACGCCGTTGGGGAAGGCAGCTAGCGGCTTCAACCTGTTTGGTGGTGGCTGCCGAGAGGTGACCTGTCATCTCTGCTACCGCCCGTTCACTTTCTTTCAGCAAAGATATGGCAGTCTCCAACTCTCCAGAGGCGGCGTCCCAGCGAATTATAAAATACGTGGCTTGGGCTTTTCTGATATGATCATTTAAATTGCGGTAGCGGGTTGCCTGGCGCACCTGCTTGCGGAGGCTCTGCATTTGTGTGTCCAGGGCCACCAGGATATCGTCAAGGCGGTCCAGGTTTGTTTCGGCACCTCGCAGACGCAGTTCTGCTTCATGACGACGGGAGTGGAGACCGGTAATTCCGGCAGCTTCCTCTAATAACTTTCGGCGGTCTGTGGGTTTGGCTAAAACGACTTCGTTAATCTGGCCTTGACTGACAAGGGCAGTTGAGCGCGCGCCGGAGGCCTGATCAGCGAATAACAAATGGACGTCACGGGCGCGAACTTCCTTTGAATTGACCCTATAAGTAGATCCCTTTTCCCGCACAATTCGGCGTGTCACTTCAATGTCCGTAAAATCGTTGAACTGTGCAGGCGCCGTGCGTTCAGTATTTTCCATTTCCAATCCAACCTCGGCAATATTCCGGCCTGGCCGATTGGAAGTGCCTGAAAATATAACATCATCCATTTCGTTTCCGCGGATTTGTTTGGCTGATGTCTCCCCCATAACCCACTTGATGGCTTCAACAAGATTAGATTTGCCACAACCGTTGGGACCCACAATACCAGTTACACCTGGCTCAATAGCGAGTTCAACAGGTTCTACGAAGGATTTAAACCCCGCTAGTCGGAGTTTTGTAAATTGCACTTTTTTTGATACCCGAGACTAAATTTGAGAAATTTCCTAAACTAATATTCGTGTTCAATTGCGACAGAGATCATTTTATTCCTGCTTCCAGGAGGGCTTTGTCAAACTCCACCCTAAATTCCTCTAACGTTAATCCTCCTTCAATTTTTTTGCCGTTTACAATCAAGGTAGGGGTGGCTTCGATATTGAAATTTTTATGACCTTCGTCACGCTGTTTCATAACACCGTCGAATACTGCCTGGTTGTTCATACAGGCTTCAACGGTAGCCGGCGACATTCCTGCAAGACGTCCGATGTTGGAGAGAGCCTCGTGTGGGTTTTTGGAACGCCGCCATTTGTCCTGGGTGCGAAACATCAGTTTGATTATGCTGAAGTAACGGTTTTCTGGCGCACATTTAGCGATCATGGAGGCCGCGACCGCTAACTGATCTGTCGGAAAATCTCGGTAAATCAATTTGATTTTACCTGTATCCACATATTCTTTTTTAAGCTTTGGCCAGGGGCCATTATGAAAGGCTGCGCAATGCGGGCAAGTGAGGGACGCATATTCAATGACCTCTACTGGTGCATTTTTATCGCCCAAAATCCGCTCTGCAACCATCCTTTCTACGGATGGCAGCGACTGCGCAATGGCTTGGTAACTGGTGAAAAGCAGCAAAACGACGGATAGAATTGGAATACCGGGGAACAGCATCTTATTAACTATATTATTGGGCAAAACTGCCTCCTGCCTACTATATATTGATCAATATAAAATGAGTTACGTCTCTCTACAAGCCGTCAAAAGCCTGTTTTGCGATGATTTCTTACGATTTAAAATAATTTTCCATCCTGTTCAAGTTCTTTGGAAAAGGATAATATCACTGCATCAGGTAAGCAGGATATAATTATAGCCTGAGACAATAGAGGAAAATTAAGCAGGCATCGGGTCTTCGTCGGTTTTTCCACTCTTATCCCCCGTTGAGATATGATGCCAAGAGGTTGCCGTGCAATTTGGAATGCAATTTTTCCCGGACGTTAGTGAGCGAGAGAAGTCGCCGGAAGCCTATTATATGGACGCCATGCGGCTCGTCGAATATTGCGATGTATATGGTTATTCTCACGTCAGGACTGTGGAACATTACTTCCATTATTGGGGAGGGTATAGTCCGAGCCCTCTTATGTTTCTAACAGCGGTTTCTCAGCATACGAAAAAAGCCAAATTGATCACGGGAGCTGTGGTGCCAGCGTTTAACCATCCGCTAAAGTTGGCGTCTGAAATCGCAATGTTAGACGGAATTAGTGGTGGTCGCCTCGAAGTTGGCTTTGCGCGAGCATTTTTACCCCAGGAGTTCCGACACTTTGGTATTGATATTGAGGAAAGTGTGGAACGGTTTGAGGAGGGAATTTCTCAGGTGCGGAAACTGCTGGAGGAGGAGAACGTAACCAGTAAGGGCAGGTTTCACAGTTTCTCTGGAGTGACTACCCATCCGCGTCCAACGCAATTGCCGTGCCCGCCGTTTTACGTGGCGGTGGTAGGTACACCAGCATCGTTTGAGCGCGCCGGTAGAATGGGATACTGGATAATGGCCATTCCGGGGGTCGGATCAGACCCCATGGCGTTGATGCAGATTTATCGGGACGCCTGGGTGGAGGCAGGACACCCCGGAAAACCTAAACTTCTTATGGCAGTATTTATGTACTGTCACGAAGACCGGGAGAGGGCCATGTACATCGCAAAACCCAGGGTAGAGAGCCATTTCTCAGCTATCGTAGATGCCATGTCGGAGTATGCGGTTGGGACACCTTCAAAAGCTTATAAGAACTACGATAAGATGCGCGAGAAGATAGCAGGTCAGACCTTGGAAACTCAAATTGATAGCATGGCAGCGTTTGTCGGTACGCCAGACGACATTGAGTCTCAGTTGCGGAAATTTGAACAGGCCACGGGTGGTTGTGATGAGGTCTCTATGCAGGTTTTATATGGCAATATGGCTTTTGAAGATGCGGAACGATCCGTTAAGTTGTTCGGAGAAGAAGTCATTCCCAGATTTCAGTGATATTTTTAAGGAGTAGACAGGGATGGCAGACGAGGTTGCTGTGAATGCGGGTGAAAAAGCTGCTTTCTCTGACGAAGTGGCGGGCAACGGATTGGCGCCCCTCTGGGAAATATACCAGGACTTGATTGTAAATGAACCAACGCAAACCGAACCAACGGTCATTTGGAAATGGCGGGAGTTGGAGCCACTGGTGGCCAAGTCGGCTGACCTGGTTAAGGGAGACGACGCGGATCACCGGGTGTTGATTTTGAACAACCCTCATCTGGATGGTCCCCCAGCTACTGCCAGCACTATTGTTGCAGGGTATCAATGTGTCCTTCCCGGAGAGAAGACGTCGCCCCATCGACATACACCAGCAGCAACAAGAGTGATCCTGGAAGGTTCAGGTGGGGCGACGTTTGTCGACGGGAAACGCTGTGACATGTTTGAAGGGGATCTCATTATAACTCCGAATTGGACCTGGCATTGCCATGAGAATGACAGTGAAAAACGAACGATCTGGCTTGACGTGCTGGATCTTCCGTTAGTTGGGAAATTGGATGCCGTATTTGGTGATATGGGTCCCGTGGTGAATTATCCAGAGAACATCTCTACCCTGGAGAATGAAAACTTTCGAAGTGGAGGTCTCCTGCCGGAGACAGATAAATGTGACGTACGACATTCTCCCCGTCTGCGCTATCCCTGGAAGGAGGTTCTTCAGGCCATTGAAAACGCACCTCCCCTAGATGACGGTTCTTCTCGGCTGAATTACGTTAATCCCATAGACGGTGGACCGATCATTCCTACCCTTAGTTCGCAGGTACTAGCCTTGCGGGGAGAACAGCAGACGCGTAGTCGCCGCACTACGGCGAGAACAATATGTGTGGTCATGGAGGGGGAAGGCTTTAGCCAAATCGGTAACGAGAAAATTGATTGGGAGGTCAATGACGTGTTCACGTTGCCACACTGGACGTGGGCAAACCATACGGCTCAATCCAAACGCGCTATCATGATTACGATTTCAGACCGGGAAATTATGAAAAAGCTCAATCTACTGCGAGAGGAAGTTGGCAGCTAGTCGATTGAAAATTGTAGCATTTAATCGTTGCTTTTATTTTCAATGATCGATGAGCCGAGGGCCGAAAGGGCTGCCTTCAAGTCAGGATCGGATACTGTATCAAGTTTCTGGCCTAATTGTTCCTTCTCATCGTTGTTCAGAGAGCGTTTATGAACTTTTTCTTTTACCCGTAATTCAGGCACCGGTCCTTGAAGGATTTTTATGCGACTTATTGCACGATATCCAAAGTGTATATTGATCTTTTCCTGAAGTTGAGGTGCCAGGTGCTGAAGTTCTAAAGCCATCGCTGAGTTGTCGATCCTGAGATTTAACGTTCCGTCTAAACGTGAACCTCTCGGATAGGAAATCTGTTCCGGAAACGTATGTTTGGCAAGCAAAGGGCCGACAATATCCGCCCAGCCATTCACAATAGTCGCCGCACCGAAACCCCGACGACCTAAGATAGGCTTCACAATCTTTTCAATACTCGCGCCAATGGCTCTAAACCGTCTTCTGGGTATTGTCATGGTTCCATGTTAGCGGGCGGAGGTTTGGGTGGCAACGAAGGCGTGCCATTTAACGGTCTAGTTATGCTAAGGTCACGGTATTATGGTTCGTCCGGTGCAGGCTCCTTCTCAGATATTGCTTGATTGGTTTGATCACCATCAGCGCCAATTTCCATGGCGGGCAATTCCTGGTCAAATTATGGATCCATATCGGGTGTGGTTGAGCGAGATCATGCTTCAGCAGACGACGACCATAACAGTTAGAGGATATTTTGAGGATTTTGTCAGTCGCTGGCCATCTATTGAAGATTTGGCAGCGGCAGAACTTGACGCTGTCTTACACGCCTGGCAAGGGCTGGGTTACTACGCCCGAGCGCGTAATTTGCATAAATGTGCAAAATTGATCACTAAGGAATATGGTGGTAAATTTCCGGAGACGGAAGAAGCTCTCATAAAACTTCCGGGTATCGGTCCTTATACCGCTGCAGCGGTTTCTGCAATCGCTTTTGGTCATATCGCGACGCCAGTCGACGGTAACGTCGAGAGGGTGACGGCACGTCTCCACCGGATCTCTAAACCTCTTCCGGGTGCTAAGGACTACCTTAAAGAGAAGGCCGTTGAATTCACACCATCTGAAAGGAGTGGTGATTATGCCCAG
>ERZ651768.1441-NODE-1441-length-17393-cov-14.127339_pt1 | contig 17393 bp, 15 predicted proteins | sample MGYA00514754_ERZ651768 | MGnify/ENA metagenome assembly ERZ651768
CCATGAACTAAAAACAGCTGGATAGTAAAATATTTCATATTAACTAAAAATATATCTTGACGTCCTTTGCCTAGGTCAGCTAAAGTGTTACCATGAATTTGCACAACCTACCTTTTTTCTAATTTTCATCAATGGATTGATATGAGAATTTTACTGTTAGCAATACAGGCTTTATTAATTGTTTTATTAGTTGGATGCGCAAACAAAAGTGTATATATCGGTGAACTCAAAGACGGTAAACCACATGGCCAGGGAATAAGTACCTGGGAAAACGGTGTTCAGTATGTTGGTGAATGGAAGGATGGAAAAAGGCATGGTCAGGGAAGAGTAACCTGGAAAAATGGTGTCAAGTATGTTGGTGAATGGAAGGATGGCGGAAAAAACACCAACGATATAATCACTTATGATTTCGAGGTTATCTGGATTGGAGAGTTCAGGAATGATCAGCCGTGGAACGTTACAAGTTACGACAAAGATGGGAATATTGTTGGGAAGTATGTAAACGGGGAACACAATCCTTTCTATTAATTTCTGTTATAACCTGCTTAAAAAATTCTTCAGATAATTCAAACAATCCCAGTATTTACCTGGATAAACCCGTAAAATACTATCTCCATAGATTAACCTTTCAGATAGTATTAAGACAGTATTAGATTACTGTTGCAATCCGGATTCTCTCTCAAAGTACAAACAGTTCGATCGCTCCGCTAAGCTAATTGTGCAGGTATTGGGAAATTGCTAAAGTTCTCGCAAATTTATCAGAGTTCTATTAAATTTGGACTTTTTCCCGATTGAGATAATTCGAAATATTTACGCACACTAATTTTTCCTGATCTGACCTTCTACCCACCTGCCAATAATATTTCCATACTTATCAAATTCTGTTATGTTCCAGGGCCTGCTTGCTTTAAAATCACCGATTCTTTTTCTACCATCCGGTAAAGTAAGCGTTCCGTGACCATAAAATTTGCCCTCCCTGAATTCCCCCGTTAACTTCTCACCATCAGACCAGGTAAAGGCAGCCTGCCCGTTCAGTTCGCCATTTTTCCATTCAGCTTCTAAGTACCCTCCGTCTGCAAATGTTTCAGTTCCTAAACCATCCTTTCTGCCTTGCTTCCACTGTCCTTCATAGATCTCACCCCCAGTTGAAATATATGTTCCTTGTCCATGCTTTTCCCCATTCTTCCATTGGCCTATATACTTATCTCCACTTAAATAAGTTTTTGTTCCATGACCATGTTTTTTCCCATTCAGCCAGGACCCCACATAAGTTCCCCAGGATGAAATCCCTTTGCCATGTCCATCTGGTTTCCCATCTTTAATTTCACCTTCGTATTTCCTGTCAAGTTCATTGAAGCTGTAATCGAACCATTCCCAATTTCCTTTTACTAAATGGCCATATAAAACTCCCTTACGTTTTGTCTTATACTGTACATCCTGCTCATTCCTGCTACCAACGACCAGATTATTGATTAACGATATCAACTCCTTGTTAAGCTTTTTTGAACTGCATTCCACACAAATACTTGTTTCGTTCCTGTTATCATTTTTACTGAGCCATTTCAAATTTAAGCGAGTGCCATCTTCTTTCTTAGTAACTTGCAGCTGAAAGACATTACTTACAACAGGTAAATCATGACTTACATATTTGTCAGGAGAAGAAACATCAAAGAAATTCGACAATTCAGCATGCAATGTTTGCAGAAGCATCTGCTTTCGTGAGTCTGAAATATTGCCGTTTATTTTTGCAGGAAAGAACACAGCAAGAGGTTTTGGGGACTGGCCAAACAAAGGAAGATTAAAAAGAATGAAGGTTACGCTGTAGATTATTAAGTATTTCATCTGTTCCAATGTCAGGTATAGTAGAAGCCAAGATATATCATTTTGTGAAAATTTATTCAAGTGTCACAATCTGATTTTGAGTCTTAAGCATACTTGTGATTCTGCAGTCAGGCAGATTGTTAAGTTCTAAATTAGTGATTTCAAGAAAAGTAGTTCAGGATTTAAAATTCTGAAGAAAAATGTTAGTTATTAATGATTGACATTTAAAATTATCAAATTGCTTTTATCGTTTAAACCACAGGTTTACCAGTATTGAGTCAGGTAAATAACATACCTGCTTAAATACGGTCTTATAAGGGATTTTCACTAAGAGAAAAATGACAGCAAAAGAGAGAGGGAATTATATAAAAGAACTGCTTTCAACTTTAACTGCAAAAGAGGAAAAGATTTTGAGATCATATTTTGGTATTCATCAACCAAAAAGATATACTCTTGAAGAAATTGGTAAAGGTGACAAAAGTTCAAGGGAACAAATAAAAAGAATAAAAAACAATGGAGTGAAAAAATTCAGGAACCGTGTGATAAATCTAAGACAAATTGTGGCGCAGGAAAAACAAGGAACGTTTTTAAATGATAAAGAAAGACTTATGGTAATCTGCGACAAACTTAAGGCATATCTTGAAGAAGTACACCCGGAGCTGATCAACAAAAGCCTGCCGCTGCATTATTCAAACTACCTGGATGAGTTCATGCTGACCCTGATTGATGGAGTTGACTGGAGTGGTCATTACAAAAGAAAAAACCTGTTTTGAAAATACATGCCAAATGCTCTCACCTTGAAAATAATCAGCAGATACTTTAACTCCTCACCAAATAAAGGCCGTCACATTTACTGGTTTGGAAATTCCTCAGCAAAATGCCTGTTAAACGCTGTAACGCATTAAATAAAGGCAGTAGAAACGAATAGATAAGAATTTTGAATTTTGTTCAGATTTTTGGTGAAATCAGGTAAGAAATTTTTTCTGTCCTCGTTACTTTTTATTCCGGAATTCCGTTCAGTCTGTTTCCGGAACTGTTGAAACACAAATATCGTTCGGCAGTTATTTTCACTGAATCCTCCTGGTTCCATAATAAATGAGGAGAACCACTGACCTGAACACTTGCTCCGCTTTTTAACAACACACCGACATTCTGCACAGAACCGGAAAAATCCACAGATTTAACAATTCCATTTGCCTGATCCGCAGGAACTGACTCAAGTTTAAAATCTTCCGGACGTACCATCATGATCCGAGCATTCCTGCCAATTTCAAAAGGTACATTCAATTCTCCCAACGGTGTTTTTAAAGAATCATTCTGCCATTCAACTGGCAGATGATTTGCTTCACCCACAAAAGAGGATGTCCAAATTGTTTGTGGATTCTGATAAATTTCTGCCGGAGTTCCTTCCTGCACTACCTTACCTTTTTGCATCAAAAGCATACGGTCTGAAAAAGTAATTGCCTCTACCTGGTCGTGAGTAACAAGTACTGTAGCAACACCTTCATGCTTGAGAATTTCTCTGATGTCACGCCTCAGCTGTTGACGCAGCTGATAGTCCAGATTGCTGAACGGCTCATCCATCAATATAAGACGTGGCCTTGGAGCAAGAGCTCTTGCCACGGCAATACGCTGCTGTTCACCTCCACTGATTTGATGAGGCATTTTTGTGGCAAGATGAGGTAAGCTGACAAGTTCAAGCAGTTCATTAACGCGTTGTTGTTTTTCAGTTTTGGATCCAGCGGCTCCATATCCCACATTGTCTTTTACACTAAGGTGTGGAAACAAAGCAAAATCCTGGAATATCATGCCGAATTTTCTGCGTTCCGGAGGAAGAATTATTTTCCTGCCTGAAATTTCCTGACCATGCAAAAATACCTGCCCCTGACTGGGTACTTCAAGACCTGCTATCAGTCTCAGAAGAGTGGATTTCCCGCAACCTGAAGGACCAAGTATAGAAAGGAATTCGTGCTCATCCAAGCTTAGACTGATTTCACTCACGGCCTGCACAGTACCATAAGATTTACCAAGATTTCTGCATTCAATCATTGTCAAATTTCCTTATAGTGCCGAGGAGAAGTTTCTCTCAGCTGACGGTTCAGGAAAAGTACCGGAAAGAGTCCAACGGCCACTATAGTAAGGCACCACAGAGAGGCTTCCTTCAGCAGCTCTTCAGTCGCATAACCGTATGCCCGTGTTGCAAGAGTACTGAAATTAAACGGCTGCAGCATCAATGTGGCTGGCAATTCTTTCATAACATCCACAAACACAAGCAGTCCTGCCGCCAACATGCTGCCGCGCATCAAAGGTACATGAACTTGTTTCAGTGTCTGCAAGTTAGTTTTTCCTAATGATCGGCTTGCTTCTTCCATCTGGGGGGTGATGCGGCCAAATCCGGATTCTGCGGCACCGAATGCCAAGGCCAGAAAACGTACCAGGTATGCAAATATAAGGATGAATACAGTTCCGCTAAGTATATAGCCCGTAGAAATTCCATAAGACTCTTTAAACCAGGCATCAATTGTACGGTCAAACCAGGCAAAAGGTAACAGTACCCCCAGTGCTACAACAGGTCCTGGGATAGCATAACCGAGACTGACAATTCTAGCTGCCAGATGAACTCTTCTGCGTTTGCTGAGTCGAGTGCCATATGCCAGCAATATTCCCAGAACTACTCCTATGAAAGCTGTCACACCGGCCAGAACCAGACTGTTTCCAGCATCACTGAAAAAACGGTCAAGCATAACGTTTCTCCAGCTTTCCAAGGCCCACTGTATCAATAAACCCGCTGGCAAAGCAAATCCGAAGGTGACAGGTAATAAACAAAATACCAGAGCAGTAATGGCACGAATTCCGGAAAGTGGATATCGGGGTTGTACGTTCATGATGCTGTCTTTTGTATGAGAACGCTGCTTTCTTCGTGAATAGCGTTCCAGAAAGATAAAGACGCAGAAAAACATCAGCAATGACAATGACAGCTGAGCGGCTGCCGGAGCATTGTAGGTCCCAAACCAGGTATTGTAAATTCCTGTTGTAAATGTCTGTACCGCAAATAACTGCATTGTGCCAAAATCAGCCAGGGTTTCCATCAATGCCAGACTGACACCAATGGCAATAGCCGGCCTTGCCAACGGCAATGCAACATTTATAAAACTGTTTTTAAGGCTTTTGCCAAGCATCCGACCAACTTCCAGTAAAGCAGCCGACTGCTGCAGAAAAGCAGTTCTGGCAAGAAGATATACATAAGGATAAAGAACGAGCGACAGCACCGTAACCGCACCTCCCACAGAAGCAATTGGTGGAAACCAGTAATCCTGGAAACTGTTCCAGCCAAACCATAACCTGAGTTGGGACTGCACCGGTCCTGAGTATTCAAGCAGTTCTACATAGACCATGGCAATAATGTAGCCTGGGAAGGCCAGTGGTAAAAGCAGCGCCCATTCCATTACGCGTCTTCCAGGGAATTCAGTCATGGAAATCAACCATCCGGAACTCACACCTAATAAAAGAGTTCCGCTACCGACACCAAGCATCAGCCAGAAAGTGTTTCCCAGATATCCCGGCATCACAGTGCTTAACAAATGCTCCCAGACATTTTCTTCTGCGGAACCTGCAGTTACCATCAAAGAGATTACCGGTAAGGCAAATAAAATTACCAGTGTCAGTGTGAATAAATTCCAGCTTCCTGATATTTTTAGGGAAGATATCATTATTACTCTGGGAATTTATTACTGCTGCCTGGAAGAGGTTTTGCCTGGGGATACCTCAAACACAAAAATCTCTTCAGCTACATGGAAAGGGATAGAGGTGGGGCCTTTTTCAGATTCCAATGAAATGGTTCGCATCACATTTGTTTTTTCAACAACCTTGTGTTTATTACCCGGCATTATCTGATGCTCCTGCAAAATCTTCATCAAGTCAACCGAATCCTCTAAAACTTCTCCAATCATTGTAATTTCGACAGTCATTCCCGGTTTTGATTCCATCAGGGCGATTGTATTTTCAGGCAGGGCTTTTCCCGGCATTGGGGTACCGTGTGGACAAAATTCCGGGTTACCTAAAAATTCTGCTAATTTCTTTACAACAACTGGAGTCATTGCATGTTCAAGAAGATGCGCGTGCTGATGCACTTCGTACCAGGGTATGCCCAGTGTATTGCAGAGAAAATACTCAGACAGGTTGTGACGGTAGGCTATGTCTTCAGCGACTTTTTGACCCTCTTTGGTTAAAGACACTACTTTTGATTTTTTTACATCAACCAGACCATCCCTCTGCATGCGGGAAATTGTCGCATGAACAGTTGGAGGGCTGGTTTCCAGGCGGTTTGCCAGAGTGACAGCTTTAGCCTTCTCTCCCGAACGGTCAATTTTGTAGAGCGTCAGCAGATACTCTTCAATTACTTTAGAATGTTCAGACATGGTTGTTTTTCCATTAAGTTGTAGAATAAAACAAACCTCCAGTTAGAATGTTGGGAGCTTTTCTCCCAACATTCTTTCTTTTAAGCAGTGTGTTCTACTTATCGTAATTAACTTCATCCAAAATTTGAATCGCTTTTTTCCGATAACTTCCAATTTCACTCAGATTTCGCTTATCCTGTTTAAATATTCCTTTTTTGACACCTTCCTGGCTGCTACCAAAACTGCTAACGATTCCGGAGTATGAAACTCCTTCTTTTACAGGATATTCATGATTAACCTGGGCATACATGTATTGTGCTAAATCACCGGAAAGGAACTCCAGCAAACGAACTGCTTCATTTTTATTCACTGCATCCCTTGTTACAGCACCTCCGGAAACATTCATGTGTGTGCCTCTGTCATTCTGGTTGGGAAAAAAAATGCCTACAGAGGCAGCCCACTCACGTTGATCATCTCTCTCCAGCATCTTGCCCATGTAATATGTGTTGCCGATTGCAACATCACATTGACCCTGATAAATGGCTTTAACCTGACCGCGGTCGTTTCCCTGGGGTTTGCGTGCCAGATTGTTTTTCAAGCCCTGCAGCCAGTTCTTTGCTGCAGCAACCCCATGTTCTGCAATCATTGACGAAATAAGAGCCACATTGTATTTATGATATCCTGAACGTGTACATATTCGCTTCGCAAATTTCGCATCTGCCAGCGCTTCATAAGTTGATAATTCACTTAACTTAACACGGTCCTTCGAATAGTAAATTACACGTCCACGTGCGGTTAATGCTGACCATAGCCCTTTTGGATCTCGGTAATTTGAGGGAACATTTTTGTTGATCACAGATGAATTAACCGGCTGAAATAGTCCTGCTTCAGCAATTGCTGTAAGGTTTGAAATATCAACTGTAAGCAAAGCGTCAACAGCTCCAGGCTGCTGCTTAAGTCGCTCAAGTGAGCCTTTTTTGAGATACACTACATTTGCCTTGATTCCTGTGTTTTCTTCAAAAGCCTTCAGAAAAGGCCTGAGCAAAAACTCCTGACGTTCTGAAAGAATGTTAACTTCAGCGGCAGGAACAAGCTGCGGAATCAGCAGCAGGCAGCCTAAGGTTAGGGTTAGCAATTTATTCATTAAATTCAATTTTTCTCCTGTATAAATAATTATTATAAAATCTATTTTAAACGAACGCTCAAACAACAGTGTCCCCTCATAAGGATCATGCATATAATGTTTTAATCTTTATCTCATGCGCTAACTGAAATTTTCCAGAAAACCAAATTCATGCTGTGAAATTTCAGGTGCAACAGACTAAAACATCAAGATTAATATGATGATCAAAAAAATATTATTAGTCAATACTAATTTTATTCAATAGTAAATATATAAATAATTTGGTAGCCTGACAAATGGGAACTTGTAAGTTTAATTTTACAGAATTAAAAAGTGTGCAGGTAATTTATACGGGATTTGTAACTTGGGAATAGCAGTTACTGTACAGGACAAACACCAGACAATTAATGTAAGTATGAAGGTATCAGCTTATAAACAAGTGAGTTATTAGCATATACTTTCAATACCAATCATTTAGCATTGGAAATCTGCAACATGATTTACAGACTGTCAGTATATAGTTCAGGAAGCAGACGCCAGTTTCTCGGCGAAATGGCAGGCCACTGCGTGATTCTGGCTGAGTTCCCGCCATTCAGGAACCTCCCTTTGGCAACGGTCTTCAGCAAAGATACAACGAGTATGAAATTTACAACCTGAAGGTGGATTTACAGGACTGGGAATTTCCCCCTCCAGTTTTTGCGCCTTTTTGCTGTCATCCGGATCGAGAGATGGAATAGAAGATAACAGCGCCTTTGTGTAAGGATGACGTGGATTGGAAAACAGCTTCCTGGTTGGTGCGGATTCAACCAGTGTACCCAGATACATCACGGCAACGTGGTCGCATATGTGCGTAACCACACTCAGGTCATGGCTGATGAACATAAAAGTCAATCCAAGCTGACTCTGAAGAGATTTAAGAAGGTTGAGAATATCAGCCTGAATGGAAACATCCAGTGCGGCTACACTTTCATCTGCAACAACAAAGTCCGGATTACAAACCAGCGTGCGGGCAATTGAAATCCGCTGCCGCTGTCCTCCTGAAAAAGCATGCGGGAAACGCCTCAGGTGTTCCAGGTTTAAACGGCATTTTGATGCAATCTCGCGTACACGTTCATCAGTCTCCTCACGGGACTTTGTGATTTCCATCACTTCCAGTGGTTCAGCTATTATGTCCCTGACTGTCATGCGCGGACTTAACGCGGCATAAGGATCCTGAAATATCAGCTGTGCCAGTTTGCGGTAATTTTTGAGGTCTGGCTGTGAAATGGTGCCCAGGTCATAACTTACCTTCCCGTCATCAAATAATATCTTTCCGGAGCTGATAGGTACCGCCTTGAGGATTGCCCGACCTAAAGTGGTTTTGCCGGAACCTGACTCACCCACCAACCCGTAGAACTGTCCGGGCATGATGTCCATAGAAACTCCGTTTACAGCCTTCAGCATTGGAGGTCTGCCCAGAAGCTTGCGACCGAGCGGAAATTCTACATTTAGATTCTCAATATGTACCAGAGGCGTTTCGGTCATGCAGCCTCACTGACATTTTCAATTACGAAACACGAAGCCGCGTGTGCATGACCAACGTCTACACGCTTGGGAATGGAGACATTGCAGCGATCAGCAATTGCTTCCGGACAGCGGGTGTGAAACACGCATCCGTTAGGACGCTCCAGAGGGCTGGGAATATCGCCGGGAACCGGAGTAAGCGGTTCGTCGAGAGCATCGAGTTTTGGGAGCGCGTTGAGCAACCCCTTAGTGTAGGGATGTGCTGGAGCGTGCAGTACTTCACGTACAGGTCCGCTTTCCACAATTCTTCCCAGGTACATCACTGCAACTCTGTCCGCAACCTGGGCGATGACTCCAAGGTCGTGTGTGATGAAAAGGATTGCCATACCAAATTCCTCCACCAGATCCTTCATTAGCTCCAGTACCTGGGCCTGAATAGTAACGTCCAGTGCAGTGGTAGGCTCATCTGCAATGAGAATCTTCGGTTTGGTTGAAAGGGCCATGGCAATCATAGCACGCTGGCGCATACCTCCAGAAAGCTCAAAAGCGTACTGAAAAAAACGCTTGCCAGGTTCATTTATTCCTACTCTCTCCAGCATCTCCACAGAAAGCTCAGCGGCTTCCTTTTTTGACAGCGAAGTATGAATCAGCAGCTGCTCCACCATCTGGTTGCCGATTGTTATTGCAGGAGCAAAGCTTGCCATCGGCTCCTGAAAGATCATTGATATGGCACCACCCCTCACAATCACCAACTCCTGTGCTTTCTTCAATGACAACACATCCATAACATTGTTTTCTAACTCAAGATTAATTTTGCTTCCGGAACCATATACCGAGTTAGAGGGATTGAGCTGCATCAATGATTTTGCTGTAACTGACTTTCCAGAACCAGATTCTCCGACTAGCCCCAACACTTCACCTGCGTTCAACTCAAATGAAACGTCATCCACCGCCGTGATGCGGCCCTCGTCCGTGTCAAATTGCAGATACAGGTTTTCGACGGAAAGCAGACTCATTTCTTGATTTGTGAATAAGGGTCGGCGGCATCACGCAAGCCATCTCCCACAAAGACGAAGGCCAGCACGAAAACGATGAAGAAAATGACCGGGATGAAATACCACTGATAGTTTAAAAGCACATCGGCCTTGGAGACATTCTGCATCATGGAGCCCAGCGAACTTACGGGATCGATCAGACCCAGACCAATGAAGCTTAGTGCTGTTTCCAAACGTACCATATAAGGAAACGTAATCATTAAATCAACAATGATATAACTGGTAAAGCTTGGCAGCAGATGACGGCGAATAATATGGTTTGAGGAAGCTCCGCAAAGTTGGGCCGCAAGAACGTAATCCTGACTGCGTTCACTGAGCAGATGGGTACGGATCCTTCGTGCCAGTGTAGGCCAGCCGATTAGCCCCAATATGGAAGAAATGACAAAAAAGACGGCCTCTGCACTCCACTCTTGAGGAAGAAATGCCGCAAGCGCCATGAATAAAGGCAAGGGAGGCACCGTCCGGATTGCATCGGTGATCATCTGCAAAATATGATCAATCCAGCCACCATAATAACCTGAGATACCCCCAATCACCAATGCCAGCACGAAGGCAATTAGGACTCCCATTATTCCACACTTGAGAGAAGTCATGATCGCACGCAGGGTCCTAGAATAAATGTCTTTACCGCTTTTCTCAGTCCCAAACAGGTGAACACCCCCTTTATCAACCCCAAATAAATGGGTGCTGAATGTCAAAGCCTTCACATCCAGATCAAAGGCCTCCCCCGGCAAATCCCAGTCAAGGTTTATGTAGCTGTATTCCCATCCTTCAACGAAGAAATGCAGATAGCGACGGTCCTGCCGATCAATGGAGATCACCCAGCGAAAGTTGGTCTTTAACGAGCGTTCCCGCTTGGTCCCGTAAATGAAGGGTCTGAAAGAAACTCCGTTTTCATCCCAGAACTTTGGAATCTGCGGGGGGCCATTCTCATACTTCTTGTCCCTTCCAGCCATCGTGGGTTCATAAGGAGACAGAAATTCACTAAAAAATCCGAGCAGGATCATCAATGTCAGTACCCATCCGGCGAACATGGCAGTACGGTTGCTCTTATAGCGTGCCCGAATCAGCTGCCCTTGGGAAGCAGTGAAATACGCCTCTTTCAGGTTTTGATCGGTAGCCGCATCAGACTTGTTTAAAAAAAATCCCATCCTTTATCCCATCAGTCCCTGGCGCACACGGGGGTCCATCAGCGCTAGTATGATGTCAGTGACAAAATTCATGAAAACGATCGTGGCGGTCAAAACCACAAGAATGGCTCCGGCTAACTGCTGATCATTTGAAAAGGCTAGTGCGTCAATCAGCAGAGCACCCATTTCAGTTAGGGTCATGATCAACGCCACTACTGGCAGGTCGTTGAAGATTCGGTTGAGGTCAAAGCCGAGGGAGTTTATTACCGGACCCAGAGAGTGTTTGGCAGGGTAGCGCCAGAGGAGCTTGCGTCCAGAAATACCTCTCGCCGAAGCTGCTGTAACATAAAGCTTACCGATCTCGTCAAGCATCAAGGCCCTGACGGTTTGCACAGCAAAGGCGGTCGCTGCCCAGCCGAGGATGAAAACTGGCAACCAGGCCCTTGACATAAAATCCATGAATTTGGCATAGGACCAGGCCGCGTCTCGGTATTCCTTGGAAAACAATCCCGACATGGATTCGCCAAACAGCACCGTGGTAGTGAGCATGATCATCAGTGCAAGAAGGAAGCTAGGAAGGGCCAGACCAAGGTAACTGATGAAGCGTACCGAATTGTTGGCAATAGGATTCCTTGAAACGGCAGAGTAGATGCCAATCGGGATAGCGACAAGATAGGAAAAAAATAGAGCAGCAAGGCTGATTCCCAGACTGATCCAGATCTTATCGCTCAGCAGATAGTTGATGTTCAGTCGAAGGATACAGCTGTCTCCAAACTCTCCTTTAAAAAACACATCACCCATCCAGCTGAAGGCGCGAATCAAAAAAGGCCTGTCCAGTCCAAGTCTCCGCTCTTCGGCACGGATGTCCTCAACGGTAATATTCTGGCCCTGAGTGTTCTTGAAAGCAATGTAGCGTTCCGCGCAGTTGCCCGGAACCAGTTCCATCAATGAAAAAACGATGAATGACACAATCACCAACGTCAAAATTGACATCACTGCTCGCGTCAGCGTGAACTGAAGGAACTTTAACATAAAGAAGTAAAGGCTGGCTGAAAAAAGACCGGACGAATGAATCGCCCGGTCCGGACACAGTAGATTTCAATAAAATCTACTCATCTAAATACCACTGAGTACCCCTGTAAGGATAAGTGCGGTAATACTCGTAGGAATGCGTTTTGAACTCAACAAAGTTCTTCAACGCATTGCGGCGATAAATCGGAGCTGGTTTCTGGGCCACGCCAATCTTGATAAGATTTTCCGTCATGTTCTTGACCATCCGTCTGCCAAGTTCCTTGAACCGTGCAGAGCCTATGGCGGTTGACTGGAACTCATTGACATCTTTAATCAACTGCATGACATACGCAGGTGGCTTCACACCCTTGGCGCCATTCGAGTCAACATACTCCGCCCAGAGCATTCCGGTACGGTGACCGAAGTAGTTTTCGAAAGGAGGAACCCAAAGCTCGTTGTTCCCCATCACGATACTCAAAGGCTGACTGGAACGCCACATACCCACATCAAGCTGATTGGAGGACTGCGCTGAGCGATACTCGTCAGGAGTTACCTCCTTGACAGTGGTCTTGATACCAACTTCGGCCCAGTTCTGACCGACCATCTCAACGATCTGGGGATCAATACCCTGCGTTGCAAACTGCATGTTAATAACGATTTTTTTGCCATTAGGCAACTCACGGGAACCGTCTCCATCCCTGTCAACCATGCCAATTTGATCTAGCAGGCGATTAGCCATGTCCGGATCATATTGGATCATGTAGCTTTCCCACTTCTTATCAATGAAGTCAGGCATAGGGGAAAACCCTGTGTACTGCTTGGGAGATCCAAGCCCGAACAACGCTACCTCATTGATCTCCTGCCGGTTAATGGCTACCGACATTGCTTTGCGGAAGCGCAGGTCTCCAAACACTTGGCGCTTGCCCAGGTCCGGATGGGTGACGTTGAATGAAATGTTAGACAGGGTGATCTCAGGTTTCAGGTAAATCTTATAATCACCTTTTTCCTGGCCTTCCAAAAGCATGGGAGCCGAGGATAGTTGTAGTGACTGTGACTTGTAATCCGCTTCGGCGTTAACCAGCGTGAGGATCCTTAGCTCGTTGTCGTTTTTGTACACCTCATCCTGCTCGCTGATGTAAGGTAGCTGGTTACCCTGTGTGTCCACGATATGGAAGTATGGGTTGGCAACGAGATGCCGTCCTTCTGTAGTGTCAGTTATATAAATATGACTTTCCAAAGTCGGGATCACGTCCGCCGGCAAATTAGCCACCTTGTCCGGAGAATTCAGCAGAGGCGACGGAGTATCCGTCCAGTCAGAATTACCGAAATAGGCCTTGATGACCGCCAGGCCATTCTCAAAACCGGCTTTTTGTGCCTCCTTATCTGCGTTCGGATTCAGTTCCGGATGATAAGGAGCAAGGAAGTGCTTGGGCTGAAAACCCTGGGCGAATGAAAATGCAAAGTGGGCCAAAAGTCCCGGTTTCGGCGCCGGCAGGTTGAAGACCACCGTTTGAGGATCAACCACATCAACAGTCATAGGCTTACCACCGACCAGCACATAATCCTTGGGCTTCTCCATGATCAGTGGAGAGAGAGCCAGATGATCGTACCAGAACTTCACATCCTCTGCAGTAAAGGGCTGGCCATCAGACCACTTGTGTCCTTTTCGCAGATAGAAGGTCAACTGAGTGTAGTCACTATTCCACTTCCAGTCCTTGGCGATGTTCGGCACAATGGTTGTCAGATCATCCGAATAACGGACCAGATTGACATGCCGTACGGATAGGAAATCCGAAGTGCCCGCTTCGGTCGCGTTTGAAAGAACATCCAGTGTACCGCCATATTTACCGATTGAATGATATGGTGCGTAAACCAAAGGCTCTTCCGGAAGACGCTGCTTTACCGATGGCACTCTGCTTGGATTGCCCCTGATTTTTGCGTTAAGCTTTGCAATATCCGGGTTTCCGCGGAAGCTCAGTTTGCATCCCGCCAGCCTTTCGAACTCTGACAGTTCAAACTGCTGAGGATACTTACCTGCTTTAACACCTTTCATATTTGCAACAGTCGCGGCAGGGCAAGCGGCAACTGCTGTGTTTGTTACAGAAAGCAACAGTGTGGTGGATGCAGCAACTACACCAGTCACCACCAACATTTTTTTGATTATTGAAAGCATCTTGTTTTTTCCTCAATGAATGGTTACACCAGATTTTTTTCGCGAACTGACCACAATGATCAGAGGCTTTCACATGATTATGGATTCTGTCTCTGGCACACAGAAAGAACCCAACTTACAATGATCCAAAAAAAAACACAAACAAAAAATTCGGTTTGTGACATTCATTTTAAAGAACAGAATTATTGACGGTGATGATGATAAATAGAATAAGTTAAAAAGGCAACATTGGTTTAATAAATAATATTTGTCCGCGATAATAACGAGAATAATAAACCACCTTAAAGCAAGCTTGACATATTATTCAGAAATTCTAATTACTGTGCCCCAAGTGGATTGGTTTTGCTGGGAATGCCTCAAAAAGACCTTTCATGCAGTATGATTTTGTTTTTGATTAATACTATTGAAAAAATCAATAGTTCAGATACAATATTGATATTTTTCTGATATTGAGAGTGTTGATAAAATATACTTTTCAATCATATAACTTAGTTAAAGGAGATAAAGATGAGTATCAAATCTGATTATGTTTACAGCAGAAATTATCAGGGAAAGGTCAAAGGGATGGTGCTGGACTGGAGCGGCACTACTGCAGACGCTTATGTTCTCGCACCTGCGGTGGTGTTCGTGGAGGTCTTCAAGAAGCAGGAGGTTGAAATCAGCATGACAGAGGCAAGGGGACCTATGGGGCTTCGCAAGGACCTGCACATCAAGGCGCTGACCGAGGATCCGGAAATTCGGGGGCGCTGGAAATCCGTCCACGGAAACTATCCTGACCAGGGAGATGTGGATCGCATGTTTGCAGACTTTGTTCCGATGCAGCTCGACTGCCTCCGTCAGTACACCACCCTGCTGCCTCATGTTGCTGAGGTAACACAAAAGTTTCAAAAGGACGGACTAAAGATCGGCAGTACCACAGGTTTTGTGCGCAGCATGGTGGATATCCTTGAAGAAGATGCCAGGAAGCAGGGATACACTCCGGACGCGTCTGTTGCAGGAGATGAAGTAGTGAACGGCGCCCGCCCCAAACCATTCATGGTTTACCGTAATCTCGACCTGATGGATGTCCATCCCATCCAGTCGGTGGTCAAGGTGGACGACACCATTTCAGGCGTGGGGGAAGCTCTGGAAGCCGGCTGCTGGGGAGTGGGGATTGCACGCTACAGCAACTACATGGATGTGAATTCCCTGGAGCAGGCTGAATCGCTGCCGGAGGAAGAAATCCAGAGACGGCTGGGGCTGACCCGTGAAATCCTGCGTAAGGCCGGCGCCCACTATGTGATTGACACCTTTGACCAATTGCCTGAAGTCATTGAGGATGTCAACTTGCGTCTTTCCCGAGGTGAGCGTCCTTAAATAATACTTCCACTACAAATGGCAAAATCTTCCGACCCGGAATCAATTCATCTTGAGCCTAAAGGTACGCTGTTTTCACAAGTCAGTCACACCCAGATTCGTTCTTTTCATGCCGTCGCCAGTGCAGCAGGGTTTACAGCCGCCTCCAAAATACTTAATGTGGGACAGCCCACCATCACTTGACAAGTGCGTTCCCTTGAGGAATTTTTTGGAGTGGAACTGTTTCATCGCCGTGGTCGGCGCGTTGAGTTGACAGAATCAGGACGAGATCTGTATGCTGTAACTCAGCGTATGGAAATACTGGAAAAAGAGGCACAGGAAGTACTGCAGACCGCGGGAGGATTTCAGTCCGGGAGACTCAGGATTGGTGCCGTTGGTCCTTACCATGTCACAGAAATGCTGGCTGTTTTTCACCAGCGCTTTCCGCATTTGGAAATCACGGTCAAAGTCAGGAACTCAGAGGAAATCCTGCAAAATCTGCTCAATTTTGAGGTAGATGTTGCAGTGCTTTCACAAACAGAAAACGATTCAAGAATAATAGAAATCCCTTTTTGCCGTGAACCGCTGGTTGTCTTTGTACATTCCCGGCATCCATGGGTTGAACGTGAGACTATCCGGATTGAGGAATTGGAAGGTCAGGAAGTTATTTTGCGTGAGCCGGGTTCAACGACGCGCCGTGCTTTTAAACAAGCTTTGAAGCAGAACCGAGTCACTATACGTCCGATTATGGAAATTAGCAGAAGGGAGACAGTCTGGATGGCTTTTGAAAAAGTGATGTGAATTTGCATTGTTTACAATTTATAATTTTTGCCGCAACCGAACCCACGCAAATTAAGTTTCAAGAATGCAGAATTTTCGCATACGCCTGGATTGCATGCTCAAGGGAATTCAGATAAACAAGGGTAATATTAGTTGCAGAAGATCGGGGAAGAGAGGCATGAAAAATGATTCCCATTATCTTGTCGCATTATATACATGACCATGAAGATCAACATAAAGCTGCAGAACTTCCTTACCTTGTTCACGAAGCAACTCCGGAACAAGATTAATTCCCCGAAGTTTTAGCTGATCATTGTAATCCGGCGGAGTGGGGCCTTCATCAAACCCTGCTATTCTCTCAACATCTTCAGGTTCAGCAGATGACACAACCTCTTTAATTCCAGACCAGCAAACATTGCCAAGGCACATGGCACACATTTTCCCACTTGTTACAAGACGATGTGCCGGGAATCTGGCATCACCAAGGTCGTAGTGTCCAATCTTTTTTTGTGCCAGCATCAATGCCATCATTTCAGCATGTGCGGCCGAGCAGTTTTGACCCACTACAACATTTACCCCAACTGACACAAGTTTTCCTGACTCCTGTTCAAAAACAGCAGCTCCAAAAGGTCCCCCGGTTTTTTCGCGGATATTTCGCTCAGTTAGGTCGAGCACAAAACGCATCTGAGTTTCCATGGAAGAAATAACTGCTGGATACTCAGCTAAAAAAGCATCAATCCAGTCAGGCAGTTCTAAATTCAGCTGGTACACGTCAATTCCGGAACAGGGTTGCGGGTGTGGGTTTTGCCAAAAAGTTTGTCACGCTCATAAAGTAACTGGGCTGTAATACTGACAGCAATTTCCTGGGGATGGTTCCCTCCAAGAGAAAAACCAAGAGGACAAAAGATCTTTTCAATTTGCTTTTGTTTAAGTCCTTCCTTTTTAAGCTCTTTTTTCAGGGTTACGGCTTTGGAACGGCTGCCGATCACTCCCAGGAACGGCTGACTCCTATGCTCAAGAAATTTCTGCACCACGTAAAAATCGCTGCGATGTCCATGTGTCATG
>ERZ651768.1442-NODE-1442-length-17385-cov-4.986365_pt1 | contig 17385 bp, 11 predicted proteins | sample MGYA00514754_ERZ651768 | MGnify/ENA metagenome assembly ERZ651768
TTGCTTACCATCATCCCGAAAACAAAAAACCCCACGAGTTTGGGGCTTGACGTTAGATTATTGAGGATGTAAAAAAGTTATGGTAATACGATTGTTACTATTTCTCTGTCTTTTGGTCAAGTTTAATTGTTTTATTAATCCTGGTGTCAGTTCTTCTAGACTCCAATTTGGTCTTACTTTTTTTAAACTATCAATTCCTTTGGGGAGCATATCGCCTAATCCATATACATAAACTTTTCTTTCCAGATTCAAATTATCAATGAATGTTTCCATATTACGTGCTACACCTACTGTCATATCTAAATTATTTTTAAATATGCTATTATCAAACAGTGGCTCATTAGATGAATGTATGTCTAATGTAAGATCAAACGGGGATGATTTTATTCTTGGAAATATCTCATTATTAAATAATTCAAAGAATTGATCATTGAGGGTACCTAGACTACTATTATAGCTGAAATCACCCTTAATATTTACCGCTAAGCCACCCTTTCTATCCGCTGGCTTAACTATTTCATGTGCTTTTTTATATTCTCCTTTCCTGTAAGCTTCATTAAACCTTTCTTGCTTACCCTTATAAGCAATCTCCCTATCTGGTTTAGAACCTATATTTATTAATATATCTGATGCAATCTGGTTACTCACAATCGGTATATTTTTTGTACTTTCATTGATTTTTTTACCAAAAACACTTTTGTTATTATCAGTCTTTATCAATTGAGAATTCATATCAAATTTCTCACCATCAACATAGACACTGCTTAACAATAAATAATCGCTTTTTAACTTTTTTGCGATTTCATCTGAATTCAAATTTTCATTTGCTAATCGCATAACATTACGAAGCGGCGTAACAATAACATTACCAAGGTTCGCAATATCAATAATTATATTTTCAGTTAAAAAGTTCATCCACTTATTATCAACTTCATCACCAAGGTTATCGGGAATTAGAATTGCTATAGACGGGATATTGTTTTCAGATGCAATACCAATGCCTAAAAACGAAATATTAATCCAAAATAAGACACCAATTATCGTTAATGCAGCCCCTGATAAACTAAACACATTCCATTTAAAACCTTTGTCTGATTCTGGCTCAAGTTTAGCAGATACCTTAGATAAATTAGTTTCAGGAAGCCCATGGGATGTAATGCAATATACTTTTATTTCTTGGGATACACCTTTAAGTGATGGCTTACCAATATATTCTGTATCAAAGCCTGTTTCTCTATAAAGTGATGTATTAACTTTATCTGAAATTGCAATGCCACCAGGAGCTGCAAAAGGCTCTATCCTTGAAGCTACATTTACATCATCCCCTATAACATCCGTACCATCTATGAGTATTTCACCTTGATGAATACCAATGCGTAAATCCAAGTGTTCAATACTATCGGACGCTTTTTGAATCTCAATACAACATTCTACTGCTTCCATTACAGTATCAAATACCAATAAAAGTCCATCACCCATCTCTTTTATCCATTCACCATTATATTTTTCAACTAATGGTTTGAATATTTCTCTTTGGAGTTTCAGTAGGTTAGAAGCTTTACTTTGGTCTGATGCACTTAATTTGGTAAAACCAACAATATCAGTAAAAACTATTGCGGCAAGTTTTCGTTTTGGCTCGGTCATTATACGATAAATCTACCCACCATCCCACAAAGACAAAACCCCACGAATGTGGGGCTTGATGTTGTAGAAAGGGTAAATCTATTTCAGCAGTATCATCTTCCGTGTTTGTACAAAACTACCAGCTACCATCTTAACAAAATACGCACCACTGGCATGGTTGGTTGCATTCCAGTCAATGGTGTGAAACCCTTGTGCTATTTCACTATTGACAAGCTGGGCTGCCTCTCGACCAGAAATATCGTATACTTTAATCGTTACCTGGGACGTATTCGGTACCTCATATGCAATAGTAGTTACGGGGTTAAATGGATTCGGATATACAGAATGCAGATTATAATCACCTGGAATTGTAGGAGCAGTAATAGCCAATGGTTCAACTTCTTCGAATAAGACAACAGAATAGGCTGGAATCACAATTTCTTGATCTAAACCAGTTGAAAAATCCACTAAGCTAGTATCATAGGTTAAATCGCCGTCTCCATTAATATATTGATCAATAGAAGGATCATTACTTTCATTTTGACTTGTTATTGATATACGACGAATATTAGTTGTAAAGCCTGAACTGCCATTGAACTGCAGTGTTTTACTCTCACCTGCAACGTTAGTAATAAGAGCTCGTTGGATGCTTTCATCTGCATTAAATAATTTCCAGCCAAGCAGATAGGAATAGACGTAGCCTGAATCAGGAGATTGATTGCTGTCGGCATCTTGACCTTCAAATGGATTTTCTGATACAACACCTAAATGATCACCGTTAGCGTCTTCAAAAATTAATTCCTGCATATGGGTCATCCCTTCGGATATATAGTTCCAGAAATAGATACTAAAAGCGGTTGCTGTTCTCCCATATGGACTGCAGGAATCCTGATCAACATAAGGTGGAACTTCATCGGGGAATTGATTTCCATGATTAATCGCGCTTGTAGAGTACCAACCATGTAAAGCATTCAACATTATAATTTCAAGATACGGAATTCTCAACATTAAAGAATAGTTCTGAATATTGACCAATGACTGAGCCCATTTTAATATCCAGGGTTTTTCTCCAATTTCTCTGAATGCACTTTCAGTAAGCCATAACTTAATATTCAGATTAAGTTCATCTTCCAGCGCTGCAATTGTTTCGGGATCCATACCACTGTCAGTTATCATATCTTCATGCCTGAATTGAGCAAATGCCATAACCTGTTCTGCATTTAACGTATCCTGATTTCCCTCGCCATCTTCTTTTTTTTCAAAACGTAAATATTCATGCCATGATAGATGAATGGTATCTATAAGCGATTCATTCAATTGCATTAAAACCTGTCTGGTCCAATCGTTGGACCTTGGATCGTTAGGCTTATTTTTTGATGAAATTGCAAACTTGGCATTAGGTAGAATCGTTGATAATGAATCTATATATTCGTTACACTTCTCTCCAAAGGATTGGGGGGAAGGATATATAAACTCAAATCTGCCCGGATCAAAAAAACCGTCATTATCTTTATCCCCATTTGTTGTAAATGCTTCTTCAACGTCATACATGAAATTATTGTTGTCATCTATCCACTTATCTCCTCCACCCCGCAAATAAAATTCATTGCCAAGTTCAATATACTTAAACGGAACTTGTACGTTCTGAGGAGCATCATCAGACGCGTCGTTCCACCCATCCAACCCCTTTCTTATCATACTCATGTTCGTATCTATGCCAGACGTGAGCAAATTCAATGAAAAAGTGCCTTCTATACCATAATTATCAATAAAATTAGTGAAGGCACCAAGACCTATATTGATTTGGTCCCAACTTCCATCAGCATTTTCCCACCATTCATAATCCCTGTTTGATATTTCAAAAAAATAATCACCAGGCGTTTCAGCTTCACTATAATCATCAAGAGATTCGGCATAATACAAGCCTTCGCCTATTGTATCGAGTATATTCACATAGTCTATGATGCTGTCTTGAGGCAATACCCATCCACTTGTCCAGTCAAAATAACAAGGGGTCGCTCCAGGAAAAGTTAATACATGTGGATTAATACAGAGTGCAGCTGAGTCAAAATCCGGTTCTCCAAAATCATATTCAATACCCGAATCCTCATAATCATTATATCGCAAAGATGAATGTGAAAGACCAAATAAAGGGACCTCTCGTGTATTACCATTATCCAGAGAAACAATTATCTGTGATGTCAGCAGATTGAAAAAAAGAAAAATAAATCCTACTATATATTGTTTCATGTTATTCTCCTTTAGTTTGATATACTTATCCAAATCTACCCATCATCCTATAAACAAAAAACCCCACAAATGTGGGGCTTGATGTTGTGAAAAGAGTAGAATTATTTCAACAGAATCATTTTCTTTATCTGTGTGAATTCCCCAACGTGTATTTGATATAGGTAAATACCAGCACTCACTGGTTTACCGTAGTCATTGGTAGCATCCCAAATAACTGATCTGTAGCCAGCACTTTTCGGACCATTCACAAGGGTCTTGATCCTTCTTCCCATCATGTCATATATAGTTATGTTTACCATGGCATCTTCCGGAAGATCATACTTCAGTGTGGTGGTTGGATTGAATGGATTAGGATAATTCTGAGATAGGGTGAACTCAACAAGCTGTGTCCTTTCCCAATGAGTATCCAGTTCTGGCAAGGGAATTTGGTAAGAGTTAATTGTACCGCCAGTTTTGTAAAGATATTCATCTGTTGCAACCAACTGGCTCACAGAATAGTCATAAGATTCAAGCCCAGTGCTGAAATCTATCCAGGTTGTAAGATCAGTGGTATAGTATACGCCAGAGAGTGATGAACCGGTCCCTACATAGAGAACATTATTTTTTGATGCAATAGCATTTACACTATGATCCACTGGAAATTCATTTAAAACTGTCCAGGATGTTCCATGATCATCAGATACAAAAAGCTTACCCTTTCCTCCGCCCCAATACATACTAATAATCAGTTGATCTTCATGACGTGCCATAGCCAAGACAGTGCTGCAGCTATAGGGCGATGGAAAGCCTACATCATCTAAAATACCTGTGATATCTTCCCAGGTCTGTCCTAAGTCCGCTGTGCGGTAAATTTGGCAACCATGACTAACATATAGATAATCATTTGTTGCCAAATTGAGCCGGATATAACCTGTAATAGGAGGCTCAGGTATTTCAGTCCAGGTTTCACCCACATCTGATGATATAGAAATACCATTTAAAAGTGTAAATATTAATGAATCATTATCAACCATACTTATTAGAGCAGATGACTGATGTGCTAGTTCTTGCCAAGGCCCCCAGCCTGCAAATCCTGATAAGCAAATGTAATTATAGGGTCCTTCACCAATATTTTGAGTAAAAAATACAGCATCGCCTTTTATTAATAATAGGTCAGCTCCATAGGGTTGTGTATCCATGGTGTCTGCAAGCATTTCCCAAGAATCGGCCTGGTCAATGGAAGTGTATACCTGAGCTTGGTTGGTCGCGGTAAAAAGCTGGTTCCCATCTGCCAGGATGATACTGACCGTCCCAATATCAGGCTGATTAATTTCCTGCCACTGGCTTTGGGAAATAGACATGAAAAGCAGTAGTAGTATAATATGTCTAACCATTCCCAAATCTAACCATCATCCACCAAACATAAAAACCCGCTTGAGATAAATACAATGCATCTCTCTATAATTATCTCACTTAATTGGGAAAGCGTGTAATTAAATGGCAAATACCCGCGTTATATTAAACCCTAAATAAAGATTCTTATCTGCTATTGCCCCTGAGGCGTTTTCAATATAAGCGCTTTCAAAAGATCCCTGGACATTGGTCACCATGATTTGGAAAACGTGTCCGCCAGTTTCAATATCACATCCTATACCCCATGATTGAACAAAAGTAGAATCTCGTTCCCCCACTGGGAAAAATGTATCTGCATTCAAAGAAACACGTTTTGTGATTTTCATTCTTCCTCCTACTCCCATGGAATAGAGATCATGCGCATCCTCATGCTTTTTTACCAGATTATGGTGAACCCAGGTAGGCATTATTTGCAAAGATAAATTTTGATTGAATTTCCTGGCCATTAACAATTGGGTATCATAGGTGAGTCGATTCACTAATTTATCCGAAAACGAATTTTCTCGTTTTAAAGTTTCAATTTCTATGTCCGCAAAGAGAGCAATGGAAAATGGGAAAACATTACTCTGATTCATTAATTTAATTTTAGAAAAAATGTCATAAGTCTTTTTTAAGCTGCTCCGTCCCGCACCAGTGGAGATGCGATCATTGATGCCATATTTTAGATCAAAGCGAATGGCAGCCTCATCCATCCCAAACAGGTCATATACTCCATTCTTCATTGAGCCAAACCGGTGCAGAATCATGAATTCAAGTGTTTTTGGTCGAGCCAATTCTATAGATTGTGAATTAACAATACGAGTTGCTTTAAACGTGGCTGTAACCGGAACAGGCGCGGCAGGTTCTTCATTTATAAGATCCAAAAGACCATCCTGAGCCATTAATGAAAAAATAACTCCAAAATAGAAAATAAAATATTTGTTCATTTTTTCTTCAAATTAAGGTTAACAGTTACATCTACAATCTTGGCAATATTATCCCTTAAAATTTTGGGAATCTCAATTTCATAATCTGCAACAATTATATTGAATTTTGCACTCCCACGAATCTGTCCATCTATCTTTGAAATCTTTCCCGTGTCTTTAATCTCGTGACTCACTCCATGAATATTCATTATTCCCGTCAATGTTACCTGCTGCGGTTCATTGGATAAGTTGATTGAATCCCAAGCATCGATATTTCCTTTAAAAGATGCATGGGGATATTTTTCCGACTCCAAATAATTTTCATTGAAATGTTCCTGCATCAACCCATTTTCAAAAGTGAACCCGGGGATTGGAACTCGAAATGCCACTTCACCTGTTCCCATGTCCAGGACACAGGTAACTTGTTTATTAACCGCTTCAATATCTTCTATGAGCGCAGATGAATAAAATGAGATTGTTCCTGATCGAGTGAAATAAATATCCTTGGCAAATAGAGGACAAATCAGAAAAATGATTAAAACATGGAATTTTATATTTTTCATTCGCTGCATTCCATATCGAAAAATGTTTGCAGAATTTCCAAATTGGCATTCGATAATTTTTGTCCGCCTTGCGGCATAAATCCATTGTCACCACTATTGCGATTTACACGATCCAAAACATTTCCTGATTTGATTGCGGCATAAACACTCGTATACGAGTCCAAAGGTAATTCGGCTGCTGGCGTGGACCCTGAATGACATCCAATACAATTCGATGATAAAATGGGAGCAACATTTTCAGTATAGTAGGCCTTAACTACGGAACAATCCACAGAATTGTTTTCGTGGTCTTCTTCTACATTTTTTTCACATCCGGAAAAACAGATACACAGTAACAATGTTATGGTGATAGTATTCTTCAATTTAAATTCTCTCTTTATAATAACGGGATTTCTAATGAATCTTCGCCAAAATTTAATATGACATGATCACACGTAGAGAAATGAATTGGAAAATTATTCGTTCCCTTATCCCAATCATCGCCCTGGGTGCATTATATTACTACACCCAATCAATGAAAATTGATTATAAAAAGGAGAAACCTGTTTTAGTGACCACTGCGAAAGATTTAATTTGGCGGTTCCAGGTTGATGCTTCAAAAGATATACTATTTAAAATTGTTCAGGTTGAAGGTGAAGTTACAGGGATGGATTCCCTTTTATTGATCCTGAACCATAAGTTGATTTGTGCACCAGAACCGAATACTGAAATAAAAACGGTTATAGGAGATTCAATTACAGTTAAAGGTCGTTGCATTGGATATGATGATCTATTGGACGAGGTTCGAATGGATCATGTATTCTGGGTACCAAATTAGTATAATCCCCAAAAGTAAAGTGCCTTCATTTTCTTAATCTATAGTCTCTTATTTTAAATAAAGAATTTTTCTAGAATCAATAAAACCATTTTGATTTATTTTAATGAAATAAACTCCTGAACTCATGTTAAAGGGTGTTAAATCAAAATTGATTTGATGAGAGCCAATTGTGGAAAATTCATGAATTGAAGTTGAAATCGTTTGCCCCAAAAGAGAAATAAAAGCGATTTCAACAGATTGATTCGGATTACCAACACTCATCTCAATAGTAATGGATGAATTGAATGGATTTGGAAAAACGCTATGAATAGAAAATTCCGTTGGGGTCATATCACTAACTAAAGATAAAATACCATTTTCAGCCCCTGGCGTTGGCGTCATATAATCCCAAAGTGATAATTCTCCCGCAACTCTACCATAAGAAATATCTGCATCTTGTTCAGGGAATGTTATAGAATCAAGAATTGTACTACCATCGGGTGACACTATTGCCAAAAATTCACCTCCTGAAGAAAGTTTAAAATTGGTATGTAAATCGCCCTGTTCATCATCATTATCACACCAAATGATGAGAAAACTATCTGGTTCAATTGTAATATTTGTAAATGGGAAAGGCCACTTGGTTAATTGATTTTGATTATCAGTTAAATAATAGCCATCTAATTCAACTGGTGTTTCTCCATGGTTAATAAGTTCAATCCAATCGTCAAATTCGCCATAATCATCACCAAGTGTTAGATCATTAATCGCAAGTAATTCATTTATTTGAACATCATTTATATCATTCGGATTTACAATGGTCAGAGATTTATATCCTTCAATTGGGTATCGTTCAACTTCATCATTTTTAATTGCCGTTAAATACCAATCAATCTCACCTTCTGTCTCCATAACAACTGTACCAAACCAGCGATCTTGCTCTTCTACCTTTTTTGAATTCTCAATAGGACTGTAACTTAATTGAAATGTTTCCCAATCATTTGAATTTATACGATAATGGAAAATGATATTATCTATTCCAACAGGACCAAAAGCAGATACACTTATTGAAAAAGTATCATTCAATAACATAGATTGATGAGATGGAATAACTTCATAAATAAATGGATCTTCGCCAGAGTAATACAGCTGATTATTTAATGATGAAACACGATCAGAAATAAATCTTTTAATGCCTTGTTTAATATGTTGATTTTGGTAGTTATATCCATAACTTGAATTAAAGTCCGACATATTAAACCCATAATCCAGCGTTCGCCATTCATCGGCCTGTGCTGCTGCCATGGAAGCATTGTGCCAAGAATCCAATTGGTTGTCCCATTCGGAATTGTTAAAACTTGTATTTATATAAAATTCTAAAAAATGAGTAAATAAATTTTTGTAACGAACATGACTGAAGAGATAATCAGTAAGTGGGCGACCATCCCCATCTATCACCGCATAATCGTATGGATTAATGGATGACCAATCAATGTCAAACCAATCGACGCTGAATGAATTATCATAATCATAAGGAATCCAATGAATGAGATCATCACTAGGATTGTGATATAAATAAAAGTTATTTCGAAGAAACCGATAGTCATCCCAACTTCCTGTTAAAATATTAACTGCAAAGTATTGGAGTGTTTCTTTAATACTTAAAACCAATTCTAAAGAATCTGGTACTTGGTTTATGATCCTGATTAAACGAGCTAATTTAGAATAATCATATTCTTCTTTATTCGTTTTTAATTCATAGGGTCGTGTATCATCATAATATGGATAATAATCTTCTGGGTTATCCCCACGATAAGTCAAATCTGCCGGCCAAATACATTTCCAAAGATTTCCAGAATCATCCTCATAATTTCGGTTTAAAAAAGTATCATCAATATGTTCAACCGAAATATATAATCCATAATATTCACCATTGATGAACACCTTTGTGTGGGATGCTCTTGTTGAGGGGACACCAATTTCCTGATAAAAATCCCAACAGAGTTTTGACCGGACAATGGAAGGATCATTATGCTCACCATTGAGATTTATTTTTTCAACATCATAAAAGTCCCTTCCGGAAATAAAATGATTAAAATCCAACTTAAAGGATTTTTTTTGCGCATTTCTTGATGTGTTCCCACGTAGCCTAAAACCAACTGAATCAATAATCTCATCAATATAGCCATTTTGAAAATGGATTGTTGCTAAATGAAAGGAATCACTGTCAACATTTTCATAAATCCAGATCAAATTTTCAGGGTCCACCGTGATTTCTATAATGGCCATTTGTGAATCATCGTAAACTTTCCACGATTCATCGCCGAAAAGAAAACCTAAAAAAATAAGTGAAAAAATAAATCTATTTTTTTGAAAAATAGAAATCATGGCTCAATGGATTTATTGTCAATTTTATCAGTTGATCATTCATCTCATAATATCCTGGACCAATTAATTTAGTTAAAAGAGTGTTCTCAAAAGGGAATTCAATTTCGATGGTTTTAGAATCTTGACTATTGTTAAAAGCTACAAGAATCATTTCATTAAAATATTTTTTCAGGAGGATTAAAACAGGACCTTCATTATACAGAATCATTTGGTCTCCCAAAGCCAGGCTGGAATATTCAGCCCTTAAACCATTCAATAAAGAAAATGTTTTTTTCAATTCCATTTCATTATCTGAAATATTGAATCTCATCATTCGTCGATTTCCCGGGTCTCCTTCTCCCATCAATGCAATTTCTTCTCCATAATAAATAATAGGAATACCCGGTTGCGATATATTAAATGCATGAAAGTTTGCCATTTTAGAGTAGGTGGATAGTTGGCGTATCTTTCCAACCGGATCATCAAATGATCTTGCGGTCCCATTATCACTGAATTCAATTTGACCATCTGCATAGCCTGAAAATCTAAGCTGATCGTGACTACTGGTTATATTACCCATCAAATGAATTGGACCAAATGTGCTTCTGTTCTCTGCTATAACACCCCCTAGATCAGAGAAATTTGGCTGATCAGAGCTAAAAACTCCTCGTGAATTAAAGTAAATACTGAAATTGAATTGCGCATCCAATTCTGCAGGATTAACATAGGAACCAATCAGTTCGTCCGATCCAAAAGTTTCTCCAATTTGATAAATATTTTTTTCTGGAAATCTTATTTTTGCTGATCTTGTAAGAGATTTCCAAAATGAATGGGGAACATGTTTCACCGCATCCTGCCGAAATCCATCAAGATCATATTCTCCCATCCACCACATTGCATCTTCTACCACTTGATTTATTGCAACAGGTGCGGAAGGAAAATCAAATGAAGGAATGAATTCATCAAACCACGTTGTAAGACGAGTGTCTCCATCCCATTGGCGAATATTCAATCCTCCATCCGGAAGATTGACAGTCCCGAACCAATTCTTATGATCTTTTAAATATGGATGATCTTGGTGGACGTGGTTTGAAACAAAATCCAAAATAACTTTCGTCCCTGTTTGATGAGCGGATTTTACAATGCTGTGAAATTCTTCACTTTTTCCAAATCTTGGGTCAATTTTCCGTGGTTCAATCGGCCAATAGCCATGATAACCAGAAAAGGTCCTATTTGGTGGAACCCATTCCACCCAACTGCTGTCCGGTTGTTTTTGGATAGGAGATATCCATAATGTATTGACACCCAGGTCTTTAAAATATCCTTCATCCAGTTTTTGTTGAATCCCAGCAAAGTCACCACCCATAAAATTGGCCAATTCATGAAGTTTTGGATCATGGATTGGTTTATTATTTAATGAATCTCCATCCCTAAACCGATCCACCATTATGTTATAAATAATGGCGAAATGCCAATCATCAGAATTAGATGACAATGGCTCTCCATTTCGAATTATTGTTTGATTCTCAGGAATCATACGTCCTTTGGAATCTCGTCCAAATATTCTCAAAAGCCCTTCCTTAACTCCAGAAATATTAACCTTTACCCCTCCACCTGATACTAGATCAAAAATATCAGGATGAAGTTCTTTATTGTCCAACAAAATAATCCAATCCTGGGGTGATGCCCCCTCATTCGACGGTAAATATTCAAAATGTAGCCAATTTCCTTTATGATTATTTTTTACTAGCATACCCGGTTCTGTAATATTTTGATCTCTTAAATCTAAAATAGAGTTCCAACCACCAATATTATTTGAAATAAAAACAGGATTTTCCGGATCAATTTCTTCGATACCATCTACCACAAATTTATATTCATGCTTTTTGGGGGACATAAAAACCGTCCGGCTAAATTGATTTCCACGTTTTAGTAATGGCAACTCAGACCGTGACCATTCATTAAATCCGCCCATAACAACCACCGTGTTTGCTTTTTCAGATTCAAATGAAAAGGTATGTCGAGCCATAAACTCATATTCAATAAAAATATGAATAGGTCGCCCATCTGCAATTAAGGAAATATTTTCGAACCCGGATGTAACTGAAGAAGCATCTATGATTAAGTCGTTACCCAACAATGAAATATGTTGTAAAGATTCATTAAACAAGAGATTGACATTTTCATTCCTAAAATAATTAGAAAGATCAAATGCCTTTTCCTCTCCCATTTTCACTTTCAAAACCGGAATTGGATAAAGAGGATCCATTGCAGTGTGAAATTCACATGAAACAAATATTAAAAGAGAAAGTGAGAGAATGTTTTTAACCCGAATCATTAGTTGTAATTTAGTAACTCTATTTAGAGTTGATAAATAATAATCATCCCGACAATATGAATAATTTGATAAAAATCTTTTACACCATTTCGTTAATCATTATGATAAGTTCCTGTATGCAACCTGTAACAAAACTTGGCCTGAGCTATGGCGCATTCCTGAGACCAGGAGGCATTGAATTCAAGATCTATGCACCAAATTCTGATAAAGTAAAACTTGTAATCTTTGAAAAGGTAGATGACGAATCTGGCTATGAATATCCAATGGAAAAATTAGAAAATGGTGATTGGACATACTTTTTAAAGAATGCACCATTGGGTACTATGTATGGTTACCGGCTCACAGGACCATGGAATGATGAAAATGTAATTGTGGCAGATCCATATTCTAAAGCAACTGTCACACAAAATAATTGGCGACATGTAGCAAAATCATTGGTCATTGACGCCTCGTTTGATTGGGAAGGTGATACATGGACAAATATCCATCCTCGAGATCTCATAATATATGAAACTCATGTTCGAGACATGACTGTTCACAAGTCATCCAATGCTACCGCAAAAGGTTCCTATCTCGGATTTATTGAAAAAGATCAAAATGGTGGCATCGAACATTTAAAATCTTTGGGTGTAAACGCAGTTCAATTCCTGCCACTTTGGGATTTTGCTAATTTTGAAATTCCATATAAACAGGACGCAGATGGGATGTATAATGATTGGAATCCATACGAGAGAAATCACTGGGGTTATATGCCGACATTTTTCATGGCGCCGGAAAGTTATTATGCAACCGATGGTACTAATGAACCATTAGCTTGGAATGGGACTGATGGCCGTGCTATTTCGGAGATGAAAAGTATGGTAAAATCCCTACATAAAGAAGGAATGGCAGTTATTTTGGATGTAGTGGTGAACCATATTTCCAATTATGATTGGCATCCGTTGAAATACATCGATAAAACCGTCTATTTCAAATTGGATAAACAAGGTGATTTTCTCAGCCAATGTTGCGGGAATTTATTGGCATCCGATCATCAACCTGTCCGCGACTATATCATTGAAAGCTTGAAATACTGGATGACGGACTACCATATTGATGGTTTCCGTTTTGATCAGGCTCACCTCCTTTCAGCTGAAACGGCCACATTTATTATAGATGAATTAAAAAAGATCAATCCAAATGTGATCATTTATGGTGAAGCCTGGAACGACAGAGAAGCCGAATTTTCAAAAATGGGCTGGGGATCCTTTAACGCCAAGTTCAGGGACGTACTTCGTGGCGACCTCCATAATTATGATGAAAAAGGATTTCTATTCGGGAATTTCAGGGATAGTGAATCGTTGAAAAATCTTCAATCCTTAATCTTGGGCACACCAAATATTTATCAATCATCTGCTCATGCGGTCAATTTTCTGGAAGTCCATGATGATTATTGTTTCAACGACTATCTTAGAATGTCCAGCGGTAGAAACTCAAAAGATGATATCATCCAAGATCCCATGAGGCATATTGAACTGGACGGAAATCTTTTAAGGAAAAATAAACTGGGCGCCTTGATTCTCCTTACTAGCCAGGGAATCCCTATTATTCATCAAGGTCAGGACTGGGCTCACAGTCAAATCATCGCAGAAACAGATGCGCATGATCCAAATGTGGGAAAAATGGATCGCAACCCATACAATAAGGATAATGAGACGAATTGGGTCAACTGGCTTGAAAAAGAGCAAAATAAGGAATTGGCTGACTATTATAGCGGATTAATTGATCTTCGGAGAACACACACTGAATTCCGCCACGCTACTAAAAAGGATTTCAAATTCCAGGGACTAGCAGACCACGCCTTGGGATATGTGATCCGCGACCGCATTGCGGTTTATATAAATGGTGAAAATTCTACTGCTGTTGAAACAGACTTGCCTGAAGGAAAATGGCAATTAATCGTTAACAATGAAGAAGTGAATTTGAATGGGATGCTGACCGTTTCAGGAGAGATTACAATCCCACCCACTTCGGGACTGATTTTAAAAAGGGTGAATTAAGATTTACTGTAACCGTAAATCTGTTCTCCTCTCTCGCGCTTGTTCATTTTTTCCAACTCTTCTGCGGAAAATTTACCCCGAACCCGATTTTCCGAACTTAAGAATACTTTTTTCCATTCTTCTTTGATGACCTCGGGCCTGAAACCGTCCAGGGCCGTGCGGGCGTGGTTTGCCATGGATGCACGGTCATCAGGATGTGTGTCCCAAAATCGAAAAACAGATTCCATGAAATTTTCAATATCCTGTTCAAAATCCTTATCCACATGATATTCGAATACTGAATCTTTCACCAATTCACAGATTTCCTTTGGGCCGTCGATATCCTGAACAATAGCGGGTACTCTTCTGTCCAGGGTTTCGCACATGGTATAGCCAAAAGGTTCATAGACCCCGGTAATGCAATTGGCGCCAACGCTGTTCCAGTAAAAATGGACCGTTTCCTTATTTGAACTAAAAGGGATAATCACAAGTTGTTTTGGATGTTTCCGACCCATTTCTTCCCAAAACGGATTTCCTGTTTCACCGCGATAATCCACACCCATATTAAAAACACGAACATCATTCCGGTTTGAGCGTTCAACCGCTAAAATGGGTAAATCCGGACGTTTCCGTGGCACATGCCGGCCAATATACCCAATATCATTCAGTGCATAATTGGGCCGCCAGTCAATCTCATCCAGTTTGGGAGTATAACTGTTATAAATAACGATGGGTTCGGCATCATATTTATCATATCCAAACGATGTGTAATGCCCCAGTTCAGCCCGGCTGATCAGTACAACAGCATCAGAATATTGGAAGGTGATCTCCTGCTCGTAAAAACTTTTTGTCGCATCTCCCCCCAGGTTGGTCAAATGTTCCATTTTGATCAGGGAATGACAAACACTGATCATTCTTTTCTCTGGATACTGATCCTTGATCGCTTTTGTCGTATCAAAAGCCACCCAAAGATTATTGACTGTGATATCTATATCCTGAAATGTTTTTTCTATATCCTGAGGGCCATGGATGATTCTTATTCCAGGATAACGATCAGGAAAATCTGTTGGCGGCTCATCCAAATGTGCTAAAAAAACAGGAATGACTTCAATGTCTGGATCATTTTTAAACATATCCAGGAAATTGAGTATCCAGGTAGCAACGCCACCATAAACAATAGGCGGGATTTCATTGGTAAGTAGGGCAATTTTCACAGGAGAATTTATTTTCTTATTTTATTATAATGGAATAACTAAATAAAGTAATGATTGTCTCGTAGTATGGTTGTCTTATCATTATATCCTATTTAACGTATGTGATTTTCTGGGTAAATCCTTGTGTACCGGTACTCAGCTTCAAGAAGTAAACACCGGAGGGTATCTCAACAGGGGACCAGGTATATTTATAGCTGCCCGGTTTCAGCGGTTCATCCAGCAACGTTTCTACCAGCCTGCCATTGATGTCATACACCTGTAGTGACGTGATTAATCGCGTTACTACAGGCGGTATATCAAAGGATAGGATGATGCTGGAGTTGAATGGATTGGGGTAAACGGGGTAAAGCTGGAACAGTTCCGGCTGATGGATCTGTTGTTCCGCCGCAGTCAGATTCCAGGCCCTGTTGGCATAAACATGGGCAGAAAAGGGCGGCACGGTATATTGCTCACATGTACTATCGGTCAGGAATAGGTCGTTCCCTGGATCCAGCAGGTTCACCCAGTTTCCCGGCGCCAGGAAAGGAACATTGGTCACTGTTTTTTCCTGGCTGTGAAAATTGGCTATCACAACCACCTGATCGTCTTCTGCACCTGCAGTCTGATCGTGATAACCGTAAACGATCACCCGTTCTGAACTATAGCGCCACAAGTCATAAAATGTTCCTCTGTACAATGCCGGATTCTTTTTCCTCAATCTCATCAATTTTGTATAATACTCCAGATGGTCCTGCCCGGATTCTGCATCCAGCAGACCCCAATCCAGGGGTCGATAGGACAGTTTTTCTTCGTCCCAGTTGCCATTGCCGTTGTCATCCAGCCAGCCCGATTGAAAACCCAGTTCCTGGCCCTGCCAGATCATGGGTATGCCCCTTGATGTAAAAAGGATTGTAGCATAGAATTTATCTTTCTCCCGAGCCTGGTCGATATTCAAGCCAGCCCACTGCACCATTTCCTGGATCAGGGATTGTTCATCGTGCGAAACCATATATTTTATCACCTGTGTTGGATAATCATAAGGATCGTCCCAGTTCGAGTATTCATGGAGTCCCACCACCTGACTCATGAAAGTCATGGCAGATGGATAATTACCATGAACGTGGTCCAGCAATCTATCATGAAAACTATCATGCCAGCCCGCTGTTATATCTGAATTCATCACCAGCCAGGGATCCGCTGCCAAATGCTCAATAGTGATATACAAACCTGGATCATAATCGTGAAGGAGGCTCGTCCACCCCAATAATCCCAATTCCGGCTGGTTCATATCCCAGCCTACAAATCGTGTGGCATCAAAACGAAAACCATCCACACGATACTCATCCACCCATATTCTATGGACCCGATGAATATAATCCACAGTATATGGATTAAAGTGGTCAACATCCAGCATACCCCAGGTTCCTTCAACTTCGTTGGGGTTTAAATCTGATGAATTTTTAAAATAGGGGTTCAGGTTCATATCAGGCTGAATCTGCCATAGCGGTGATGAAGAGACCATATGATTCCAGACCATATCCATAATGATTGCTATACCCTTTTCATGGGCAGTATCTATAAGTTCTTTGAATTCTGCAGGGGTACCGTAAGATGATTCAACAGCGGACAAAATTTGATTATTATATCCCCATGACCTGCCGCCAGGAAATTCTGTAACTGGCATCAACTCGATGGCATTAATACCAGCCGCCTGCAAGTGATCGAGCCTGGCAATCACATCATTAAAATGCCCTTGCCCGCTGCCTTGGGCAGCAAAATCATCAACATGGAGTTCATAAATGATTAACGTATCCAGAGCTGGTCGGATATACTCATTGGACTGCCATTGATAATCATCTGCTGTAGACCCCCCGCCACTGCCAATCACAACCCGTGTTTTTCCATTTATCACCCTGCGAGACAGGGGATCCGGCAGCCGG
>ERZ651768.1443-NODE-1443-length-17374-cov-6.750824_pt1 | contig 17374 bp, 17 predicted proteins | sample MGYA00514754_ERZ651768 | MGnify/ENA metagenome assembly ERZ651768
CATATCAAACGGCTGAGAACACACCCATTGACCTGATCTGGATAATGCCAGCGTAGGGATACACTATGAACTCTAAAACCTGCCTTACTTTATTATCACTTTTATCAACAAATCTGATTGCACAGATCACTGGAATTGTAAAGGATGAATCTATCAGTGAACCCATTCAAGGGGTAAACATAATTGCTGGTGAAAAAGGGACTACCACAAATAAATTTGGTGAATTTAATCTTGATGTGACGGATGGGATTGAATTGGAATTTTCCCACGTCGGATACAAAACCAAAATGCAGAAGGCAGAGAATGGTATGCTCGTTAAAATGATACCATCAGTGATTGAATCAGAAGAAATAATTGTTCACGCCGGGCTTACAGATGAATCACTGCAAAAAGTGGCTGCGAGTGTATCGGTGATCACTGCGGACCATATCCGTGAATCTGCCGCAGGCCATTTCCAAACATTAATAGATCAAATTCCAAATTTAAACTGGGCGGGTGGAACCAGCCGTCCACGGTACTTCCAGATCCGCGGCATTGGAGAAAGAAGCCATTATTTTGGGGAAGGGCCACCCAATTTTTCCGTTGGTTTTGTTCTGGATGACATGGATTTAAGTGGGTTAGGGATGGTTGGCCTTCTATATGACCTAGATCAAATTGAGATATTCAAGGGACCCCAATCTTCAGTCTACGGTCCCAATGCCATGGCAGGGCTGATTTCACTCCGATCTTCGGATCCGACAGATCAATTCGAAATGAAATCATCAACCCGTTTTGGAACTGACAATCATTATGGTGGTAGCTTTGTCATGAATGTCCACTTAATGAAAAATATGAAATTGCGACTGGGTGGGGTTAACAATTATAGCGATGGATTTCGTGAAAACGTGACTCAAAGTGTTACTCATACCAATAAAAGGGAAGAATCATTTTCCAGAATGAAATTGAGTTATGATCCAAACAATCAATTATCCATTTTAGCTACGCTCATTTACACCAAACTTGAAAATGGATATGATGCGTGGGCACCGGACAATAATACGGATTTCAAAACCTATTCCAACGATAAAGGGGAAGACAGCCAAAGAACCTATGGCTATTCATTACGAGCTAATTTCGAAGCATCTGAAAATTTGAGCATTACCAGTATTACATCATTCACCGAAACGGATTTGGTCCACGCTTATGATGGTGATTGGGCGGACAGCACGTATTGGCATGACAACCATGATTTTGATCCAGCCGTGGAAGGTTGGGCATATGAATTTTATGATAAGAATGAACGAAATCGGGCGAATCTATCTCAGGAAATTCGTTTGTCTATAGGATCCATCATCCTGGGTGGATATTTCAAACATTTAAAAGAACAGGATGAAGCCACAGGATACCTGTTTGGCGGTATTGCCACAGATGCATGGAGTGCTTATGATTTTATAACTATGGCTGGATATACTCAATATGAACATGATCTATCCCCAACCCTTAAATTGAAAGCCAATATTCGATTCGAACAAAATACGATGGATTATGAAGGGACATCGGAAGGCCTTAATGAAAATTGGGAAAAAGTTGTGTTACCGCCTGTGGAATTCAAAGTGGGACATTCCATGTTGGGCTATCGTGGTTCAATTCATTATTTGAAGGATGAATTCACCAGCTTTTATGGTTCTGTGTCCCAGGGCTACAAGTCTGGTGGTGTGAATCAGCAGCCATATTTATCTGATGCAAGCCGACCTTTTGATCCGGAATTTATTCAGAATTTTGAAGTTGGCTTAAAGCGAGCCACAAATATCTACAGAACTCAACTTTCAGCATTTTTTAGCAAGCGAAAAGATCAACAGGTTTCCATTTCCAGCCAACAAGATAAAGAGAATCCAAACAGTTTCCTGTTTTATACCGCAAACGCAGGATCCGGGTGGATTCGGGGCATGGAATGGGAACATAGCCGCACTATCGCTCACAGGACTCAATTATATACAGCGCTGGGTTACCTGGATACCTGGGTAGATGAATTTGGTTATCAGCTGGATACTGCCACAGCAGGGTCAGGCGGTAACCGGGAAGCAGCCATGTCTCCGAAAGTGACCGGTTCGGTTGGGCTGAGTTATCATACTGCATTTGGGATTTTTACTTCAGTTCAATTGACCCACAAAGGGAAATATTATTTCTCTGACAGCCATGATCAAACGTCTGAACCCTATTCCCTGGTGAACCTGACTGTAGGGAAATCATTCCGAAATGCCACCATCAAATTTTGGGCTAGGAATATGCTTGATGTACGATATACGGTTCGCGGGTTCTATTTTGGACTTATTCCGCCAGACTATCCAGACCAACTCTGGAAAAGTTATGGTGACCCGAGACAGGTTGGCATAACACTAAACTACAATTTTTAGGAGCGATGATGGATGTATCCGTAGAAATCAGTCTTTACCCGTTAAACCGGGATTACATTCCACCGATCCAGGATTTTATTGATCGGGTAAATCAGGCTGAAGGGCTCACAGTCAAAACGAATGTAATGAGCACCCAAGTCTTCGGAAACTATGAGAAAGTAATGTCGTGTCTTACTGCTCAAATGAAGGAGACCTTCGAAAAGCATGGGAAAAACGTTTTCGTTATGAAGGTTTTGCCGGGTGACCTAGACCAAGACCATTAAATCGGACTTAATATCCCTTGTAAAATTATGAACTTTTTAATCTTTTCATATTTCCATTTTGAGAAGGAAAGACCTAATTTTGTCGGCTATTTTCGAATTAAGATCGTATGTTTGGCCAAATAACCGAACGGTTTGAATCCATCTTCCGCACTGTGCGGGGTTTGGGCAAGATAACCGATAAAAATATCAATACAACTGTTCGGGAAGTTCGCCGTGCTTTATTAGAGGCTGATGTGAACTTTACGGCAGCCAAAACCTTTGTTAGCCGTGTTCAGGAAAAGGCACAGGGGACAAAGGTGATTCAATCCGTGAAACCAGGCCAGCAGTTCATCAAGATCATTCATGATGAACTGGTTGAACTGCTGGGGCAAAAGACTGCTGAATTGACCTTGGAGAGCAGTCCTAGTATAATCCTGCTTGCGGGACTCCAGGGAGCGGGAAAGACAACGACGGCAGGCAAGCTGGCTGCCAGGTTGAAAAAGCAGGGTAAATCTGTTTGCCTGGTGGCTGCGGATATCTACCGTCCGGCTGCCATCGAGCAATTGCAGGCAGTGGGGAAGCAGATTGATGTTCCGGTTTACCAAGAGGCCACATCGAATCCGGCTGCCATTTGCAAGCGGGGGATCGAAGAAGCACGTTCTTTGAAAAATGATGTTGTAATTATTGATTCGGCGGGTCGACTGCATGTGGATGGTGAAATGATGAATGAAATCCAGGCTGTTGCCGAAACGGTGCAGCCGTGTGAAATTCTGTTTGTGGCAGATGGTATGACAGGCCAGGATGCGGTGAATTCTGCTCTTGCTTTCCATGAGGCATTGCCATTGACAGGAGTGATCCTGACCAAAATGGATGGCGATTCTCGTGGCGGCGCAGCTCTTTCTATCCTGGAAGTGACTGGAAAGCCGATCAAATTCATTGGTACGTCTGAAAAGGTGGACGGGCTTGATCCCTTTGATCCCAAGCGCATTGCCGACAGGATCCTGGGGTTTGGGGATGTGGTTTCCCTGGTTGAAAAAACTCAGGATGTGATCGATGAAAAACAGGCGCTGGATCTGCAGAATAAACTTGTGCAGAATACATTTACACTAGATGATTTCAGGCTACAGCTGCAGCAATTAAAGAACATGGGTTCTATCCGTCAACTGATGGGTATGATACCTGGTATGAATCAGAAGGCTTTACAACAATTAAATTTGGACGATCGCCAAATGGTATGGACCGAGGCAATTATCAATTCCATGACACCGGAAGAGCGACACCAGCCGCAGTTGATCAATGGGAGCCGCAGGCTGCGTATTGCCCGGGGCAGCGGTCGACCGGTACAAGACATAAACGCTCTTTTAAAACAATTTACAACCATGAAAAAAATGATGAAAAAAATGGGCAAAATAAAGAATTTTGGGTTACCAGAAATGGATACAGTAGGAAGATTTAACTAAAGGAGAAATAAATTGGCGACGAAAATAAGACTGAAACGAATTGGACGTCGAAATAGACCTTTTTACCGCTTGGTGGTTATGGATTCGCGTAAGCGCCGTGATGGGGCTGCTATTGAAGAATTGGGTTGGTACAACCCCATTGATGCGGACCATTCCTATGATATCAAAGATGACAGAATAATCCACTGGCTCGCCGAAGGTGCAATCCCCACCAATGCGGCCCACAAACTGCTGCGCCGGTCCGGTATTGCCCATCAATGGCACTTGATGAAGCAGGGACTGGATGAAGCCGCCGTTGAAAAAGAAATGAAAAAATGGGCCCTGAATCGCGAAGAAGTGCTGCAGGCTCGTACGGAACGAGTGGAAGCAAAAACTGCCGAAAAAGCAAAACCAGAAGAAGTGGAAGAAGGCTCTGATGGAAGTGCAGAAGTAGGTAAGGCAGATGCGGCACCGAAAGAAGATGATCCGCAAGAACCAGCGGAAGCACCGCAGGAGGATAAAAGCGATGATGCACTATCTCCAGGTGATGGATCGGAAGCACCGGAAACTGTAGAAACGGAGCAAAGCATCGAAGAAGAAGAAAAAGGAAATGAGCCCGAAAAAGAAGAGGCTTCAGCAAATGAAAATGAAGATGCAGATGAATCTGGGTCAGAAGAGTCTGAAGAAGATGCAAGTGGCGATGACCCTGGCCAAGAATCACGGGATGAGGATAACACTAGTGTAGAGAATGCGGAAGAAGGTGAAGATGATGAGGATAGTAAAGATGTTGTCGCAGAGAATGGAGATTTTGAAGAAGAATAATTATTGGTTCAAGAAAATTTTAGTCAAATAACCAAGAGGAGACGCTATGCTAGAGTTCATTGAGACAGCGATTAAGTTACTGGTTGACAAACCGGATGAAGTAAAAGTGAACATTGTTGAAACGGAACAACGCGTTATCTACGAATTGACCGTTGGAGATGGTGACTATGGTAAGGTCATAGGTAAGCAGGGTAGAAATATTTCTGCTTTAAGAACCTTGATCTTTGCTATCAATGCCAAAGAAGGTGGCAGACGAGCCAGACTTGATGTAATTGACTAAATGAGACCACGTATCCAACCTATCGCAACCATTACCACCGCCTCAGGCTTAAAAGGTGAAGTACGGGTGCGTCCATTATCCAGGTATTTCGATGAATATGTTGAAGACCGAGAGCTCATGCTTGGGTTTTCGCCTGAAATCACAGAGAATATCAAGCTGGAAATTGTAAGAGGGATGGGTAAAAAAAGACGTTTCAAATTTGCAGGTGTAGATTCGTTCGTTGCTGCAGAACGAATTGTAGGGCAGACGATCTTTGTTGAAGCAAATGATGATGATGAAATCATTCTGATCGGCAAAGAATTGTTAGGCTTTGAAGTTATCACTGATACTGGGATTTCTATTGGAATTCTGAGTGATGTGGTGTGGCTTCCTACAAACGACGCCTATTTAATTAACGATGGAGAGCGTGAATTGCTGATTCCCGTGATCCCGGAGGTGGTTCAGGGAGTTAACTTCGATGATAAGCTTATCATAATTACTCCTATGGATGGTTTGCTGGATTGAATCAAATTGCAGTCATAACACCGGTACCGGATGTTATTGACACTCTCATTACAAACAGTATTCTTCGGAAAGCTGTTGAGCGCAATGCCGTAAAGTTTCATATAGTAAACCTGCGGCAATTTGGGCGGGGGAATTATCGGCAGATCGATGATACCCCATTTGGCGGCGGCAGCGGCATGGTCATGATGGCCGAACCGCTGATCAAAGCCATTGAACATACAATGGATCTGATCGGCGGGTCAGAAGATGTTCAGGTGATTTATCCTTCTCCGCAAGGTGAGACCTGGAGTCAAAAAGCCGCCAATCAGACCAGCAAGGTAAAAAAGCTTATTGTCATTTGCGGACATTACAAGGGCGTAGATGAACGGGTCATTGATAGATATGGTATCCGTGAGTATTCTCTGGGTGATTTTGTGATAACCAGCGGCGAGATTCCAGCCATGGTTATGGTAGATAGTGCGGTCCGGTTGATACCGGGTGCTTTGAATACGCTGGATTCAGCCCTGACAGACACGTTTACGCATGACCTGCTGGATCACCCGCATTATACCCAGCCGCGTGAGATTGAGGGGTTGCGGGTACCTGATGTCCTCTTGAGCGGGCATCATAAGGAAATTGAGACCTGGAAACAGGGACAAAGAGAAAAAAGGACAAAGGAAAGGCGTCCGGACCTCTGGAAAATATATAAGGAAAAATTGAAAGAATCGGAGACAAACTATGAATAAGGTACAAGAAGCAACAAAAGAATTTTTACGGGCGGATCTTCCGGAATTTGATTCAGGGGATACGGTGGCCATTAACGTACGGGTACGGGAAGGAAATAAAGAAAGGATACAGTTGTTTGAAGGTGTGGTGATTAACAAGCGGGGCGGCTCTGGCCTAGACGCCTCCTTCACCGTACGCAAGGTGTCCAGTGGATTTGGGGTAGAACGGATATTCCCCCTGCATTCGCCCATGATCGCCTCCATCAAAGTAAAGCGCCGTGGAAAAGTCCGCCGGGCAAAACTCAATTATCTGAAAAAAGTTTCCGGCAGCAAGGCTGCGCGAATCGAAGAAAAACGTTAAGTTTATTTCAATTCTGTTAGGGCCCCTCTGCAGGAAGATCACTTGTGGCAGGGGCTTTTTATTATGAAGATAGAAAAAAAAATTGTTCTGGGAGTTACATCTGCTTCCCATTTGGCTGTCCATGCGCAAATGATGGTATTCCCTACGCTTCTGCTGTTATTCCATCAGGAATTTGGATTGGGCATGGACCATTTAGGACTCATGGTGACAGTGGGTGCATTCATGTTTGGTTTGGGTGCGATTCCGGCAGGGATTCTCGAGGGCAAATTAGGCGGGAGAGCCTTACTGTTGATGTACCAGATTGGGTCAGCAATTGGTGGGCTGATTCTTGTGCTCGCAGATAATCCGATTCAAATGACATTGGGATTGGGAATGCTTGGCCTTGCTTCCAGTATCTACCATCCGGCGGGACTTACCATTTTATCCAGGCGACTCACCAATTTGAGTAAAGGATTAGCCGTTCACGGTGTGGCAGGTTCATCCGGATTAGCTTTAGGTCCATTTATTGCCGGCTTGACGGCAGAATATGGTTCTTGGCGGGCATCCTACCTAATCTGGATCGGTTTACAGCTTTTATTGGCGTTTGTTACCTTTACGATGATTAAGCGAAGAGAGCGACCTGTGGAAAACAACATTTCGCAACAAATAGAAATCAACGATAAACCAGCCATCATTCTTTATTATGTCATGGCTATCACCCTTGGATTTTCCTTTGGCGGATTCACGACATTTATGCCAACCCTCTTTGGGATGCAGACAGAAGGTGTATTTTCATTTTTCTCAGAAACATTAAAAGCGGGCATTTTTACCACGCTTGTTTTCCTGAGCGGAATTATTGGCCAAACCATTGGCGGATACTTTGGGGACAAGTATAAGAGATCAACGTTGCTGTTTTTCATCATTATTTTGAATATGCCCATCACGGCTATCATGGGATACACGAGTGGATGGGGATTATTCATTGCCAGCATTTTCCTCGGTATCGTATACTTTTTAAACCAACCGGTTTCCAATGCGCTTTTGGCAGACCTTACGCCAAGTTCCCATCGGGGATTGGGATACGGCATCAGTTTTTTCTTAAGCTTTGGTATTGGCGGGATTGCACCGGCTATTGGCGGATGGATCGCAGACCATTATTCTGTGGAAATGGTTTTCCCGGTGATGGCTACCAGTTTGATTCCCGGCGTTATTGCCGGATGGTTATTAATTCAACGCAGGAATCAAACTGCTTGAACTGGTATTGAAATTTGACAGAAGTTCTCTTGTATAAATTATGAAGCTGTCATTAAAAGACCTGCCGTCTGTACATCAAGTATTACTTGAAGTAAATAGTGATATAGAAATACATGAAGATTATTTAAAATTTATTATTAATAAGGTTTTAAACCAACTTCGTGGTGCAATTAAAACTGGATCGATCCAAAAAACCAAAGATGAATTATTTAAGCAGATTGTGACCATAGTATGGATCGAATCTGCCCCCAGGCTGGTCAATGTGATCAACGGAACGGGTATTGTTTTACATACTGGTTTTGGACGGGCGCCGTTTGATGGAAAAAAATTAAAACGAATTGCTCAGCGTCTGGACGGTTACGTAAATCTTGAATATGACCTTGTTTCCGGTAACCGGGGAGAACGGCAGTCCCATATCCAGGAACAACTCAGTGCCCTTTGCGGCAGCGAATCCGCAATAATGGTCAATAATAATGCGGCAGCCGTCCTTTTATCCCTGAACACAATCACTGAAGGGGGCGAGGTGATTTGTTCCCGCGGACAATTGGTAGAAATTGGCGGATCATTCAGAATTCCAGATATCATTACAAAAAGCGGTGCGATTTTAAAGGGCGTGGGCACCACAAATAGAACTCATTTGAAAGATTATGAAAAAGCGATTTCAAAGAGAACAAAGCTCATCCTGTGGGTTCATACCAGTAATTATGTTGTCAAAGGATTCACAAAGGAGGTTTCCTTAGGTGATCTGGCGAGCCTCGGGAGAAAACATAAAATTCCCGTGTTGGCGGATTTAGGGAGCGGTGCTCTCTTGAACATGACTAAACTGGGACTGGCGGATGAAATTCCAGTGAAATCCATTGTGAACAGCGGACCGGATATAACCACATTTTCTGGGGATAAACTCCTAGGGGGGCCGCAATCAGGGTTGATCGTCGGCAAAAAGAAATGGATCAGTGCATTCCAAAAAAACCCGCTTTACCGTGTACTGCGGTGTGATAAAATCACAATTGGGTTGATGGAGGAAACACTGCGGTCCTACCGTTCTGATTCATTTACGAAGGATAATTTCTCATTAAAAATGCTGACCACTTCCCGGAAAGTGCTGAGAACCAGAGCCGAAAAGGTTTTTAATGGACTAAAAACGAAAACAATCAGAGACCTTGGGATCACCATTGTGGAATCTTTTGTGGAAGCAGGAAGCGGTTCCCTGCCCGAAAAAAATATTGCCAGCATGGCACTACAGTTTAAGCCGAAATCACGTAAAGTAACCGAACTGGCAGCGGCCTTTCGATGCGGTTCAATCCCTGTCGTCGGATACATCACTGCAGATAATTATTATATCGATCTTAAAGCAGTGCTTCCAGTACAAATCAGGAAACTAACGGTCGCGATTTCCGAGGTATAACCATGGCACAAATTGTTGTCGGCACAGCAGGTCATATTGATCATGGCAAAACATCCCTGGTCAAAGCACTGACCGGAACCGATACGGATCATCTTTCCGAAGAGAAAACAAGGGGCATGACCATTGACCTGGGGTTTGCTTATCTCAATGAATCCATTACCATTATCGATGTACCCGGGCATGAAAAATTCATCCGCAACATGGTGGCGGGCGCCGCAAATATTCATTTTGGTATCCTGGTGGTTGCGGCTGACGATGGCGTGATGCCTCAGACCAGGGAACACCTGGACATTCTTACCCTGCTGGGTGTTCACAGGGGTATCGTGGCTCTCACCAAAATTGACCTGATTCAAGACGATGAATGGCTTGATCTGGTGGAACTGGATGTACAGGAATTAATGGCATCCGCCTCCTTTGAACCAGTAGCAATTCATCGAATCAATAATTTAACCGGCGATGGTGTAAACGATCTGAAAAACGATATTTTGAATTTGGCAGATGGATATAATGCTGTGTCTGGATCTGAAATTTTCAGACTAAATGTGGACCGCATATTCTCCAAAACGGGGTTTGGAACCATAGTAACGGGTACGGTCCAAAATGGAATGATATCAAACGGAGATGACATTGAACTTTTGCCCAATGGGATCAAAACGAAAATCAGAGGTATTCAGACTCATGGCGGGCCGACGGATTCTGCCGCTGTCGGAGACCGTGCAGCTTTGAACCTGCTCAATGTTAAGCCAAAGATATTGAAGCGGGGAACCGTTTTGGCAACACCGAATTGTTTGAAAACCACAAATCGAATAATTGCCAATCTGACCCTGACCCCTCATACGGACTGGATTGTGAAAAACAAGCAGAGGCTAAGATTCCACCTTGGAACTGCAAGATTACTAGGCAGAGTTTCACTGGCTAATAAACACCAATACAAAAAAGGAGATTCCGGCAATGTTTTAATCGACCTTGAATCTCCTGTCGCAGTTGCCATGGATGACCGATTCGTCGTGCGCTCTTACTCGCCAATGGAAACCATAGCCGGTGGAATTGTTTTGGATCCGTTACCCATCGGTAAATGGTCTAAGGTAAAGAAACGTACGTTGCAATTACCCCTGGAACCAAAGTCAAGATTTGAATATGTATTGAATCAAGATTGGAAACTGCCCAAAACAAAAAAGGAATGGCAGTTACTATTTTTCAAATTCGAAAAACAAATCAATGAATGGGTAAGGGAACTGAATATCAATGAATCAAAAGATGGCATCCTTTTTTCAAATAAAGCTTTGGAGAAGGGTGAAAGTGAATTAAAATCATTTTTCAGGCAGTCTTACCAGCAGAATCCCTTTCGGTCTGTTTTAAGTGTTGACGGCATTACAGCCCAGCTCAAATGGTCTGAACAATGGCTGCAGGTCGTTATCGTTAAAATGACAGAAGAGGGGACCCTGGCTGAGGAAACAGGTGGCTTTTCGCTCATAGGGTTTGAACCCAGTTTTTCACGGCAGGACCTGGATGAATTAAAGGCTATCGAATTCACCCTGAAAAAGTCAGGGCCTGAACCTATTTTAGTCAAAGAAATCATTGCTCAATTATCATTTAATCCAAAACGGGTCGGAGATTTGCTGCATTTGTTATTTGACCAAGGCAAGGCGGTAAATCTCGGGAACAATTTCTGGTTAAATCGATCGAATCTTGATCAGGTCATTGCAGATATGCATAAGTTATTTAAATTAAAAAATGAAATGGCTGTTTCCGATTTCAAGGACCTGACTGGATTATCCCGCAAAACGGCCATTCCCCTCCTGGAATATCTTGATAAAAAGCATTATACCATTCGCAATGAAAATGTTCGTTTGCGGGGAGAAGCTTTACATGAGTAAAAGCATTGTCGCAGCCACCCCCGTCATGAAACAATTCATGGATGTGAAAGCACAGTATGCAGATGCCATTGTGCTTTTTCGGATGGGCGACTTCTATGAAACATTTCTGGAAGATGCGGAGATTACTGCAAAAATTCTGGGAATTGTACTCACCAAGCGCGCCAATGGTAAGGCTGCCGATGTGCCTTTAGCTGGTTTTCCTTATCATGCTCTGGATAATTATCTCCATAAACTGGTAAAAGCCGGGCATCGTGTGGCTATCTGTGAACAAGTGGAGGATCCCAAATTAGCCAAAGGTATTGTAAAAAGGGAAGTGACTGAAGTTGTGACTCCCGGTACTCTCATGTCTGATAAAGCTTTAAGCGAAAAATCCAACCAGTTCATCTCATCTCTGACCTTTAATAACGACCATGCCGGTTTTGCTGTCCTGGACTCATCCACAGGAGAATTTCATCTAGGTGAGTGCCCTACAGAAAAAATCAAAGAATCTTTACTGCAATTTTCTCCCAGTGAAGTTGTCCTGGGCGAAAGTATTGTTTATTCACTTTCAGACTGGTATATCGAGTTAAAGCCATTCGTTACACAGGTTGATGACTGGATATTTGATCAGGAATCAAGTTATCGGACATTGACTCAGCATTTTAATCTGCCGTCGCTGAAAGGTTTTGGCTGTGATGACTTTCCCCTGGGCATTTCAGCAGCTGGGGCATTGATGCATCATATTAAAACTAATCTGAGCATGAACTTGGATCACATTTCAACTGTGACTCCTGTGCTCAGCGAGGGTGTGATGGGTCTGGATGGTTTTACCATGAAAAATCTGGAAGTATTTCAATCTTTGTCCACCCAGGGAACCCACGGCACTCTGGTGGATTGTTTTGATAATACATTGACTGCAGGGGGCGGCCGGATTTTCCGGCAATGGCTGCATCGTCCCTTAACAGACAAAAAACGATTGGATAAACGCCTGGATCTGGTCCTTGGGTTTACGACCCGGAAGCAGGTTCTGGCATCGATACGGAAATCCTTAAAAAACAGCGTTGATATAGAACGCATCCTTGGAAAAATAAATCAGGGGAAAGCTTCGCCTCGAGATGTGGTTGGCTTGGCAGAGATGCTGGATAAAATCCCGGCCTGGAAGAAGCAGCTTGCAGAATCTGCTGACACTGCACTACAGACATTTTCCAGTTTATTCGTAGACGTATCTAGTGTGGTGGGCAAGATCCGGGAGACTCTGAATGAGGAAGCGCCTATACAACTCACGCAGGGCAATATTATCAAAACAGGGGTCAATTCTGAGCTGGACGAATTGAGAATCCTGTTAAAGGGCGGTAAAGATTGGATCACAAACTTCCAGGAAGCAGCCCGCCGGGAATTGGGCATCTCATCCTTGAAAGTGGGCTATAATAAGGTTTTTGGCTATTATATCGAAGTTACAAAAGTGCATCAGGAGAAAGTCCCTTCTTCATACATTCGAAAACAGACCCTGGTGAATTCTGAGCGGTATATCACTGAAGAATTAAAAGAATATGAAGAAAAAGTCCTCTCCGCAGAAGAAGGTATTTTGGAAATAGAAGCCAACATCTTTCGAGAACTAAACCGTTTCATTCTTGCGGAAAATATTTCCATACATACAAATGCCAAATTGATCAACCGGCTGGATCTGCTTTGCGGGTTTGCTGCAACAGCTTCCAAAGGAAATTATACACGGCCGGTGCTTACCCATGAGCCGGTACTGGAAATTAAAAAAGGCCGCCATCCCGTAGTTGAGCAGCTTCTACCGGCGACAGAGAAATTTATTCCCAATGATCTTAACATGGATGGAAAAAAGAATCAGATCCATTTGATCACAGGACCCAATATGGCCGGGAAGTCCACCTATCTCCGACAGGTCGGATTGATTGTCCTCATGGCACAGATCGGGAGCTTTGTACCGGCAAAATCAGCAAAGATTGGAATCGTAGACCGATTATTTACCCGGGTTGGGGCCAGCGATAATCTGGCTGGCGGGGAAAGTACATTTTTGGTCGAAATGAATGAGGCTGCAAATATTTTGAACAATGCCACAGACCAAAGTCTGATTCTGCTGGATGAGATCGGAAGGGGTACAGCCACCTTTGATGGCTTGTCTCTGGCCTGGGCAATCACGGAGTATCTCCATGACGCTCCCGGCGTGAATGCACGGACGTTATTTGCTACCCATTACCATGAATTGACAGATTTAAGTGCTACCCTGGATCGATTGGAGAATCATTATGTGGAAGTGAAGGAATTTGGTGACCGGATCATATTTTTACGTTCCATTGCAAAAGGTACCGGAGATAAAAGTTATGGTATCCATGTAGCCCAGATGGCCGGTCTGCCAAAATCCGTGATTCACCGCGCCACGGAGATTTTAAACCATCACATCTCCCAGTCTATAGAGAGAGGCAATCCTGCTCTGCCGCCTGATTCCTCCGATCAGTTAACTCTTTTCCAGGAGCAGGAATCCCGTTTAAGAAAGGATCTGAATACATTGGACGTAAACTCCTTAACACCCTTAGAAGCTTTACAAAAGTTGGATGAACTTAAAAAAGACCACGGTCTTTAATTATTTTTTCATTTTATGCACCATATCGCCTTTAACTGGCGATGGTGTCTGGGTGAACTATGGCTGGGAATTATTTGACCATGTGACCAACGCCCGCATCGCAGCCTTGGGCAATGCCACTACTGCTTACGCCATGCCGACAGCTGCAGCCGCAGTTGTAAATCCATTTTTTGTTTCTGAATCCCAGAATAAGGTTGAATTAACTCACCAATCCCGTTTCGCTGGATTGATTAACAGTGACATTCTAAGCGGACAGGTCATGATCCAAAAAAAAACAAGGATGGGATTTAATGTATTATATGAGGGAATAGGGTCTATTCCGGATACAAGAGAAACACTGCTGGATTGGGGACTGGACGGCGTGTTTGGCACCCAGGATGCAGGAGAAGGCAATGGTATTCTTGATGAGGGCGAGCGACTGGATGGGGATCAGGTCCGTTATTTTTCTCAGCAGCAGGTGGGCATTCATGGCGCATTCTTGAGAAAAATAAGAGGACTGTCCCTTGGATTGGGTGTAAAAGTCCTGTCTTACAGCCTGGATACACATTATGCGCTGGGCCTCGGGATGGATCTGGGGATGATAAAAAAAATAAATAATATTGATTTTGGATTTGTCATGAGGAATATTCCCTCCTCAGGTTTGATCTGGGATCACGGCATGATCGAAGCGACCACACCCTCCATGGCCTTTGGACTGCATGTACCCTATTCATCTGAGACATTGCCGTTAGAGATGCATACGCTGATGAATGTGAATTTCTCCGGTAATACTCGTCACCTGGGATCCCAAATTCGCGCTGGAACAATTTCGCTGGATTCTTCTTTTGGCGTGGAAGCGATAGTGAAAAAAAGACTGTCGTTTCGGTTTGGAAAAAATCAATTGGGCAATATGACGGGAGGGCTTGGTGTTCTTTGGACCGGGTTTGGTGTAGACTATGCATTCCTGGCGTCTGATCTGAACTCAGGTCTTGGTAATCACCACCTTTTAACCCTACGAATCTCTCCAGATTGGATCCGCGCATTCATCCTGGTAGATCAGGAACTTTAAATTAACCATAAACAATAGTTTAGTGTGGATTATAGACAGGTGATTTCGTAGGTTTCTCGGCTAAATTTTACCAGAAAATATGATCAAAAGTATGACAGGGTTCGGCCGGGGGTCAGCAGGTCAGGGCCAGAATAAAGTAGAAATAGAAATTCGGACTGTGAATTCACGGTTTCTTGAAGTGAAACTTCGCGGGCTGAGCATAGACCCCAACACAGAAGAAAAAGTTCGTAATCAAATCAGTGACAGTCTGAAGCGGGGTAATGTTCAGGTCCGAATTGATCTCGGTAACAGCCATGATGCATCATCTCTACGATTTAACAGGGAACGCTATGAAATCATTCAAAACATTCTAAATGATATTCATGTCCAATATGGACAGCGGCTTGGATTGAGTGATCTGATTTCTGTCAGTGATTTGTTAATCTCTGCAGAGCCGGACAATTTGAATCCGGACCTGGTTGTGCAGGCAGTTGAAAAATCCCTGCAACAGTTGAATGATATGAGGTCGCGAGAAGGTGGCTTGATTCAAAAGGACATATTAAGTCGAGTAAAAATATTGCAGGAGACCATAGATATGGTTGCGGATTCTGCTACTGATTTTACCGGTGAACGCCAGGCGGTTCTTCGAGAAAAAATTTCAAAGCTGTTGGAAGGGGAAGCCCTGGATGAAAGCCGATTGATCCAAGAGGTCGCTTATCTCGTGGACAGAGCGGATATTACAGAGGAAATCGTGCGCTGCCGGAGTCATTTTAAGCAACTTGAAGATTATATAAATGAGGATGGACCTGTAGGGAAACGGATCAACTTTTTGATCCAGGAAATTGGCAGGGAAGTGAATACGATCGGGGCAAAAAGTCCACGAACGGAAATAACAGGGCATGTGGTTGAAATGAAGGATCAACTCGAGAAAATCCGGGAACAGGCCCAGAATATATTGTAATGAAAAATATTATAACCATATCAGCTCCCTCCGGGTCCGGAAAGACCACCTTATGCAAAGCACTGCGGCAGGTACGGGAGGATATTGGATGGTCGATTTCATACACTTCAAGAGAACGCCGGAAAAATGAACAAAATGGTGTAGATTATCATTTTATTTCAAAGAAAGAATTTGAAGATCGAATTTTAAAGAAGGAGTTTGCAGAATGGGAAAATGTCCATGGGAATTATTATGGAACATCAAAATCCACATTAAACCGCTCCCTTGAAAACAATGAAACCCTCTTATTTGAGCTGGATGTAAAAGGGGCCATGTCGCTCAAAGCAAATAATCCCCACAATACCTATTCTATTTTTATATTACCGCCCAGTGTTGAAGCCTTGCGGGAGAGATTAATAAAACGGGGAACGGATTCAGCGAGGCGGATTGAAATACGGTTAAAAAGATTTGAGGAGGAATTGGGATATAAAGATCGTTTTGATTGTGTGATCATTAATAAAGATCTTGAATTGGCAACAAAAGAATTAATAAATGTCGTTAATCAATTAAAAGAAGGAGTTCTATATGGGAATTAAAACAATACCATTCCGGGATGTGGAAGAACACGCAGACAATATGTACGAGGCTGTTGCCGCCATGTTTAGTCAGGCTCGCCGTGAATTAGGGGAGCGGGTTCTTGAAGCAACCCTTCAGGAAGTGGAGAGCGATGATTACGGTGTATTTGATGAAGTGGAAGAATCAACACCGGAGGAATATGTGGAAAAAGAAAAAGTAACTACGGTTGCGATCAACAAATTCCTTGATGGGGATGTCACCTGGAGAAAAACAGATGAACTGGGTTAAATGAATCAAAGAGGTACAATTCACCAATACTTAAGACAACAGCGAGAGCTTTTTGGGGATGAATTGTACCTGAACAAGCCAACAGCCAATAGACCGGCAAAGACCCAAAAGGATCATGAACCTCTAAGTCTTGAATCTTTTGGGGAATCAATCCGTGAGTGCCAGGAATGCCCCCTGGGAAAATCTCGCACGGAATTTGTTTTTGGTGTTGGTGATCCTAAGGCAAACCTGTTGTTGGTTGGGGAAGCACCCGGCGAACAAGAGGACCTCCAAGGCGAACCGTTTGTTGGCCGTGCTGGAAAATTATTGGATAAGATATTAAAAGCAATCGGTAGAGATCGAAATAAAGATGTATTTATTGCCAATGTAATAAAATGTCGCCCTCCTAATAATAGAGATCCATTACCATCAGAAGTGGAAAAATGCGAGCCATACCTTAAAAAGCAGATTGGTCTGATCAATCCTCGTTTAATTGTCGCTTTGGGCCGTGTTGCGGCAAAAACCCTCTTAAAACTCGATGTCCCGCTAAAGGATATGCGCGGTAAAATCCATAGTTATGCCGGAACGCCGTTACGTGTGACCTACCACCCGGCGGCATTGCTGCGCAATCCGGGATTAAAACAGGCAGCGTGGGAAGATTTTCAATGGATCCAAAATTATATTAATGGTGAATCCTAGCTATGGCAGAACCAG
>ERZ651768.1445-NODE-1445-length-17370-cov-3.181981_pt1 | contig 17370 bp, 15 predicted proteins | sample MGYA00514754_ERZ651768 | MGnify/ENA metagenome assembly ERZ651768
GTTTTCGGCTCATCTGCAATAAGCATGGACGGGTTTGTGCAGAGCGCCATAGCTATCATTGCTCTTTGCCTTTGCCCACCGCTAAACTGGTCAGGATATTCGTTCATGCTTTGCTCAGGGTTGGGAATTCCTACCTTTTGAAGCCAGTCCACCGCCAGTTCACTGGATTCTGTCTTGCTAAGGTCACTATGTATTCTTATAGCCTCGGTGATCTGGTTTCCAATGGTGTGGACCGGACTGAATGATGTCATTGGTTCCTGAAAAATCATAGAAACGACCCCACCGCGGAATCGCCTCATTCGCTCACTGGTAGGAGTGAAATCAAGGAGGTTTTCTGAACTTCCGCTTTGTGGAGAACTGTAAATCACCTCACCGCCAACTATGCGGCCGGGTCGATCAATTAATTGTAAGATAGATTTTGCCGCGACGCTTTTGCCGCATCCGCTTTCACCTACTATCCCAAGTGTACGTCCGGCTTGTATTTGAAATGAAGCGCCCTCCACAGCTCTAACAATCCCTTCTGAAGTGAAGAAATGAGTTGTCAGATCTTTTACAGAAAGTAGAGGGGTTTCCGTCACCTGATTTTCCTGATCGGTACTCACGAATATTCCTTAATACGCACGCCTAATTATCACTGTAAGGATCAGCAGCATCTCGGAGACCGTCGCCCATAAAATTCAGTGAAAGTATAGCAACGATTACGGGGACTGCTGGTAGTAGAAGCCAGGGAGATAATGCAATAGTTTGTACGTTCTGAGCATCTTTGAGTAAAACACCCCAACTGATGGCGGGAGGACGAAGTCCCAGGCCAAGGAAACTCAAAGTTGTTTCGCTTATTATCATAAGAGGCAAAGCTAGAGAAGCAGCGGCAATTATATGGCTGTAGAAGGAAGGCAACATATGTCTGAAAATTATTCTTCTTTCGCTCGCACCGGCTACCTTGGCGGCCGTTACGAATTCTTCATACCGAAGGCCTAAAAACCTACCGCGAACTACCCTGGCCAAATCGGTCCAAGCGAAGAGGGAAATAATTATCGTGATTGCAAAATATATGCGGACAATAGACCAATCTGGCGGGAATGCTGCCGCCATGCCCATATAGAGAGGAATTGTGGGTACAGATCTGACGATTTCTATTAGTCTTTGAATAATGTTGTCCATCAGTCCTCCGTAGTAACCCGATACAGCACCGAGAACGATTCCAAGAATTATGCTAAGAACAACTCCTATCAGGCTTATGGACAAGGAAACCCTGGTAGCGAATATCAAACGTGAATACATGTCACGTCCTTGTTTGTCCGTTCCGAGCAAAAAAATGTATTCTTCAGATTTGAGGGAAGAATCTGACATTCCGATAAGGTGCCTGTCGGTTGGAATAAATCCGAAAAGCCTGTACCCATATCCCTTTGCTAGAAACCTTACATCTATTTTGTTGTCGCAGTCCGTCGAGTAAACCCTTTTGAAAGTCTTAAAGTCTCTTTCTCCGGATACCGCACAAACGTGCATATCTGGTTTCAAGCCATCAAAGAAATGGAGTCTTTGAATCGGCATTAACCCGCGAAAAGCTTCAGAGTCAGAGGGGTTCCCCGTCGCCAGGAAATCTGCGAAAATTACGACAAGATAAAAGGCAATGACTATAGAGGTCGCGATCAACGCGATCTTATGTCTTTTGAATCTCCACCATATAAGCTGTCTCTGACTTGCAATGCTGATACGCTCTTCAACTTCAGAATATTCAGTACTCGTCATATTAGGTGGGGTAGTCACTAGTCACCAAACCTGACTCTGGGATCCACCCAAGCTAATAGAAGATCAGATATGAAAGTTCCCACCACAGTCATCCACCCTATGAGCAATATGATACTGCCAGCAAGATACATATCCTGTGCGACCAGGGATTTCAGTAGGATTGGACCGACAGTCGGGAGACCAAGAACTACCGAAACTACGATGCTTCCTGATACCAAAAACGGAAGAATGTATGCGGTAAGGCTAACAGCGGGATTCAACGCTATTTTCACCGGGTACTTGAGGATTAGTTTCCATTCACTGAGACCCTTGGCCCTGGCGGTAACGACGTAGGGTTTTCTGAGCTCATCGAGCAAATTCGCTCTTGTAATACGAATAAGGCTCGCAGTACCGGCCGTTCCAAGGATAACGACAGGAATGATCATGTGTTTAAGGAGGTCGATGATCCTGGGAAGAGACCAGGGAGCGGTTACAAACTCTGGGGAAAATAACCCCCCTATGCTGAAGTCGAAAAAAATGAAGGCCAAGTACATTAAGATGAGGGCTATCAAGAAATCTGGCACTGCCAAACCGATAAACCCGAAGAATGTGAATGTATGATCCCAGATGGAATACTGTTTAACGGCGCTAAGAATGCCGATCGGTATGGCGATCACCCAGATGAATATAACTGTGGTCAATGCCAACAATATCGTCAGATACAATCGTTCGGCGATTACATCTGTTACCGGCAACCCGAATTCGAACGAAAACCCTAGGTTTCCCGTGACTATCTGGTTCATCCACTTCAGATACTGGACGTAAAGTGGTCTGTTGAGTCCATAGAATTCCCTGAGATTGTCCGCCTCGTCTTGTAAGACAATATTTCCCTGCAGGGTCAGGGTAGCAATATAGGAGCTGACATAATCACCAGGGGGCAGGGTGATTATCATGAACGATATTACTGAGACCGCCCAGACCGCCAGTAATGCGTACAAAATACGCCTGGTGAAGTATCCAAGCATTAGGGCGAATTACCTCTCATTTCATCAGATATTGTGAGTCTTCTAACGTGACTTACTACTACGCCCTCCCAGTGAGATCCTTTCTCACCGGGAGGGCGTATCTTCTGACCATTCTCGCTGTGCGAAATTTACCGCACTTGAGTAAACCAGCCCGTCTTTAGTCGTCTAACCACCACGTCTCCGGGAATCCGTTTCCGGAAGTCTGCGCATGGTATGAGAACGGAAGCGGGTTAGGAATATTGTGTACGTTCCTCTTAATTATTGAAGTGTACGTGGGTTTATTCATCACTGTTGTGATCGGGTTTACCATCTCACAGTTGATCTCAACGACCCTCTGAGCAATCTCAAGGTATCTGTTTGCATCACTTGTTGAAATGCCCTCTGTATACAGTGTCTGTTGCTCCCTTATGTAGGAGGAAACGGGCTCACGTCCTGCTGTTCCGCCACTGTCAAACCACTCCATACCTAACCGGTCTGGGTTTCCTCCACCTGCAACTGCAAGTAGATGCTGAGGCGTGATCAGGACAGCGTCTCTTCCGGACGACTCCCATATGTCAATGAGAACCTGGTTGGCAACGTCCCTCTCACCTGCAAGACTGCGCTCCAATGACTGCACCGTGGCGTGAACACCCAGGTTATCTTTCCAGTGCTCAGCAACCATCTCGCTGATTCCGGGGTAGTCTTCGAATGCTGCCACAATTGCCGTTATTGGTAGGGACAGCCTCTCGCCGCTGGGCATGAGTCTAAACCCATCCCCGTCTTTCTTGTCCAGACCCAGGCTGTCGAGAATCTCGTTACCTTTTGCGGCATTGAGGACTACGTCGTCTTCTCCGTAATACTTACCAGGATTATTGGGGTCGTCGAATCCTCTGCAGAGTCCTGTAGTCTCACCTATGCTAAGGAAAAATACTTCGTTTATCTGGGCTCTTTCGATACCCAGTGAGAGCGCTCTCCGGAACTCGACCTGTTGCGCGAAGCTCAGTACCTCTTCTGCCACTGCTCCGCCGCCTGCAGGGACCCATGATTCATTAAAGTAAAGGTTAGCTATGCCGCTTTCCGGCTGCCTCCAGAACTGAACCCTGTAGTTCTGAGCTGGGGCGTTTTCCAGGAAGATTGGCAGTTTCGATATATCTATATGCCTTCCCATGACAGTGTAGTCACCCGCGATTGCTCGTAGGTTTAGCACTTCAAGATCCTCTGCCAGTGTAAGAACAACTTTATCCATGTAAGGAAGCTGGTTACCAGCAGTGTCGACGGCATAGTAGTAAGGATTGCGCTCGAAAACCCACTCTGTCCCGGTTATGGGCTGCGTCACCATCCATGCCATCATGGACGGGGCGTCTGGGTTTGCATTCGCATGGTTTTTAAATAGGAAGTGCTGGACCCAGTTGTCGTATCCAGCTGCTTTGGCCAGTGCGGTGGCCTCATCTTCACCAACAAAAGCTGGATGGAACTGCTGCAAATAGTGCTTGGGGGCGAAGCCTCCATCACCACCGTCTCCTCTTGTGTGCTGACCTGCCACTATGACGGAAGCCATCAAGGGGACAAACAGACCGTAAGATTTGACAGCAGTCACTTCCCAGGTGAGGCTGTCTATCGCCCTAAATGTGAGGCCCTCACCGCCGTGGATGGACCATGCCGGCTTTGTAGGATTTATTTCCGCATTATTAAGCATATGGTCAACCCAGAACATCACGTCGTCAGTCGTGAAAGGTACTCCGTCTGACCACTTAAGCCCCTCACGAAGAGTGAAGGTAAATACAGTTGCATCGTCATTAACTGTCCAGCTCTCGGCGATATTCGGTTGAGGCTTTTTCATGCCTGTGTCGAAATATATCATGTGATCTTTCAGCGGCCTTTCCATATTCTGACCGTCTGCTGGACCGGTGAAAGCTCGGTACCAGGTTCCCCCGTATTTGCCAATGCTTTCTGCAGGCTCAATAACGAGAGGCTTTTTGGGTAACCTTTCCATCAGTGGAGGAAGTTCACCCAGTGCAACTTTCTTAGCAAGCATGGGAGCCTCATTGAAAGAAGCTGGCATAAAATCAGGTACGTATCTCGGCCAAGACTCATTGCCTGGCTTTGGGTCCGACGTAATTCCAGGGGCTGAGGGTATTTCCTTCAAAACGATGGTTTCAACTGGAACGTTTTCGAAGACTTTGACCTCTTTTTCTACTATTACAGTTTCGCCAGGGACATCCACGGTTCTGATTTTCTCAACGACCTTTTGCTGAACAATGGTTTCACCAGGAACTTCGACGGTCTTCACGACCTCTTTTTCCACTGTCACAGTCTGCCCAGGAACTTCAACGGTCTTCACGACCTCTTTCTCTATTATCACAGTTTCGCCAGGGACCTCGACCCTTTCCACTTTCGTGATGGTCTCGGTGCCCCCACAGGCGAGCACAAATATCAATGTGGAAATTAGCGCTACTGAAAAGATAGGCTTAAACCCACGCATAACAGAATACTTCATCAAATATCCTCCATATTAAGTTAACAGCATAACAAGGCCGTTAGAGCGCCACCCTAAAAATAGCCCACCGCGGGCAATTTAGGTCGCAAAATGTGACCACAAGAAGGGCATGTTTGTCAAATATCGCTGAAAATTCGAAGTTCCATATTCATACGCATTTCCTTAAAGCTTTCAGCTCATCGAGTGAATATATTTCCTCTTACGTAATCTGCTTGATCTGAAAGTAGAAACGCGATAACAGAAGAAACTCCCTCCGGTGTTCCAAGCCCACTCAATTGCATATCTCGCTGCGCCCGCCTGCCTATCTTCTCGACCTGCTCATTGACGATTCCAAGTTTTAGGGGAGTTTTTATGTTTCCCGGACAGAGTACGTTCACCCGTATATTGTCGGGCTCTAATTGCTGTTCGAGCGTCATTCCCAAGCCGTTGACTCCGCCCTTTGTAGCGCCATAGGGTACGATACTACTCGGCCCAGTGACCCCCGCACCAGAAGAGATCAGTAACATTACCCCTCCACCGTTTTCTTTCATTACTTTTGCAACCCTCTTTGCGATGTAGTACGTTCCGGTAAGGTTTACATTAAGGTGCTTCAACCATTCCTCGTCAGGGAATTCGTCAATTGGGATTAATGCCCCCCTTGCAACTGCGGCTGCGGTCAGAAGGCAATCAATTCCCCCCATTAATTTATAGGCTGTATCAACTAGATTAGATGAGCTCTCCAAGTTAGAGACATCCGTTTCGAGAAAAGAAACAGATGTTCCATCTTCATTTAGTGCACAGGCTAACTCCGTGCCGTCCTTTGCGTTGATGTCACCAAAAACTACCTGAGCACCTTCCTCCGAACAACGTTTTACTGCGGCTCGTCCTATTCCAGTAGCGCCGCCAGTAATTAGGACTCTTTTAGATTGTAAAAGCATTCATCCTCCTTCGAAAAACAGTGAAAAGAAGAGTAAAAAATTTCTGGGTTGCATCTTATGAATCCAACCCAATCCAATTGACCCCTGCTTCGATTCCGATCTCGTAAAGATTTTTCCTTGCGATGGGAATCTGGTGCTCTGGGAGGTGCTCGATCTGTACATACCCTTCGGGACAGTGAGCTTCAAAACCTTCCAAGAAAATCTGCTGGTCCAGTATTCCTTCTCCTATTACCGTTTCTTCAAGGTGAAGAACCAGCCTATTTTGGACGAAAAAATCCTTTGCGTGACCGCAGACAATGTATGGTCCCAAAACTTCATAAATATGCTCTTGTAGCGATGTAGTTGAATAAGCGTCTTTTAGGCTGCTGACAAAATTTACCGGATCCATATTGAATCTCAACTTCTCTGATCCAACAGCGTCAATCAGGTTTAATATTCGTTCAGCGGTATCTAGTATCGAGAGAGTATGCCCCTCTACTGCGAGCACAACGTTCTCTTGCTCCGCCGCCTTACATACTTCAGTTAGGCTTGCAACAAGTGTCTCAAAGGTTTCGTCACGATGGTTGTCTGGATGAGCAAACCAGGAACCATCTGGATTGAGGCTACCTGGTCGAACGTAGAGATTTCCGGCTTCGAGCCATGAGGTCACTTCGCACATCTTTTGCATAGCTTCTATGCCTTTTCTTCTTTCCGAAGAACTGGGATTGATCAAATCGGGATGCTGTGCTACCACCTGGCAGGGAACTATTCCTCCATCGCTCAGAACCGACCGCAGCCTAGTCACCTCATTCTTAGTAACATTTATTGGATCAAAATATCTGCAAGCGACTCCTGAAAACCCGTGTTTTCTGATATTGGCAGTGGTTTTTTCGTCTACTTCGTTCAAATCCGTTGGCATCAAGCCTTGTACTCCAAGATACATAGCAGCTAACTCCTGCGCTTCAGAGGCTAAGTTAATTAAAATTTCATGATATAAGAATTTATCTTACTGATCTGGTTAGGGGAAATACGCCTTCAGTTTACCCAGCCATTCCCTTCTGTATAATTTTATTGATAGGGGAAGTGTCGGAATTGGTAGACGAGCATGACTTAGGATCATGTGCCGCGAGGCGTGGGAGTTCGAGTCTCCCCTTCCCCACTCACCTGTTTGATGGCTATTCATATTCATTGACACCCTGAAATCCCTGTCCTACCATGATTTTGGGTCGTGCTAGGCGGGGAGGTAGCGGTGCCCTAAACCCGCAATCCGCTCTAGCGGGGCTTAATCCCAAACTGAGGCTTGTTTGACTAAACCTCTACCGGTGATTTGGAGTGTTGAGAGTTGGGTCCTACGCGGCGAGAGTCTGTGAACCCCGTCAGGTTCGGAAGAAAGCAGCGGTAAGCGGTGCCTCTCGGGTGCCGTGGGACAACCTGATTCGAGCTTCAGTCACTTGGTATGTCTACTCTTCGATCCGACGAGAGGTGCACGACCCATGTTTCAATAATATCGGCGGATTCATGTCTTTCTGCCATAAGTTGCAATTAGGCGTTTAATTTAACGACGTAAACTTTCCCGATTTATAAGCACATGACTAATCACCAGCCTGCTAAGAAAAAGTTCGGCCAGCATTTTCTATATGATCAGAGGGTGATCCGTCGCATTATTAGTATCGCGGATTTAAGGGAAAATGAACGAGTTCTTGAAATTGGACCAGGCAGAGGACATTTGACCCGGAGCCTTTCAGAATCTGGTGCGATTGTTACTGCGATCGAAATTGATGATAAGTTAATTTCCGGTGCCCTCCTTGAACTAGGGGGGAAAATCAATGTAAAAATTATCCATGGGGATGCATTGAATTTACCGGACTCGAAAATGTTCGATACCGAGGGAAGCTATAAACTTGTGGCGAACCTTCCTTATAACGTCGGTAGCAGAATCCTCAGAAATATTGTGTGTGGATCAAATCCACCCGACGTATCTGTGGTCATGCTCCAACGAGAGGTTTCACGTAATTTGACTTCCTCAGACGGAAAGATGGGTATTCTTGGTGCAGTAATTGGTGCTTTCGCAACGATCACTCAAATATTTTTGGTGAAGCCATCATCGTTTAGGCCTCCTCCGAAGGTCATGTCCAGCGTAATTAAACTGGAGGCCATTAGGCCTTCTAAAGTGCCGGTTTCCCGTTTCCCCTTGTACTTTGATTTCGTAGTGAAAGGGTTCTCGTCTCCTCGAAAGCAGATTCATAACTCCTTATCCGGCGGACTCGTCGCAAGCTCTGATCGCGTTAAAGGTACATTGTTAAAATGTGACATCGACCCTGAGAGGAGGCCTCAGACCCTATCTGTAAATGAGTGGGTTGATCTGTTTGACACGGCGTGTGCTGAAGGCTATATCGAAGAATTGCCTTCGGACAAATAAGAACAAATTCACCGGCAACTAAAGACTCAAATGACTGCTATTAAAGCGAAAGCTTTTGCAAAACTCAACCTCACCCTTGAAGTTCTCGGTAAGAGAAATGATGGGTTTCACGAAATTAGCAGCATAATGCAGACGATCTCTCTGGCTGATCACATTGAGGTGACAGCTGCACGGGAACTTTCTCTGGAATGTGATTTGCCGTCTCTAAATAACAATGAAAATCTAGCTATGCGCGCTGCTTGCCTGCTTAGGGAAAGACTGGAGATAAGGGACGGTGCTCACATAAGGATTTCAAAGGAAATTCCCTTAGCGGCAGGACTTGGTGGCGGAAGCAGTGATGCTGTCGTTGTTCTCAAGCTTCTCAGGAGACTATGGGCTGTAGAACTTACGGATACTGATCTTCTTAAAATGGTAGCTGAAATCGGGTCGGACCTACCGTTTTTCGTCAACGGGGGAACCGCGATCGTCCAAGGTAAAGGAGAGCGTGTTAGGCAGATCCCAAACAACAAATCCACATTTTTTGTTGTCGTTGTACCTGAATTGAATATGCAGGATAAAACAAAGGGAATGTATTCCAAACTTGACCTAAGCGATTTCACTAATGGAGGATTGAGTCGAAAATTGGAGGCAAGGATCCGCGGGGGCGGAGACATACCTGACCAGCTGCTTCATAACGCCTTCCAGGAGGTATTGCTAAGAACCGTTCCTTCGGTTCGAAAAAGTCATGAGGCGTTGCAAGCTGTGGGAAGAGAAGAAATTCATCTCACGGGTAGTGGCCCCGCCCTTTTCTCACGTGTCTCAAGTCAAGATTCGGGAAGAGCAATTCAGCTTCTTCTTCAATATCAACACGGTGAAAAATCATTTGCGGTGAAATCTGCTCCAGGTAATTGTTCTCCAGAATGAACACCTTAGTGGCGGGAGCAGCGACTGGATTATTACTAGCTTCTTTTCTTGTCACATTCTTCTGTACAACGTTATACGTAATGTACCGCAACAGAAACCAGTTCGCTATTGATTTATTGGAAAATAAGTCTCCGTCGAGAATCATTTTTCCATTCGTGGTTCTTATTAATCCTAGTGCCGCCGCAGGTGGGATAGTTTTCGCATACCTTTTCCTTGTCTTGGAAAAGAACTTTCCGGACAACGGCCTCGCGAGCCCTAATTTGCTTTACACCGGCTTAGTGCTTTTTATATCTTTTACCATGACTGTCCCTTTGATTTTTTTGGCGAAAAATTACTGGACTCATTTAGTGGGTCTGGCTATTATTTTCGCTTTGTTGTTTGGGTGGCTGATCCCGTATTTATCGATCTGATTTTGACGCTTTGTGCTGGTGGAAATAGAATTAACAGTTGGGCGGTAAAAGCAAGTGTTTAAAATTGACCTTCATGTTCATACAGTACGAGGAAGCAGCGACAGCGGACTTTCACCGGTGCAGCTTGTGGGAGAAGCTAAGCGAATAGGTTTGGACGGAGTTTGCCTAGCAGAACACGGCGGTGGGTGGAATCAATCAATGATTGAAAAGGAATTTGGAAGCTCTTCCCTTACAGTGGTAACGGCTTTGGAGGTAAGTACTGAACTCGGCCACGTCATTGCACTTGGCCTCAACAGCCACGCCGCTGGTATACACAAAATAGATGTACTTCGTAGGGTAGTAGACGCTGAAGGAGGACTCCTTATATCGGCTCATCCCTTGCGCAACTTTTTCAACACCCCACCATATAACGTCAATTTGCTATACAGGGGATGGAAGAATGCCCCAAGGACAGCTACAGAAGCTAGTAAGCATGAGCTATTTTCATATGTTGATTTCATTGAAGTTACGAATGGAGCTAATAGTGATCAGGAGAATCGATTCACGCTTGAAATAGCTACCGTGCTCGGAAAACTTGGCACCGGAGGGAGTGATTCCCATTCGGTTCAGGGAATCGGAAAGAGCTTGACAGTGTTTGAGGATGAAATTTCTGATGAGCGTAGCCTCATAGAATCGATGAATGCTGGACGCTTTTCCCCCGCGGAAGGACTCAACGTTGGGTCACTGAAGCATTTCGACACGGACTGAGACCTATCTACAGTTGATGTGACCCGATCCCAAACGGGTATTTCCTAAAATATTGCCCTGTATTCCGCTTTCATTTTCCGAGGGTGGGTATTAGGCTTTTTCGGCACCTCAATAATGCTGTTTTCTCTCTGCGATTTAGCGCGAAAGGTCTTCGGGATAAAAAGATGCTGGCTTCTATATTCGGGACGGCTGCGCGTCCACTGAGTACACCGGAACAGGTGGAAAAAGTCGTCTCAGATATCTCTGCTTTCATGGACGAACAATCCTTTAATACGGCTGTTGATGTTTTTTCATCACTAAGACCTCCTGATCAAGCGGACGTAATGGCAAAGCTACGACGAATTGATCAGGTCAAGTTACTATCCTGGCTCACCCCTAAAAGATTGGGGATGATAGTTGAAGAACTGGAGCCCGATGATGTCATAGAAATTTCGAAAGACCTGGACATTAATCATTTGTCACAAGTGTTGGATGAAATTAGTCCTGCTGTGGCGGCCGATGTTTTACGGGAACTTCCCTACGAAGCGCGTACCGAAACTCTTTCTACTATGAAGGAAGTGCAAGACGTTCTACCTTTAATAGAATATGAAGACGATGACGCGGGAGGATTAATGACTCCCGAATTCGTTTCACTATCAGAAAGTATGACTGTGTCCCAAGCTATGGATTTTGTCCGGCGATCAAGCTCCACTATTGACATAAATGAAGTTTCTTTCATTCTAGTGGTAGATGATGCCAACATTCTGAAAGGTGGACTTAACGTGTCCAGACTTGTTGCTTCAGATCCATCTGAATTGATCTCTGAGGTGATGTTTCCAAATGTAATTTCCGTATCTGCTGGAACAGATCAAGAGGAATGTGCTCTTCTTATGGAAAAATACAATCTTCTCACCCTTCCGGTTACAGATTCTGCTGGAAGATTGGAAGGGATCGTGAGAATTGAAGACATGATATATGTCTTTCAAGAGGAAGCCACAGAAGACATGTACAGGATGGTGGGGGTGAGCGATGAGGAGAAGATCCTGGGCCCTTTCTGGAAATCGGTAAGGGGGAGGCTCCCGTGGCTTTGTGTAAACCTGGCCACTGCGGGAATCGCTGCTGTGGTTATAACTATCTTCCAATCTACTCTTGCACAAGTTGTTACCTTGGCCGTTTTTTTGCCTGTCATCGCCGGGCAAGGTGGAATTGTTGGAACTCAGACCCTAACTCTTGTCGTGAGATCTATGGCACTTGGTGAGATAAGTAATTCCAATGCTAAACAGCTTTTGGCAAAGGAGTTCGGTCTAGGTTTGGTGCATGGACTCATATTGGGTATTTTGGCTGGAGTAGTCGCCTACATATGGCATGGAAACCAATATCTTGCACTAGTGGTTGGATTGGCAATGCTGGGTAACCTTGTAATAGCGGGGGTCAGCGGAGTAGTACTGCCCCTTAGCCTACGGGCTATGAAAGTAGATCCCGCTTTGGCTTCTGCTGTCGTTGTAACAACGGTAACAGATGTGGTCGGATTCCTAATTTATCTTGGACTGGCTACTGCGGCAATCGGGGTAATTGCAAGAAGCTTCTAAGCCAACGCAAATGCTCGCATCGTCTTTAAAACTTTGTTTTGTAACGGTCTGGAGACTTTCAAAATAGTTAGAGAAACAGGAAAGGTTAGGAGGGAGGTCATATATCCCCCAATTATGTCTCCAGGATAATGAACTCCGACATAGACTCGGGCTAGTGAAAGCGTAAACGACATTCCGAGCAATATTAGACCGGTGGATTTACCCCTACTAAAAATGAATGGTAATGCTATTCCAAGGGTGCCTGCTGCTGTGTTTGATGGAAAGGATGAATCGGTGGGAGCGTAAAAGATGAGGTTCACCTCGTTAGAAGTGAATGGTCTTTCCCTGAAAATCAACTGGTTGATTATTAGAATTGAAAGGCTTGCTACTGCCATATGTACTATGGATGCGATAACAGCACGTTGCTTATATCCTCTTTGTTTGATATTGCCTGAATCGAACCATGAAAAATAGAGAATCAATCCCATGCCTACTGGAATAAAGTAATCGCTTGCTAGTATGGATAACAGTTTGTCTATTGCGTTGGACTGGCCAGCAAGGCCGTTGATTATTTCAAATAACGCAAAATCGACTTTCTCCAATAGGTCCATTGGCTTCGATATACTCCGATTAAGGTGTCTGATTTCAGTGAGCTCAAGCTAATCTTTTCGTGAACATTATTTTCTTGGCGTGGCTTCGATCTGAATGAACAAATTGTCGCTGTAAACAAGAAAGAACCAAAAGCGGAAACAACAAATAGGATCGCCTGTTCGTTGCCATCTAGCCCACCTGATGAGTCGTCAATATTTCTCTCTCTGCTCAGAAAAAAAAGCATTGCAGAAAATATTAAAAGACTGTATCCAAATAAATAGCCAGAGATTGCTTTGCCAAAAAGGCTGAGATAAGTGAGTTTGGACGAATTAGTAGCTATTTGCAATACACCCACGCAGGCGATAAAGGAGCAAAAAAAATAGTCTAGACCAAAACTGTATGTCACGAGGTATCTACTCGTAAGTGATTAAGGAGTGAAGGACAAACCCAGTTAAATGGAGACTGATGTACACCAACTTTCATATTTGGGATTATTTCCTCTAATAGATTCTTGATACACCTCGTTGATTTTGGTTGTGATGGGTCCGGTGTCTCCAGAACCAATAACTCTGTTGTCCAGTTCGCCTACCGCCTGGATGTGCGCAGCAGTTCCTGTCAGGAATACTTCGTCGGCGAAATAGAGTTCGCTCCTTCGTATTCTCGTTTCTACTACTTCCATGCCAACTTCCTGTCTAGCGATTTCAATTGCAGAATCTCTCGTAATCCCACTCAGGTTATTGTCCGATACGGGAGGGGAATAAATCACTCCATTATTTATCATGAATAAGTTTTCGCCTGATCCCTCAGATACAAAACCGTCCTGAGTGAGCATTATCGCCTCGTCGAAACCGGCTAGAGTAGCTTCTGTTTTAGCCAGTATGCCGTTAACATATGTGCCGGAAATCTTGAGCCTGGGAGGAACGTTCGTGTCGTCAACCCGCCTCCATGATGATGTACAACACCGTAGCGCTCCGTCGGTGTCCAAATATTCACCGAAGGGCACCATTATCAACGTAAAATCACTCTCAATTTCTTGGAGTTTTAAATTCGCCACTAACTCTTCACTTTTATAGGCGAGCGGTCGGATATATAAATCTTGTTTGTAACCACTCTCTTTGACTAGATCCAAGGTGATTTTACAGAGATCATCCACTGAATACGGTATATCCAGCATTAACATATCGCATCCCTGTAAGAGCCGCTCGTAGTGCTCTTTTATCCTAAAGATGAAGAGTTGGTTTTTTGACTCATTCCAATTTCCTCGAATACCTTCGAATACGGCTGTTCCATAATGGAGGGCATGGGTCATAACATTAACCCGTGCCTCTTCGATAGGGACTACGTCTCCTCTGAAATACGCGAGGGCTTTCGGCATATTTGATCTCCTTGGTGGAAATGAAAAATTCTAGATAATTATAATCAGCAATTGTTTGTGGAACCCTACAAAACGTTAGTAAATTTGAAATGTTCGATCTAATCTAGACTCGTTAAAGGCTTCTAAGGAGACCTTATACCATTTCCTCGGGCCAATTCAGCATTATAACCGTAACTGATTCCCCGGGTCCTTTGACAGGCACATCCTCTGGACATATTGCCAAGCCGTCAGCGTAGGCCATAGACGTCAGTATATTTGATTCCTGTGACCCACTCGTGGTGGCTGTATAAGACCCAGCTTCATTTACAATCTTAACCCGCGCATAAACCCGCCTGCCGTCGTGATTATAAATATGATCGGTGAGGGTCGCTTTAATGGTGGGTCTCAAGGAAGATTTCTTTCCAAGCATCTTACGTATAGCTGGTCTGCAAAATTGTTCAAATGCGACCATACTGCTAACGGGATTTCCGGGAAGACCAATTAAAGGCGTGACTTTGGCTAATTTCTCGTCGTTGAGAACACCAAACGCAAGGGGCTTTGCGGGTCTCATTCGGATAGACCAAAAGTTGAGAATTCCCCGAGACGCTAACGCGTCCTTAACGACGTCATAATCTCCTTTAGACACCCCGGCGGAAGTGACCACAAGGTCACTGTTCATAGCCTCACTAATTTTGTTTTCTAGTTGGGAGAGATTATCTCTTACGATTCCGAAAGGCTTGGGAATTCCACCAGCAGCGATCACGGAGGCGATCAATCCACTTGTATTGCTATCGTATATTTTGCCTGGCTCTGATGAAAGCCCCGGTTCAATTAATTCATCACCCGTGGATAATATTGCAACTTCGGGTTTTCGATAAACATTGATAATGTCTCGACCCAAAGAAGCAAGTACCGCGATCGTAGATGGATTGATTAGCGTCCCTGCCTGAAGGACTTTTTGATCAACGGTCACATCTCCGCCAGCTAGCCGAATATCGCTCCCACGTTTTACTGGTGTTCTTATGCCGATATCCCTGAGTTCCGATTTGTCAAAACCTTCAGCTTCAGTGGTTTCTTCGAATGGAACGACAGAATTCGCGCCACCGGGAATTGTGGCTCCAGTCATTATTCGGGCTGCCTCACCTGCCTCGATAACAAAATCAGGCAAATGTCCCGCTGGCACAGTACCGACTATTCGAAGAGATACTGGATTAGCAAGAGTTGCGGATTGGACATCTTCTGACCTTAGCGCGTAGCCATCCATACCGGAGTTGTCCAAGGGAGGGATGTTAATGGAAGAGTACACATCTTCTGATATAACTAAGCCTATTGAATCCGTTATATTCATGCATGCGGGTTCTAAGGTTTCGAAAGCCTGAAGAATTCTATCCCGCGCCTCTTCCACGCTTAACATATCAGCATGGTGGTGGCGGTGAACATGTTCAGTCATTGAGGGATATTCTCTTCTAAAGTTTATTCGGGAAATCTTTCTTTAATACCGCGATGGTGCCCTAGGCTTCTGATAATTTGTTGTTGAGCACGTTCCAATTCCGAAGTATCAAGGGTCATTTCCATCGACCGAAATACGACGCGGTATGTGAGAGATTTAAACCCAATCGGCACATCACCGCCGACATAATTATCTATAGGAAAGGAGTTTGTGACCAATCGATGATTGCGTATTATCTGTTGGATATCGTCGGAAGTAGTTTCCTCATCACATAACAGCGCTAGATCCCTCGAGGAGGAAGGATAACGACTTAGCGGTTGGAATGAAGACACGTCACTTGTAGCTAATTGAGTCATCGCGGTTAAATTCAGTCGAAAAAGGAAAATGGCCTGTCGCGGGAGTTTGAAATGGTCCGACACCCTATCGTCCAACCCTCCGATTTCACCGATTGATTTATCACCTACAATAAGTCCGGCCACATGCCCAGAGCGATAAGTGGGGTGGTCAAGTTTTTGGTATTTTACTTCCAACCGGATCGAATCTAAAGCAAAATCTAGTATTCCCTTTAAATCATAGAAGTCGATTTGGTCAGAACTGGAAATCCAGATTGAATCCTCATTTCTTGGTCCGACTGCTACCCCGACTATCTCTTCAGTTTCCACAGGGAGTGAATCTCCGGTCGCTCCGACTGGGAACGAAAATACATGACCAATTTCGAACAATCTAAGAGCCCTTTGATTATTGAGCCGAAGGTTTCCCTCAAGGGTTTCCAAAAGGTTCGCAACAAGACTGGCTCTCAACCAGGCTTTTGTAGAATCCATTGGATTTGCCAACCTTACAGCCTCTGAATTTAGCGGAATGCTATTGGTGATCTCAAGGGCCTTCAAATTTGAAACAGCATATGAGACTGTTTCATTCATGCCTGAAGTAGAGAGGCTGTCTCTTAATATTTCCTTCATCTCCAATTATAGTACAGGTTCTATGTGGAGGGGATCTAAGAAAATCAAGCGTTAAACTTACTGGTAAAGTTCTTCCATCGCACTGACATTCCATTAAGACTGAGGCTGTATCCTCAGTGTCTATGTCCAAATCGCTTAGTTTCCCTCCAAGAGCAAAAATGCGTTTAGGTTTACCAAATAGCCATAAAGCATAATCGAACTCATGAATCTGGCTCAAGATAACCCCTCCGCCTAATTTTTTAAGTGCCGAGCAACCGAGCCTGTAGTCTTCATATGGATGAAACCCTGGTAGGTATTCTCCTAAAATTAAACTTGCGGAAACTAAATTACCTATACACTTCTCATTTAGCCAGGTAGCAACTTTTTGAAGTCCTGGATGGAAGCGTAATTGATATGCAACAAAAACAACAAGCCTTTTTCTTTCTACTATTTCAATTAACTCCTTTACGCCGTCATGACTGATTCCTAGAGGTTTTTCGATGAATAAATGACAGCCCGCCTTGGCGGCTTTTATTGCTATCTCTATATGAAAACTAGCTGGGTTGGTAATAAAAACTAGATCGGGTTTTTTGGCTAGCGCCTCATCTAGATCATCGATTTCGACAACACTGAAACGATCCTTAATGGATCCGGTTTTGACTACTTGAAGTTGATCGTCAAGCATAGGTACTTCGCGAAGTACGCGATAAGCGAAAATTTCTACTGAACTACCTAGTATTTTTCTTAGGTTTCGTAAATGCCGCTGGCCAATAGAACCTAACCCAGTAAAGAGTACTTTCATAATTACTTTTTCTAATATTAGAGGTGGTTTATTAAGGAAGTTTTAAAAAACTAGAGTAACTTCATGACTTTTCGTTTTATTGAA
>ERZ651768.1448-NODE-1448-length-17363-cov-3.010066_pt1 | contig 17363 bp, 16 predicted proteins | sample MGYA00514754_ERZ651768 | MGnify/ENA metagenome assembly ERZ651768
CAGTCCACCGGAGCTGGCGAGCCGGGCATAGTCCCCATCGCCGCCGCCATCGGCAACGCCGTTTCCGACGTTACGAAATCCCCGGTCAGGAATCTACCCATCGTGCCGAATCTGCCCTAGCTGGTGCCTTCGAGATTGTCGAAGTAGTGGTTGAATCAAGGAGAGATGCATGGCCAGATTAGGCGACATTCCCGAAGGCGAACGGGAGATGCTGAAAAGGATGGTCATGCCGGTCTTCGGCGCGACACCCTTCGTGAAAGGCAAACCGCTGCCCGAGCGCCGGGTTTCCATCCTGTCGACCGCTGCGCTGCAAAAACGCGACGACAAAGTCTTTTTGAGAGGGGAAGCCAGCTACCGAATCATTCCGGACGACACTGCTCAGGAAGACCTATTAATGTCCCACAACTCGGTCAACTTTGACCGCTCCGGATTTCAACAAGATCTCAACGTTTGCTTCCCCTTGCAACGGCTGCATGAACTGGCGGATGAGGGATTCATCGGCTCGGTTGCCGATTATCATTACACCGTCCTGGGAAGCGTGCCGCCGGATCAAAACGAAGACACTGCACGCCAGATCGCCGGCCTGATGAAACGTGAGGGCGTGGACTCTGTGCTCTTGATTCCGATTTGACCGGCATGCACGCGCGCCGTTGGCGGACTGGCCCATTACTTCGAACAGGAAGGACTCAGCACCACCCAGATCAGCCTGATTCACCTGCACACCGAATCCATCAAGCCGCCGCGGGCGCTCTGGGTTCCCTTTGAGCTTGGGAGGCCTCTGGGTCAGCCCAACGATGAAGAATTTCAGAAGCGAGTTTTGCGGGCTTGCTTGGGTTTGCTTGATGCTGACTCGGGTCCCGTGCTGGAAGACTATCCGGAGGACATTCCTGTCGATGCCACTCCCGTTGATTTCACCGGGATGTCCTGCCCCATCGACCTACCGTCGCTGCCGTCCAACGACAGCGAGTTAACCCAGTCTTTGCTCCAAGAGATCGGACAGATCGCTCCCTGGTACGACCTGGCCGTCAATCAACGCAGCCGCACGACGGTTGGGGTAAGCAAACTCGATATCCTGGATGCGGGACGTTTCTTGATCGATTTCATCGAAGACCCTTCATCCCCCAGTCCCCGTCCTGAATTCGAGGTCGGGCCGATGTTGAAATGCACCTGCGAAGATTTAAAGGCCTTTTATTCCGAAGCGGCATCGGCGCAACCCGGCATGTCGTCGAGCCTGGCGGTGGAAAACTGGCTGTGGAACGAAACCGTGCTGGGCAAGGTTCTTTGGAAGTTTAGGGAAGAACATCTGGATTCGACGGATGCTGCCACCCAATTTCTGACCCGGCGCAATTTGGTTCCTGACCGGCAGATTCAATTTAGAGGCGCACCGGCTTTCTGACCCGTCTAGCCACTCCAGAAAGCGGCACTTGGTCACTCTCAAACCGTGGGCATCTCTGGGCATGGCAAGAATCCCTGCCTGAGGATTTTAGGCAATCATGAACTTTGTCCCGTTGGACGATATCTTCAAACTCACCACTGGCCAAGAGATCGAGATTGCGGCCAGACTGTTCCTAGCCGCCTTGTTCGGGTCTGCGGTGGGCTATGAGAGGCGTAGCGCCGACAAACCGGCGGGTCTGAGGACTTTGTCGTTGGTGGCTCTGGGTTCTGCTTTGTTCACCATAATCTCTGCCTTTGGATTCGATACGGCGGACCAATCCAGGGTTGCCGCCCAGATAGTAACGGGCGTCGGCTTCTTAGGTGCGGGTACGATTCTGCGCAGCGGCGTAACCATATCGGGGCTAACAACCGCTGCGACCATCTGGGCCACGGCGGCGATCGGCATGGCCGTAGGCTCCGGGTTGTACATTGCAGCGGCCAGCGGCACGGTTCTCGTGCTGGTCATCCTGTATCTATTCGCACCGTACAGGCAGCAAGAGTAATAGAGTCGCGGCTACCTGCCGATGCGCTCGATCGTTCACCAGATTCCGTTTGCATCCCCTACGGGTGGTCTCGACGATCGCAGTTCTTTGACGTATCTAATTGCTGTGCAAACGGGAGAGATATCCGAGACTCAAGAGCACGGATTGCGCAGGAGACCGGCGTTACTCAACGGTGTACAATCACCCCTAGGTTCGCCGGGCAAGTCTGTGATTGGACAAGGCGTGAATATTTCCGGTCAACCCGGTAGACATCCGGTAATAACGAACCTACATCCTAACCAAGGAACGATAGAGATCGATGAATAGAAACGTTGAAGTTGGAAGCGTTGCCGAAGCTTATCTTGAACTGCTGGCGTCCCGGAACATCGAATATTTCTTTGGCAACGGCGGGACAGATTTTGCTCCCATCATTGAAGCCTATGCCAAGCGCGTTTCTCAAGAACAACCCCTCCCGCGCCCCATCACCGTGCCTCATGAGGTGACGGCGGTGGCGATGGCCCACGGCTACGCTATGATTACCGGCCGGCCGCAGGTGGTGATGGTGCATACGACTCCCGGTACCGCCAACGCCACATCCGGGGTAATCAACGCATTCCGGTCCAATATACCCATGCTTTTCACCGCTGGCCGCACGCCCATCACCGAAGGTGACGCCTCGGGTGCCCGCAACCTCAATATCCACTGGGCCCAGGAATCCTTCGACCAAGGGTCAATGGTGCGAGAGTGGGTAAAGTGGGACTATGAGCTTCGCCACGGCGCTGACCTTGAAGGCGTGGTTGACCGGGCGCTGGCTATCTCCCAGTCCGAACCCGCCGGTCCGGTCTACCTCAGTCTCCCAAGAGAGATTCTGGCCGAAGGATTGGAAAGTTTCTCCTATGAAGCCCAACCAAGATTGAATAAATCGGAGGATAGGGTTCCAAGTCCGGAAGCCATCGCTCAAGTGGCCGCTCTGTTGGCCAAGGCCAAGAACCCCATCGTGGTGACCAGGGCCGTCGGAAAAGATACTCGTGCGGTCCAGCCGTTGGTGGAATTGGCCGAGCTTGTGGGCATGGGCGTGATTGACGCAGGGGCTTTGTACACCAACTTTCCCAAGGGCAACTCCCTCTATGCGGGGGGCGACGTAGGGTCCAACCTCAAGGACGCAGATGTGGTGGTGGTTCTGGAGGCCGATGTCCCGTGGGCCACGCCAGGGTCCGCTCCTTCATCCGAAGCCCGCATCATCGGTATCGGTGAAGACCCGCTGTTCTCCAATTACCCGGTGCGGGGATTCCACGTCGACCACAACCTGTCCGGGAATCCTAGACTTACCCTGAGTGCTTTGGCCGATGCCGTCAAAGACATCGGCGTGGACTCTGAGGCGGTTCAGGCCCGGAAAGATAAATTGGCTGCCTCCAGCCAGAGCCGGCGCGACGCTGCGCTGAAGCGAGCTGAGAGTGGCAAGAACGAAACGCCGATCAGCAAGGCTTGGTTCTCCCGATGCCTGTCCGATGTATTAGATGAAAACACAATCGTGCTCAGCGAATTGGGCGTTGACCCTTCCCAGATGGAATTCAATCATCCTGGGACATTCTTCGGGTCACCAGCCTCCTCCGGTCTTGGTTGGGCCTTGGGCGCTTCCCTGGGATCCAAGCTGGCTGCCCCGGATAAAACTGTCATATGCGTTGTGGGAGACGGCTCCTACATCTTCGGGTCGGGCACCGCAACCCATATCGTATCCCAGGCGCAGGGCTTACCGGTGCTGAACATCGTATGGAACAACGGCATCTGGAACGCCGTGCAGAACGCCACCAAAGTGAGTTACGCCGATGGGTATGCGGTGCGGAACAACGACTTTGCAGTAAGCACCCTGTCCCAGTCCTTCCAGTACGAGCTTATCTGCCAGGCCGCCGGGGGATACGCCGAGCGGGTTGATGACCCGGCGCAAATACCCGATGCGATTCAGCGGGCGTTGCATGCGGTCCAAGTTGAAAAACGGCAGGCCTTGTTGAACATCATCGGGCAGTAACCCCGTCACCTAGTAACTTCGTAGATTCTTGACATGGTTCGAGCCGCTGGATACACTCCCGCGAGAACCTGATCGGCGTCTGAAGCGATGCCGTAAATCGGTGTATAGACCGGAGAGAAACAAATCTGATGGTAGATATAAGCGGGGCGATTCAGGCGACTGTATCAGAAATCGCATCCAGCTACGTTAGGTCCAGGCCATGGCCCTACCGGCGCTGGATGTCATCCATCGGGATTCCGATTCACAAAGGGTATTTCGTCGAGGACTTGCGGACCATTGAGTTGGATTGGTGGCCGGAGCGCGAATGTAACGCGGCCTTCCTGGAGATGATGGGGTCGGAAGGTATGTCGGAGATTCGCGTCACCGAGATTCCGCCGGGAAAAACTCTCCCGCCGATGACCTTTGCTCTGGACGAGGTCGTCTACGTTATCGAAGGGAGAGGGCTTACGACCATCGCAGGAAGCGGCCCAAAGAAGACCTTCGAATGGCAGAAGCACAGCATGTTCCTCATTCCTAGAGGACACACGCATCAGTTCACCAACATGCAGGGAGATAGGCCGGTGCGGCTCCTGCACTACAACTGCCTTCCGCTGGTCATGGCCACGCTGGCCGACCCGGAGTTTTTCTTCAAAAGCGATGAGGTGGTGGACCGTCTCAGTACGGGAAAGGACGAGTTCTACTCCGCCGCTATCGCCGCTCAGATACCCGACGCAAAACTCACGTGGGGCGTCAGGGACATCTGGTTCGGCAACTTCTTCCCGGATATGCGGGCCTGGGACAAGCTCGCCGCCCATACCATGAGAGGCATCGGCACAAGGGCGGTCTACGTTCAATTCCCCGGTTCGGAGATGGCCGCCCACATGTCCGTCTTCGGCGAGCGTACCTACAAGAAGGCGCATCGGCACGGACCGGCCTTCGTCATCGTTATCCCGGACGGGGACGGATATTCCATCATGTGGGAAGAAGGGAAGGAAAAGATTGTCTTTCCCTGGCAGGAGGCCAGTCTGTTCGTGCCACCGAACCGGTGGTTCCACCAGCACTTCAATGTCGGTGAGGGATCGGCCCGGTACCTGGCGTTTCATCCGCCGGTCCAGTTCGAGGGTTGGGCCGAAAAGGTTGAAGATCGAGTCAAAGACCAGATCGAATTTCCCGACGAAGACCCCTGGATCAGACAGAAATTCGAGGAAGAGTTGGCCAATAAGGGTAAGATTAGTGCCATGCCCGAAGAAGCCTACATAGACCCGGACTACCAGCTGCCAGCGTCGACGGATAGCTAGGATCAAATTATGGCCTACTGACTCGGAATCTTCGTTCAGTAAGGAGTAGGAATCATGCCGACAGCAACTAAAGATCAACTCTGCACGTCGTTCAGTGCCGACAACGCCCCGTCGCTGCGCGTCCAACCGGGCGAGACCTTCGCCATGGAGACCAACGACCGGTTCGCCACGTACGATGGCCCAGGCTCTTCAACCGAGGCGTTGGATATCCTCAAGACCATGGCTGGTCCGGTGTATATCGAAGGGGTAAAACCCGGCGATACCTTGAAGATTGAGGTACTGGACATCACTCTGCCCTTGGACTACGGCTGGATCGGGGCAACGCCGGGCCGGGGGCCACTGGGGGACCGGATCCCCGAGTTCCGCAAGGCCAAGGTGAAGATAACCAGCCAAGGAGTCGTGTTCAAGGACAAAGTCACCATGCCTCTCCGTCCCATGATTGGCCGCATCGGTCTGGCTCCTGAAGACGGGCCTCTGCCCAGCGGCGCCAAGGGAGCGTTCGGTGGAGGGATGGGCAACACCCAGATAGCCAAGGGATCCACCGTCTACCTGCCCGTTTTCCACGAAGGCGGATTGCTCACCATCGGCGACTGCCACGCCGCCATGGGTGATGGCGAAGCCACAGCTTCAGCGGTGGAATGCGCTCTCGATGCTACTTTCCGGGTAACCATCTCGGAAGACCTACAGGTAACCCGACCTATGGTCGAGACCGAGACTGAAGTAATGACCACCGGAGAGGGCGAGACGATGGAGGAGGCCGCCAAAGTGGCCTTGAACGCCATGGCCGACCTGATGGTGGACCGCTTGTCCATAGACGAGACCGACGCCGCAATGTTGATTGCCTGCTCCGCTGACGTGCGTACCGGCATCGCCGGGCACGCGCCGTTCACGATGCGGGCTGCAGTGCCCAGGTCGGTGTTGTCCGTATAAGTGGCCTAGCCGGGAAACTGCACGGGGAGCCAGACCGCTGAGATAGCGTTGGTTCCCGCCTATTCCCCAACCAACCGAATCAGTAACTCCCGCAGTTCCGGCGTCTCTCGCAACGCTGCCCGCATCATGTCTATCTCGCCGGGGGACATCATCAGGGGCGACCGGCTGAAGCTGCCGCGGTGGCTGTAGTGGCAGAACCTGACGCTCACGTTACCGGCGGCTTCACCTTCGGTGTATTTCAGTAGTTGCAGCGTGGGGACGTGATGCTCCCCTTCCACCCTGGCTTCTTCGACCACATACCCGCTACCCCAATGATAAGTGAACGACTTTTTCTTCGTGGTCATGACGTTTCCTCGCGCCTGGTTGGAATAAGGGACCGCTACTTGCCTGCCAGGATGGAAGCCAGCAACGCTACCCGCCGGGGCAATTCCGCCACCACGATATATTCATGATCGGCGTGGGGTCCTTCTCCGACTCCTCCCAACCCGTCCAGAACCGGCGTACCTACCGCTGCGGCGAACTGGGCGTCCGAGCCGCCGCCGACTTGAGCCTCTGTAAGGCTGATGCCCAGAGGATCGGCTAACTGCTGCACCGCATTGACCAACATGGCGGTGGATTCGGTCCTTTCCATGGGAGGCCGGTTCAGCCCGCCCACTACTTCGACGTTGGCCCCCGACAGCACCGCTTTGCTGTTTAGAATCTCCCTTTCGACCCTTTCCGCCTCTTGCATGCTGGTGACCCGAAGATCAATTTTCGCTTCGGCAAAGGCGGCTATCTGGTTTCTGACTGCGCCGCCCTGAATCACTCCAACGTTGACCGTAGAGCCCCTGGACAGGTCGGATAGGCTATGCAAACGCAGAACCTGGTGGGCCATTTCCTCTATGGCGCTGATGCCCTTTTCCGGCTCGTTACCGGCGTGGGCGGCCCGCCCGGTCACTTTGACTTCAAATATACCGACACCCTTGCGCCCCGTTTTTAACGCCCCTTCCGTGCCTGCTCCGGGTTCGAGGCAAAATACTTCGACGCTTTTCCTGGCTTCGTCTTCGATCAATTGGCGGGAAGTGGTACTCCCGACCTCTTCGTCGGAGTTGATGATGATTCTGATTCTTTGTTGGGGCGCTATGTTGTGGGCGTTCAGCGTTTCGAGGGCGTGTAGCGCTATGGCGATACCGGCCTTCATATCTAGAATCCCAGGCCCATAGCCTATACCGTCCTCTACGCGAAAGGGACGCTCCTGAATGGTGCCCGTGGGCCATACTGTGTCCATGTGGCAAAGGAGTAGAATCTGCTGGTCGCCCTCGCCGATGTCCGCCACCAGATGGTCGCCAACTTCCGACTGAGGCACCACACGAACTTGGGCTCCCAATCCCTCTAACTGTCCCTTGATATAGCCGCCCAAAGCGTCGGTTGACGCCTTGTCCGCAGTAAACGACTCCATATCCACCATGTGACGCAGAGTGGCCAGGATATCCTCAGTATGGCTTTCGGCATACGCCAAAAATTCTTTCATAGAAATTCTCCTTCTCCCTAAACAAGCTTTGATATTGTAGAGCAGTTCGTCGAGATGGGAAGCCTACGCTGGAATCAGGGCTGGGAGAATGGGTAGGCTATGCCAAAAGCGGTTTTCAGGCGTGAATCTGACCGGAGAACAGTCCTAGGTTAGTCGCAAGGCAGGTGGCGGTTTATAAGGGCCTGCAGCGCTTCGTTGCCAGCCTGGGGTTACAAGTTTATGGAGTGTTCTTCGTAGTCCTTCAGCTTGTTATATATCTGGAGCCGGTGCCGGTAGGACTCTAGAACTATGATTCGGTCGTCGGCGTCAACGTTGACAGCCACTGGCCGCCGGAACCGCCATTCAGGCTCCAAGTCTACCCGCCGCCTGGCTTTGATTACGTCCGGATTGGCGTCGATGTACGTCTGAGTCCATTCCGAAGGCTCTTGGGCGTCGCCGCACAGTGCAGTGATGTATTTGCCATCGGCGGCGTATATCTGGACACGGTGGTTGCCCCAGTCGGTTACGTATACATCCCCGTCCGAGTCCACAGCCACACCGGATGGACCTTTGAGAGAGCCAACCCCGGTGCTGGAGGCTTCGAACTTAACCAGCAACTCCCCACTGGGAGAGAATTTCTGGACACGGTTGTTTCCCCAATCCGCGACGTAGATGTTGTCGTGACGGTCGGTGCAGATGCCCCACGGCATTTCGAGTTCTCCGTCACCACCGCCTTGCTTCCCGAAGTTGGACTGAAACTCGCCGAGTTGGCTGAAGCTCTGTACCCGGTGGTTCATGCTGTCCACCACCCAGACCGTTCCGTGGGAATCGAAAGCGAGTCCTGACGGTCCGTTCAGCTGGCCGTCTTCGCCGCCCGGCGTGCCCCAATAATACCGGTAGGCGCCCTGTTCATCGAATACGGTTATCCGGTTGACATGTTCATCCGAAACGTACACCCGGCCGTGATTGTCCAGATCGATGGACCGGGGCCAAACGAAGCGCCCTTCTTCAGCGCCGACGGAGCCGAACTGGCCCTGAAAATGATGGTCGAAGGTAATCTTGCTGACCCGCTGTCCCAACTGCTCCACGCCGCGGCTCAGAACAAAGATGCGGCCGTTAGTTCCCAGGACGAAATCTTGGGGGGCCCAAAACCCCCGTCCGGACTGACTGTACATGCCGATGCAGTAGCTATAGTCATAGACCCGGCCGGCGGCGACGGTGGTCAGCATATCCGATCTCCGGTGAGGTGATTAAGATTCGGCAAGGTTACACGAATGACATTTGCTCGAAGTTGCCGCCGACGATCGGCACCGGGTCCAAGCCCAACCACTTGTCCGCCAAAGTGGAGTAGAATCCACGGAAATCGTAGTTGGGCGCCAGGTCTCCCTGAGAGAGATTCTCTGGTTTCAATGACGGATAGGTCCCGTACATCCCGCCATTCACCCGATTGCCGATGGCGAACGCCACCCCGCCCGCTCCGTGGTCGGTGCCGGTGCCATTGTCGCGGACGCGGCGTCCGAACTCGCTGAACACCATCAAGACCACCTCATCCCCTGCGTTGTGCTCACGCAGGTCGTCGAAGAAGTTGCTGATGGCGCCGGAAACTTCCTGCCAAATCTTGGTATGGGAGCCCAACTGGTCGAAGTGAGTGTCGAAGGGTCCATGTGCCGTGTAAAAGACTTGGGTGCCCAGGCCAGCCAGATGCACCTGTGCAACGTCTCTCAGACGTCTGGCGATGGGATTGTTGGCGTATTCGACGGTTGAGGAGTAGGTTTCGGGAGCGACCCGGATGATGTCGGCTCCTCTCAACGCATCCCGTCCCGCCTGTCCCAGATAATCCATAGTCGGTCCGGTGCCGATTGCGGGAGCGTACATACGGGCGAAGCTTTCCAACATCTGAACCCGGTCCTGATCGGACTCGATTCCCGGATTTGATGAGAGTACGCCGTAGGTAGGAAGGTGGTTGACGGAAGTAACCGGCACCCCCCGCATCGTCATCGCACGGGGCAATCCCTGGCCAAGATTCACTCCCTTCAGCACGTTTTCTCCGCTGGGGTCCAAGTGTCGGATGACCTTGCCCAGCCAACCGTTTATTCCGATGGAGTCCGGTTCGCAGGTATGCCAGATGTCCATGGCGCGAAAATGCGAGCGCGGGGAGTTTCCAAATCCGATACCGTGAATGATTGCCATGTTCCCGTTGTCGTAAATCTCTTTCAACGGCTCGGTATCGGACCGGAAGGCCAGTTCATCGTCGATAATCAGCAACTGGTCTTCGCCGATATTAACCCTTTTCCGGTTATCCCAGTAAAGAGGATCGCTATAAGGAACGATTGTATTTAGGTAATCGTTGGCCCCGGTAAGCTCTAAAACGACCAGCACGGGGTCCTTATGGGTTGATGCCATGCTCAATATCCTTCAGGTCTGGTTATAGGCCCGTTTCTAGGCGAACTGGTATTCCCGGGAGGCGGCGACCAGGGTTAGTATCTTACTTATCTTCGCTACCGTGGCCCGGAGTTCCTCATTGGTGCTCCAAGCCAACTCGCCATCTCTTTCGGCATGGGCCATCAATTCAGCGTGAGTCTCCTCACTGACTTCCAACGGCCCCAGAGCATCAATGCAGGCTGCCACTACCGACTGGGCGGAAAGGCTCCCCTGCACTAGTCCCTGCTTCAGCACCCGCTGGATGATTGCTCGCACACCGGGTATCGAGGTGTCTCCTAATATTCTGGCGGCAAAATTCACCCGGCGCATCAAAACGCCGGGGTCGATCCATTCGGAGCCGGTATGCCAACCTTCCACGCTGGGAGGATTGAGAAGCTCCTGTCCCTGCCAACCGCACTCCAACGCCAGATTGTTGAATCCCGGCATGAAGCCGTTGTAGTTGCCCACCATGCGCACCGTGCCGACAATCAATTCCGCCGGGCACTTCACCCGGGCAAATAGGGCATTCTTGAAGAAATCCGAGTTGAACAATACTCGTAAGATCGACCGGATGTCACCGCTGGATTCATGGTAGGCATCCACCAACACCTGGATAGCTTCAGGGTCGCAAGGTGGGGTGACATGCCAACTGGACACGTGAGGCTCGTCGGCGACGAAGAAGTTGTAGAGGTGGCGGGCTAGGAACCGGGCGGTAGCCGGCTGGTTCACGATGATGTCCACGATGTCTTCGCCATCGAAGTTCCCGGTATGACCTAGGAAGGTCTTCTCCCGGCCATCGTGATCCTCGGGTTTGTACTCGAATTCCCAGTAAAAGCGGCCCAAGGGGTTACGGGGAATCTTGGGCGCGATGGTCCATCCGGTGAAAGCCCTGGCCGCATCCCTGATGTCATCCTCCGAGTAGTTGCCGACACCCAGGGAGAAAAGCTCCAATAGCTCCCGGCCCCAGTTCTCGTTTATCGCGCCGTCATGGTTGCCATGGTTGTCCAGCCAAAAAATCATTGCTGGTGACTTGGCAAGCTCCACTAGAATGTCACGGAAAGTGCCCAATCCTTGTTCGCGGAACATGGCGATTTGGCGAGTCAACTCCGGGGGATTGTCCACCTTGGAGTTACTTGTGGCGAACAACTGGTGCCAGAAGAGGGCTATCTTCTCTTCCAAAGGCCGCTTGGTGTTAATCATCCGGTACACCCATTCGGCCTGATTGATCGGCGGCGCTGCGGCCCCCTCATAGCCTGGAAACATCCGGTACAGCAGTTCGTCGTCGATGGCGGGCTGCCGGTCTGGGTGCAGAAGTTCTTCTACTACCGATTCGTAACCCTGGGAGGCGCGCTTCTCTAAGTCCTCACGGGCTTCGCCGAAGCCGGCGCGCCGCATCAGGTGGGCCATCAATCGGATTTCTTCTTGGTGGGGCATTGTTATTCCTTACTTAAACGGGGGAATCACCTTGTCGGTTAAGATACGTATCGTATTCATGACGACGTCCCGGGGAACCGATGATGTCCAGTTGATCTCGAACATCAATTCATCGGTGGTGTAGGCCTCGCGAAGCATCTCAATCTTATCTACTACTTCTTCCGCCGTCCCGAACAGGTTTACTTCGGCAGTCGCATCGGGACTGGCGGCGCCGGCGTCGGTGCTGCCGATGCCTGTCCGCCCGGAGTAATACCGCCTGGCGAGATTCATCAGCGACTCGCTATGGCGGTCGGCTTCTTCCTTGGTGTCAGCCAATAGGGTGGGTATGCGGACCACGGTAGTTGGGTCGCCGGGATGGCCTGCTTCTTTCCAAGCCTTCCGGTAGCTTTTGACGTCTTCCCGTAGAACTTCTGTGCCTCTCAGGTTGTGTGGAGAGCTTCCCGCCCCGATGGCGATCCGATAGCCCAACTTGCCCATGGGAATAAAGCTCTGTTGGCTATCGCACGGCAGCAACATGGGAGGATATGGCTTCTGATAGGGAGAGGGAACGGATAGATACCCTTCGTAGAATGCCGGGTAATTGTAGTACTTTCCCTCGAATCCCGAGAAATGTTCCTCTGTCCATAGCTGTTTCATTACTTCTAGGAACTCAAAGAAGTAATCCCGCCGTTCGTCGGAACCGCGAGACCGTGCTCCCGCGCCGTAGATGAACCGGCCTTGGCTGACCTGATCGACTATGGATATCTGTTCCGCGGTTTGGAAAGGGTCATCTAACATCAGATTGTCGAACGCGTACCTTTCGTGGGGCAGTGCTCTTTCGGACAGTGCCTCACCTTCAAGTTTCATCAACGGTCGGTGGATGGACGATCCGATCTTGATGTTGGTGGTGCGGGCGGCGATGATACCGGCTAGCAAGAGAACCTGAGGGTCCATGCTGGCCTGTTTTGAGAAGTGACTCCCACCGAGCCAGATGTAGTCCCAGCCCATCGATTCAACCGCATTTACCTGTTCGAAATTCTTGGCATAAGCCTCGGACTCGAGAAGTTTCCCTCCGCTGTATTCGGAGTCCCAAGGCATCTTGCCACCGTCGTACACGGCGTTCCAAGTATCGAAAAGTCCAAAATCCATGAGGGTCCCTCCTCAGGCTGCTTGACGGTTCGATTCGGTAATGGTCTTCAGTTGGTTCCGTTAGTAGGCCGGCTTGGTCGGGAACGGAGTCAATTGAAGCTCGTGGGTCCAACAGGATCTGTCTTGGGTGTGGAGATAATAGAATGCCTCCGCAATCTTAACAGGATTTATTATCATGTCAGGCTGCTCCTGGCCTTTCTGCGTGGCTCGAGTGCCTGGGGAGTCGATGGTGCCGTCTATCACGACATTGGCTACGTGTACGCCGTATTCGGAGTATTCCTCTGTTAGCACTTGGGACAGCGCCCGCATCATGACTCTTGGATAATACAGCGACTGTCCGGTCTGCCGCTTTCGTCCGCGCAGAGACGCCGGGTTGTTGGAGATGAGGAAACAGCCTTCGCCTTTCTTCCTCATGTAGGGTAACACTTCCTTGGCGACCAAGAACGGTCCACGGCTGGCGATGTGCTGCGCGGTTTCGAACATCTCCACCGGCATGTGCTCCAGCAGCTCCATCTCGGGCGGGAGGTCACGCCCTTCCAGGTAACCCGCGTTGTAGACCAAGACATCCGGGTCTCCGGCTTGCTCTCGGATCTGAGTGAAGGCGTTTGATATGGAGTCTTCCGACACCAAGTCCAGCTCGACAATCATGCTTTCGCCGCCCTGCTCGCCGATCGCGCTATTCAGCGCAGCCGCATTGGCGGCGGTACGGGTAGTCAGCACAACGAAGAAGCCTTCTGCCGCGAATTTTTGGGCTATGGCTCCGCCGATTCCCCAGCGCGCGCCGACGGCGATGTCGCTATCGTCCAGCACCCTCCCGTGGGCCAGTTGGGTATTGCGTCCGTCCGATTGCCATTTAGAAGTCGCCCCCACAACGACGGCGACGGGTTTGCGGTTTGAGTTCATGTCTGAATCCTTAAGTTTGATAGAAGTAGCCTGCTGGCTATGGCCGAAGTATATCTGGTTGAATCAGCCACTCGCTGAGCCGTGATATCGCGAATCAAGCCGATTCCATGGAGCACACGTTACTTAGTAGTGCTTCGAACTATAGTGACGAATCCCGAAGAGGTCAAATTCGGCCGGATTCGTTCAGCGTCGGCTGGAGTGGCCCGTCTACACTTGAGCTCCTTAACCGTTGACTTACCCCGGTTCCCAAGACAACCGCAGTGGGTTATCTTAAGGGCATCGACAGATAGAGGACGGTAATGACATGGTCACATTGGTTACAGGCGGCACGGGATTCGTGGGTAGCAACATAGTAAAGGAGCTGCTCCAGAAAGGGCATCAGGTCGTCTGCTTTGACCTCGTACCGCCTAATGACCTGCTAACCAGTTATATCCAACCCTGGGCGGATAAGGTGACCTTTCTCCAGGGAGATATCCTGGCGCCCGGCGACTTGGAACAGGCTGAGGGCCATAACATCGATAAGATTGTCCACGCGGCAGTGTTCACCGGGGTACTCCCCGAAGTCGAGGCCAGCCGTAGCCGGTCGATCGTGGAAATCAACGTTATGGGCACCACGAATCTACTCGAGTTGGCGCGGCGGATAAAACCCCAACGCTTCCTGTACGTCAGCTCCGGCTCGGTCTACGGCGACCGTCCCGAAGGCGAGGATTCGCTTCGGGAAGACGCGCCACTTCACCCGCACACCCTTTATGAGTCGACCAAGTACGTCAGCGAGTTGTTGACCCGCCGGTTCGGCGAGATGCACGGCTTCCAAACCCTAGCCACCCGCCTGAGTTCTCCCTACGGTCCCATGGAGCGGGTGACCGGACATCGGGCTAATCAGTCGGTCATAAAGGACATCACCGGAAGAATTGTCCGGGGTGAGGACATCGCCATCAGCGACCGCAGCGGAGGCCGGGACTACACCTACGTGGCGGACATTGCCGGAGGAATCAGTAGCGTGTTGGATGCACCCAACCCGTCACACTTTGCCTACAACGTGTCCAACGGGCACTGGATAAGCGTTGGGGACATCATCGACGCTCTGAGCGAGCTTCGCCCCGGGATCCGTGTGGTGGACGCTGCTCCCGGCGACGAGAACGACGTTGCGCCTGACGGCTCTAGATCCCGTATGGACGTTTCCCGGTTGCGCGACGACATCGGCTTCACGGCTGAACATGACCTGTCGGCAGGTCTAACGGCCTTCTTGCAGTGGAGAGACGACACCGGCTTCCGGGACTAGGGCCGGCAATATCAGCGTGACCACGGTTGGGATATGGCAGAGTCTGACCGCATCAAATGGAACCAGCAGTACGCGCAAGCAAGTGAGATTAATCTCGCGCCGCCGAAGTGGCTCGCAGAAATTGAATCTTTGCTGCCCCGGCAAGGTTGCGCCCTGGATATCGCGGCCGGGGCCGGTCGCCTGGCGATATGGATGGCAGGCCAGGGCCTTGATGTACTGGCGGTGGATATCTCGTCGGCCGGGCTGGAACTAGCCCGCCAGGAAGCCTTGGCCAAAGGGCTGAAAATCAATACTCAATCAGAAGACTTGGAAGCTGAGCCGTTGCCTGACGGTCCGTTTGATGTCATCACCTGCTTCAACTACCGGCAACGCGACTTGCTTCCCCATATACGAGAGCGCTTGAAGGTGGGCGGATATCTGTTGGCTGAAGTCGCAACCGTTGCCAACCTGGAGCGCCACGCCCATCCATCCCTCAGATATCTAGCTGAGCCTGATGAACTCCTCCGGGATTGCGGGCCGTTGGAGATTATCTACTACCAAGAAGGCTGGTCGGATGACCACGCTTCGGCCCGTGTGCTTGCACGGAGGGCCTCCTGACAAGCATTCTGAGCACATGGACCGAGTCTTGTCCGATTCCGAGTCTGTTGGGTAGAGTTTGGGAGTGATATAGCATGCGGCGCATCCTGGTCACTGGAGCCTCCGGTCAGATCGGTTCGGAATTGGTGCCGGCCTTGCGCGAGAGATACGGCGATGACGACGTCGTCGCGGTCGGCCACTCCGCACCCCTCACGCCGGAAGTCACCCAGGGCGGGCCGTGCACCTGGCTGGACGTCACAGATGCCGATGGTTTGAAGCAGGCTATCTCTCGCTTCAAGATAGACTCGGTTTACCACTTGGGTTCGATTCTTTCGGTGTTGGCGGAGCAGAAGCGGCGTCTTGCCTTTGATGTGAACGTCACCGGCTTGTGGAATGTTCTGGAGGTAGCCAGCCAGATGGGCTTGGAACGGGTAATCGTCCCAAGCTCCATCGCAGCCTTTGGCCTGGACACCCCTCGTGATAACACGCCCAATGACATCATCCAGCGGCCAAACACCCTCTACGGCATCTCCAAAGTTTTCGGGGAACTGGCCGGGAATTACTTCTACGAAAAACTGGGGTTGGATGTTCGAGGAGTGCGTTTGCCCGGCATAGTCAGTTGGAAGGTGGAACCTACGGCAGGGACCACTGATTACGCCGTCGCCGCCTTCTACGGCGCGATTCGGACTGGAAGCTATACAAGTTACCTGAGACCAGGAACTTATCTGCCGATGATGTACATGCCCGATGCCGTTCTTGGTTTGATGAAAGTGGCGGAAGCGGACATCGCGGACCTAAAACATCACGCAGACTTCAACATCAATTCCATGAGCTTTGCCCCAGAAGAACTGGCGGAGGAAATCAGGAAGCGGGTTCCTGGATTCACCATGGATTACGAGATCGACCCGTTGCGCCAGTCCATCGCCGACTCTTGGCCCAACTCCCTGGACGATTCCGCCGCACGAGAGGAATGGGGTTGGCAACCGGAGTTCGGCATAGAGGCAATGGTCGACGACATGCTATACAACCTGTCAAGGAAACTCGGTCCACTCCCGTAAATGCGGAGTGTCTCGGGTATTCGCCGGACGCTTAATGCTGCCCTACGGCTCCCTTTACTTTTCTAGGGCTCAGTTGTGTATTTCAGTCGATATTTGGCCGGAGATTTTGCCACTCCGTGTTCTGCTCAAAGGTATGCCCTATTCGGCACAACAACGGCTCGGAAAGGTGCTTCCCGACGAATTGGATGCTGAGGGGCAGTCCCTCACTGTTCTGCCCGCAAGGCAAGGATATGGTAGGAGCCCCGCTGAAGTCGTAGGGTACCGTGAACCGGCCCCAATTAGGGTCGTCCAGTAAAAATGTGGACCCGTACATCTCGTCCAGAGTGATAGGGAAGGGAGGGGTGGTCATCGTGGGACAGCCTATTACGTCGATATTCTCGAAGACGTTGGCCAACAGACCCCGGCAGGCTGCCCGAACGTTATTAGCTTTGGCATACTCGGCCCCGGTAACTGCTGCGCCCTTGTCCAACCAGCCTTGAAACCACGGACCGTAGTCGTCACGGCGTGAAGGATAAGTTGCTTCGTGGGCGGCCAATGCCTCCGAGGTGCAGAGGACTCCCCACGCATCCATGTAGCCACTGAGATCGGGCATCTTTATCGGAACTATCACGGCGCCCAGCCCTTCTATGACCCGAATACCCGCCAACACACTCTCCACTAACACCGGGTCGGTGTTTCCGGAGATGTACTCTTCGTCCAAGCCGATTCTTAGGCCGCGGACTCCTTGGCCGATTCCCTCCAGCATGTCGGGTACCGGGGCGGGCAACGTCGTGGGGTCGTTGGGGTCCAGGCCGGCCATGGCTTGAAGTATTATTCCGGCGTCGGCGGCGCTACGAGTCATGGGGCCGATGTGGTCCAAGGATTCGGCCAGAGCGAGCACGCCGTAACGGCTGACTCTCCCCCAGGTGGGCTTGATCCCGACG
>ERZ651768.1450-NODE-1450-length-17352-cov-7.167467_pt1 | contig 17352 bp, 17 predicted proteins | sample MGYA00514754_ERZ651768 | MGnify/ENA metagenome assembly ERZ651768
AGCGACAGCTCCTACGACGACGGCGGCTCCTACGACGGCGGCGGCTCCTACGACGACGGCGGCTCCTACGACGACGGCGGCTCCTACGACGACGGCGGCTCCTACGACGGCTACGACATCGCCCCCGGCCCCCGCCACTGCCAACACCGACGAAAGCACGACAACGCCTGATCATGACGCGGAGATAATCGGCGATCTCGTCGTAACGGAAACCGGTCATCCACTCATGGTTGATATCGACGTGGCCGCGCTGGTCGAGGATGGCGGACCCATCGAACTGACCGTGTCCGAACTCGGTTCGGTCACCACGGCGCCGAACAGTCGAACGATGTCCGTGCTGTCGGAGGGTGGAAAGGTCCGACTGCGGGGACTGCGGGCCGAGACCACCTATGAAGTGACCACGACCGGGACGGCCCGGTATCGGGGAGAGTTCACCACCGGTCCCCTTCCAGACGGTCTTCCACCAATCACCACGGAACTTCTTGATCCAGCGGCAACGGCCCCTGGCCACACCCTGTTCAACCTGCTGGACCTGCGCGAGGAACTGGGCGACGACGACGATCTTGACCCACTACGACCAGCGGGGTGGCTGTTGATCGCCGACGAGGCCGGCGAGATCGTCTGGTACCACAACCAGGATCACTCAATTGGCGATGCCCGGTTCCTCGAGGATGGAACGATCCTCTTCGAGTACAACGACACGGGAGGCCGTCGGATCAACCTGGACGGCGATCTACTCGACGAGTGGGCAGGCTCCATCATCACCGGCCGATTCCTCGTCGACGCCCAGGGGCGGCAGGTCATCGGCGACACACCAATCGTGGTCAACACCGATGCCATGCATCATGAGCAGCATCGCCTACCCGATGGCACACACGTGACCCTCAGCGCCGAACTGCGGGTCCTCGACGGGTTCGACACACCCCAATGCGACGAGGACCCAGCTACATTCGATGGCAGCTACCACCTGATCGGCGATGTCATCGTGATCTTCGACCCTGCCACCGGCAAGGTCCTGAACGAGTTCTCGATATTCGACTACTTCGATCCCCGCGACGATCCGGCGAACTACAACCTTTGCGGACTGTTCTTTGACTGGGTGTTTCCGAACTGGCTCTACAAGGGAGTCGACCCCCTGGCGCGAGACTGGACTCACGCCAATGCCGTGGAAGTCGACGAAGCGTCCAATGCTCTCATCGTGTCGATCCGGCATCTCGATGCACTTCTGGCCTTGCGGTGGACCGACGATGCCGAGGGCCCCGCTGGCGAGGCGCTCTGGCAGAGCGGTCGGCTCGGTGATCTGACCCTGACCAACGGTTCGTGGCATCGCTATCAACACGCTCCCGAAGTCCAGGACGATGGCACCATCCTCGTGTACGACAACGGTAACCACAGGCCAGGATTCGGGACTTCCGAAAACCCCTACTTCAGCCGTGTCGTGCTCTATTCCATCGACGGCGATGCCAAGACGGCCGAGCAACTTTGGGAGTTCCGAAGCTCGTTGAACGGCCAACCAGCGTTTGCCGGATTCGTTGGCGATGCCGATCGGCTGGCCAACGGCAACGTCCTCATAACCGATGGTGGCCTCAACGGCGACATTGACGGCGTGACTTCGGCCCAGATCGTCGAGGTTGTTCCCTTCGGATCGGACGGAGGTGACATCGTCTGGCGCCTCACCGTTGAAGGCGGGGCTGGCTGGGTGGTGTATCGATCAGAACGGCTGGCCGGCGTCTTCGACTGATCGCCACACTCGTTGCGGCCACGACCACCTACCAGTTCAACGAAGACCTGCAAAGCGACAACCAACCCGACTCAGCACTATCCGGATGGGCGTGGATTGCCCGTGGTCGCCAGGAGAAGCCAGAAACCCCGGCACTCCCCAGCACCCGCCCGGTGACACCCCCGCCCCCGACATGACCACCGTGGCGCCTCGCCAAGGGGTTTCGATCCGCGTTATGGTCCGCCCCCCCTGGTACCGCGACCCCACCGAATTCGCCGGACAGGCCGCCGACGGATCACACTGTCGTGATTCCACCTCCGGGGAGGCAGACCATGCTCAGTTCGTTCGACGACTACTTCGTCCACCAGACGTCGCGACCCGTGGCGGTCCCGGCCACGACCGATCGCAACGCCTACGACCGGTTCTGGTTCAACGGCTACACCGACGACGGCAGCCTCTACCTCGGCATCGGCTCCGCCCGGTATCCGAACCTGGGCATCCAGGACTGCGGCCTCACGGTCGTCCACGACGGCGTCCAAAACGCCTTCCACGCCTCGCGTCGCATGCCCGACGACCCGTCCGACATGGCGATCGGCCCGTTCCGGATCGAAATCCTCGAGCCCATGATGCGCCTACGGGTGGTACTCGACGACAACGAGACCGGGATCGGCGCCGACCTGACCTGGACCCCGCGCACGGCGTCTTTCGCCGAGGACTTCCAACTGCTCGGCCGGGGACAGATCAACAGCCACATGGAGGCGACCCGGTTCAACCAGTTCGGCCACTGGACCGGCGAGATCCGCCTGCCCGAGACCACCATCGCCGTCGAACCCGGCCGGGTGTGGGGGACCAAGGACCGGTCGTGGGGCATCCGCCCGGTCGGCGACCCGGCCCCTCCCGGCGCCCCCCGACAGCACAAGGGGCTCAAGTTCTTCTGGGCGCCACTGCACTGGGACGACCACATCACCCACATGGGCGTCTTCGAGGACGCCGACGGCCACCAGATGCACTGGGACGGGTTCATCCTCCCCGCCTACGACGACCCCGATGACATCCCCGGCATCGAGGACCCGGGCATCGAGCGCCTCCTGCGGGTGCAGCACGACCTGACCTTCCTACCGGGCACCCGCCGAATCTCCGGCGCCCGGCTGACCCTCGACCGGGTGGGCCGCGACCCACTGGTCATCGACCTCGAGCCCCTGGTCACCGCCCGCATGAAGGGCATGGGCTACAGCCACCCCACCTGGGGCCACGGCCACTGGAAGGGCGAACTGGCCATGGAAGGCGAATCGTGGCGACTCGACGAGGTCGACGAGATGTCACCCGAGAACCTCCACGTGCAGTCCGTGGTCCGGGCCACTTCCGGCGACCGGACCGGCATCGGCGTCCTGGAGCAGATCGTGGTCGGCCCCTACCCGCGGTACGGCTTCACCGAGTTCCTCGACCCGGCGAAATAGGCCTTCGGACGAGCCGGCCGGACCCGCATACCTCGTCGACCGCTGACCGCCCTCACGGGCCGCTCCCCTCGTCGAGTAGGAGGCGGAGGCAGTCGGAGACACCGCCGGCGAGGTACGTGTCGGTGCCTGGTGGCATCACGCCCCGTTCCTCGAGCCGGTTGATGACCCGCACCACGATGGCGCAGTAGCGGGCTGCGGCAAACGCCTCGTGCCACCATGTGGCCCCGACCGGCCGGCCCAGCGCCTCCTCGTAGGCGGACACGAGTTCACCGCGTGAGGGTTCGCCGTCGAGCCGCGGATTGCCACAGGACTCGTGGATCCAGCGGTCGAACATCAGGAACCAGCCCAGGTCGAACTCGGCCGGGGCGATCGTGGCGCCCTCGAAGTCGGTGAGGCACGTCGGCGTGGCCCCGTCCCAGAAGACGTTCCCCAGCCGGCAGTCGCCCCAGCAGAGCGCGGGCCCGGCGCCATCCGGGACTTCGACGGCGAGACGCCGCCAGGCCTCCTCCAATGCCGGATGTGCACGCCCCCGCAACTCCTGCACGGCGAAGTTCCGCCACAGGTCGAGTTGGCGTCGATGGTCGGGTTCGACGCCTTCGGGGACGAGAAAGCCCAGACCCGCCGCGCGCCAGTCGATCCGGTTGACGGCGGCGACCGTCCGGACTCCGGTGAGGTTCATGTCGCGTCGGCGCTGCGGTGGGGACTCCACGTAGAACCCCTCGGCCGTGTACGCCGGGGTCTCCCGGGGTATGTCGCCGTCGACGAACCCCGTCACGAAGAAGGGGACGCCAAGGACTGCGGGATCGGCCTCGTAGCCCACTGCCGGGGCCACCGGCAGCGAACTGTGACTCCGGACCGCCTCCATCACCCGCCACTGAAGCTCGACCTCGACGTCGACATGCGGCGCCTGGATCGGATAGACAGCCGCCTCGGCGGGCTCGCGTCGGAGCACGAAGCGCTCAGACCGTTCGGATCCGCTGCGGGTGACGAACGCCGACAGGATTGTCGTCTCGCCTGAATAACCGCCCTCGGGCGTGGCGACCTCGCCGATGCGGACCGACGAAGCATCGGCGAGCCGCTCTGCCAGCCAGCCCCCTAGCGCCCCCAGGTCGACGTCAGGACCGGCGTCCACTCAGTCCCCCGCTGCCACCTTCGACGGCCGGAAGAACACCAGCATCTGCAGGGCCCCTCCGCCCACGCCGAGCAGGAGGGCGATCCAGAAGCCGGTCCAGCCGGCGAGGTCGCCGGCGATCCCGAACACCTCGTCGAGCGACCAGGCGCCCGGGCCCAGCGTGGCCGAGACCAGCGCCATGACGGCGAGGATGAACACGTACTCCCAGCCCTCCTTGATGATGAAGAAGCCGTTGGACCGGTGGACGGTCCAGCCGGCGACGACCATCACGCCGATCACCCCGGCCGCCGCCACCGGGGTCAGGAGGCCAAGGGTCAGGAGGACTCCGGCACCCATCTCGGAACTTGCCGCCAGGAGTGCGTTGAGGCGACCCGGTCGCATCCCGATGCTGTCGAACCAGCGGCCGGTGCCGGCGATCCGTCCTCCCCCGAAGAACTTGTTCCAGCCATGGGCGGCAAGGGTCAGGCCCGCCACCCCACGCAGGATCAGTAGTACCAGGTCAATGTCGGTCGTGGACTCCATGGCAGGCCCTCCAACAGCCTCGGCACTTGTCGGCGGGTGACCCTAGTGCGCTCCCGAATACGATCTCCTACTGTGCCGTTGTTCAAGGTCGTCGTGGCCGTCGTCGTGGTCGTGGTCCTCATCCGGACCGGCCTCGCCTTGCTGCGCGCCCTCGCCACGCCAGTCCCCGAACCACCGCCTCCCGGCGACCTCCGGAAGGTCAAGTTGCAGTACCGGTGCAGCCTCTGCGGCACCGAGGTACGGATGACCGTGGCCACCGAGGAGCACCCGGACCCGCCCCGCCACTGCATGGATGAGATGGAGATCGTCGTCACCGAAGAGTGACCGATCCCCTCGTCCCATTCCGACCCGTCCGCAGTCGTCCACAGGCTGTGGACGATTCTGTGGGAAATGACACATGTGTAGTTCCCGCCAGGTCCCCGGGTTCTTGGGCGACTCCACAGGCCTGTCGCCCGGGGTCGAGAACGGCTACTGGAACCGTGTCGCCGTGAGGATGCCTCCGAGGATGCTGCCAAGGCCGATCATCAGGTAAATGTTCTTCATCCCACCCGGCATCCAGCCCACGTAGTTGAAGAAGATGATCACGATGCCGAGCGCCAGCAAGCCGAACATCAACACGGGCACCCATGTCGGCGAGGCCTTCGAGGCGGAAGACGTCGGAGTGTTGTAGCGCGAGCCTGAGGGGCCACCCTTCGGGGTCACCCGGCCACCCTCGACGCGCTTCTTCGGAGGAGTCGACATGGCAACGAGGATAGGGGCGTCGTGCCGAGACGGGCGGTCCCACCGGAATCGGGCCCGCCGTCGGAGTCCGATCCCGTTACGGTACGGGCCCGTGACCGCCCGTGTCCTCGTCATCGACAACTACGACTCGTTCGTCTACAACCTCGTCCAGTACCTGGGCGAGCTCGGGGCCGAGCCGATCGTCCACCGCCACGACGCCATCACGACCGACGAGGCCGCCGCCCTCGAGCCCGACGCCGTCCTCATCAGCCCGGGGCCCGGCCGGCCCGAGGATGCCGGCATGTCGACCTCGATCATCCGCTGGGCCGCCGGACGCATCCCGGTCCTCGGCGTCTGCCTCGGCCACCAGTGCATCGGCGCCGCCTGGGGCGGCAACGTGATCCGGGCGCCGGAGGTCATGCACGGCAAGACCTCCCGGATCCACCACGAGGAAGCCGGCGTGTTCGCCGGGCTTCCCTCACCGTTCGAGGCGACCCGCTACCACTCGCTGCTGGTCGAACGTTCGTCGCTCCCCGAGGAGTTCGAGGTCACCGCCTCCACCGAGGACGGCCTCGTCATGGGGCTGCGGCACCGGGATCTCGACGTCGAGGGCGTCCAGTTCCACCCCGAGTCGATCCTCACCGCCTCCGGCCACGACCTGCTGGCCAACTTCCTGGCCAGGGTTCCCTGACCTCACCCCTCGGCGGTCGCCTCAGCCTTCGGGCGCCGCAGTCGTCGTGGTTTCCACCGGCGCCGCAGTCGTCGTGGTTTCCACCGGCGCCGCAGTCGTCGTGGTTTCCACCGGCACCTCCGCCTCACCGACCACAATGGTCACGGCGGTACCCACGGGAACCTCATCGTCGGGCGGCGGGCTCTGGGAGATGACCCGGCCGGCGTTGGGGCTGTTGACCGGTAATGCCTGGAACCGGACGTTGACCTCGAAACCGGCACCCTGCAAGGCGACAGTGGCGGACTCCTGGGTGAGGCTCACCACAGGCGGCACCGGCACCGGGGCCGGACCGGACGAGACCACGATCGTGACCTCCTCGCCGGGCGCCAGTTCGGTCCTCGACAGCGGCTCGGTCCGCAACACGATCCCCTCGGCGACGTCCTCGCTGAATTCTTCGATCGTGGTCGCTCGCCAACCCAGCTGGACGATGATGTTCATGGCGTCGAGCACGGGCCGGTTGGCGAGGTCGGGAAGCCGCTCGACCGGCGGCCCCGACGACACGAAGATGACGATCCGTGCCGTGGCCTCCACGGGACTTCCGGCCGGCGGGTTCTGCTCGACGACCTGACCGGCCGGCACGACCGGATCCTCGAGGTCGTAGACGTCGACGATCAGGCCCATCGCCTCGAGGTCCCGCTTGGCGTCGGCCTGCGCATCGCCGACCACGTCGAGGAGCACCATGGGTCCGGTGCCCTGGCTCACCCAGAGCCGGACTGTGTCGGCCTGTTCGACCTTGGTCCCCGAAGCCGGTTCCTGGTCGAAGACCGTGTTCGCGGGAAACTCGTTGTTGACCTCGTAGTCCATCTGGACGCTGAGCTTGACCCCGCGCAACAACGATCGGGCCTCGTCCATCGGCACGCCGATCAGGGACGGAACCTCGACGCGGTCCTGGACGAGCGAGGTGACCGGCGGATTGTCGTTAACGCCCAACGTGTCGAAGAACTCGACCACGAGGTACCCCAACGCCAGGACGAGGGCCCCCAACCCGACGAAGAACAGCAGCGTGCGGCGCCAGCCGTCGTCCCGGCGGCGGCGGGATCCCTTGCCGTAGTCGACCGACGGCACCCCCGCAGGTGCTTCGGCGCGCACGCCGGCGCCGGTGGGGCTCGAAGGGCGAATGTCGTGGGCTCCCTCCCGGTAGCGGCGCAGGTCGCTGCGGAGGTCCTCGGCCGTCGGGTAGCGGTTGACGGGGTTCTTGGCGAGCAACTTGAGCGTGATCGCCTCTAGCGACTCGGCCACCGCCGCCCCGGATGCCCGCAGCGGCGGCGGGCTCTCCTGGACGTGCTGGTAGGCGACCGCAAGGGGCGAGTCGCCTACGAACGGCGGACGACCGAGGAGCATCTCGTAGAGGACGATCCCGAGTGCGTAGAGATCGCTGCGTGGGTCGACGGGACGGCCCTGCGCCTGCTCGGGGGAGAAGTACGTGGCGGTTCCCATCACCGTTCCGGCCTGGGTCAGCTCGGTCTGGTTGCCGACCATCGCCGTGGCAATGCCGAAGTCGGCGACCTTGATGTGCCCGTTCGCGGTAACGAGGACGTTGCCGGGTTTGACATCGCGGTGGACGAGGCCGTTGCGGTGGGCGAATCCGAGTGCAGCGGCGATGTCGGTGGCGACCTCTGCGGCACGATCGGGATGCAATGCACCCTGGGAGCGGAGGATCTCGGCGAGGCTGCGGCCCTCGACATACTCCATGACGATGAAGTAGGTGCCCCCTTCCTCGCCCCAGTCGTAGACGCCCACGATGTTGGGGTGGTTGAGGTTGGCGGCCGCCTGCGCCTCGCGTCGGAACCGCTCCACGAAGCTCGGGTCGTCGGCGAACTCGTTGAAAAGCACCTTGACGGCAACCGGTCGATCGAGCAACTGGTCGCGTGCCAGGTACACGTCGGCCATCCCGCCGCGGGCGATCTGGCGATGGAGTTCGTAACGCCCGCTGAAAATCGTCGGGCCCTGAGCGGACATAGGGACGGATTCTATCCGCCGGGCCGGGTCGCGCTCATCGCGGCCCTTCCCCTACGTTGAGCGCGAACGGTCATCGCCATCTCCGACCCAACCGGGTCCGCATCGACAGGAAGGCCTGCTCCAAAGGGCCCACCCAACGTCGAACGGCGCGTGCCGCTCCCTCGGACGACTGCTCCACCTTCACGTCCGGGAGGCTCCAGGGTTCCTGGGCCGACGGGGCAGCATCGACGTCGACCACCAGGGCGGTCACGTTGTCGTGGCCCCCTGCGTCCACGGCCGCACGCACCAGGGTCGCCGCGGTCAATTCGGGGTTGTCGTGTCCCGCCAGCAGGGCGGCGATCCGGTCATCGTCGATCTCGTTGAACAGGCCATCGCTGCACAACAGGTAGCGGTCATCGGCTTGGATCGGCAGCTCCCAGGTGTCGACGGACAGGGCCGACTCGATGCCCAGCGCCCGCGTCAGGATGTTGCGCTGCGGATGCCTGGCGGCTTCCTCCTCTGTCAGGTCGCCGGCCCGAACCAGGTCGGCGACGAGGCTGTGGTCGTCGCTGACCTGCGTGAGCCGCCCGTCGCCGTACCGGTACACCCGGCTGTCGCCGACGTTGGCGACCGCCAGGACGTCGCCGCCCTCGCTGCGGGCAAGGGCCAGGGCGCACAGCGTCGTGCCCATGCCGAAGAGGTCGACGTCGCCGGCGGCCCTTCCGAACACCGCCTGGTTGGCCCGGTCGACCGCTCGGGCGAGACCGACCCGGGTCCGGTCGTCGAAAGAGCCCAGCACGCCGGCCACCGCCTCCGCCGCGGCGACTTCACCCCCACGGTGGCCGCCCATGCCGTCCGCCAGCACGAAGAGGTCGTCACCCGCACCGAAGTCGTCCTGGTTGATGGCCCGGACGTGGCCCACCGCCGAGGCAGCCCCGTGCGAAAGGCGTACCCGTCGACGGCCGCGACTCACTGGGCTTCCGTTCGCCGGCGGGCCACGGTCACCACAACTCCAGGACGATGTCGCCGACCTGCAGGTGGTCGCCCGAGCCCAGCGCGGTCGGTGACTCGACCCGTTCGCGGTTCACGTAGGTCCCGTTGGTCGAGCCGAGGTCCTCCACGACGAGGTACCCACCCGCCCGAAAAAGGCGGGCGTGGAGCGGCGAGACGTGCCCGTCGTCGACCGTGATCCCGCACCCTGCGGCCCGGCCGAGCGTGATCTCATCCTCGACGTCGACGGTCAGGCCCTCGAGCGATTCCGGAGCGACGACCATCAGGTGACGCGGTCCCCTCCGTCGTCTCGTCCGGTTCGGGGAACGGACGCGCAGCACCGAGGCGGTGGCAACCACGGCGATAAGGGCGGCGAATGGGAACAGGTCTGGCACGGCAACCACGATCGTACCGACGCTCCCACGAAGGATCGGGTCACGTCCCCATCTGCCGTTCGACACGGCGCACTGCGACCAGATGCGGTTACGCTTCCCGCCGCTACTCGCGCGAGTGGCGGAATTGGCAGACGCGCAGGATTCAGGTTCCTGTGTCCGCAAGGACGTGAGGGTTCAAGTCCCTCCTCGCGCACCATGCGCCCGAAGTCGAACGACCCGGGCGTTCAGTCGGCTCGCCCCGGAAGATCGTTGTCAGGGCGGGGCTCACAGCCGGCGATGGCAGCCAGGAGCCGCATCTCCTGCTCGCTTCCCGGGCGAACGGTCAGCCCGGTGGCGTCGGTTCCCGACCACGAGTCCCACCTGGTGCGGATCCGCTGCTCGTCTCCGATGAGGGCACCGTCGTCGAGGTAGTCGTCCGGCACAGCTGCCGCCGCCTCCTTTCGCCGACCGGCTGCGAACAACTCGTGGATCCTGGCCGCCGCCTCTCCGAAACCGCGTCGCACCATTGCGTCCCGGTGGAAGTTGTGGTCGTCCGTGCCGTAGCCGCCGACCAGCATCGCCGTCTGCGGCTTGGCGGCGTCGAGGACGGCCTGCACGTCGTCGGTGAGTGCCAGGCGTGCCGATGCCTGGACCTCGACGTCTGCGAGGGTGCGTCCGCCTGCTTCCAACCCGGCGGCGACGTCGTCCGCATACAGGTGGGCGCTTCCCGGCGTGTAGCCGAGTGGGATCCACCCGTCGGCGACCTCGAAGGCCAGGCGGACGTTGCGGGGCCCCCCGGCGGCCAGGAAGACCGGCAGGTCGGGGTTCATGTGCAGGATCGGCTTCAAGGGCCGGCCGACGCCGAGCCCGTCGGGCCCGTCGTGGGGTAGGCGCAGGACCTCGCCGTCGAGCGCCACCGGCGCTTCGCGCCGGAACACCTGCCGCACCACGTCGACGTACTCACGCAGCGTCTGGTTGGGCCGATGCCAGGGCTGCCCATACCAGCCCTCGACGACCTGCGGGCCCGATAGGCCGAGGCCACAGACCACCCGGCCGGGGGCCATCGCCTCGATCGTGCCGAACTGCATGGCCGCCGTGGTGGGCGGACGGGCGGCCACCTGGGCGATGGCGGTGCCGAGCCGCAGATGCCGGGTGTGCGCTGCCAGGTACGCCAGCGGCGTGACAGCGTCTGCGCCGTAGATCTCGGCGGTCCACACCGAGTCGAAGCCGAGGCGCTCGGCGAGCCGGACCCGCTCCAGGGGAAGCTCGAACCGGGGCGACGCCCAGACGTCGAGGCCGAGGCCGAGCTTCACGGTTGTCCGCTCAGGCGTTGACGTCGACGACGACGCGGCCGCGGATCCGGCCGGCGAGGATCTCTTCAGACACGCCGATGACGCCGTCGAGGCCGACGACCTGCGTCATGCCAGCGAGCAGTCCCTGGTCGAGGTCCCCGGCGAGGCGCTCCCAGGCAACGAGGCGTCGTGGCCGGGGGACGGTCACCGAGTGGACGCCCCGCAACGTGACGCCGCGGAGGATGAACGGCGCCACCGAGGTCGACAGGTCCATGCCCTGGGCGAGCCCGCAGGCGGCGACACAGCCTTCGGGCTCGATGGCGGTGAGCACGTTGGCGAGCGTGTGGCTGCCGACGACGTCGACGGCACCGGCCCAGCGTCCCCGCACCAGTGGCCGGGTGGCTGGCTCGGACAGTTCGCGGCGGTCGACGATGGTGCTCGCACCGAGCCCGGTCAGGTAGTCGGCCTCCTCGGGGCGGCCCGTCGAGGCATGGACCTCGTAGCCGCCTGCGGCGAGCAGGGCGATCGCCGTGCTGCCCACGCCTCCGGCGGCCCCCGTGACGAGGACGGGTCCACCGTCGGGGACCACGTCGTGCTCCTCGAGGGCGAGCACGCAGAGCATGGCCGTGTAGCCGGCGGTGCCAATGGCCATGGCCTGTTCGGTGGAGAAGGCGTCGGGGAGGGGCACGGTCCAACCCCCCTGCACCCTGGCCCGCTGGGCGAAGCCGCCCCAGGTCTCCTCGCCGATGCCCCAGCCGTTTACCACCACCCGATCCCCGACCGAGACGTCGGGGTGTCCGGAGACGGCGACGGTGCCGGCCAGGTCGATGCCGGGGACCATGGGCCACGAGCGCACGATCGGCGAGGCGTTCGTGACCGCCAGGCCGTCCTTGTAGTTGACCGTCGAGTGGGCGACGTCGACGAGCACGTCGCCCTCGGGAAGGGCGTCGTCGTCGAGTTCGGTGAGGCCAGCGGAAAAGCCGTCGTCGGACCTGTCGACCAGCAGGGCTCTGAACACGGGGGTCTCCTCGGGTGGGGTGGGTTCGGGACGGGTTCGGGGCGGTGCCTACCGGCCGAACATGGCGATCCACTGCTCTTCCGAGCGGGGCATGTACACGAAGTTGGTCTCCCGGGTGTGGCCCATCGTCGCCGATGGTTGCGGCGAGTACAGGTGCCCGGGGTACAGGACGGCGTCGTCGGGCACCTTGGCGAGCTTCTGGGTGATGCTCCGGTAGAGCGCCGCCGGGTCGCCGCCGGGCAGGTCGGTGCGGCCGCAACCCTCGAGGAACAGCGTGTCGCCGGCGACCAGTCGGTTGTCGACGAGGAAGCACTGGCTGCCCGGGGTGTGCCCGGGGGTGTGGATCAATTCGATGTCGACCTCGCCGACCCGTACGTGGTCGCCACTGGCGTGTTCGACGACGTCGCCCTCGCCGAGGCCGGTCACCTTGCGGATGAACTCGGCCTCCTCGTGCTGGGCATGGACCGGCACGGACACCTCGTCGAGCAGCTCCTTCACCCCGGCGATGTCGAAGCCCATCATCGAGCCGCCAACGTGGTCCGGGTGGTAGTGGGTGGCGAGCACCCCGGTACACCGCATGCCGTCGGCCTCGAGAATCTGCAGCAGGGCGGCGACGTCGTAGGCAGGGTCGACGATGACCGCCTCGCCCGTGTGCCGGTCGCCGATCAGGTACACGAAGTTGACCATCTGCTGTGCCACCCGGTCGGCGGTGCCGAAGTCGCGGCCGGACAGCAGTTGCCGGAAGTAGAGCCGGTCGTCGGATGTCGTCGACTCTTCGGAGGGCGGGGGGCTCATGGATGCATCGTAGGGAGCGTCTCAGGCCGGCTTGCCGTCGGGGGGCGGTACGAGGGGCTCGATCCCCCGTCGACGCCACGCCTCCTCGGCCCGTGAGACGACCTCCCGGAGCGGCAGGCCCAGTCGCCGTGCGGCCCTGGCGGCGTCGTCGTGCTCGACCTTGGCCCTCCCGGACGTGACCTTCATGCCGATGCGCTCGCCGCCGACCTCGACCTCGTCCATGGAGCGGGCGGCCGGCCAGCGCTCGAGGGTGTGGCCCCGGACCCCGAGCGACCCGGTCTCGGCGGTGAGGACCGCTGCGACGTCGGCGACCCTGCTGGGGTCGCAGAGCGTGCTGACCACGTGGGCGGGGCGGCCCTTCTTCATCACGATCGGCGTGACCCAGGCATCGTGGGCGCCCGCTTCGAGGCACTCGGCGACGGCGTGGGCGAGGGTCTCGCCCGTGGCGTCGTCGACGTTGACCTCGAGCAGCGTCACCGGCTGGCCCGGCTCGGCCGTCGCAACGGCCTCGCCGACCACGACCTGCGTCACATTGGGTCGACCGTCGAGGTCACGGCTGCCGGCGCCGAAGCCGCTGGCCTCGACCACCATCGCCGGCATCGGCCCCCAGGAGGAGGCGGTTGCGACCAGGAGGGCCGCACCGGTGGGTGTGGTGAGTTCGAAGGGCACGTCGGTGCCGTGCGTGGGCGCCCCGGCCAGCAGCCCGACTGTGGCGGGTGCCGGCACCGGGATGAGGCCGTGGGCCGAGCGGACCATGCCCGTCCCGGTGGCGACGCTGCTGGCATGCACCTCCTCGATGCCGAGCACCTCGAGTGCGGCACAGGTGCCGACCACGTCGACGATGCTGTCGATGGCCCCGACCTCGTGGAAGTGCACCTGCGACGGGGGCCGGTTGTGGAGTCGTCCCTCGACCTCGGCGAGAGCGTTGAACGTGGCGAGCGCCCGCCGGGTCACCCGTTCGGGCAGGTCGGCCTCCTCGATCATGGCCGTGATGTTCCCCGCGGTGCGGTGAACGGTGGTCTCCTCGGCGTGGACCCGGGCCCTGGTGGCGGCGAGGCCGCAGCGCAGCACCGGCTCGAATTCGAGCTTCCAGCCGCCGACCGGGAGTCGTTCGAGGAGTTCGACGACCTCATCGCCGTCGGCGCCGGCATCCACGAGTGCACCCAGCGCCATGTCGCCGGCGATCCCCGAGAAGCAGTGGAACCAGGCGAGGCGGGTCACGTGCGCGCTCCCAGTTGGCGCAGCACAGCGCAGGCGGCACCGAAGCCGTTGTCGATGCCCACCACGGTCAGGCCCGAGGCACACGAGGCCAGCATCCCCAGGAGGGCCGTGACGCCCTCCAGCGAGGCGCCGTACCCGACACTCGTCGGCACGGCGGTCACCGGAGCCCCGGTAAGGCCACCGACGACGCTGGCGAGGGCCCCCTCCATCCCGGCCACGACCACTACGGCGTCGGCGGCCTGCAACGTTCCGACCTCGACGAGGAGTCGGTGGAGGCCTGCGACACCGACGTCGGTGATGCGCACCGGCTCGAGCCCGTGGGCCCACAGCACGGCGGCGCACTCGTCGGCGACCGGCAGGTCGGCGGTCCCTGCCGTGACCACGGCGACCCTCTCGGGTCGGTCGTCGGCCCGGCGCCAGATCGCCGTGGTACCCAGCACGGTCCCTGTGGCGTCGACGGCGAGGGCCGCCGTGAACTGTTCCTTGCCGGCCCGGGTGAGAACCACGGGGCCGGCGCCTCCCGCGAGCAGTTCCCCGACGATGAGCGCCACGTCCTCCGGGGTCTTCCCGGGGCCGTAGACCGCTTCAGGCAGTCCCTGCCGGACGGACCGGTGGTGGTCGACCCTGGCGTTGCCGAGGTCGGCGAAGGGAAGGGCCCGGAGAAGTCGTACGGCCTCGTCGGCATCGACCACGCCGGAAGCGACGTCGTCGAGCAAACTGCGCAGGGCCTCGGCGTCCATGTCACTATCCTCCCTCGTCGTGGCCAAAGACGCACCCCCGAGTCCCTCGCAGCTCGCGTACCTGGGTCCTGCAGGGACCTTCACCGAGCAGGCGCTCCTCACCCAGCCCGACCTCGCAGCACTCGACCACGTCCTGGCGTCGTCCATCTCGGATGTCCTGCGCCGCGTCTCCACCGGCGAGGCGATGCTGGGATTTGTCGCCATCGAGAACTCGATAGAGGGCAGCGTCAACATCACCCAGGACACGCTCACGTTCGAGGCCGACCTGCTCATCCAGCGTGAGGTCGTGATCCCGGTCCAGTTGAACCTGCTGGTTCCGAGTGGGACCTCGTTGTCCGACGTGCAGCGGGTCGTGTCGTTCCCCCACGCCATCGCCCAGTGCCGGGGTTGGCTCCGCGAGCACCTCCCCGACGCCGACATCGACGCCTCGAACTCAACGGCCGACGCCGCCCGCCGCATCGCCGAGGGCGACGACGCACACGTGGCTGCGATCGCACCGGGCCGGGCCGCCGAGGTCTACGGCCTCGAGGTCCTGGCCGAGGACATCGAGGACCATCCCGAGAACGAGACCCGGTTCGTCCTGGTGGCGGCAGACGGCATCCCGGCCCCGACCGGGCACGACAAGACGTCGTTGGTCGTCTTCCAGCGGGCAGACCGACCCGGCAGCCTCCTCGGCATCCTCCAGGAGTTCGCCGCCCGTTCGATCAACCTGACCCGCCTCGAGTCCCGCCCCACCAAGCAGGGGCTCGGCGACTATTGCTTCCTGATGGACCTCAAGGGCCATGTCGCCGACGAGTTGGTCGCCGACTGCCTCCGCAACCTGCACATGAAGCACGGCAGGGTGAAATTCCTGGGCTCGTACCCGGCGGCGGGCAGCGACGGTGACGAGGTTCGCAACCAGGCCTCTGACGCCTCGCAGGCAGCCGACGCCTGGCTGGCCGGCCTACGCGACCGCATCGACGGCTGACGGCCGTCGGCCATTCCCTGATGGCCCGGGGTTCGATCTGGCGGAGGGAGGGGGATTCGAACCCCCGGAGCCGTGAGGCTCAACGGTTTTCAAGACCGTCACAATCGTCCGCTCTGTCATCCCTCCGTACCGAAGCGTACCGGTGGCGTTCACGGGCCTCGGGGGGCGCCGGTAGCATCGGGGGTCCGAGGAGAGGTGGCCGAGTCCGGTTGAAGGCGCTCCCCTGCTAAGGGAGTAAGGGCCCAAAAGCTCTTCGTGGGTTCAAATCCCACCCTCTCCGCCACTGTTCCGAGTGGGCGCCCCGACGGCGGCTTCTACACTCTTGCTGCGGCGCCTGTAGCTCAGCTGGATAGAGCGTCTGGCTACGGACCAGAAGGCCGGGGGTTCGAATCCCTCCAGGCGCGCTGAGCATCTGGGCTGGTCAGGACCCCCGGGGGGTTCCTGCACGCCCCGTCGTCTGATCCATTCCGGCGGTTGTGGCAGCCACCATGGCAGCCACAGGGCCGCTACTAGAGGTGAACGAGCGGCTACTAGAACGCCCGTCTGGTCTAGGTTGGACCCCGCGGGGCACCCCCGCTTTGCCAACAACAGTGACCTTCGTGTCCGAACCGCTCCAGCACCACACCGGTGGCTGGCAGCCCAAGGAACCATGGTCAAGTTGTTGCACACCGTCACCGAAGCCGCCGAGACCCTCGGCGTGTCCCCCAGGACCATCTACCGGCTGCTGACCGCCGGTGACCTGGTGGCCATCAAGGTCCGCTCGGCCACCAGGATCCCCGAGGAGTCACTGCAGCGCTTCGTCGCTGAGCGAACCCGCCGGGCCCGCCGCGACGGATGGGGTGAACCGTGGTAACCCGCCGCAGCTCAGGCGACGGGTCGATCTACCAGCGGCGGGGCGACGGCCGTTGGGTGGGGGCGGTCTCACTCGGCTTGGACCACAACGGGCGGCGGCTGCGCCGCACGGTGAGCGCGAAAACCAAATCTGAGACAAGCCGGAAGCTTCGCAAGCTCCAGTCTCAGTTGGAGGCCAACACGGTCGCTGTTGACGAGGACATCACGGTGGCCAAGTGGTGCCGGTTGTGGCTTGACACAACGGTGGTCAACACCACCAAGGCCTCAACCCGAGTCCAGTACGAGTATGTGCTGGAACGCTGGGTGCTTCCCCACGTCGGCCGTTACCGGCTGACCGCCCTGGTGCCTGAACACGTCGCGTTGATGGTGACCCGTCTGAGCGAGTCCGGATTGTCGATCTCCACGGTCCGTCAGGCCCGGCAGGTGTTGTCAACCGCGCTGGCTCACGCGCAACGAAGCCGGCGGATCCCCTACAACCTGGTGTCGGTGATACCTGCGCCCCGCTATGACAGTGGGCCACGGCCGCAGACCCGCCCGACGCCCACGACGCTGTCCGAAGACGAAGCGAAACATCTCCTGGTGGTGTGTGAAACCCATCCCGATGTTCCAGCCGCCGGGTTTGCGACGATCGGGTTGACGATGGGGCTGCGGCTCGGTGAGATCCTCGGCCTATATGTCACCGACATCGACGAGGACTGGCTCTCGGTGGAGCGATCGTTGGGTGAGAGGCGGATCCGAACCGTCGATGGTGGTTGGATAACCGAACTTGCTGTGTCGTCGCCGAAGACCCGGGGAAGCCGCCGCATCCTGCCGCTGTCTCCTCACGCAGCTGATGCGGTCCCACGACTCATAGATTTTCGGAGCCGGCTCGAATCAGCCTCCGA
>ERZ651768.1451-NODE-1451-length-17352-cov-3.530420_pt1 | contig 17352 bp, 15 predicted proteins | sample MGYA00514754_ERZ651768 | MGnify/ENA metagenome assembly ERZ651768
AACCTAAAAAAGCAACTTTATCATCCATTAATTATCATTCAGCATACATATCATTAATAATATCTACCCAATTATCATTAATCTGTTTTCTTCTGATTTTCAATGTGGGTGTTAACTCGCCTTCATCTATTGAAAAGTCGCGTGGTAAAATAGAAAATTTCTTAATCTGCTCTGGATTTGAAAAATTTAAATTCAGTCTATCTATTTCTGTGGATATTTCTGCGTGAACTTCTTTACTTTCTGTAAAATCAAAGAGGTCTTTACCATTATCCATGATCATTTGATTCTGCTCAACAGGATCTTTTGGTATCACTGTAGACTCAACTCCAATCTTGTCTCTTAATATTACACTCATATCAAGCGTAATCAGCGCACTGCAATATTTACGTCCATCTCCGACTAAAAAGCATTGAGAAACAATTGGAATTGATTTCATCGTTTCCTCTATAACTAAAGGAGCAACATTTTTACCACTAGAGCTAACATATATTTCTTTTTTTCTTCCAGTAATACTCAAATAACCATCCGAATCAATTTTTCCAACATCTCCAGTATGTAGCCAACCATTAATTATTGTTTTCTTGGTCGCCTCTGAATTTTTGTAGTATCCTTTCATCACATGGTCGCCCTTTAAAAGGACTTCACCATCATCAGCAATCTTAACCTGGGTACCTGGCATTGTCTTTCCAACGGTACCTATCTTATTATTACCAATATAGTTTATCGTAGCTCCTGCTGTATTTTCTGTCATGCCATAACCTTCAAAAATGGGTATTCCTATTGATTGGAATAGCTTAAGAATATCAGGATTAATTGGAGCAGCACCGGATATGGCAAAACGGGTATTACTAAACCCTGCTGCTGCTTTAAGTTTTTTCTTAAAGATGCTGGATAAACCTGGAATTTTTAGCCCTATTCTAAGGATAGCTTTTGAATCAATAGCAGATTTCAGATTAGAATAAATTTTTTCATATATTCTAGGCACACTAATAAAAAGGTGTGGCTGTATTTCTTTAGCATAGTCAACTGTATTTAAAGGACTATCAACAATAGTCATATGCATGGCCCTTCTAATCCAATAATGATTATCAACTAATTGGCCAAACACATGCGCCAGAGGTAACCAAGAAACATATTTTTCACCTTGGTTGAATTTTAGAACTTCTGAAACTGAATCTAGCATAAACTCAAAATTTTTATGTGTGAGTTCAACACCTTTAGGATTACCGGTAGTTCCAGAGGTGTAAATCAGTGAAGAAGTATTCTCATCTCGAATGGTTTTCATTAGCTCTAGAACTTCATTCTCATCAATAGATTCACCTTTACCAATGAATTCAGACCAAGAAATTATTTTTTTATGCTTTACTCTGTCAACGTCAGGGCCCATCAAAACCACTGTTTTGACCGCATCTAGCTTATCAATTACGGACAAAAGTCTGTGTATTGGCATCTTCTCTTTTTCATCATTATCGTTTGGGTTATTTCCTACAAATACAATCTTAGAATCTGAGTTACCTACTACCCACTCTACCTCTGGAGCAGATGATGTATGATAAACTGCCACCGATACACTGTTGATCATTTGAAGAGCGCTATAACATCCAAACCACTCTTTCCTATTATAACTATATATTGATCCTTTTTCGCCAGGCTTTATTCCAAGCGCAACTAGTGATTTAGATATTTTAATAACGAAATCATAATAATCAGACCAGCTTTGAGTTGCCCAGGAATTATCATCCTTTACTGATAACGCTGACTCATCAGGATAATCATTTTTATTATTTAATAATAGTTGAGGGGTATAGCTCATTTTAGTTTCTCCTTCTTGATAAGAACTATCTTTCAAAGTTTGATAAGAAAGATATTCATCTAAAATTTAATGTTAAAAAATTATTATACCAATTAACTACCTATAGACTTGACTAATGAATGTATAATAAAATAACTTAAAAGGTTTATAAAGATGATTTGCCGGGGTGGCGGAATTGGTAGACGCGCCTGACTCAAAATCTGGTGGGTGAAAGCCCGTGGGGGTTCGAGTCCCTCCCTCGGTACTATCTTCGATGAAATATATTTACAATTAAAGTTAATTTTTTCTTGACTCATAATATATAATCATATACTTTTTAACAATAAAGGTGCTGGTTTGGTACCTTTGGTATGTGGAAGGGGTAGACGTTCACTGTGTTCCGAGGTCATTGTGAAGTCTGCCCCATTTTTTTATATTTATTAAATTTATTATATAAATTCATATATTATTGAATATAAATTAATCAATTAATGTAAATTATAATTATATTACTATCGGTTTTGCAACAAAAGGAGTAAAAATAGGATATTTAATTGAGAATTGAATCCTATTGAATCTATTACTTTAAGTATAGCATTTTTCTGCCATATTATTCGAACTGTTAAGAGGATAAATATTTATTTAACGCATCGTCAATATCCTGCCAATAATGTCCTTTTCTTTTCAGCTTATTTATCAATTTTCTTTTCAAGTTTTCATCATTATTAATTACATCTATGCCATGCCTGTATAATACCTGATTTATTATCTCTTTGATTTCAATTTCTGAATAAATGGCAGATGATATTTGCTGAATTAATTCTTCTGAATCCAAAAATTCTTTAAGTTTATATTTTAAAGCAATAGGGCCGAGTTTATTTCTGTTGATTTGTTCTCTAGAATAAGCTAAGCCAAACTTTTCATCATCAAGCCAACCTTTTTTTTCAAAGTCATTTATTATTTCGATAACCATATCATTCTTATAGCCCTTCTTTACTAGCTTTTGATACAGTTCTTTTTTACTTCTCATTCTATAATTTAGCAACACTAGTGCCGCTTCTCTTACATTAGAAAAACTTTCCCTCAATAAAATTTTATCAAGATCAGTTTTATATATTTCTTTATTAATATATAAAGATTTATCTATTAATACGTCTTCTGAAACTTCAAACGCATTATTGTTACTGAGCGTAACAATATATCTTTTCTTTTTTTTTTCTTTTTTTAAGGTGATAGAAAGTATTTTATACTTTCTCGACACCGTCTAAACCCATAAATGATTTAACTTTGTGAATTATCTCATTATAAATCTCATCGTTGTCAGCAAGATACTGTTTCGCGTTTTCTCGACCTTGTCCAATTTTCATATCACCGTATGCAAACCATGCACCTGTTTTTTCTATAATATCCCCTTTTAAGGCTAAGTCAATTATATCACCCTCTCTTGAGATACCTTTTCCATACATAATATCAAATTCTGTATTTTTAAACGGAGGAGCAACTTTGTTTTTTACTACCTTCACCCTTGTACGATTTCCTACTATATCAGAACCATCCTTTAGGCTAGTAATTCTACGAATTTCTAATCTGATAGATGAATAAAATTTTAAGGCTCTACCACCAGGCGTTGTCTCAGGATTACCAAACATTACACCTATTTTTTCTCTTATTTGATTTACAAACAATACTGTTGTGTTAGATCTGCTTACAGTTCCTGTTAGTTTTCTTAGTGCTTGAGACATTAGCCTAGCCTGCAATCCCATATGCGAGTCTCCCATTTCACCCTCAAGTTCTGCCCTAGGAACCAGTGCAGCAACTGAATCAATAACGATTATAGCTAAGGCTCCACTTCTAACTAAAGTTTCTGTAATCTCAAGAGACTGCTCTCCTGAATCAGGCTGAGACACAAGTAATTCATCAAGATTTACCCCTAAATTTTTGGCGTACTCAGGATCCATAGCATGTTCCGCATCAATAAATGCAGCATAACCTCCTGCTTTCTGCGCTTCTGCCACTATATGAAGAGCAAGGGTAGTTTTTCCAGAAGACTCTGGTCCAAACACTTCTATTAACCTGCCTCGGGGAATACCACCAACTCCAAGGGCAACATCGAGTGATAGACATCCTGTTGATATCACATTATCACTAATATGTACATGTTCAGATCCCATGCGCATTATAGAGCCTTTTCCAAATTGGCGGTCAATCTGTGTTATTGCTAAATCTAGTGCTTTTGCTTTTTTTGAGTCTGTGGTCATATTATTTCCTTATTCAATTAAACATCGGCAAGTGGAAAAGTGCCTAGTAGATTATAAAATATTCCTTTTGGTAGTATTTCACTGCTAAAAAATTGCAAATGATTTACTGGAAAATCAATACCATCATACGAAGAATTCAGAAAAGACTTAACATTTGGTGTGAATTTTTGAGGATATTTTACCCTGGCTAAGGTAATGTGAGGAATAAAACCATTACTCAACTTAGGGTAGCCTCTATTTACAAATAATTCTTCCGCATCACTCACAATCGAATATAACGTCTCTTTATTTCCGCCTATATCTAAATATAACACTGAAGGTTTTTTCTTATTTGGAAAACAACCAGTTCCACATATTGATAGATTGAAAGGTTTATGAATTTTTACTAAATCATTTATGTCATCGCATAAATTTTTTATATCGTCCTCTGGCGTATATCCTAAAAATTTAACTGTAAGATGAAGACTAGAATGTTTTACCCATCTGATTTTTGCTTTATCATTCTCCATCGTAGAAATGAGCATCTGCTTTATATGCTTTACAATACTAGGGGCAGTTATCGCCACAAAAGTTCTTAAAAGTTTATTACCCATTATCAGAGATATTTTTCATAATCAAATTTAACACTCCTTGGCTCGTACGAACTTTATTGGATTCTCTAATAGAGTAAAAATTAAATTGTTTGGTTTTAACTCCATCTCGATTACAAAAACCTGCATAAACTAGACCTACTGGTTTATCTTTTGTTCCACCATCTGGACCGGCAATGCCGGTAACAGAGATGCCGATATAAGAATCGAAAATAGTCTTCACCTGGAACGCCATTTCAGATGCAGTCTCCTTACTAACAGCACCATATTTATCAAGAGTTTCTCTCTTAATATTTAGCTGACTTAGCTTAGCCTCATTGCTGTATGCTACGATTCCTCCTTTATATACACTTGAGCTCCCTGGTACTTGTGTTATTCGGTGTCCTATTAGCCCACCAGTACAAGATTCTGCTGTAGCAATACATAAATTATTTTCCAATAATTTATTGACCACAATATCTTCTAATGACTCTTCTCCAATATTATAAATATACTTCCCCGCAATATTGACTATCTTCTCTTTTAATTCTTCCAATAACGTAATATTTTTTCCTGTAATTCGAATATCTACTCCATATAATGATGGATAATATCCAAGATCTAAGAATTCTAGATAACTATCTTCCACTTTTATTTTTTCATATAGCACTGATTCAGGTAAACCAGTAGTGCGTACATTAATAGAAAAAATTTCCTGTTTACTATTTTTTTTGATCCAAGGTATAACTGTTTTTTTAATCATGGCCTCCATTTCGGAAGGGACACCAGGCATTGCCATAAATGTTATTTTATTTCTGTTAAATAAAAGACCCCTTGCTGAACCTATTGGATTAGAAAAAGTTTCTCCATTATCTGGTACAATTGCTTGTGATTTATTAGAATCTGGTATTGAGTATCCGATACTAGAAAATCTACTTTTTAAATCTTTCCAATATTCATCATCAAATAATCCTTTACTATTAAAAAATTGAAATATAGAATTTCGAGTAATATCATCATGCGTTGGACCAAGACCACCAGTACATAAAACTAGATCAATTGGAAGTGTAAATAATATAGAAATACAGTCTATAATTTCCTTTTCTTTGTCAGGCGCTGTCACTTGCCTAACTATTTCGCAGCCAAACATTTTTACATGATGACTTATCCAACTAGCATTAGTATTAATAGTTTTTCCGGAAAGTAATTCATCTCCTATAGTCAGTATAGCTGCTTTCATCCAATAAAATAAACTAAGCTCTGTGTTAGTAAAAGAGCCAATATTCCAGCAATTACATCATCCATCATAATCCCAGTTCCAGATTTAATGTCATCCATCAGTTGAACGGGCCCAGGCTTAAAAATATCAAAAACCCTGAAAAATAAAAAAGAAGTAAAACCCCAAATAAGTGAATGCGGTATCAACCATAGGGCAATCCACTGGCCTACCCATTCATCTATAACTATTTCAGGTGGATCTTCCTGCTCTAGTGATTCAGAATAAATTGTTGTTACTGCAACTCCAATAAAAAATAATACCAGACTAGCATATAGAATAAATTCTGCCTCAATGTATGTTCTAAGGAAATACCAAGTTAAAAATGCTATAAAACTACACCAAGTCCCAGGTGCAAATGGCAAACGACCAATATAGAAGACTGTGGATATTATTTCTGCAAATTTAATCACTGGCTACCATTAATAAATTTTTGTATAACTATTCTATTAGTGTAAACATATATAATACCTGTATAAGCAGTAAAAATAGCGGTGAATGCAGTTAAAATATATATTATTTTGTATTGTTTAATTAATTCTATTGTAGGGGAAAAAATACTCATATCCAAGCCCTCAATACTGATAAATATAAGGGTTATAATAATTATAGTCAGCTGAAAGGCAGTCTTAAATTTTGATAATTTTGTTGTGACAAATTCAAACCCACTGCTAGACATTATAAGGCGTAATCCAGTGACAAATAAATCCCGGAATATTATTATACCAACCATCCAAAAATCAATAATATTTATAAATGCAAACGATATAAACGCTGATAGTACAAGAATTTTATCTGCTAGAGGGTCAAGAAACTTTCCCTCTGGTGTAATCTGATTATGCTTCCTAGCTAGGTGACCATCATAGGCATCTGTAATAGCTGCAATCACAAATACAACTAAAGCCAATAATTGTGCCATAGTAAAATCAGCAAATAACAGAATAATAAACAATGGTGTAAGAATTATTCTAATTATTGATAATATGTTTGGAGTATTTATACTATGGTCCTTCCTTCCATTGCCCTTACCAAGGTTAGTTCATCCATATACTCTAGATCGCTTCCAACTGGTAGTCCCCTGGCAAGGCGGGTGACCTTGGCACCTAAATTCTCTAGCATTTTCGCTAAATATAAAGAAGTTGTATCACCCTCAATACTAGGATTTGTTGCTAGAACTATTTCCATGCCAACTTTAACCCTCTTATATAAATTTTGAAGATTTAAATCTTCTGGGCCGATACCATCAAGTGGTGATAAAACACCGCCAAGAACATGATACCTACCATGAAATGAATTAGTTTTTTCAAACGCGTAAATATCTTGAGGCTCCTCAACAACACAAATGATACTATCCTCTCTATCAGTATCTATGCAAATATCACATATAGATTCTTCAGTCATGATTCCACAACAATCACAAAATATTATTTTTCTTTTAATATTTACTATTGCTTCTGACAGGTGTCTTATTTCTTCACTATCTGATTTTAATATGAAAAACGCTAGTCTTTGAGCAGTTTTTCTACCTACCCCAGGAAGCTTAGATAATTGTTCAATTAATGTGGTAGCTGATTTAGGATACACTGCCATTTTAGATTCCGGGGATATTCAAGCCTGATAACATTCCACCTGTGACGGAGTTCATCTTATCCTGTGAATCAGACTGCGCCTTAGATATTCCTTTATTAACAGCAGCTATAATCAAATCTTCGATGATTTCTTTATCTTCTTTTAATACTTCTGAATCAATATTTAGTTCTAAAAGTTCTAACTTTCCGTTTATCTTTATTCTCACCATTCCGCCACCAGAATCTACATCTATTACTGTATCCGAAAGTTCAGCCTGAACACTTTCTATACGTTTTTGCATATCCTGAGCTTGCTTTAGCATTTTTGCCATATTCCCCTTAAACATCATATCCTCCTATGTTAAAATTTCTCCATCAAAAAGGTCAATAATCTTATCACGTAGTTGCTCATCTTTTTCACTATTTTCACCGTCTAAAGTTTTATTCTCTTTAATAGTACCAATAGTATTTTTTGATTCTTTTTTAATGGCAAATCGAACTCCATCTCCAAATTCAGAGCATAAGATATCATTTACCACATCAGAGTTATTTTCAATCATATCTACATGAAAGTCTAAAGCACTTGAGATCTTTATATCTATTATACCATTTATAATTTCCGATGGGACACTTTTATCTAATATTGATGCGATTGATGGTTTTTTTATATGCACTTTATCAATAAAACTTTTCCAGTTACTCTTAACAGTCTCTAGGTCTAAATCATGATTTATAATATCAGGTTTAGTTTTGTTGTTTTCTTCTGCTGATTCTGGGCTATCATCTTTATTAATCGTTTCTTCAGTTTTTTCTGATTTGATATCATTTATTTCTTTTTTTTCAATTTCTATTGGTTTTTCTGAAACATTATTTGAAACGTTAGGTTTTTCAACTGTGTCTATTCTTTTTTTTTCTTCGATATGATCATTTGAAGAAATATTTAAATCTTCTTTTAATAATAACTTGTCTAAAGAAATAGATTTATCCATCTCTAATAGTTTCAGTGCAGTTATTTCCAGTATAAGATAAGGGTCATCGGAGCGATTAATATAGGATGATACATCTGCTACAATCTGACTCACCCTAAGCAGATCACGATTATCCCATTTCTTGGCATGTTCAAGATATAGTTTTTTACTTTCTTCATTCATATCTAGTAAATCAATGCCATTAGCAATCTTAGAATAAAGTAAATTTTTCAAATGATTGCTTATGCCATTGTTGATCTCACTTGCTGGAATTCCAAAATATGAAAAACGTTCTAATACCTTAATCATTAAAGTCCCATTCTTATCAATTAATGATTGTGTAAAATCAAAATAAAGATCATTAGGTATTATCCCTAAAGCTGAAACAGTCTGCTCGTAATCGATATCAGAACCACAGTAACTTATTACTTGGTCTAGAATACTCAGTGCATCTCTCATGCTTCCATCAGCTTTTCTTGCTATAATATGCAAGCTATCTTGGTCAATCTTTATTTCTTCGTTTTCTAATATAAAAGAAATTCTACTTATTATTGTATCAGTTGCTATCCTATTAAAATCAAACCTTTGGCATCTTGATATTATCGTTGCCGGTACTTTATGAATATCTGTCGTACAAAAAACAAATTTACCATGAGATGGTGGCTCCTCAAGCGTACGTAATAAGGCATTAAACGCTGGATTTGTAAGCATATGCACCTCATCAATAATGATTATCTTATATTGCCCAATCATTGGAGCAAACTTTATCTGTTCTCTTAGATTTCTTATTTCCTCAATTCCTCTGTTTGATGCACCATCAATCTCTAGCACATCCAAAGATCTTCCTTGAGATATTTCTCTTGCTACAACTGTATCTGGATCAAAATCAAATCTAGGCCCGCCTTCGGCATTTAAAGCCATCGATAATATTCGAGCTGTAGTAGTTTTACCGACCCCTCTAGGACCAGTAAAAATATAACCCTGAGCAATGCGATCTTTTTTAAAAGCATTCACCAGTGTTTTAGTCACGTGATTTTGTCCTACCACATCGCTAAACACCTGCGGACGCCATTTTAATGATAATACTTTATATGTCATAAATTTATTGGCCGCGCACTCATGTTTGGAAATCTCATAAATAAATAATTATTACCTTGCTAGCTCAAACCCAATAATCTGTCAGCACACAGAAATAAAAGTTTACCGCTGCTCCCTTCCAGGCCTGACGGGGTTCACTCAATTAATGTTGCAACAGTTTGAGATTATCAACACCGCTTAGTTTTTCATACATATTCGATAATATCCTAGCATAAGCATCGATCCTGCTATAGCGGTTTGCAGGCAACAGGGCACCGCTAACTCCCCATCTAGCACGGCCTTTTATTAATTTTCAAAATACCTTTTAATAGACTCTATATCCAATTTAGAGTCGATCGGGATTACAGCAACAACACTATTATTTACAAATAGAAATTATTGCATCTTTTCCGAGGAAAAATTAGTTACAAATACTTAGAAATCTCAAATAAATCTATTAAAAGAGTATATTATTTTATATGTATAAATGATTGAGTTTAGTTATAACAAATCGTCTAGTATATAACAACAATTTTAATCTCTTCAATCTCAAACCAATCCCAAAAGTTAGAACGATCTAGTTTTATTGCACCATTCTTAAAACTAAAACGAAGTCTTTTTCTGTATAACGATTCTGTAAACCATTTAGAATTTTCTCTTCTATAATATATTGCTATAAATGGTGGACTATCTGATACTAAATCTGGGATAATAAGTGTACAGATAGCTTCATTAAACTCTCCCTCAGATGTAACAAAATCGAGTTTTGAAAAACTATATACTTTTTTCGTTAGTGGGGAGAATACATTTGATTTCTCTAGAGGCTGCTGACCTACGGCCAATGTCGAAAGAATGATTAATTTAAATATAAATTGAAGGCGAAATATCACCCTCAAATTTGGCACTACTTTTTACCGCGCCCAAATAAACCTTTTTTCTTTGGCTCTTCTTCTTTTGGTTCTTCTTCTTTAGAATCTTCAGCCTCACCATCTGCCATACCCTCTAATCTTTTTTCCCAATCACTAGTTCCTTCAGGAGATTCGGCACCACCAGAACCAGAGGCATCTTCAGATGATCCTTCCTGGGGATTTTCCCAAATCTCTTTCAACTTCTCATGCCTCTTGACTGAGTTATCACGAAGGCCTTCAAGCATCTCACTTACTTCTTCATCAAAATCAGCAACTGTCTGTTCCATTCGGCGAATTAGTTCTTCCTGCAGTGGACCGCCATAACCTTCACCTACTTTTTCCATAAGGTTGCCAAACTGTTCGATTAAGTATTGCTTTTGAGGATCTACTTTTGGTTTATCCTCACCATTACCATTATTTGTTTCGGCCATATTGCCTCCAGTTATAACCTTTTATTTTTCTCATACTTTTCTTGGGAAAGAATGAACGTTTCTGTAGGAGTCAACATCGTCGATAAAGCTTCGTAAAGCTCACCACTAAATATTAGACCCGCTGTGATACCATAGAATCTATAATACCAAGACTCATCCAACCTAGGACTTCGTTGACTATTGTATAATTTAGCCATGCTAAATCCCATTGTCCCACTTAATGCGTAAATATACGGCTTTAAACCTAAAAATTCATTATCAGAAAGTCTATATGAAATCAGCTCGACATAATCCAAATTAACATTTTCAACTGCACGTGGTGTCTGAATACTTATAATATTATTTTCAAATGATAATAAGGTACCTCTCAGGCGTTTATTATTATTGTGTACGATTTTGACATATTGAGGCTTAGGGAGACCTTTTATTATCTCTGCAGCCCTTAAAAAATCCATACCAGCATACATTATCTCGCGGGCTTCTTCTGTAAGCTCAGGCTGAGCATTTACCTTATTTTGAAATCTAGTAAACTGTTTGAGTGACATTTTTCTTTCATATGTTTTTCGTTTACCTCTTCTGTTTACAACAAAACGTACTTTATATCTTAGATCTGACGTGGAATATATCTGAGCACTGATAAAATTTCTTATCGTAGGAAATACACGATAAAAGAGATTCTCATGAATGTCAATTATTGTTCCAACGCGTGGACTGAGAATAATGATCTCACTCTGAGACATAGCCTTGGTCATAAAAAGTAATAAGAAAACGATAATTTTCTTCATATCATTAATTATTTAAAAACTAAATGCAGTTTCTACTTTTGTTTGCTTTACCGGTTCTAATTTTCCGGTGCCGTTATCTCTGTAAAACTCGCTATATTCCCAGATCAGACTTACACCCTTGCTCATTTCATACCCAACACGATATCCCATTACAGTATTTTCAGATGGGTTTTTAAAGTCAAACGGGTCTTTATCATTATTTCTTCTGTAATAAGCGGTAGCCGTACTAAGCTTGGGTATATTATCCGTGTTAAGGGTTAATACCGAGTTGAAGCTATTATATTCAACCGTGTCAGTTGCCATACTAGCATAAGAAGCACTAAAATTAACTAAGTTAAACAGATTCATATTTGCTGAACCAAAAAGACCATTTGAGCTCCAGCTATCATCATAATCAGAAAATATAGACATATCTTTAGTCCTGATTATTGTCTCAGTTCCTTGTGATATACTAACAACTCTGTTTAAATCATATGCCTGATCAAAAAACTGAGGCACATAAGAACCTTTAACTGACCTATATTCTAGAGAAATATTAAGCAAGCCGAATAGTGTTGATCTTACACCTGGAACAGTTAAACCAGTACCAGAACGCTTTGGTCTATAAAAAAGCGTGTCAGAGTTATCATTCGTTGTCGCTACCTCCGGGAAGATAAGAGTATTAAACTCAGTGTAAACAGACAAAGATAACATATCACTGGATAACACTGGATAAGATATATCGAATGACCATGCAGAAACAGATGCCTTATTATCATTAATACTAAACGGCCTCGCTTTCAAAGTTATGCTGTCATCAATAGTATCAACCAAATTATCTCCATCAGAGTCAATATCAATAAGGGAATCAGGAACGCCCATTCCATGCCCAGGATCTGGCCAACCGTCACCATCTGTATCATTCCAAAGAGAGCTGTCTGTTGGAAAGTCATCAAATATATCAGGGAATGAGTCACCATCCTTATCTTTTAGAGATGAAAACATATTCGCATCTGAAATATAATTTATGCCTATTGTAAGAGGTAAAGCATCAGAGACTTTATACTGCGCTCTAAGACCCATTATAGTTCCACCCCTAGAAAAATCTTTTATGTTTGATAAAAATACTTCACCGCCTACAGGGCCAATGTTAAACCCTGTGTTTATTCCAACTCGCCTTACCGTGGGAAACTCCATCATATTAGAATAACCCTTCATCAGGCCACCCTGTCCAAGCGTCATATTCTCAATAGAACCATATTTCACCCAAAACGGAGAAGTTTTTTCACCATAGCGTATGTATAGGATCTTATCATAAATAATGTCAGGATCATTCTTAAGGTCCCACTCATCCTCACGTACGTTGCCCTCATTATCCATATACACAACTAGATCTAGCCCTATACCAATACCGGCTATATTTATCTCTGGCCTAAGTGCAAGCTGGTTATATAGAGTTCCTTCTATGGTAGCTGAGCCAATTCCAAGTCCCATTGCGAAAGGTTTTTTAGGCACATCTGGCTTACTATCTGGTTTAGAATTATTTGCTGAACTCTGCTCCCCAGGATCTTCACTATTATTGTTTCTATTTTCTGTGTCAGACTGGTTACCATCATTACTATTAATTTTATTATCTGCATCTGGTGACTCAAAGTTTTGAGGTTCAGGAACAGACTGAGATGGGTCTACTCTTTTGGAAGGTGGTTTATTGTCCTGTATAATGTCTTCCAGCTCAGGATCTTTGGGATAGTCACTCGGACTAGCGGGTGCCTGCATCAGACTTCCTGTGGACCCGCTCAATGCTTTTTGACCAGGGCCAACGCTTACTGTTTGACCACTGACAGAGTTAAAGACATCAAACAACCCTTCTTTACCAACAAACTGGTCAACCCCTGATGGATCAATCATTGCAGAAAACTCGGTCCCTTTTACACTTGCAACACTCACTGGTGAAACTACTCTAAATGTCTTATTTCTATTTTCTTTTTCAATTTTATTTAAAATTGTACCAAACTCAATGTTTAATGATCTGGTATTCCTTGTGTCCATAAACTCAAACTGTGAGTCAGCCTTGATCTTTACTACCGATCTATCATCTAAAAATATTACTGCAGCGAATCCGTACTCGCCTACTTTTATTGCGTCACCATTGTTTATCGCAGCACCAACCTGTGCAGCTTCAGCATAGGTCTGCATCCCTAAGCGTTTTATATAAACCAGACCTTCTGCTTTCATAATTCTTGCGACTGACTCTCCCTTAACTATAGAGCAGATAAATATAATAATGGATATTAATAAATATTTAGACAGTTGTGTATTCCGCATTATTTTCTCTCAGATTAAAAATAGAAATTAACAACCTATTTAATTTTCTACAACAGTCTTAGTCAAACCAGCTGCCTCACAAAATATTGGTATGATATTGGTAAAATTCTTCCCTGTGGCTTCACTCATTCCCATCTCACAGGTAATACTTGATGATACGCCATTTATACAATCATCATGGAATGACAATTTATTTGAAGCGTAAATACTAAGACCAGGGTACCTCAGTGACTTGTCGCCAGCTGCACCACAGCATTTTTGATCTTGATCTTGAGTCACATTACTTATACACGTTTTCATTAGAGAATGAAATTGATTACTCAGATTCATTTTTTCCGTAGAGCATGAAGCGTGTGCATAGTATTTTTTATTTATCGGGCTAATATTATATTGTTCTTTTATTCCATCTAAATACTCAATTATATCTAAAATTATTAAATTCTTTTTTGATCTGTTTACATAATCTTTAATGTGATAACTGCATGGTGAATTATCAAAAACAATAGGTATCTTTCCATTATCAGAGTCTCCATAGAGCTTGTTTGTCAATTTTTCTAACATTCTTCTTCCTGTTGCTCTTTGACCGTGAGAGTCAAACGACATGCCGCAACAATAATTATCATAGTTTTCAAGAACATGTAGCTTACCACCTACATGGTTTGATAGCATAATCATATAATCTGAATTGGACACCCCACTAGAGTCACCTGAGAGTAATCTTCCAACGCAGCTAGGAAACATTATTGTTTCTGCTTTATCGATACTATAGTTACCACCATAAACACCTTTAGTTAAATTGAATCCTGTTTTTGGCCAGATAGGAAAAAACCCATTAGACACCTGATTGAACTTTTGCATAAGGTAACTGAAGTTTTTTTCTCCCATAATTTTGCTGCTAGAATTTCCTATTTTTAGTAATAACCTTAGGACCTTCAATGAAACGCTAAAATGCTTCTCAATAATATAAGCTGGAAACTTACTGTTAAATTTTTCCCTCTTATCTCTGATCATTTCACCAGTGTTAATATTCACAGGACAACTATCCTCGCAGAGTCCATCTGTCGCACAGGATTGGTCTAAATAATAATCTAAATCTTTACCTATATTAGACCTTTGAACTGGATCATTTATCAGCTCCAACTCTCTCATTAAACCGATCCGTTGCCTGGGAGATAAAGTGTAACCGGTACTTGGGCAGACTTTTTCACAAAATCCGCACTCTACGCATGTATCAACACTTCCATTTACTCTGGGCATAGGTTTTAATGATTTAATATGTACTTTTTTATCTTTGGTTAAAATCACATCTGGATTTAATAGTAAATCTGGATCACACAAATACTTAATTCTCCACATAATGTCAAAGATTTCACCTCCCCATTCCTTCTCAACAAAAGGTGCCATATTCCTTCCTGTACCATGTTCTGCTTTTAGAGATCCATTATAGCTGTTTAGTGTAATATCAGACATTTTATCTAAAAGAGACTCGTAGTTTTTCACTCCCTTTGCTGTTTCAAGATCTACCGAACAAACAAAATGTAGGTTTCCATCCTTCGCATGTCCAAAAGTTACAGCATCTGTGAATCCACAGGCTTTAAAAATGATTTTCATATCGTCAACGATATCAGCAAAATTTTCTATATCAACAGCTATATCTTCTGTGATAACGGTGGTCCCTATTTTTCTCAAAGCTCCAACCGTTGGATACAGACCTTTTCGAATCTTCCAGAGCTTTTCCCTATTATAGATGTCACTACTAAATCCAGAAGAAATGTTTAAAGCATTACTTTTTTGCAAAATCTTTTCCGCAGTTTGAACCCTTAGTCCTAACTCATCCTCATTCTCACACTGGTATTCAATTAATAAACCAGCAAAATTTTCTTCGATATTTTTTGAGTTATAAGGGGGCTTATGAATGTTTACTGCTGTTTTTAGCGATCTATCATCTAGAAATTCTATTGCGGTCGCGCCAGAGTCTTTAAAATCCGTAACAAAATTGCACGCAGATCTAGAATTATTATAAATTATCAATCCTGTTGCCTTGTGTTCGAAATCGGAAATCGTGTTGAGTGTTACAGAGGAAATAAATGCCAGCGTACCCTCTGACCCGACCAATAGATGAGAGAAAATGTCAAGAGGATCAGAAAAATCAATGAAAGAATTCATAGAATATCCAATGGTATTCTTAATTCGATATTTATTGATTATTTTATTATATAAACTTTTATTATTTAATATAGTTTCTTTTATATCAAGTAAAACTTTAAATATTTTAGGTTCATTATATTTAAACCTTGCTGAGTCGCCTTTAACACCAGAGTCATAAACATGTCCATTGGACAACATAAATCGAATAGAGTCTAGTGTGTTGTAGCTATTATATTCTGTGCCACAAACCATGCCTGAAGAATTATTTGAGACTATTCCTCCAATACATGCTGCGTTTAAAGAAGCAGGGTCAGGACCAATTTTTCTATGATACCTTGCTAATATTTTATTTGCTGTTCCGCCATTTACACCTGGTTGGAGCATAATCTTTCTTCCTTCATCAAAAACTTTGAACCTGTTCCAGTGATCTTTTATCTCTACAAGAATGCCATTTGTTACTGATTGGCCAGATAAAGATGTGCCCGCAGTTCGAAACGTAATCGGAATCTTATTATTGCGGCTATAGTCAAATAAGATTTCTATTTCTTTATTATTTCTTGGCCTTGCTACAGCTTCTGGGACCATCCTATATACACTCGCATCTCTGCTATAAGATAGTCTGTCGATCCATCTTGTAGATAATATATTCAATGAATTGAAACTCTGAAGTTTATTCATTAAATAATTTGCCAATCTTTAACATTAAATAAATTATATAGCAATCTAACATAATTATTTTATCTCACCTTTTAGATAAGAACTAAAATCATACAATAAAAGTTCTAATCAATTAATTAAACAAGCTAGCTACATAATTAAACATATCCTTGTTTTCTAAATGATTATCAATCTATATATTTATACATAATTTAGTTAAAATCATAAAAATTATAGATTTATTGATAACATTGTAGGTTATTTAAGTATTTTGTAACTTGGTCTAAATCTGAGGTGGTCTATGGTTTGACTGTTTTTGAGAAAAAACGGTCCGATTTTATGATCCCAAGGCAACCACTGTGCGAAACTAGCGGAGATAAAATAGGTGGCAATTACCGCTATTGCCCATATCATGACTTTGAGCACTTTATGCCGAATCTCTATCAAGGTAAGTAATGCGTTCCCCACACACTGAAAGCATCCGTTCTTGATCAATTATTGAAGCGATTAAGGAAAGTTCCCTTTCGACATTGCCTGAAGCGCTTACCGGTTCGTTTTGAAGTACCGCTAAAGCCTTTAACGCCATGTCAGAGACGTCAGATTCTTTCATC
>ERZ651768.1452-NODE-1452-length-17346-cov-9.429498_pt1 | contig 17346 bp, 16 predicted proteins | sample MGYA00514754_ERZ651768 | MGnify/ENA metagenome assembly ERZ651768
TGATTTCCGTAATTCTTTCGCTTTCAATATTAAAAGTTACCTGATCTAAATCGTCAGAACGCACTTCATCGAGGAAGGCGGGTATGAGATGGTTAGCTGCCACGATCGAATCTCTGATAGCTAAATTTAAACCCTGTGCACCCACTGGTGAGCTGGTATGCGCTGCATCACCTAGTAGCAACAATCCAGGAAGACTCCAACGTTCCCCTCGATCCGATACTGTGCTTAGCAAGAAAGGCTTCAGGTCTTTCTCTCTAATCTGGATGAGATGGTTAGCCATAGCAGAATCAACTTGTTCTGCCATTAAATCTATCAAATGTGGAATACCCATATTCCGTAATTCACGGAAACTTCCTTTTTTTATAACTAAACCCAACTGTATATTGCCATCGTAAGTGGGAGCACAAATTAACAATCGGCCTCCTCCAGCATACATGTGCAGTGCTTTGCCAATCTTTACATCTCCTCTAGGAATTTTTACCCATACAATATCCATTGGCATGGGATCACTCTTGAACCCTATTCCAGAACGAGCTCGGACGATTGATGAGCGCCCATCAGTACCAACAACCAAGTCACTAAATATCTTATTTGCTGAATTAGTATTATCTGTAAGAACACCAGCCACACGATTATTTTTACGGACCAAATCTCGGGCGCGCCTTCCACGTAAAAATGTAAAATTTGGATATTGGGCTGACTTTTCTACAAGCATTTCCAGAAAGTCAGGTTGAGAAATCCAACGTGGCTTGTATCTGGAATAGGTGTTATTTGCCATTTCAAGAGAAACTGCATGCTTCTGATTTATATAGATATTAATACGATCTAACTTTACATGAGGTACCTTCTCCAAATCCTCCCAAAGCCCTATTTGATCCAAAGGCTCAAGCCCTCCTGGCATCAAGACTTCACCTCGAAACTCTCGGCTGAAATCGTGGTGACGCTCTATGAGAGTTGTACGTATGCCTGCCTTTGCCAGCAAATAAGAAAGCACTGTGCCGCCAGGCCCAGCACCGACGATTACAACATGCTTGCTTTCTCTCAATGTCTTTCCGCTTTCATTAATAAGTACTCTGGCAGTGGTTCCGGAAATGTTAATTACAGTGACCGATTATTTAAAAATTTACTGTTTACGGATTTTCTTTCGGCACTATAGCAACAATAAGAATTCAGGAGAAAAAAAACAGCTACTTGGACATTCACGGACCCTGTTGATAGTCGAGACAAGGGTCAAAAAGAATTTACAATTATGCTTTGTGCTCCCGAAATGGAAACCTTTTAAATGCACTTTGAATTAGTAAAGATAGAATTGATGTAGTTTTTACTTAGAAAGCAATTCTAGCTAGAACAAGGCTAGTGGGTTCATAGGCGAGCCTGTACCCCCTTCTACTCTTAGAGGAGAACCAACAAATAGAAATTCCCAACGGTTTTTTTCTATGGCGGTTTCTGCCAGGGGGTCTAAGTCGAGATTGTCGAGAATCGGCATACCCAAACCGACAATAACAAGTTCATGCAGTGGATTTACTAGCCCTTCCACTCCGGATGGCATGACGTCACTGACACCATCTGATCCTATCACCGCAACATCACGCTCTTTTAGCCATTTAGCAAGTGATGCATGCGAGCCTGCGGCCTGCCCAACAAAAGTCCATTGACCTAGTTGCCGCACACGCTCCCAGCGCCCCGTGCGAATGAGCAACACATCTCCACTGCCAATCCGCACACCTGTCCGTGCTTCCCAAGCCTCGAGATCGGCAGCTGTAATCGCTGTTCCGGGCTCGAGGTAGTCCAGCCCCCTAAGCCAAGGTATATCGACAAGAATTCCGCGGGTAAATATACCTCTGAAGGCATTATGAATACCTAAACGGCCAGCTCCTTCCGGGCTTAAAGTGTCTACAGAATACCCATTGTACAACTGCCCCTTATGAGCAAAGTGTGGAAGGCCATCCATATGTGAATGCGCAAAGCCATGGTACTGCACGCTATATGTATCACCGGCAACTTCGTGTTCACCAAATCGGGATACAGTTAGAACATGTTGGAAAGGATTGGCATTAACAGAATCTTGCCGCTTGTTAGCAAATAAAGAGAGGGAGACCGTTGTGCCATCTAGCACCAAAGTCGCAGCATCGACACGCTTTTGCTCGGTAATGAGATTTAACGTACCAAGTTCATCTTCGGAACCCCAGCGACCCCAATTCGAAATCTCTTCCATCCAACTATCAAATTGTGCCCTAGACACCGGTTCAGCAGGCTGAGTTAAAGCCGTGGGGCTCAGCACTACTAGAATCAGGCACAACGCATAACTTAATAATCGTGCTCTAATGAATATACAATTATCGGAAATTCGTGTTAAGCCCATCTGATCCTCTCTTGGAATATGTTAATTACTAAAATATCTACTGAAGGCAGATTTTCTAGCGTAAACCATTTTCTCACCCGTCAGCAAGAAAACATCTTTTTCAAAACTTTTCTCGCACATTCAATTTAGCTTGATAGCTTTCTAATTCTTGCTTCAATACAGGCGCCAGTAAATATAATCCAACAATATTCGGTAGCGCTATTACAAACACCATCGCGTCAGAAAAATCTAAGACAGCGCTAAGTTGGATCGTCGAACCCAGCACACCAAAAAGACAGAAAAAAACTCGAAATATCAATTCTTTAAAATGCCCTTCTCCTACTAAGTAGGTCCAGCCTTTAAGCCCGTAATAGGACCAGGAAATCATTGTTGAAAATGCGAATAAAATTGCAATGCAGGACACAGGAACAGACGACCAACTTAACGTGCTCGCAAAAGCTTTGGAAGTTAATTCAACGCCTTGAACGCCTTGTCCCATTAGACCTGGCTCATAGATAGTCACTAAAATAACTAACGCCGTGATCGTACAGATCACTACGGTGTCTATAAATGGCTCAAGTAATCCAACGTACCCCTCGGTGGCTGGCTCGTCGGTTCTAACCGCAGAGTGCGCAATCGCTGCCGAACCTATTCCAGCTTCGTTTGAAAAAACAGCTCTTTGAAAACCCAAAATCATGATACCAAGAGCGCCACCCGTAATCGCATCGGAATTAAACGCTTGGGTAAAAATTGCATAGATTGCTGATGGCAACTTACTGCTATTCAGTACTAAGACTATTGCTGCTAAAACAAGGTAAGCAATAGCCATGAATGGGACTAGTCTACTAGTTACTCGTGCTATAGCCTTAAGACCCCCGATAATTACGAATCCAACCGAACCAGCAATTACCAAGCCAAAGAGCCAACCCTTGTCTGTAAAGTAGCTATTGGTGCCACCGGTTACATAAACAAACTGTTCAAACGCCTGATTAGACTGAAACATGTTTCCAATACCCAAACACCCCACTACTATGGCCGCCGCATAAAACATTCCAAATGGTTTAGCCAGAAAATTTAACCCTCGTAATCTTAAACTTTCTTCTAAATAATACATTGGCCCACCTGATACAGTTCCATCAGAATGTTCTTTTCGATATTTAACTCCAGCAATACATTCCGCTAATTTAGTAGACATGCCCAAAAAGCCTGCGATAATCATCCAAAATATGGCACCTGGCCCTCCCAGGCTTAGAATGATCGCGATGCCGCCAATATTACCTATGCCTACTGTTCCTGAAACTGCCGTTGTTAATGCCTGGAAATGACTAATTTCCCCCTTGTGGTTGCTCGAAGAATAGTCTCCACGAACGAGCCTTATAGAATGGAAAACCCCTCTTAAATTTATGAACCTGAAATACACGGTAAAAAAAACCGCTGCGAAAATCAGCCACAAGACGATTAATGGGAGATTAGCTCCGAATAAATTAATCTCGAAAAAGATAAAACGAGAGACCAAAGTCGTCAGAGGTTGCACAGCAGCGTTCACCACAGCATCAATGCCCTGCGGCTGTGCGTAGGCATTAAAAGAAAACATCGATATGATAAAAAAAATTAGTCGTTTCATAAGAGCATGAGGCTACATTACAAGTACCTACCATCTTGTAACTCAACATTATTTAGTAAGGGTTAATTTATCAATGCCCATGGTAGCATTAGTTAAACCATCGCTGTCTTTAAAGATTAATCTAAGTACGGCTCGATAAACATGAAAAACCTAAGCATAGGAATTCTAAAAACAGACACCGTAAGAGAATCCTTATCTCCTGAATTTGGTGAATATCCAGATATGTTTATACGGTTGCTTAAGGAAACCGATGCCGAATTAAACTTCGTAACGTATGACGTTGAACACCAAGAGTACCCCAACAATATCAATGAGGTAGATGCTTACCTGATCACAGGGAGTAAATACAGTGTCTACGATAATGAACCGTGGATTATCGCCCTGACCGAATTTGTTCGGGAACTGCATAGAGAACACAAAAAACTTATAGGGATTTGTTTTGGGCACCAAATGGTTGCTCACGCCCTTGGTGGTAGCGTAGATAAATCAAGTGAAGGCTGGGGGCTTGGGGTCTCAGAGTCGGCGTTAATTTCACCAGAATCCTGGAGTACTGGCGGTAACAAATTCAATCTTCTTATGAGCCATCAAGACCAGGTTACGGCCCCGCCAGAAAATGCCCGGGTAATCGCCTCTACCAAATCCTGCCCAATCTTAGCGTGCCAACTGGAAGATCATGTGCTTACTTTTCAGGGTCACCCTGAATTTAACAAATCTTACTACCGTGCATTGATGGAGGTTCGACGTGAACGATTGGGCGACGAGCTTTATTCTCAAGCTCTTGAAGGAGCAACCAAACCAACTGATAATCCTAAAGTAGCACAATGGATAGTAAATTTTTTAAGAAAGGAATAATTGCTAAGCGCATCATTCCTATAATTGATCCTCTATAGTGATTCGCTCCATTCGGCGATGAGCTGGAAAATAATCATTAACAGGTTTGTGGAGTGTTGCCCGATTGTCCCAAAAGGCCAGCGAGTTTGATCGCCATTGAAATCGGCAGGTATATTCAGGCGTTACACAGTGACGGTAAAGGAATTTAAGCAAGCTGTCGCTTTCCTTTTGCGTCATGTCTGTGATATGCGTTGTAAATAGCTCGTTAACAAAAATCAGCTTTTCTCCACTTTCGGGGTGGATTCGTACGACTGGGTGTTCAACAGGTGGGTTATCCTTTAAAGCCTGACTCAGACGTTCACGCCCTCCTGGCTCCGCCAAACTTTCTTTAAAGCCATGCGCAAAATCATGAACAGCAGTGAGCCCGGACAGAAATTGTTGCATCTTATCCGATAACCCTTGATAAGCAGCCGTAAGACTTGACCACATGGTGTCTCCACCTTTTTCAGGTATAACTATCCCCCTTACAATAGAGCCCAATGGCGGACTTTTCTTAAAAGTCATATCCGTATGCCAAAGTTCTATTTTTGTTGGGTTTTCAGGGGTGCTCTCAAGAATTGTTACTTCAGGAAAACCGTCAACTGTCTCGTAAGCTGGATGGTTTAAAACCGGGCCGAACAATGAAGCCAGGGCTTTATGATGTTGCGGACCAATATTCTGATCTCGAAAAAATATTACTTGGTGCTTTACCCAAAGGCTTCGTAACTGCAGATAATTTTCATTATTTATAGGCTGGCTTAGATCTATGCCCTGAATCTCTGCCCCAATGGCTCCTGAGATATGCTTAATTTCAATCATATTAATTTTCTTTATCGGTGATGTGGATCTATATCCTGTTTGCTTAAGATCTAGATTCCCCGTGGCTCCATTATTGATTGATATAAAAGCCGTTTTGAGGTTGCCCGTACATTAGGTCTTAATTGACCAAACTGCTGAATCATTCCAACAAATACAAGATTTTCAACTGGGTCGATCCAGAACCATGTGCCAGCCGCACCACCCCAGTAGAATTCACCTTTGGAATATCCCTCAGCTTCGACAGGGTTTTCAACTACCGCAAAATCGAGACCAAAAGAAGTCCCACCAACATCTCCTGACATTGGACCCTGCATATTTAATGGAGTCTGGTCACGGTGCATTAAATCCAGGGTTAAGGGGGCTAGAATCCTGACACCATCGAGTTCACCGCCATTTAAAACCATTTGAGCGAAGCGCATATAGTCCATTGCTGTGGATACTAACCCACCACCTCCGGATTCGAATGCTGGATCTTCTAGGAAATTAGCATTAGGAAAGCCTTCTCCCGGGGTGAGCTTGCCAGAACCGTCATAGCCATAAACTTGAGCAAACCGCGATGCCTTTTCTTCAGGCACATGGAAGTCCGTGTCAGTCATAGCCAGTGGTTCAAAGAGACGCTGCTCTAAGAACTCTCCAAAGGATTGACCTGATAGTTTTTCTACAAGATAACCTTGCACATCTACAGAAACACTGTACTCCCATCGGCTTCCCGGCTGGTGTTTCAATGGGATCTGTCCGAGCTTCCCGGTAAATTCCGCTAAAGTGTCATCATTACTTAGCAGACCGGCTTCAACGTATTTTGAATCTACGGGTGACTGAGCGAAGATACCGTAAGATAATCCTCCCGTGTGACTCATTAATTCCCTGATAGTCATCTTGTGATTCTGTGGGTCGGTTAAGATATTGCCCTCGGCATCGACACCTTTGTAAACTTGTAGGTCGCGAAATTCTGGAATGTATTTTTCCACTGGATCGGCCAGACGAAATTTTCCCTCCTCGTAGAGAATCATCAAAGCCACACCAGTGACAGGTTTGCTCATCGAATAGATTCTAAAAATTGCATCATTTGTCATTAGTGCCTGAGATTCTAGATCGCGGTAACCTACCGATTCGTAATGCACTAATTTATTATCTCTGGCCGCCATCGTAACCACCCCTGCCAGTAGACCATCATCAACATAGGCTTGCATGGCCTCTGTTACTCGATTTAGCCGTTCAGAATCCATACCGACTTGTTCTGGCTCAGCCATTTCAAGAGCAGCATTAGTTACGGATAAAGCGGTTGTTTGATCGTTAGAAGTACTAGGTACTGGATTGCAAGCGGTAATTAATAAGCCAAGCACCGCCAGCCGACAAACATTGAGCCTTGTTTGTTTTTTGTCGAATTTAGCCTTATGCATATTGTGCTCCTTTAATTGACTCGCAAGAAGAATCGTTCTGGAGTTCTCATCTTGCCAAGGCTCGTAAGCCGTTCTTTAACACCGAGAAAAACACATAATCCTCAACTATACCGCAAATTTCACGGTTAACCCTAAGCTGCTATGTAAAAATCAGTGAACCAAAATACTACTGTGTAACGTAGATCTTGCAATCTACGCTAATTTTAGAAGGTTATATGAAAATCTTGATCTTTTTGTGGCTTGCCACTTGATGCTAAGTTTAGCGGCTTGTAGTAGTACTGGCGTTACTTACTACGCCGACCAACTACCGAAACTGGTATTGGAGGTCTTCTTCGATGGCAACCTTGAAGCTTATGATGTGGTTAAAGATTGGCGTGGACGCGTAATACGCAAATTTGAGGCTGATATCATTGCTTACTGGGGTCGGGGCGTGGGTACTTTAGAGGAAGATTTTATATTCGACGATGGAGAAATTGATCGGCGTGTATGGACTCTTAACCCATTAGACCAAGGGAGATACTCTGGTATAGCGGACGACGTGTTGATCAACGAATCAAGAATGAGCAAGTTTGATATTCCGGTCGGTGAGTTCCTCCTGGTAATTGAAAAAACAAATCATAAATTTTTCACCCAATCTTCCATACAACACTATCTTTGTGAGATCTCAACAACTTACTAGCCAGCTCAAACCGCTCACCAAATTTTGGTTCCGTTATCGTTGTAGCAAGTTAATAACAAAGGTAAGCTGCCACCCAGGAAATAAAGATTGTAGTTATTTTGGCTTAACCTCTTGGAGATTATCGATGAAACAAAGAGACATCCTTTTCTTTATTTTATTATTTCCAATATGTGTTACTGCGCAAAACTGGGACATGCCTAGAACTCAAGATGGGCAACCCGACATGCAAGGCATTTGGTCTAATGCCTCTCAAACTCCACTTTCAAGGCCCTCAGAATTCGGAAACAAAGGGTTTTTGACCCAAGAAGAGGCCCAGACACAAATGCAGCGCTGGCGAGATCGATACGATCGATCAGGGCAGGCAATTGATGGTGACCGCGAAGCCCCAACGGATGGTAATTCAAATCTTGGATATAACAGTTTTTGGTGGGATCCGCGAACCGATGCTATAGAAATAAACGGTGAATATCGCACTTCCATAATTATCAGTCCACAAGATGGCCAGATCCCTTATGTCGGCGGTGAAAACCCAAGAAATGACTTGCGCTCAAAATGGCTCTCCCAGCCCGGCGTTGAAGCGTACGACGGCCATGAGGTTAGGTCCCTGGCCGAACGCTGTTTAATGACATTTAGCTCAGGCTCGGGCCCACCCATGTTGCCAACTCTCTATAATAGTAATTACCAAATTGTGCAGACCAGAGATTATGTCCTGATACTAGTAGAGATGGTTCACGATGCCCGCGTCATTCCTTTAAATAAGGATCATAATTCTCAAGACATGGAAAAGTGGATGGGAGATTCCGTTGGATACTGGGAGAACGATACTCTAGTTGTGCAAACCAAGAACTTCCATCCTCAGCAGTCTTTTCGTGGATCCTCCGACCAAATGATAGTAACTGAACGATTTGAGCTATTAAGTAAAGATAAAATTAAATACGCCTTTACTATAGAGGATCCACTTACTTTTACTCAGCCATGGGAGGGAGAAGTTGCAATGCTGCGGAAACCTAAGGATGAAATCATATATGAATATGCCTGCCATGAAGGTAATTACGCTTTCCCTGGCATCCTGGGCGGGGCACGAAGGTTAGAGTTTGACGCAGCGCAATAGACTAAATTTATTTACAAAAACCCTTTAAGGCAGACCAAGGCTGAGAATCCTCGCATCCTGGCGGCCACCAACAGCAATGCTCACGTACTGTCTGTCATTTACCATATAAGACATAGGTGTTCCAGTAGGTGGCAGCGGTAATTCAAACTCATGAATAATTTCACCACTGCTCTTATTGAACGCCCTCAATAGATTGCGATTACCATCCCGCTGAGCCATAAACAATAAGGTCTTGGTTAATAAGGGTCCGGTCCGGTCATAACTCCCCACAGGGCCGGGATCAAGTATCCCCATGTCGATAATCTGTTGCCGGATACCTTCGCCATGAGGCACCATCCATTCATGATCTCCACTATTGAGATTAATAGCCGTGATGCGACCATAAGGAGGCTTGATAAGTGGCAGACCCTGGGGGCCGGATACTGATCTTGCACCCCCGCGCACATAACCCATTCCTTGTCGTTCCCTCCTTGCTTCTACCAGTGCCACGACAATAGGAGAGGAAGCCGAAGGGATGTAATAAAGCCCCGTTTCGGGATCAAAAGCAGCACCATGCCATTCTCCTCCTCCAGCCCAACCGGGAAACTGGATTGCTCCACGCAATGAGGGTGGGGTAAACAAGGGGCCATAATCAAATTCTTCGATATTCTGCAGGGCTTCTTGTCGCAATTCCGACGAAAAATCTATCAGAGTTTCGTCGCTAATACCCTGGGGTTCAAATGCATCCGGCTTGGTTGGAAAAGGTTGAGTCAAGGAAAGACGTTCTCCGCTAACGCTACTTTGCGGAACCTCCCGTTCCTCGATAGGCCAGACAGGGTCGCCAGTTACACGATCGAATACATAGGTAAATCCTTGTTTAGAAATCACAGCAACAGCCTTGATCGGACGACCATCCACGGTAATGTCCACGAGTGTAGGTGCAGCTGGTAAATCGTAATCCCACACACCGTGATGAACCATTTGGAAGTGCCAGATCCGCTCACCGGTATTGACATCCACCGCTACCAAACTCTCTGCAAATAAGTTATCTCCTTTACGTAGGCCACCATACCAATCATTTGTAGGGGTACCGATAGGGATGTAGGCGATCCCTAACTCATCATCCGCACTCATAATAGTCCAGGAATTTGTATTGCCTGAATATTCCCAGGAACCGTCCTCCCAGGTTTCATTACCAAACTCGCCAGCCTGAGGAATGGTTTTGAACATCCATTCAAGCTCACCTGTTTCTGGATTAAACGCGCGAACATGACCCGGAGGCATCTCTTTGGATCGGGGAACGTCAAAGACGACTGAATTAACAATGACCTTATTATTCGTCACCAGCGCTGGCGAAACGACACCGTACAGCTTCTTATCAATTTCCCTGCCTAATCCCTGGCTAAGATCTACCCTGCCATCGTTCCCAAAAGCGGAATCCGGTTGCCCGTTAGCTGCGTCCAGAGACCACAAGTAAGAATCATTAGTGGCAAAGAATATCCTTTGCTTCCCATTTCCTTCCCAGTAGCCGACACCACGGGTGTTATAGCCAAGATTAGTTGGTCGTCCTGCCTCCCAGGCTCTCGTATCGAATACCCACCGTGTTCGGCCGGTTTCTGCATCCAGAGCGACCACGCGCCCGAATGACGTGGGAACGTACATAGCACCATCAACAACAATCGGTGTAACCTTGTATGCCCCTGGTACCGCTCCTGCATTACCCCCCGTTACGTTTGCATCAGCTGTCGCGTTATCCACGCTGTCCCAGCTCCAGGCTACGGTTAAGTTGTCTACATTCTGAGCCGTAATTTGGTCTAGCGCTGAATACTTTTGTGAGCCATTATCACCTCCATAACTAGGCCAGTCAGCGGCATATAAATTCGCCGAAATGGAGAGCGTAAAATAAATTAGTACCGAGATATAAACTGACCTAATGGACATTTTGACTCCTTGGCGGTGCTACTTGTGCGACTTGATGATAAGCGATACTAGCATATCACTTATAGTCTATGGCGGTGAGGGAGGGATTCGAACCCTCGAGAAGTGTTAACCTCTACACGCTTTCCAGGCGTGCTCCTTCAACCACTCGGACACCTCACCATAGTTTCTTTGATGGTACACCCCCTCATCTGCCTTTGCTTCTTATACCTAACATCGTATTTTTCAGGGGCGATGCTGTGGCTTAAAATGTATTAATCATAATGCCTATTGCCTCACAGTTCTGGTTCCTATTGAATCTCTTGTGATCGGTTTAGTCGACCGGTAAACGTTAATATCGATACCGCCTCGTCGCAAATAATTTAAACTAAGCTCTAATTCAGTCGGACCACAGCGATGCATGATATCGCGGTAAATACGCTCTGTGCATTCCTCATGATAACCTTCGTGTTGCCTATACGAGCATAAGTATGTGAGCAGACTGTCTGGTTTAATTTTCGGACCCGTATACTTAATGTGGAAGCTTGCCCAGTCAGGTTGGCCGGTCACGGGACAATTGGATCTAAATAGGTCTGAGTGCAACTGCGCATCGAATATAATATCAGTTTCTGTTTGCAGAACCGTTTCATCGGGATGACTACTTCGGCATTCAATCAACTCTGAATCAATAGAATTTCCGGACCTATTATTAGCTATGGGGTCCTTGATTTCAAAAGGGTGAACCAACATCACTTTAACATTGGAACAACTTATTCTAGATAGGTCTTTGGAAATCTTTTCAATAACCTCACCAACATCTTTGTGCGTTTCATCGTTCAAAGAATTTAGATAAAGCTTCAAAGATTTTGATTCAATAATATTTTCAGATTCCGAATTAAAGAAAAACTCACCAACCGCTACCTGCGGTTTTCCCGTCTGATCCAGCCATGAAATTTCATAAGCACGCCAATGATCAATGCCGTGCATAACCATATTATTTTCTATATCAAGCAAAGACCTAGTCGGCGACCTGGGGATGGGGAAAAGAAGTCCCGGATCGTATTTGAGTGGATACTTTGTTTTCTCTCCCAGCGGGTTTTCAGACATCGAGCACGCCTTAATTACGAATTCCGGTACCGTGCCTAAGCAACCAAATACAACTTATATAAAGCACCAAAATAAACACGCCCATAATCATAAAAGCCCAGTACACATCAATATCTGAACTGCCCAGTATGCCGTAGCGAAAAGTATTTACCATATAGAAAATCGGATTAAGGCTTGAAACTACTTGCCAAAATGGTGGCAACATTTGTATAGAATAAAACACGCCCCCTAGGTAGATAAGTGGTGTTAACACAAAAGTTGGAATGATCGAAATATCGTCAAAGCTATCCGCAAACACCGCATTAATAAATCCCGCGAGGGAGAAAACCACAGAAGTCATCAGGACTACGGCAATTGTAATCGGGAAGCTTTGTATACTTAGATCAGCAAAAAACAATGACATTGTAGTTACTATCGCTCCTACTGCTAACCCTCTAGCCATACCACCTACAACAAATCCCAGCAGAATTACATAATTGGGGATCGGGGACACTAACAACTCTTCTACGCTACGCTGAAACTTGTGACTAAAAAAGCTGGACACTACGTTCGAATACGAATTTTGAATTACTGCCATCATTATTAAACCCGGCACTATGAATTCCATATACTGAAACCCGTCCATTTCTCCGATGCGCCGGCCTACAAGATTGCCGAAAATAACGAAGTACAACCCGATAGTAATAGCTGGTGGCACTAAGGTCTGTAACCAGATGCGGGAAAAACGCCGTATTTCCCTTATTACGATAGTCTCAAATGCAATGAACTTGTGATTTTCAAACATATATTTTTCAATCGTTTCCGTTATTTCTTAGCCGTGACAGAAATAATTGTTCTAGGCGATTTGTTTTGTTGCGCATGCTACTAATTTCTAGGCCCTGCTTATCCAATTCCTTAAATACCTCATTAATAAGTTTACCATTTGGCACTTTGACTTCGAGACTATGGGCGTCAATTCGGTGTATCAAGACATCATCTATCGTAATTTCTGGCTTACCGTTCATTTCGTTCGCTGTGTCTAGGATAAATACTTGCGAGTCCAGCTCTCCAATCAGTTTCTTCATGCTGGTATTTTCTATAATTTCACCCTCGTCAATGATGGCAATATTCCTACACATCTGTTCAGCCTCTTCTAAATAATGCGTCGTCAGTATAATGGTCGTACCATTAGCATTTATCTCGGTAAGAAAATTCCACATTGAGCGCCTTAGCTCTATGTCAACTCCCGCCGTGGGCTCATCCAGTATTAATAAGCGAGGCTCATGAACTAAAGCTCGAGCAATCATTAAACGTCTTTTCATCCCGCCTGATAGTGAGCGTGACCTCTCGGAGCGCTTTTCCCAAAGCCCAAGTTTTTTCAGGTATTTTTCACATCTTTCCCTAGCCAGCTTACGGGGCAAACCGTAATACCCCGCTTGTGTCAATACGATATCTTTTACCTTTTCAAACTGACTGAAATTAATCTCTTGAGGTACGACCCCTAAATCCAATTTGGTCTCATATATATGGGTATCAACGCTACGGCCAAAAACCTCAACACTGCCCCCAGACTTGTTTATCAGCGTGGATATCACACCAATAATCGTTGACTTACCGGCTCCATTGGGTCCCAGCAAAGCAAAAAAATCACCTTGCTGTACTTCCAGAGAAACTCCCTTAAGAGCCTCAACCCCGTTCGCATAGGTTTTGTCGAGATCTTTTATGGAAATAGCTATTGTCATTCTAATACCGCGGTGAGCTACAAATTATAAAATTAGCTATCTTTTTAACTAACCTATTTATTTTTTCGATTGATGCCGGCATCTATGAGCAGTCATTACCATAGCGCCAATTAGTCAATTCGCCATTATAACAGAGAGTTGATTTTAGAGCGGTAGGTCTTACCGCCGCGCCTTTATAGTTATAGTATCTACTCATTTACATACGTTTATAATCAAGAGCCATAAAAGACATGAAGGGGCTATACATAGAGCGTTATACCGGACGGGAGACTAAAAGATTAAAACTTTACTTACATTTCTAATTCGTAGCCTTCCCCTAACTGCTCCACTGTTTATTATATTGGTTATTTTTTGGTACTTTTACCAGGGTCCGGATTGTGAGATATGGCCCTATCAATCAACATGCATCGTATTAGAAGAATAAAGGGGGGCTAAATGACCAAATGGGAATACTTAATAGTAGATGCAGATGCGGAACGAATGAAACACCCAGAACAACAATGGCACAATCAACTCCACGAACATGGAACTGAGGGCTGGGAACTCGTGACCATAAAGGAAGTATACGGAGATAAGCAGAGCGGAGGCTTACGTGAGGGCTTATTTACGACCTCCAGCGCAGAAATCACTGGATACAAGCTCTTTTTCAAAAGACCAATTGATTGAGCCTTTGGTCCTTAGCTCAAAAATCCGGAATCAAGTCAAAAGAAACAGGGGTATTCGAATAGTACAACTCGCCTACGTTAGCAAGCGTGTCATAAGCGAAATAGAAATAGAGAAAAGCGGCCATCGCCATTCCGGCTGGACCAAGCGCCACATCTTCGAATACGGTAATCCGGTTAACCGCGCTGAAAGTTTTTCCATTAACGGCAGGTTTTAAGGTGCTAAGCGTTCCGTCCCAGATTTGGAAACCTTGATTTTCAACAAGCTGATAAAATTCCTCATAATACACAGCCACTATATAAAGATTACCAGCTGTATTAATGAGCTCAGGTTTTTACTAACGATTCCACATGTCGGGAAGCACGGCAGAGGAAAATTCTTTCTGGCCATCCTCAAGTAACTTTCGAAGACGGGTCGCTACTGACGGGTTCTCACGAGTAAAGCTGTACGTTTCAGAAGGATCTTTTTCCAGGTCAAACAAAAGCCCGTTCGGCGCATAGTACGAGGATGCGTTGTCAAAGCTGGCGATTGCGGTTCGGTAGAAAGACTCCACAATTAATTTCCAGCGTCCACTTCGAACACCTGCGATCCGGTTGTTATTAAATAGAAGCAACGCTTCATGCGGTGTTTTTTCACCATTTGCCAGCAGTGGGAGGATATTTTTTCCATCGATCACCTGGCTAGCCGGTAACGTGCTGCCACCTAGCCTGGTTAATGTTGGATATATATCTATATTCATTGCCGGCTCATGAGATACGGAGCCAGCTGGAATCACACCCGGCCATCGCGCAATGAATGGCACTCTTAAACCTCCTTCCCAGGAAGTCGCTTTTCTGCTGCGAAGCGGCCCCGAACTCCCCTCAAACCAGGGTCCATTGTCAGATGTAAAAATAACCAATGTGTTTTCATCCAGACCCAATTCCTGGACTTTGTTCAATATCGTACCGATACTCCAATCGAGTGTCTCAACCACATCCCCGTAAAGGCCGGCTTCGGACTGCCCTTCAAACTCCTCAGAGACAAATAAAGGAACATGCGGGAAGGTATGAGGCAGGTAAATGAGGAAAGGATCATCTTGATTTTCTTCCATAAACCGAAGAGCTTGCTCCGTGTAGCGCTGGGTTAAGGTACTTTGATTTACAGGCTCTTCGATTTGCTGCCCGTTCTGATAAAGTATGAATGGAGACATATCATTACTGTGCAAGACCCCATAAAACTCATCAAATCCATGATTCAAAGGCGACCACTCTTCACGCGAGCCCAGATGCCATTTTCCAAAAATTGCTGTGGCATAACCAGCTGCTTTTAATGTCTCCGCTAGCGTAGTTTCGCTTTCCGGCAGGTGAATGTCGTTAGTAGGCCTCGCCACATCTGAAACCAAATTTAATCTAATAGGGTAGCGCCCCGTAAGTAGTCCGCCACGAGCCGCGGTGCAAACATTCGCACTCGAATAAAACGAAGTAAGATGCACGCCCTGAGCGGCCATTTGATCTAGGTTTGGAGTTTTGATCAATGTGGATCCGTAAACGCCAAGGTCTCCGTATCCTAAGTCATCAGCCATAATTAAAATGAAATTCGGCTGATAATCCTGAGCGACCAATGATGTGCTAATCATTGTAAACACTAAGAGTTTAACCAGTTTTTTTAGAACCATGATTTACCTTTGCTTCTTTACGCATTCCCAATACCACTCTCTACTAAGCTTCTAAGCGCTCTAATTCTTCAATCCATATAAACCTAGTATTGAGCCGCCTTAAAACGTACTTCAAGATACCCCACAACACCTTCCACTGAAGTATATTGGTGTGGCGTGCCTTCCGGGATAAGTATTGCATCGCCAACCGATACGCGCTGTGCAAATCCATCTTCTATATCGGCCGGTCCACCTCCTGGAGGTCTAACTGAAACACCACCCGTTACTAGAACGCCAGCTCCTTCAGTAATGTAGTGAAGTTCTGTACCGTCTTCGTGGACAATGGCCCCAGCTGGTGCAGTGCGCCGGATAAGGTTTATAGTGTAGTCATCACCGCGATTGATGGTACTGATTCCTAGGGTTGGTCTTTGCTCAAACGAGTTCGCTAATGCCGTTGCTATGTTATTCGCTTGTACATAAAAGGCGGGAGGCATCGAGGTTTGGGCCGATGCGAGTATTATAAGTGTCGAAAATATAAAACTAAGTATCGTTATATTTTTCATCATCAATCTCCTAGAGTTTATTCAGCTATTTAGTGTTTCTGCGCATTAGCTAAGAATATTACAGAGAGTGCAAATTATTGATAGCTGGTTATTTAATAACCATATATCAATATTTTAAAGTATATTTTAAATGTTTTACTTTAATAAAATCTACTTCTATAACCCATTTATTTAATATTCTTGCAGAATAAAGCTCCGCCCCAGTTATATTCAACTACGAGACATAACACGAAAAGTCCACCAATGATCAAAGCGTACCTGATCTAGGGGTGGACGGGGCGTCACCATGGTTTCTAGGTCAGTATGCTGCAGCTTCAAAACTCTAGCCCTGAATGCCCTGTCCATCGTCTCAGGATCTGTTTCTCGGTTTAGCGCTACAGGATAAACAAGTTCGCCGAGCCTAAGGGCCGCTTCTTCGTTCGGACCCACTTTAGACGCCCAGTATTTTCTATCGCAGACTGAGCAACTGAGAAACAGTTCCCCTTCCGGGGTAGCCATACAGTTAAGATTTATGGAATGAGGGCGAATTCCGGCCCAAATCTGGAGTTGACAGAGATTCTCCTGGTTAGCGGTGGTTAGATTCCAATCCGCTACCGGGGCGTCTACGCGTTCTCCAAATAAATATCCACCAGGAGCCACTGCGCACGGGCATACACTGGAGAAGATCAGAAACCCGACGCCTAAAAGTACGAGTAAACTTGTGCCAATCATTAATATTAGGTTGTTTTTTACATGAGTAAGCATCTCAGCCATCATTAAACTCTCAAACTAGATTAGAAGTATTTGAAACCATACTACAGGAATTATTCACGAGAAAAGTAAATACAGGCGTGTTTTAGTCCTATAGAGATGAAGAATATACGAGAATAACAACCAGCAAACCCTTTCATAAGCCTCCCTGCTTACATGTGTCTTCCTA
>ERZ651768.1455-NODE-1455-length-17333-cov-3.481514_pt1 | contig 17333 bp, 16 predicted proteins | sample MGYA00514754_ERZ651768 | MGnify/ENA metagenome assembly ERZ651768
GTTCCATAGCCTCTCGTTCCGCTAGGGCGACAGCAAGAATCTCTCCAGCCCCGATCTCCCCCTCCGTCCCAAACGTTTCAGACCTCGCGGGCATTGCATTACGTTCACGGTCCAAACCGGTAAAGGCGCCGAGCACGCGCATCTGCAGCAGGGTTGGAGGCGGAAGCGGCGGGGGGGGCGGCTCCCCAAGGGGCGCCTCAATGGTAACGGCCGCAGGATGACGGGCGACCTCCCGGGCCACATCGTACAAAACGAGGTCGTGCGACCCTGGCCCGAGAAGCACCGGCAGTTTGATTTCGGCCCGAGTCGGGGTTTGGACAAGGAGTTCGGCCTCAAGAGAGCCGACGACGGCTCTCAAGAACGGTTGGAGATACCTGCCCTCCAGGGTGACGCTGAAATCACTACCCTGAGTTAACGTTCCCGGCTCAATCGTTAGGATCTCCGGCGGGGGCGTGCGAAAGAGTTGATAGGCGCCGTAGCCCAAAGGAATCAACAGAAGTATTACGAGAGCGGCGGCTACATCAATCAGGTTGATTCGACCAAACAAACGTCCGCGATCGTCAATAAGAGCCATAGGCTATTCCTATTCCAGTAACACTCACCACTGTGACGATGACAAAGTCGTGTCAGTTTTCCAGCTGAACGTCGAATCTCGCACACATCCGTGCCTGCAACCACGTGAGGCTGGAGCCGGTGTCTCTACGTAGTGTCGACCAAACAGCCCAACGTCACCAGCAGACTGTCTCATTCCGCTAGAAAACTCCAATGCACCTCAACCAATCTCACAATAGACCCAGTGAAAACTCTCAATACTAACCACCAAGTGCCCATTTAAATCGATTTCACCCACGTTTACTGATCCAGTGTTCGCGCATCGTGTTGCGCTTTAAAGAACTCCTCGTACCACGCTACCGTCTCCTGCAGTCCATCCTCCAGCCGATAGCGCGGTGTCCAGCCAAGGTCCGCAGCGGCCTTACTCGCATCAAGAAACTGGTCTGGAATTTCATTCGTGGCCTCATTTAACACCACCGGTGTTAGGTCGGTACGTCCCATTAGACGAGTGATGACGTCGACCAACTCAAGGACGCGAAGCGGTTGTCCATGGCTAAAGTTGTAACCCTCACCGCCCGCCTCTCCTTCCATTAATCGTTCTGCGAGCAGTACATACGCACTCACGGCCTCTTTGATGTAGACGTAGTCCCGACGGAGCGTCCCGTCGCTGCGAACGATCGGACGCTGGCCGTCGAGCAGTGACCGGATCGTGCCAGGGACGATGCGGTTAAAATTGAGATCACCACCGCCGTAAAAGTTACCGCAACGGGTAATAGCCACTGGTAGACGATACGTATGCCAGTACATCTGCGCGATAAGATCGGCACAACTCTTCGACGCATCATACGGATGCCGACCTATAAGTGGTGCATCCTCTCGATACGGAAGCTCAGCCTGGGCCCCGTAGGCCTTGTCACTGGAGGCGACGACAACAGCACAAATGCCTTTTCGCCGGCGAGCGGCCTCAAGCACATTCCAGGTGCCCTGAATGTTCGCACTAAAGGTCGATAGGGGGTTCTCGTTGGCAATACCAACGATCGTCTGTGCACCGAGATGGAAAACGACTTCAATTTCGTATTCGTTAAGCGAGCGTTCAATGAGAGGGTGATCTTCTAATGCTCCGTGTACAACTCTGACTTCGCGGTCGAGACCAAGGCGGTAGAAATTTGACTGGGGTGCGTGATCACGCACGAGCCCAACGACATCAGCTTGCTGATCGACCAACCATCGGGTAAGCCACGAGCCTAGGAGACCGGTGCAGCCGGTGACCAAGACACGACGACGACGCCACGCGCCAGCCGAGTTCATGTCCAGATACTCCACGGTGCTTTACCACTTGCCCACAACTCATTCAGGATTTTCACCTCACGGTAGGTGTCCATCGGCTGCCAGAAACCATTATGTCGGTAGACCATTAATTGCCCATCGCTTGCCAGTCGCTTCAACGGCTCCTGCTCCAAAACTTCATCGTCCCGATCCCTCAGATAGCGGTCAAGAAATTCGCGCTGAAACACCAGAAAACCTCCGTTGATCAGGCCATCGCTGACCTGCGGTTTCTCGTTGAACTCGTACACCTGGTCGTCATTACCGGCACTCATTTCACCAAAACGCCCTGGTGGGCGCACGCCTGTCACCGTGCCAATTTTCCCGTGAGAGCGGTGAAAGGCCAGCAGCTCATCAATGTTGACGTTACCTAGGCCATCACCGTAGGTCACCAAAAAACAATCGCTCTTCACGTATTCCCGTCCTGCGCGCCGTATCCGAGCACCAGTCTGACTGTGCTCACCCGTCTCGACTAGGGTCACCCGCCAGTCTTCTTCGATCGGATGATTGTGGTACTCAATACGCTCTGGCTCTCGGAGATCGACCGTGAAGTCGGCGCTATAGGTTTTGTAATTCATAAAGTAGTTCTTGATGACATGGCCCTTATACCCGAGACACACGATGAATTCCGTCAAGCCGTGTGCCGCATACATTTTCATGATGTGCCAAAGAATCGGCCGGTCGCCGATCATCACCATGGGTTTCGGTTTAACGTCGCTTTCCTCGTGGAGCCGAGTTCCCAAACCGCCACAAAGGATCATCACAGGGGGTTTATCCATTAGGTTTGTGATCGAGTGGAGGTGGTGGTTTGTCCGTCTCGCTCACCATACGCCCGCCACCCAAACAGGCCAGTTGGAGATACGAGGGTACGGCTGAGCCTGCTGCGTCTCAGCCATCCATTAAGGTCATTTTCATTGTAGTAGAAACGAATTGGCGCCGCGAGACGATCGAACCAATCGGCCCACGCGACTTGAAACGGATAATTACCATAGACTTTCAGACGCGGGACTGAGAACCGCTGCACCACGGAACCAAGGCCTGGCAGCTTCGACATAAGCCGGTACGGGACGACGAAACCGGCCCAATCCACTGCAGCGGCAGCCCACGACAGCGCCATTTGGAAACGGGGAGAAAGTCGTGTCGTTATCGCCCGTGCCGTTTCGAGCATTGCGTTTACGAGACGCCGCTTCTTGCTGTATACCCAGATGAACACCGCACCTTCCGCTTTCACGACAGAGACGAGTTGTTTAAACCCGGCTTCGGGATCGGGCAGGTGGTGTAGAACGCCAATACTGTAGGCAAAATCGAAGGTCCCTTGCCTGAACGGCATGCGGTACACGTCCGCTTGCACCAGATGCACGTTCGGCAAGTTGTGGGTGTTCTTGTGGGTCACGTCGATTGCTGCACTGATATCGACACCCACCATCTCAGCGCCGAACTGTGCTGCGTTTACAATATGTCGACCGAATCCGCAGCCAACATCTAGCCCGCGCTTACCAGGAAAAAACGCTGGTTGGACTGGATGGATATACTCAAGGAAGTTCTCTCTAAAATCGATCACCATCGCCGAAAATGCTGTCCACTGGTAACCGAAACTCTCGCGAGTGCGGCGCAGTTCCTCCCCAGGGGGATGACTGTCGATATTTCTGGGACGCGCGGTAGGCAAAAGGTTGGCATACTTCTCCCCGAAAGCTGGAAAAAGGCCGAAGGCATCTTCCACCACGCGAGGTATGCCGTCCACAATCGGGTAACTGCGACCGCAGTCGCACGACAGCAACCCCTCCGTCGTCTCATCACCATTACACAAAAGGGGCGTATGGGAAAAAGACTTCGAACAAACTGGGCAGACAAGCCATTCAAGTAAGCGTAGCTTCATATCATTCACTTAGACGGGACCAACACGTCCCACCTTCACTCAACGTCAATTCTGAAACATCACGATCTTATCGCGTGGCACACCATAGCTGAGCAGTCTCTCAACCATGGCATCAGGCTGCTCCAGCGTCGCAACAATTATCAGGTCATAGTCAACGGTGTGCTGTTCACGAATGTCTTGTACCGGCATTCCCAAGAACTTGTCGGCGCCCACGCCATCAAGTACCGCTACGAGTTCCATGCCTAATTCGGTTAGCGACAAATACGCTAGTTCTGCCGCTTCGCCAGTACCGTAGATGGCAACGCGCCTGCGCTGACCTTCCGTAAACGGCTGTAAAACCGAACGTAGGTGTTGCCGTACCTGGCCATACAAGAACATCGAATACTCCATGAACTCATACGTAAGTCTCGTCTTCTCAGTAATGCCAGTCGGGGTCAGCACGTACAAAATCCGATTCGGTTTGAAGTTGACGCACTTGACATAACCCTTGCGAACCAAACGCTTCACGTAAAGATTAGCCAGACCTAGGGCAATTCCCAGTTTGGTTGACAAACCACGCTGGGTAATTCGCGAATTCTCCGCAATGGCTTCGAGTGCCTGGAGGTCGCGGCGTGCCTCAGGATCCACAATGACCTCCCCACGAGCTACGCCATAAACGCCCATTTAGAAGAACCGTGGGCAGCCTACGACTACATTGAGGTCTCCCTCCGCCGCAGATAATGGAAGCAGTCAACATTAGTCGGAGCAATCTTTTCTCACGACAATAGAGGTCGAATGTTTCGACCACAGCCCTTAACATCCCAACAATGAAATTGAAAACCGCGATGGAAGCCCCGAAGGGCACTAGATCACTAATAAAGGGACCGCCTCGACAGGCAGAACACTGACACAGTGAACATTGAAGTCACTCTGACACCAAAGCTGAGTCAGTGAAAAAGTCACAATTTCACACGGCGAGCCCACACTCCGTCTGCTGCCTCGCTGAACCATCCTGAAGACCAGAATTCGTCGAATGCGTACTGGTCAAACGTGAGAACCCAAGCCTCGGTAATCTGACCATTGTGCCAACGAGCCACCTCACAACAGTTGGCGGTTAGCGTTTTGCTTCCTCGAGTTGCAGTCATCCTGAAAAGAACGACGGTCCGTTCGTCACTCGTTAGAAAGTCCTGTTCTTCGACACTCAGTGTCCCGCCGACGAGAACTTCCATCCTAGCAAAGAGCCCAAACACGGCTTCAGGTCCTCGATAGTCACCTGAGACCTGACTCTTACCAGCAACGTGCCACACCACATTGCCCGCAACAATGCCTTTCAGGGCTTCCTTGTCACCCTTGGAACGGACCCGATATCTACTATGAAGTAAATCTAGGTGTGGATGAGCGACCATAGGTTAGTCCCTTCCAAAATTGATGCTAATAGCAACCCCACAACCCTTCTAACGTTACCGGTGGCTCAAACGACCCTAGGCTCCGGAATGGGAATGATAAACCGACCGCCAGCCTCCGCGTAGTCGCGCTGTTGTCGCCTGATTTCCTCTTCGAAGTTCCACGCGAGGACGAACGCAAAATCAGCTTGACGCTCACGGAGAGCCTCCACCGGAAGCACTGGCAGGTGCGTGCCTGGAGTATAGTGGCCAATCTTCATGGGGTTTTGATCAACCGTGAAAGACACGAGTTGAGTGTCAATACCGCAGTAGTTAAGTAGAGTGTTCCCTTTCGCCGGCGCACCATAACCCGCAACCACCTTGCCATCGGATTTGAGCTTTTCTAGTAGACGGATTACAGCCTGTCGATTCAAAGCTACGTCAGCCGCAAACCGTTCATACCGGTCCATGTTTTCGAAACCTGCTTCGGTCTCCGCCGCAGAGTAATCAAGAACGGCATCTGCATGATTCCCTTGGACCTCTTGTCTGCCCAGATACACCCGCAACGACCCTCCATGAAGCGGTACATGCTCAACTCGCCTAATGGACAGACCAACGCGGTCGCATAAACGCATCAACGTTGTCACAGAGAAGTAGCACAAATGCTCATGATAAATCGTGTCGTACTCCAGACGGTCCAATAGATCTCGAAGATAAGGCACCTCAATAACAATGAGTCCGTCTGGTTTAAGAACGTGCTTACACCCTTCGAGAAAATCTGGCGTGTCATCCACATGCGCTAAGACATTGTTTGCAATAACCACATGAGCTGCACCGTATGTCTCCTGCACCTCACGACCGGTAGCTGAATTGAAGAACCGCGTAAGTGTTTCGACTCCTTGTGATCGGGCCAATTCTGAGATGTTCTCAGCAGGCTCAACACCAAGTGTCCTCATTCCATATGGCTCAAAGCATTTCAGGAGGCTCCCGTCATTACTCGCTACTTCAACAACCAAGTTCCCAGGTTGTAATTTGAGGAGCTCGACAATGGTCTTGGAGTAAGCGCGATTATGCTCTGCCACTGTTTCCGAAGTTCCCGTAACGTAGATGTAATGGCTAAACAGCGTCCCCGGATCGATAAGATCTAGCAGTTGTACTAGTGAGCACCCCTCGCAACGGTAGACATCAAGGGGATAGAACTGTTCCGCTAGAAATTCATCAGTTGAACGCAAGAAAGCGTTCGCGAGTGGTGTCGGCCCCAAAGAAAGGAATCTGGTCAGTTGGGTGCCGCCGCACACTCGACACATCTGACGCTTAGTATGGCCAGTCACGCGTGAGGACCTGAGATGCGGTCAAACTGCCTATCGCACTGCTTGACAGTGCAGTAAGAAACGGGGCGTCCATTTGAAACGCTGGAACACAGGAACGATTATAACCGGCAGAATTAGTTAGGCGCACACACATACAAAGAACCAGATGTCGTCATGAACGATGTGAAACCAAACCAGAAGGATGACAACCAATCACACACTGACCGGAAAAAACAATTACCAGAAATCTTAGCCCTGGCGTGTCGTTCGCTCCATATCGGCATCGACCATTAGGCCGATTAAATGTTCGAAATCTACCGTTGGTGACCAATTGATGTCCTGTCGAGCTTTCGAGGCATCCCCGATTAGATGGTCGACTTCCGCAGGGCGCAAAAGATTTGGATCGACACGAACCCACTCTTCCCACTCAAGCCCTACGCGACTGAACGCGAACCGCACCAAGTCTCTGACCGAGTGACTCGTACCAGTAGCGATAACGTAATCATCCGGACGATCGCGCTGCAACATCATCCACATCGCGCGAACGTAGTCACCCGCAAAGCCCCAGTCGCGGCGTGCGTCGAGGTTGCCAAGCAACAGTGAGTCGATAAGACCATGCTTGATTCTAGCGACTCCATCGCTCACCTTGCGGGTGACGAATTCCAGACCTCGCCGTGGTGACTCATGATTAAAGAGAATCCCAGAGACGGCAAATAGATCATAACTCTCACGGTAATTTACCGTGATGTGATGTCCGAACGCCTTAGCAACACCGTACGGACTTCGAGGATAGAATGGCGTCGCCTCGGTCTGTGGCACATCGCGTACCTTCCCGAACATTTCACTAGACGAGGCTTGATAGAACCGAATTGAGGTGTCAACCTGACGAATTGCATCAAGGATTCTTGTTACCCCAAGAGCATTAAATTCACCCGTGAGCATCGGCTGGTCCCACGATGCTGGTACAAACGACATCGCCGCCAGATTATAGAATTCGTGTGGCCGTACCTCCTCAATGACACGAATCATCGACAGTTGATCAAGAAGATCGGCCGTTCGTAGCTGAACCCTGTCGAGCAGGTGTTCTATGCGCCACAAATTTGGCGTGCTGGAACGGCGAACCATTCCGACAACTTCGTAGCCCTTGTCTAGAAGCAACTCAGCTAAGTAGGAGCCGTCTTGGCCAGTGATTCCAGTAATGATCGCTCGCTTGGACATAGAAAATGGCGCTATTTGTTAGGTATCAGTATTCGTTAACAGTCGGCGCTCAACTCAGATGCCGATCAAGTCAATAACATGACGAGCTGCTGGAACAAGCGACCGGCGGTAATTTACCGTCAAGCCAACTGATTCCAGCAGTCTCAGAAGCCCTACGGTCATCGGACAGAACGCCTCCTCCAAGAGGCGACGGCACGCACGGGACTCCGCGTCATTAGAAGCCACAAGCCAGCCCCACAACAAACCTCGATGGTGTCCGCGGTCCACAAGACGCTTTAATCGATTCAAAAACTCCAAGTCCTCAGGATGCCGTACGGCGTATTCCGAGCAGTAGTCGCGCAGTACACTTGTCCGGAGAGGAATACTTTGACTGAAGGCCATCCTTGAAGAATTCTGTTCGTGCGACCTCCACGAAAAGAGCGGTTCGGCCACCACAGCGACATCCCACTGCTCAGCAATCCGCATTAGGATCGTGAAATCACCCCAGTGGATTGGGCAGCGCTCATCAAAACCACACGTCTTAACCACTTCCCGGCGGAATACGAGGGCTGGTGTCGCAAGTTCAGACCTTCCTCTGCGAACTAGACGCTCAATGAAGTCTCTGCCATTCCAAGTCCCAGTTTTCCTAATCAATCGACGACGAACGGTCACCCGTCCCTCACTATTGATCATATTCCAGTTACTACCAGCGAATGCCGCCTGCGGATTAGCTTCGAGCACTTTAACGTGGGCATCTAGGAATCTTGGATCGTAGTGGTCATCATCATGAACAAAAACAACATATTCTCCAACCGCGGCGCGGATGCCGCGATTAAAATTTGCAAACATCGGCACGCGCTCGTTAACCCTCAAGATTCTCGCGTTTGCATTGTTTGCCACGAATTCAGTCAGTACCGACTGGGCTTCAGGCCCACTCGCATTATCTAAAACAATCACTTCATAGTTCTCGTACGTCTGTTCTCGCAGAGATTGCAGAGCGGCACTCAGATACTCAACACGCCCGATTGTGGGAACACAAATTGATACTAGGGGTAAAGTCACGTCACAGTAACCGTCAGTATCGGATTGAACATAATGATTACCCGTTGCAACTCGCTCACTTGCCGTCCAGAGCCTTTAGAGTCTTTGCGACCCCCTCCTTGATACCGATGCGTGCACGCCAACCGGTTGCTGCACAGAGCCTATGTGTATCTGCCCAGAATCCGTCACCACCAGGAGGGCATTCGACTGGAGGATGTTTGATCGGACGTGGCATGTCGTAGTACTCCGCAGCCAAGTTTGCGACGTGACCCACACTCGTTGGTTGGCCACTTCCGACATTGAAGACCCCAGAGGGCACGTCTGAAGAGACCAGCGACACCAAAGCAGAGGCTACATCCTCAACGTAAACAAAATCCCTAAAGGCGTCCGGTGTGCGAATACTTGCCTTTTGTCCGGTGGTATAAGAGGCGCGAAGAGAGGGAATTAGTGAACCCTGCATCTGTCCAGGTCCATAGACAAAGAAAATCCGAGCCCATTGATAACTAAACGCCGCATCACGAGCGACCGCCTCCAGCACATTCAACTGCGCGTGTTTCGTTGCTGCACAGAAGCCCCGATCAATTGGAACACTTTCTTCGGACACAGCACCAGAGGCGCGACCATATTCTGCACAGGTTCCTGCAACGACCATTCGCCGTACACCCGATCGCGCCACAGCGCCGATAAGTCGAAGGCCAGCATCCAGATTCGTGCGGCACCTTTCAAGCGAATAGTCCGGTAACCCCTCCCACGCCAAATGGAGACACCACTCAGGTTGAAACCTTACGGTCTCGTTGATCCAGTCACCGTCTCTCCCCAAATCGGCGGTGATCGCCTCCATCCCATGACGCCGAGGCAACTTAGCTGGCTCTCGGGAGAGGCAGAGCACTTCGTGCTCTTTTAGAAGCGGAAGTACGCGGCTCCCGATAAAACCGGTGCCGCCAGTCAACAATACGCGCATCGCAATTCAGAACTATTCGAGCGACGCCAGATCGAAATCAGGAAAGGTTCGATCACGTTCCGAGATCACGACCGGTTCTGTTGGCCAGTTCACCTCGAACGCAGGATCGTTGTAGCGGAAACCCCGTGCCGACTCTGGAGAAAACATTTCGCTCATGTAATAGTGAAGCACGGTGTCCGCGACAGTCGTCAACCAAGCGTTGGCGCAGCCAGCTGGCACATACAGGCTTCGACGGTCATCAGCTGAAATCTTTACCGAGACCCATTGCATGAAAGTCGGTGAGTTTTTCCGCAGATCGACAACTACGTCATAAATCCCACCGGACATGCACGAAATAGTCTTAGATTCTGCATATCGGCCCACCTGGTAGTGAAAGCCGCGAAGCGTACCACGTTGAACATTCTCAGAAATATTGCCCTGAACAACGGTTGGTGCAAGACCATGTGCCGCAAACTCTTCGGTACAGAAGTGGCGACGAAAGCCGCCTCGCTGGTCAGAGAAGACCACCGGCTCAATAAGCCACACTCCCTGCAGCGCCAACTTAGTGAACTTCATGCGGCAACGACCAATTTTTCTAACGTTTGGGGCAGGACCGTTCAGGTGGCCATGCTCGCGGGCACGGCTCTCAGTAGAGCAAAATGTTTGGTATCTGCTACTTGGGCGACCATCTCCAGGCTAGCACTCGGGCAAGCTCACGCCCTCTCACTTACAGTTAGGAATGAAAAATCCCCTCCCTGGTGAGGTGTTCATAAACTGAACATCATTTTTCCTTAGTGTTCAGGAGTTTGTCAAGTTAGACCGATTTTTCCTCCCAGACCCCATAGAGCTTTTCGTAATCTCTCAGATAGTCATTCGTTCACCAAATGAACATGATTTTTACTAGCGTTCTGATGTTTTTCAAGTTAGGCAGACTTTTCCCTCTGGACAGAATCAAGACTTTCGTATAATTTTCGATACTTTTCAGTGCCCTTTTCAACGTCGAACAGTTCACTCGCAACCCGACGACACCGTTCGCTCATCTCTAAGCCAGAGAAAAGGGCTCGCACAGGCGGAAGCGAGGCTGCAAACGCCTCCTGGTTCGTTGCCGTAAGGACCACCCCTACGTCGTGATGCCTGACAATCGCACCAGAATCGCCGACTCCATCGTTTAGGATTACAGGAACTCCGCATGAAAGAAACTCTGCGAGTTTGGTAGCTGCTGATGCACGTTTCGACAGTGTCGGGCGTATGAAAAACAGCCCGGCATCGAACAACGACATATAGCGGGGCATTTCCGAAAAGCTTGCTCTAGTAAGCACCATAGCATCAGGAACGCCACTAGCCACAGCGTCTCGCCGTAGGGTTTTATGGTCTTCACGCGTCACAATGAGAACTCGCAGGGATTCAATCGATTTCGACAAATACGCTAGGTAACTAAGCATCTCATTCCGCATATACCAGTTACTCATTGTGCCTACACATCCGATCACAAGCTTGCTTTCAAGACCGAGTGGACCAATCAAATCAGGGTCTTTCTTGATGGGCTTGAACCGTTGCAAATCGACGCAGGTCGGGATCACCACCGTTGGCACGGTATCCGGACTGTCGTACCCAAGCGCCGGCAGTGCCTGCACGCCAGCCTTCGTCAAAGAGACAATGGCGTCAGCCCGTTCAAAGAACCGCCGTTCCCACCACTTACCGAGTCGATAAAGAAGCCCGTGCGCGCGCCAATGCCCGGCTTCCACCTTCTCATCAACCCAGAAGCCTCGCATGTCAAACAGGAATCTCGAAGCGCCGCCACGGCGAACGAACAGAGCGACCAATGCTGCTACGTAGCCACGGGCGTGCACGATTCGGATGGCCCCCTCATGGCAGACGCGCCAGGCAGTCAGCGCCCCTCGGACAACGTCAAAAATCGTTGAAAAGACAGGGGGCGACTTGTGATAACGCAACGGAATCCAGTTGATACCAGACGCGTGGAGCCGCTGCTCCATCGCTATCACGCGTGTATGATCCGATAGATCCTCAGACTTCTCAAAGCTAATAAGCGTAATTCGGTAGTTGGCCGAAAGTCGCGTCAGGTAATTGACGACTTGTGACTCGCCGAGCGGTTCGAGTGTGCCGTCGTACGAAACATAGAGAGCCTGAGAGGCGTTGGACAACATGAGAGGGTAACCAGACAGGAAGATTTCAGCTTGAGGCGCCCATTTCAGCTGGGCTCATTGCTGTCACAGTCGCACGATATGGAGATCGGTCCGACCCCGAAGTGCGTTACGGGTGTCAACGATTAGCGGCGAACGTCGAACGATTTCGTCGTAATCAAACGACGCGTGAGGGGTGGTGATCACCGCACAGTCAATTTCTTGATCGAAGGTGGCAGAGGGTTTGATGGCCTCTAAATGCACTTGCCCTAGCTCGAGGGACGCCACGTAGGGGTCACTGTAGGACAACTTAGCACCACGCTCCTGCAGCAACTGTGCTAAGTCAATCGCCGGCGACTCGCGAACATCACCCACATTAGCCTTGTAAGCAACACCGAATAAATGAATTGCCGATCCCTTGAGTGGTTTACCAACTGTATTTAGCGCATCACTAACTCGCTCGAGCACATAGCGAGGCATCCGGCCGTTGATATGCCCGGCCAACTCAATGAAGCGACTCTCAAAGCCGTTCTGGCGTGCTTTCCAGCTCAAGTAGAACGGATCGATCGGAATGCAATGCCCACCGAGGCCAGGGCCAGGATAGAACGGCATAAATCCGAACGGCTTCGTCTTCGCAGCATCAATAACTTCCCAAACATTGACATCTAGGTCGCGACACATCAGCGCCAATTCGTTAACGAGACCAATGTTGACCGCCCGAAAAGTATTTTCCAACAGCTTAACCATCTCAGCGACACGCGTCGACGAAACAGGCACGACCGTCTTGACGACTTGCCGGTACAAGGCTGCGGCTACCTCCGTTGATGCTGAATCAACTCCACCAACGACCTTAGGAATGTTTGCGGTGCGCCACTCGGCGTTGCCTGGGTCCACACGCTCTGGAGAAAATGCTAGGAAGAAATCCTGTCCCACCTTCAATCCACTACGTTCCAGCAATGGCTGGACGACCTCCTCGGTCGTTCCCGGATAGGTCGTCGACTCAAGAATAATTAGCTGGCCAGGATGCAGATGTGCGCTAACAGACTCGGTTGCTGCGGCCACGAACGAGAGGTCGGGATCCTTCGTCTTGCGAAGAGGCGTCGGCACGCAGATATTGACGGTGTCAACCTCTGCAAGCTTTTGAAAATCGCTGGTCGCCACGAGACGGCCAGCGTCTACAACGGCTGTGAGTTCCTTAGTAGCTACATCTGGAATGTCAGATTCACCACGACTAATTCGCTCTACTCTCGCACCATCGACATCAAAGCCAAACGCCGAAAAACCCGCCTTCGCGAATTCCACAAGTAGCGGCAGTCCAACGTATCCGAGGCCGATCACCCCGACAGTAGCGGATCGATTGTTCAGTCGTTCCAGCAGCAAAGTAGTTGCATTACCCATCCCGATGCCACTATAGCACGCTGTTTCCCGAGGAGAGGGAGCACACTAGCTCATCCCTAGACAACTTCCTAGGGCTCATCATGACGCCTGGCCCCGAGACGCCAGATGACGAGTCAGAGCGTCCTGCCAGGAAGGCATTGTGAAACCCGTCTCGGCAAGCTTCGCATTGGAAAGCGCACAAAATACTGGCCGAACAGCTGGCAACGACAGACTAGCAACAGAGATTGGTCTAAGGGATGTTGCCGATCGAAGTTGCCGCGTGATTTCCTCGGCAAGGTGCAACCACGTCGCATGACCAGTATTGACACAGTGATAAAGCCCAACTGGCGCCTGCGTATCAATAAGTGAACGGGTCGCTCGAGCAACATCGTGGACGTAACTTGGCGACACCACGCGGTCCATGAACACACTCGCTTCACGGCCACTTACCACCGCATCAATAATTTGATCGATGCTACTACGGGCGGGAACGCCACCGAACAGACTCTCAACGCGAAGAATGTAAGTACCCATAATGTCGTTCGCGAACCATTCTCCGATCAACTTCGAGGCGCCGTACACACTTCGCGGACTTGCTTCATCTTGCTCGGTGTATGGCACCGTGGCAACGCCGTCAAAAACGAAATCGGTGCTGTAGTGGACGAAGATGGCACCGACGTCGGTGGCCGCACGCGCGAGGGATCGCACGCCGAAAGCATTTACCGCCAACGCCACCTCTGCATTGTTTTCGGCATCGTCAACACGGTTATACCCAGCACAGTTGATGATGATTGCCGGATTATGTGCCGTGATAGCTCGAAGAAGATTACCGTGGTCAACTAGATCTAGGTCTTCATGGGTCAAAGGAATAAGTGCTTCATCACTGAACTCAGCACAGATAGCCCCACCGAGCTGGCCACCCGCCCCAGTCACGAGAACTTTTCGCTTTCCCATCGTGGGGCGTTTATGACATCCGCAGGTACTCTGCGATTGTCTCAACCACGTGCGCCTGCTGGTCTTCGATTAACTCGGGATACATTGGAAGCGCCAGTGCAGTGCGAGCAGCGGTTTCGGACTTGGGCAATGCACCTTCTGAATAGCCGAGACTAGCGAAGCACTCCTGCCGGTGCAGTGGTACCGGATAGTAGACCGCAGTCCCGATACCGCGTGACTCCAGATGTGTCTGAACCTGGTCCCTCCTCGGCATTTGGACAACGTATTGATGGTAGGTGTGCCATCGGTCCTGAGGCTCGACGGGTAGCTCAACGCCAAACGGCTCCAAACCTGCGTCGGCAAACAAGTGACGGTACCTATCCGCTGCCTCACGTCTCGCTCTACACCACCGGCTTAAGTGCGGCAGCTTCGCTCGGAGAACGGCTGCCTGGATCGCATCCAATCGAAAATTTCCACCAACGCGCTTGTGCACGTACTTGGGGTGGGCGCCGTGGACCCGAAGGGAGCGAAGATGTTCGGCTAAGGCGTCATCATTCGTAGTAATTAATCCCGCATCTCCGTAGGCCCCTAGGCTCTTACTGGGAAAGAACGAGAGGCCACCAGCCATACCGAGCGCCCCAACATACCGCTCTTTGTAGCGGGCCCCGATTGCTTGGCAGGCATCTTCAATAATTGGAACTCCATTTCTGGAAGCAGCGGTAAGTAGTGGATCAATGTCCGCACTCAAGCCGAACAGATGCACTGGTATTATGGCTTTCGTCCGAGATGTCATGGCGTCCTTAGCCGCATCCGGGTCTATATTGAAGGTGGCCAGGTCGATGTCAACAAATACCGGCGTGGCGCCTAGCCTCACGATAGAACCCGCCGCCGAGAAGAACGAGTAGGTGGTGGTAATCACCTCATCACCTGGACCAATCCCAAGCTCCATCATGATTGCAAGCAGTGCGTCGGTTCCGGAAGACATTCCAATGGTGTGCTTAGCTGAAAGGTACGCCGCCAATTCCTGTTCGAGCAGCTCAACCTCTGGCCCAAGAATAAATTGCTGACTGTCGCAGACCCTAGTGATAGCGGCGAGAACATCAGCGCGAATAGAGTCGTACTGAGCCTTTAGGTCAACCAGTGGCACCGTCATCCCGGTTGGCTGTCTCATCTGCCTTGCCGCTCCTTGATTGCAGCTCTCGTCTCCCGTTCGGTTTCACGCTGCCGGATGCGCTCACGCTTGTCGTGGGTTTTTTTTCCTTTGGCCAACGCGATTGCGAGTTTGACTCGGCCGTTCTTGAAGTGCATTCGAACCGGCACGAGGGTCATACCACGCTCGACTGTCTTGCCGACAAGTTTCCGAATCTCCGTTTTATGCAATAGCACTTTTCGCCGGCGCGTGGGCTCGTGATCAGCATAGCCACGGTGACTGTACGCACTAATGTGAATGTTATAAACAAATACCTCTCCGGCCTCTACCCGACCATAACTGTCGCGTAGATTCACCCGACCTTCGCGAATCGCTTTAACTTCAGTGCCTGTGAGCACGATGCCCGCCTCGAAAGTATCAATAATGTGATAGTCATGAAATGCCTTGCGGTGCTCCGTGATCGGTCGTTCCCCTCGTGAGCGGCCAGTCATGCGGAAGACCGTTTGCGCGTCGTCTTGACCAGCCGCGCTGCCAGTAGGATCGCCTCCACCATACTCGACGGATCGGCAACTCCCTGACGGGAAATGTCGAATGCCGTACCATGATCGACCGACGTCCGTACGATTGGTAACCCAAGCGTCACGTTAACCGTGCGACCAAAGGCCACCACCTTGGCCGGAATCAGCCCTTGATCGTGGTAGCACGCCACAACAACGTCGTACTCACCTTGTATCGCGTTCACAAACAAGGTATCCGCCGGAAGCGGCCCAACCACATTGATGCCGTCCTGCCGGCAAGCTTCCACCGCCGGCCGTAGAACTCGTTCGTCCTCGTGCCCTAGCAGGCCTTCCTCTCCCGCATGTGGATTAAGTCCCGCTACCGCTAGCCGTGGATTCGGAAATCCGAAACGGGGCAACTCGGTCGCGGTAAGACGAATGGTCGCCTCAAGACGGTCTGTAGTGAGGAGGGCCGGGACCTCCGCAAGCGGCACATGTACAGTTGCCAACACCACACGTAACGCCTCAGAGTGGAACATCATGGCAACTCTTGGCGTACCAGTGAGATGGGCTAGCAAATCGGTATGCCCGCGCCACGGTAAGCCCGCCTTAGCAAACGCTTGCTTATTTATCGGCGCCGTCACGAGTGCGTCCGCCCTGCCAGCCTGAACATCGGTAACCGCGTGCACAATCGTCTCGTATGCAGATCTACCGGCCTCGGCTGTTACCTTTCCGGCAGAAAATGCCCCGAGTTCCGCATCCGTTTTGGGACCGTAGAGAACAATTTCCCCGGCTGCCTGAACCCTTGGGTCTTCTGCAGCCTTGAGGGACACCTCTGGACCGATCCCAGACGGATCGCCCACGGTTATCGCAATCTTGAGCCTTTTGGACATGGATTGTCTGCCGAATCTATCTCACAAAAGCCGAACTTACCCAGGTGTGTCAGAGCTGTAACATCAGCCAATCCGCAACGATTTTTGGGTTAGCGTTTCGAACGGTCACCGCGTCAAGAGCTCGGTCGACCGCTGAAAACGCATTCATTACTCGATCACTGCCATCATCGTAGTCAGCTGCCAATTTGGTTAAACCCGATTCAAGATCTGAATTGGCGAGGGCTTTGCGATCTGCACGACTGTTGACTAGTCCTATGTCTCGAAGTAGCGACATCATCGCCTGTAGCATGAGGGCAAACGCTTCCCTAGTAGCTGAAGGACTCTTCCTCTCGACGTACTCCTTGAAAAGCTCCTTTATAGCGGCCAAGCGGCGCTTTGAATCAGTCGTCATTGCCGAGCTCTGTAGACTTTTTGAGGCGCACTCACGAGCGCCGGCCAAATCGTCAGAATCCAACCAAAGCGCCAAGCCGAGACTGCCATCCGCTGTTGCTGCCACCACGCTCGCGTCCCCTTCGCCGTATCCGTGATCCCGAACGAGAAGCTCGGCTACCTCAGTTGCGGTTAACCGTCCAAAGCGCAACCGCGGACAACGCGAGAGCACAGTAGGAAGAAGCGCATCTGGGCGGGATGACACGAGAATGAACACCGATGCAACCGGTGGCTCCTCCAGAATCTTTAGTAACGCGCTCTGCGCTGCCGGTGTCAGCCGATCCGCCTGGTCGAAAATAACGACACGCATTCG
>ERZ651768.1456-NODE-1456-length-17323-cov-3.265337_pt1 | contig 17323 bp, 17 predicted proteins | sample MGYA00514754_ERZ651768 | MGnify/ENA metagenome assembly ERZ651768
TTTATCCGAGACTTCAACCAACAGCTTCTCGTGGAGTGACTTCAAAAATCCGCGATCCAGGACGAGTTGTTCACGATCATCCCAGTGGTACGGCACCGTAACACTGTCAAGCTCCCCCCATTTTTTCTGATCAGAATATAACTTGCACCATTCTCCTAAGAACAAAACTGGCGCGTTAGTTTCCCACGTTTGTTGTTCGGCTGTTGTAATCAGTACTCGTTCTGTCATCCTGTTGTTAGTTCCATATTTTCCTTTAGAAGCTTTTCTTCTTCATCAACAAAGCTAATTTTTTTTCCTCTTAATCTTTTAAGTAAACTTTCTTCTGCCATAAATTAATCTCTCTTGATAAATATAGTATCTATAGGTATCTTTGAAGCAGCTAAAGAAAAAGCTTCTCTTGCTAAACTTTCATCTGCCCCTTCCATCTCATAAAGTATTTTTCCAGGTTTTATGGGACAAACCCAGTACTCAACATTACCCTTGCCTTTGCCTTGTCTAACTTCTAGAGGTTTTTTTGTTATAGGTTTATCAGGAAAAACTCTAATCCAAATTTTAGCTCCTCTTTTTACTTTTCTTGTCATAGCTCTTCTCGCCGCCTCAATTTCCCTCGAAGTGAGCTGACCTCGTGAAGTGGCCTTAAGAGCAAAAGTTCCAAAATTAATAGTGTTGCCTCTCAAGGCATTTCCAGTATTTCTGCCTTTCTGTTGTTTTCTATATTTAGTTCTTTTTGGTTGCAACATGTCTTTATTATTCTTTAGAGTCTTTAACAGTAGTTTCTAGAACTTCACCTCTAAAAACCCATGCTTTAACTCCAATAATTCCATAAGTTGTTTTAGCTTCAGATAATCCATAATCAACGTCTGCTCTAAGGGTATGAAGGGGAACTCTTCCCTCTTTATGCCATTCAGCTCTAGCAATTTCTGCTCCCCCTAATCTTCCTGCAACTCTCACTTTAACTCCTTCAGCTCCTTGTCTCATTGCATTCTGGATTGCTCTCTTCATTGCTCTTCTAAACATAACCCTTCTTTCTAGTTGTTGGGCAACATTATCGGCAAGAAGCTTAGCGTCTAAGTCAGGTTTCCTAATTTCTTGTATGCTCAAAGTTACAGGTATTCCCATCATTTGAGTTATTTCCTCTCTCATCCTATCTATATCTTCTCCTTTCTTACCGATAACAACCCCAGGTCTAGCAGTGTGGATCAAAACTCTTGCATTATCTGCTGTTCTTTCAATCTCAATTCTACTTACCGAGGCATGAGCTAATTTAGAAAATAGATGCTCTCTAACTTCAATATCTTTAAGTAAGTTTTTCGTATATTGAGACTTCTCTGCATACCAATTAGAGGTATGCTGCTTAGTTATACCAAGTCGAAAGCCTATTGGATGAACTTTCTGTCCCATATTAATTTATCTCCTCTAGTGTTAAGGCTATATTGCAACTTCGCTTAAAGTATCTATCTGCCCTTCCTCTAGCACGAGGTCTAACCCTCTTCATAGTAAAGCTCTCATCTACACAAACTTTTGAAATAAAAAGTCTATCTATATCAATTCCTTGATTATGCTCAGCATTAGCTATCGCAGATTCCAATACTTTCTTAAAAATAGAGGCAGATTTCTGTAAGTCAAAAGTTAGAATTTCCATGGCTTCTTCAACTTGTTTTCCCCGAATTTGGTTAGAAACCAACCGAGCCTTCTGACTTGAAACTCTTGCACTTCTTAATCTTGCTTTTACTTCTGTCATTTCAGTCTTTATGTAGATTTTCTATCCCCAGAATGGACCCTGAAAGTTCTTGTTAAAACAAACTCTCCTAGCTTATGACCCACCATATCTTCTTGAATAAAAATAGGAATATGTTGTCTTCCATTGTGCACAGCTATGTTCAAACCGACCATAGTAGGTGTTATTAAGGACCTTCTAGACCAAGTTTTTATTGGCTTCTTATCATTCGCAGCAACAGCTTTATCTACCTTCCTCTGTAGATGAAAGTCAACAAATGGTCCTTTTTTTAAAGATCTAGGCATTTTTTAATCATATCTACGTCTTACTATTAGACTATTATTACGTTTTGGACTTCTTGTTCTATAACCTTTAGTTGGTACACCCCATGGAGTCACAGGATGTCTACCCCCAGAGGTTTTTCCTTCTCCACCTCCATGAGGATGATCTATCGGGTTCATTGCCACTCCCCTTACCTTTGGCCTCATCCCTAACCACCTTTTAGCTCCAGCTTTTCCAATAGATCTAAGTCCATGTTCAGAATTTGAAACTGATCCAACTGTCGCCTTACAATCAGAGAGAACTCTTCTTACTTCTCCACTTCGCAACCTTAAAGTTGTGTATCTTCCTTCAATAGCCAGAACTTGGGCAGAAGAGCCTGCACTTCTAGCTAATTGAGCTCCTTTCCCTGGAAACATCTCAATACAGTGAACTACTGTTCCTAAAGGAATATCAGATAAATTGAGACAATTTCCTGTGGATATCGGTGAGGAAGGTCCTGATTCAATGGTGTCTCCTACCCTCAATCCCTCGGGAGCTATAATGTATCTTCTTTCACCATCATGATAAAGAATAAGAGCTATAAATGCTGATCTATTTGGATCGTACTCTAATCTCTCAACAGTAGCTTTAATTGACTCCTTCTCTCTTTTAAAGTCTATTAATCTGTAATATTTCTTATGCCCACCACCTCTATGTCTAGAAGTTATCCTTCCTTTATTATTCCTTCCCGATCTCTGTTTTTTGCTTTCTAATAAAGCTTTAAATGGAGAACCGCTATGTAGTCCCTCTCGGGAGACCCAAGATCTGAAACGCATTCCAGGTGAAGTAGGTTTAGATTTCTTTATTTGATTTGCCATTTATTCGACTCCTACATCAATTGATTGCCCTTGAGCAAGGCGAACATATGCTTTTTTCCAGTCTGGTCTTTTTTTTACTTTATATCGAGAACGTTTTTTCTTTCCCTTTATCGTGAGTACTCTCACCTCTTCTACTTCTACCGAAAAATAGGATTCTACGGCCTTCTTTATTTCTCTTTTCGTAGAGTTAATATCAACCTTAAATGCATATTGATTTGACTGATGCATCAAGTCTGTTACCTTTTCAGTAAGATGAGGGGATTTTATAGTCTGATAAATTTCTTTTTTCATCCTGAAAGTACCTCTTCTAAAGATTTGATTGCGGGAGAAGTAAAAACAACTTTATCAGCGGTAATCAGTTCTAGAGGATTTATAGACTGGATGGTTTGAATCTTTACATTGAATAAATTATTAGAAGCAATCTCAAAATTCTTGTTTCTTTCGTGTAATACAAATACAGCTTTATGAAGATTTAAGTTCAGAAGAAGGTTCTTAACTTCAGAAGTTTTGGGGGGGTCATTAATTTCAAGGTTATTAATTACAATCAACCTTTCTTCATTGACGAGTCTAGAAAGTATAGAACGTAAAGCTGATCTATACATTTTCCTATTTACCTTTCTCTTCTTCGATGGTTTAAAGACATGGGCAAAGGTAACCCCCCCTGATCTCCAAATTGGACTTCTAATAGTTCCTGCTCTTGCTCTACCTGTTCCCTTTTGTTTCCAAGGTTTTCTCCCTCCACCTCTAACAGCGGATCTATTTTTTTGACCCTTGGTGCCCTGATGAGAATTGGCAATGTAAGAAGAGATAAATTGGTGGACTAAACCAAAGTTGTATGTTTCTCCAACTATAGATTCAGGAAATTGAATTTTAGAATCTTTAGATCCAGCTTGGTTTAATACTTGAATTTCCATTTCTACTTTACTGATGGCTTCAGAACTATATGTGAACCCTTTGGTCCGGGCACTGAACCTTTTAACAAGACTAAGCTATTTTCTATATCCAACGATTGAATTTTTAAATTTTGAACAGTAACTTTTTTTGACCCCATGTGCCCAGCCATTTTCTTGCCTTTCCATACTCTTCCAGGGGTTTGGCATTGACCAATTGAACCAGGCGCTCTATGTGATAAAGAATTTCCATGAGTAGCATCCTGCATCTTAAAGTTCCATCTTTTTACTACGCCCGAAAATCCCTTTCCTATAGAAGTTCCTGATACGTCAACTTTTTGGCCTTCTTCAAACTGATCCAAAGAAATGGACTCCCCCACCTTCAACTCGCCAATATCATCTTCTTGAATTACAAACTCCCATAATCCCTCTCCTGGATCCACAGAAGCTTTTCTAAAATGTCCAGATTCAGGTTTTTTTAAATTCTTTTGACTTTTAGATCCTGTAGTAACTTGTATTGAGGAATATCCATCAACTTCGCGAGTTTTAACTTGTGTAATTGTGTTGGGAAGAACACTTATTACGGTAACAGGAAAAGAACTGCCTTCATCTGTAAAGAGACGAGACATGCCTTGTTTTTTTCCTATTAAACCAATAGCCATTTCCTAAGCCTTATCTAAACTAATTTGAACAACCACACCAGCAGATAGTTCTAATTTAGTCAATGCATCCAGTGTCTTTTCTGTTGGTTCCAAAATGTCTAGTGTTCTTTTATGGGTCCTTATTTCATATTGATCGCGTGCGTCTTTATCTTTGTGGGGAGATATCAGGATAGTTGTCTTGTGTTTTTTAACGGGCATAGGTATAGGCCCTTTAACCTTTGCTCCAGTACGTTTTACAGTCTCCACAATTTCTTTTGCAGACTTGTCTATAAGCTTATGATCAAAAGCTTTTAGCCTAATTCTTATGCTTTGTTTTTGCAAAACCGCATTCCCGCTTCCATTTGGAAGAGTTAAAAACTTTGCCCTAAAAGAAGAACAAAACTGCTATTAAAAAAGGCTCAAATTAACCGCAAAGATTTGGATATGAGCCCAACCATCAAAAAAGTGCGCAAATTCTAGATTTGTGGACTTGAAGTGTCAACACAAATATACAAAAAACCCTTTTAAAAAGGGGTTTTTGTATCAATAAAAGAAGTAAAATTATTCATTTTTATTTATAACTGCATCGGCAACATTTGGAGGTACTTCAGAGTACTTTAATGGCTCCATCGTAAATGTTGCTCTACCTTGAGTTGCTGAGCGAAGATCAGTGGCATAACCAAACATCTCCGCCAAAGGTACTTCTCCTGAAATGATCTTTCCTGAAGCGCTATCATCCATGCCACCTATTACCCCCCTTCTTCTACTAATATCTCCAACCACATCCCCCATGTATTCTTCTGGAGTTACTACCTCTAAACTCATAATAGGTTCTAACAACACTGGATCAGCTTTTAAAGCTCCTTCCTTAAAAGCCATTGAACCTGCTACTTTAAAAGCTATTTCGCTAGAATCTACATCATGAAAAGAACCGTCATAGAGACTTACCTTAACCTTAACTAAAGGGTATCCAGCTATTATCCCTGCTTCCATTTGCTCACGACAACCTTTGTTCACAGCAGGAATAAACTCCTTAGGAATAGCACCTCCTCTTATCTCATCAACAAATTCATAATTTTCTTCTTCCGAAAGTAAAGGCTCTATCCTTATGTAAACGTGTCCATATTGTCCTCTACCTCCAGACTGCCTTATAAATTTAGCTTCTTGTTCAACTAATTTTCTAATTGTCTCTCTGTAAGCTACTTGAGGTTTTCCCATATTAGCCTCTACATTAAATTCTCTTCTCATTCTGTCGACTAATACATCAAGGTGAAGCTCACCCATTCCCGAAATAATTGTTTGCCCTGATTCTTCATCTGTTCTCATCTTAAAGGAAGGATCTTCCTGGGCTAATCTACCCAAAGCAATTCCCATTTTTTCTTGGTCTTCCTTGGTCTTGGGCTCGACTGCAACTGATATAACTGGTTCAGGAAAATTCATTGGTTCCAAAACTATTTGATTTTTCTCGTCGCAGAGAGTTTCTCCTGTAACAGCTTGTTTTAAACCTATAACAGCACATATATCTCCTGCCCTAACTTCATCTATTTCTTTTCGTTTATTCGAGTGCATTTGGAGCATCCTTCCTATTCTTTCTTTCTTACCTTTTGAGGGTAAGAAAACTGAATCTCCAGTATTTAAAGTTCCAGAGTAAACCCTTACAAAAGTTAAAGAACCGACATAAGGGTCAGTTGCTATCTTAAAAGCGAGCCCCGAAAAAGGTTCGCTGTCATCTGCTCTCCTAAATCCTTCAGTGCCTTCTTTGTCTAAGATTCCCCTTACTGGTTTAATCTGATTTGGAGCGGGAAGAAAATCTATCACTGCATCTAGTAAAGTCTGAACCCCCTTATTCTTGAAAGCTGCGCCACACAAAGTAACTACTATTTCAGAAGATAGAGTTCTTTCTCTTAATCCACTTTTAATATCTTCTTCCGATAAATCTCCATTTTCTAAATATTTGTCCATAAGAACTTCATTTGCTTCTGCTGCAGACTCAAGCATATTTTCTCGCCATTTCTGAGATTCTTTAATCAATGTTTCAGGGACATCTTCTAAAGTAAATGAAGTACCCATATCTTGATCACTCCAGTAAATGGCTTTCATATTTACTAAGTCTATAACTCCCTTAAAGTCATCTTCAGCTCCAATAGGTAATTGAATAGGAACCGGATTTGCTCCTAATCTAGACTTCATTTGATCAGTTACTTTTAAGAAATCAGCCCCTGCTCTGTCCATTTTATTAATAAAAGCTAGTCTAGGGACTTCATATCTATTTGCCTGCCTCCAAACAGTCTCTGATTGAGGCTCAACACCAGAGGTAGCACAGAAAATAACTACTGCACCATCTAAAACTCTAAGAGATCTTTCAACTTCAATAGTGAAATCAACATGACCGGGAGTGTCAATTATATTAATTCTATGTTCAGGATATTGCTTTGCTGTTCCTTCCCAAAAGCAAGTAGTTGCAGCAGAAGTAATGGTTATTCCTCTTTCCTGTTCTTGCTCCATCCAATCCATGATAGCTGCCCCATCATGAACTTCACCCATCTTATGAGATATACCTGTGTAGAAAAGGATTCTCTCTGTTGTGGTTGTTTTTCCAGCATCAACATGAGCGATAATTCCAGTATTTCTATACAGCTCTAGTGTTGTAGTTCTGGCCATTTTTTTAAAGTTATAGGTTTTTTTAAAATCTAAAATGAGAGAAAGCTCTATTGGCTTCTGCCATTCTGTGGGTCTCTTCTTTCTTTTTAAAGGCTTCCCCTTTTCCTTCACAAGCATCCATCAGCTCTTGAGCAAGTCTAAGAGTCATAGTCTTTTCGGGTCTAGTTCGTGCACTTTTTACTAACCAGCGCATTGCTAATGTCTGACGTCTAGATGGTCTAACTTCTAAGGGTACTTGATAAGTAGCTCCTCCCACTCTTCTTGCTTTAACTTCTACAAAAGGACTTACTTCTTCGAGAGCTTTTTCAAAAACTTCTATAGGTTCTTTTTTAGATTTGCTTTCTATCTCATTAAACGCACCATATACAATGCTCTCGGCAAGAGACTTCTTCCCTTTAGTCATAATTTGATTCATAAATTTAGCAACCTTTAAGTTTCCATATTTTGGGTCAGGTAATATCTTGCGTTTTGGAGCTGCTTTTCTTCTAGACATACCTTCCCTTACTTAGGTTTTTTGGCGCCATATTTAGACCTTCGTTGCTTTCTGTCATCTACACCAGCAGTGTCAAGAGTTCCTCTTACTGTGTGATACCTTACCCCAGGCAAATCCTTAACTCTCCCACCTCTAACGAGAACCACTGAGTGTTCTTGCAAGTTATGCCCCTCACCGCCTATGTATGATATAACTTCAAAGCCTGAGGTTAGTCTTACTTTACATACTTTTCTTAAAGCTGAGTTTGGTTTTTTAGGCGTAGTTGTATAAACTCTTGTACACACTCCTCTCTTCTGAGGAGATCCTTTTAATGCAGGAACATCAGTCTTAGCCTTTTTTCTTTTTCTTGGCTTTCTTATAAGTTGATTTACTGTAGACATATCTCAATATATGGATTTTTAAGATCGCGCATTTTAAATTTTGCAAAACGCTGAGTCAATGAATCAATCACTTTCTTCACTTAATGCTTGGCTAAGAGCTTCTTCAAGATCGATAGAATCTAATTCTTCTTCTACTTCTATCTCCTGTCTCATCTGAGCTAAACCTGTTCCCGCAGGTATTAACCTTCCTACTACAACATTCTCTTTAAGTCCCCTTAGAGGATCCATTCTTCCAGTGGTTGCAGCTTCAGTTAACACCCTAGTAGTCTCTTGGAAGGATGCTGCAGAAACAAATGAATCGGTCGCAAGAGAAGCTTTAGTAATACCTAAAAGTAATCTTTTATACTTTATTTCTTCTTTTTTACCTGCTGAAAGTTCTTTATTTGTTGCCCTGACTTTAGAAAATTCAGCCTGTTCGCCTAAGATAAAATCAGAGTCGCCTTCGTCGATTATTTCAACCTTTCTCAGCATTTGTCTTAAGATAACTTCAATGTGTTTCTCATTAATGGTTACACCTTGAAGTCTATAAACTTCTTGTATTCCGCTCACTACATATTCAGTAAGTTCTTCAAGACTTCTTAATTCTAAGATATCGTGTGGGCTAAGAGGACCATCAGAAACAATATCTCCTCTCTCAATTTTTTCTCCTTCAAAAACATTTATATGTCTTGTCTTAGGTATTAAAGTAGCTAACTCATTCCCCGATTCTTCGGTTATGACAAGTCTCTCTTTCCCTTTAGTAGGCTTACCCCAAGAAACAACTCCAGTTGCTTGAGCTAATATTGCAGCTTCCTTAGGTTTTCTTGCTTCAAATAAATCTGCTACTCTTGGAAGCCCTCCTGTAATATCCTTTGTCTTAGCAGACTCTTGTGAAATTCTGGCTATTACACTCCCTACCTCTATCTCTTGAGCATCAGAAAGTTGAAGAAAGGCGTTTCCCGGAAGCATATATATGGCGGGAGCATCTGAATCTGGAATAGATTTATCTTTTCCTCTGCCATCGATAATGTGTATAGCCGGTCTTTTATCTTGAGCCTCTCCTTTTGGTCTTTCAGTTACATCTATAATTTCAATGTTAGAAAGCCCGGTTAAGTCATCAGTTTTAAGTCGTACTGTTATTCCATCCTCTATATCGACAAACTTAGCTTTTCCTCCTACTTCAGCAATTATGGGCCTGGTTAGAGGGTCCCACTTAGCAAGAACATCTCCTTGTTTTATTTTAGATCCTGAAGAAAAATTCAAGGTTGTTCCATAAGGAATTTTGTATCTTTCAACTACTCTTCCATTCTCATCTTCAACCATGATCTCAGATGATTGAGAAAGAGCCACAAAAGTGCCATCTTTCCTTTTAATTACCCGACAATCATGAATTAGCTTTCCATCCATTCCCGCCTCAACATTATCTTCGGCATAAATTCCTGAAGCTGCTCCTCCTATATGGAAAGTTCTCATGGTCAACTGTGTTCCCGGTTCACCTATCGATTGGGCAGCAACTATTCCAACAGCTTCACCTAAGTTGACCTCATGACCTCTTCCCAAATCTCTTCCGTAGCACTTGCTGCATACTCCATAATTGGTATCGCAATGAATTGTTGATCTTACTTTAACTTCATATACTCCTAAACTAACAAAATTATCTATTAAACCTTCATCAATAAGAGTTCCTTTCTTTATTAAAATCTTTTTTTTGGTTGCTCCTAAAACATCTTCAGCTACTGTCCTGCCTAAAACTCTGTCACCCAAGGGGACAATGACTTCTCCTCCATCTATTATAGATCTCATAACAATTCCATTAGATGTCTTACAGTCATCTTCACTAATAACTAAATCTTGTGCTACATCTACTAATCGTCTAGTTAAATACCCTGAATTCGCAGTTTTTAAAGCTGTGTCTGCCAATCCTTTTCGTGCTCCATGAGTAGAAATAAAATACTGTTGCGCTGTTAATCCTTCTCTAAAGTTTGCCGTTATAGGTGTTTCAATAATTGATCCATCTGGCTTTGCCATTAATCCTCTCATTCCAGCTAATTGCCTTATCTGAGCTGGTGAACCTCTAGCTCCTGAAGCAGCAAACATATAAACAGAGTTAAATGAGTCAGAGGTAACAAGATTACCTTCAGAGTCAGTTACTTCTTCTGTAGATATATTATCCATCATAGATTTGGCAATCATTTCATTTGTCCTTGACCAAATATCTATAACTTTGTTGTACTTTTCACCCTGAGTAACAAGGCCTGAAGCAAACTGAGCTTCAATATCTTTTACTTCTTTTTCAGCTTCATTTACGTATTGATCTTTTTCTTTAGGAATTACAAAATCATCTATACATAACGAAGCTCCAGATTTAGTAGAAAATTGATAACCCATATACATCAGTCGATCAGCAAAAATTACTGTGTTCTTCAATCCAGACTTTCTATAAGAAACATCAATGAGACTTGAAATTGCTTTACTATCAAGTGTCCTGTTAACTAGTGCAAAAGACATTCCTTCAGGAAGCAGTTCGTATAATAAGGTCCTTCCAAGGGTAGTCTCGACTATTTCTGTTTTTTCTTCTGGCAACTTATTAGGTTTCAATCTAACCTTAATCCTTGCATGAAGATCAACTGCATTTAACTGAAAAGCTCGATTTGCTTCTTCAGGAGAGGAAAGGACTTGACCTTCCCCTTTTGCATTAATCTTCTCTCTAGTCATGTAGTAAATACCTAAAACAACGTCTTGTGATGGATCAATTATTGGTTTTCCATTTGCAGGCGAAAGAATATTGTTAGTAGCCATCATAAGAGCCCTACATTCAAGTTGAGCTTCTATCGTGAGGGGTACATGAACAGCCATTTGATCCCCATCAAAATCAGCGTTATATGCTTTGCAAACTAATGGATGAAGTTGAATAGCTTTGCCTTCAACTAAGACTGGTTCAAATGCTTGAATTCCTAATCTATGAAGAGTTGGAGCTCTATTAAGTAGAACAGGATGTTCTCTAATTACTTCAGCAAGAATATCCCAAACTTCTGTTTCCTCTCTTTCAACCATTTTCTTTGCTAATTTAATAGTACTTGCCATCTCTAGGTGTTGTAATCTTCCAAAAACAAAAGGCTTAAAAAGTTCCAAGGCCATTTTTTTTGGTAAACCGCATTGATGAAGTTTTAAAGTAGGCCCAACTACAATCACAGACCTACCAGAGTAATCTACTCTTTTGCCTAAAAGATTTTGTCTAAACCTGCCTTGCTTACCTTTGATCATATCGGCTAAAGATTTAAGAGGCCTCTTATTAGATCCAGTTACAGCCCTCCCCCTTCTTCCATTATCTAGAAGAGCATCTACTGATTCTTGTAACATCCTTTTTTCATTTCTAGTAATTATGTCAGGAGCATTTAAATCAAGAAGTCTCTTAAGTCTATTATTTCTATTAATAACTCTTCGATATAAATCATTAAGGTCAGAAGTTGCAAATCTTCCTCCTTCTAGAGGAACAAGTGGTCTTAAATCAGGCGGTAATACTGGCAAAACCTCCAAAACCATCCATTCAGGTTTATTACCAGAATCATTTAAAGACTTTAAAAGTTTTAATCTTTTAGTTAATTTTTTTATTTTTGCTTCAGATTTAGTTTCAGGAATTTCATTTTGAAGTTTAGGAATTTCAGAATCTAAATCTAACTCTCGTAATAAATTTTGTACTGATTCTGCTCCCATACCTGCCGCGAATTCATCTCCCCACTGTTCCAAAGCTTCGTAATACTCATCATCGCTAAGCAGTTGACCTGGATCAAGATCAGTCATGCCTGGATCAATTACGATGAAAGATTCAAAATAAAGAACTCTTTCTAGGTCCCTTAAAGTTAAATTTAGAGCTAAGGCTATTCTTGAAGGAAGAGATTTTAAAAACCATATATGTGCTACTGGAGCAGCTAGTTCAATATGGCCCATCCTTTCCCTTCTCACTTTAGATAGTGTTACTTCAACTCCACATTTCTCACAAACTACACCCCTGTGTTTCATTCTTTTATATTTACCACAAATACATTCATAATCTTTTATGGGACCAAAGATCTTAGAACAGAATAAACCGTCTCTCTCTGGTTTAAATGTTCGATAATTAATAGTTTCTGGTTTTTTTACTTCTCCAAAAGACCATGATCTAATTTGCTGAGGAGAGGCAAGTCCAGCTCGAATGGAATTGTATTCAACTCCATGGCCTTGTTCTCTTAACATATTTATTAAATCTTTCATTTTGATCTCCTACTTTTCAATTGACTCAAGTTCAATATTTATTCCTAAAGAACGAATTTCTTTAGTTAATACATTGAAAGACTCAGGTATACCTGGGTCCATTTCAAAATTTCCATCAACTAGATTTTTGTAGACTTTGGTTCTACCAGTCACATCATCAGATTTAACAGTTAACATTTCTTGAAGGGTATAAGCTGCACCATAGGCTTCTAAGGCCCAAACCTCCATTTCACCAAATCTTTGTCCTCCAAATTGGGCTTTCCCTCCTAAGGGCTGTTGGGTAACAAGGCTATAACTTCCTGTTGACCTTGCATGCATCTTGTCTTCAACTAAATGGTTTAATTTAAGAATGTACATGTATCCAACAGTAACTGGTCTATCGAACTGCTCTCCAGTTCTACCATCAAAAAGTTGGCACTGACCACTCAAAGGTAATCCTGCTAATTCCAACATATCTTTTACTTCACTTTCCTTGGCTCCGTCAAAAACAGGAGTGGCCATAGGCACTCCATCTTTTAAATTAGTAGCCAATTCAAAAATTTCCTTATCATTAAGTGAATCAAGGCTTTGATTGCCTTCTTCCCCATAAATCTTAGTTAAGAATGATCTAATTTCAGAAGCCTTTTTATTCTCATCTATCAATTCATTTATCTTAGAGCCAAGTTCTTTTGCTGCCCACCCTAGATGAGTTTCTAAAACTTGACCTACATTCATTCTTGAAGGGACTCCAAGAGGGTTAAGGACTATATCTACTGGCTCTCCATTTTCATCATACGGCATATCTTCCATAGGCATAATTACAGAAATAACTCCTTTATTTCCGTGCCTGCCAGCTAGCTTATCCCCAGGTTGGATACGTCTTTTAATTGCTAAGTAAACTTTTACTATCTTTATGACACCTGGAGCCAAATCATCTCCGCCGATAACCTTTAATTTTCTTTGCTTAAATATTTCCTTTAGATTTTCTCGATACTCATTAAGATTAGATTCAATTCCGTGAACTTGTTTGTTGATAGACTCGTCTTGAAGCCTTATCTTGAACCAATCATTTTTAGAAATTTCAATTAAATAATCTTCTTTAACTGTTGACCCTTTAGTAATTCCTTTTGCCGAAGCTACTTTCTTTCCTAATAATAATTTTTTAAGTCTTGAAAAAGCAGCTTCTTCAATAATAGTAAGCTCTTCATCTATATCTTTTTTAATTTCCTTTAACTGAGATTCCTCAATTTCTACTGCCCTTCCATCTTTTTCTATTCCTTCTCTAGTAAAAACATGAACATCAATAATTGTTCCATCTCCTCCAGAAGGTACCCTTAGAGAACTATCTTTCACATCGGAGGCTTTTTCACCAAATATGGCCCGTAATAATTTCTCTTCTGGGCTAAGTTGAGTTTCTCCTTTGGGAGTAACTTTGCCAACCAGAATGTCGCTAGCTTTAACTTCAGCTCCTATATGGACTATCCCAAATTCATCAAGTTTTGATAAAGCAGAATCGCCTACATTAGGAATATCACCAGAAATTTCTTCTGCTCCTAATTTTGTATCTCTTGCTATGCAAGTTAGTTCTTGAATGTGAATGCTTGTAAACTTATCTTCACTTAATAACCTGTCTGATATTAAGATTGAATCTTCAAAGTTATATCCGTGCCAAGGCATGAAAGCTATGCGGACGTTTTGACCCAAAGAAAGCTCTCCAAGATCAATTGAAGGGCCGTCAGCTAAAATATCGTTTTTACTAACTTTATCACCTTCAGTAACAATAGGTCTTTGGTTAATACAGGTAGTTTGGTTAGATCTTGTATATTTAATAATGTTATAAATATCGACTCCTGAATCTCCAGGTTTTATTTCTCTTTCATACACTCTTACGACTATCCTGCTAGCGTCAATACTTTCTACAACTCCTCCTCTTTTTGCTATAACACAAGCACCGGAATCTCTAGCTACTATTCTCTCCATACCAGTTCCTACAAGTGGAGTCTCAGTTTGAAGAGTAGGAACCGCTTGACGCATCATGTTTGATCCCATTAAAGCTCTATTCGCATCATCATGTTCTAAAAATGGGATAAGAGAAGCTGCAATTGAAACAACTTGCTGAGGGGATACATCCATAAAATCTACTCTTTCGGGAGGCATGAGGGAGAATTCATTTTTGTATCTAACTGGAACTAATTCCTCTATAAACCTATTCCTGTCATCCAATAAAGCACTTGCTTGAGCAATTACATAATCTCCTTCTTCTATAGCAGAAAGATATTCAAACTGATCAGTGACTTTTCCATCTTTAGCTTTCCTAAATGGACTTTCTAAAAAGCCATATTCATTCGTTCTTGCATAAGCAGCTAAAGAATTAATTAGTCCTATATTAGGGCCTTCAGGAGTTTCAATTGGACAAACTCTTCCATAATGAGTTGGGTGAACGTCTCTTACTTCAAATCCAGCTCTTTCTCTAGTAAGCCCACCTGGGCCTAATGCAGATACCCTTCTTTTGTGGGTAACTTCCGCTAAAGGATTAACTTGATCCATAAACTGCGATAGTTGACTTGAACCAAAGAACTCTTTAATAGCAGCTGAAACTGGCTTTGCATTAATTAAATCTTGAGGTCCTAGATCATCGGTTTCAGCAGTTGCCAGTCTTTCTCTTACAGCTCGTTCAACCCTTACTAAACCAATTCTGTATTGATTTGAAACCATTTCACCTACTGACCTAACTCTGCGGTTTCCCAAATGATCTATATCGTCTACTTGCTCTTTACCATTTCTAATAGCTACAAGAGTTTTAAGTGAATCAATGATATCTTTTTTCTCTAAAATACTACTTCCAAAAATACTATCCCTTCCAAGTCTTTTATTGAATTTCATCCTTCCGACATTAGAAAGATCATATCTTTCAGGATTAAAGAAAAGGCTTTTAAAGAGTGTGGTTGCAGCTTCTTTAGTTGGAGGTTCACCAGGTCTCATCATCCTATATATTTCGACTAAGGCTTCAATCTCATTAGTAGTAGAATCTGCTCTTAAAGTATCTGCCATATATGGTCCAGACTCTAGATCATTTATATAAAGTGTCTCTAATTTTTTTAAACCTAAAGATTCAATAGTTGATAAGACTTCTTCATCGATAATAGAGTTGCATGCTATTACCACTTCCCCTGTGGTTTTATCTACTAAATCATTAGAAACTACTAGGCCGTGAATATCTTCTTGAGAATAATCTAAAGACTTTATTTTGGCACTCTCTATCTTTCTAATATGCCTTGCACTTATCCTTTCCCCCTTTTTTATAATAGTTTCGTTTCTAAATTGTATGTCTATGGGAGTTACTCTTCCCATCAGTCTCTTGGGAACTAGTTGTAATTGGAATACATTATTTGGTTTTATTTTAAAAGTTTCTGTTTCATAGAAATTTTCGAGAATTTCTTGGTCTGTGAATTCAAGTGCTTTCAAAAGAATAGAAGCAAAAAGTTTTCTTCTCCTATCTATCCTTACATAAACAAGATCTTTTGCGTCAAATTCAAAATCTAACCAAGAACCTCGATAAGGAATTACTCGAGCTCCATACAAAACCTTACCTGACGAATGACTTTTCCCTTTGTCGTGATCGAAGAACAATCCTGGAGATCGATGTAATTGAGAAACTACTACCCTTTCAGTCCCATTAATAACAAAACTTCCATCGTCAGTCATTAATGGAACGGTGCCCATATATACTTTTTGAAATTTTCCTTCTTTTAGCTTTTCAGTTTCTTTATCAACAAAGAAGAGTTCACAATTTATGTGAAGAGAGGCTTCATAAGTTACTCCCTTAAGTTTACATTCTCTTTCGTTAAAAGTTGGTTCTCCAAGCTCATAGCTTGAAAATTCCATCCTAGCATTTTTACTATGACTTTCTATCGGAAAAATTGAATTTATGACTTTTTCTAAACCTTGATTTTTCCTTTTTTTTGGGTCCACATTCCTTTGTAGAAAATCGTTATAAGACTCTAATTGTGTAGCTAAAAGGTTAGGTAAATCCATTACGCTCGATATTTTTTCAAAGCTACGCCTTATCCTTTTCTTTTCAGTATATGAAAATGCCATAAATCCCTCTTTTAATTAAGATGATTAAAAAATTATTTGAACTCTGTTTTAGCTCCTGCTTCTGCAAGTTGTTTGGTGTATTCATCAGCTTCTGCTTTTGTTATACCTTCCTTAATTGATGAGGGAGCTCCATCTACTAAGCCTTTTGCATCTTTGAGTCCTAAACCAGTAATTGCCCTTACAGCTTTGATGACTTCAACTTTCTTCTCTCCTACGTCTGTTAAATGAAGATCTCCAGTAACGTCTTCATTATCTTCTCCGGCTTCTGCTGCTTCTACTGCTGCAGGTGCAGCTGCAGCTGCAGGTGCAACTGCAGAGACTCCAAACTTTTCTTCCATAGCTGAAATTAAATCAACTATATCCATTACGCTCATTTTAGAAATAGCTTCTAAAATCTCTTCTTTGCTTAATGCCATTTTTTTCTCCAATAAATTTATAAAAAATTTTAAGATTCTACCTCTTGTTTCTGTTGCTTAATCGCCTCCAAAGTTCTAGCTAGCTTAGTTGGTATTTCATTCACCAACGAAACTAACTTAACTAATGGGGCATTAAGTAATCCTACTAAATAGGCTATAGCTTCATCTTTGGAAGGTAGATTAGCTATATCTGCTAGCCTTGTAAGTTCCAGTAAGTTCTCTCCCATAGACAGTCCTTTAACCTTGAAATTTGAATTAACTTTATGAAAGTCATTGGCTAATTTCGCGGCATTAGCAGGATCATCTAAAGAAAAAGCTAAGATTGTTGGACCAACCAAGAGCTCATCAAAACAAGAAAATTTAGTGTCACTTAAAGCCTTTCGAGCTAGTGTATTTCTAATGACTTTTAAGTGAACAGAAGAATTTCTAGCATTTTCACGTAATTTAGTTAATTCAGAAACTGAAGTACCATGATAGTCAGCAGCTACTGCTGAAGTAGCTTTGTTTGCAATCTTGTGTAACTCCTCTACTGCTATTTTCTTATCATCAATGCGCATAGGCATCTTCTTATCCTCCTCTAACCAAACACAGTTTGTTTAGGAAGTTGGATGTAGAAACATAACTTTCGTCATGTTTACTTCCATCTACGTAGGTAATAATATTTAAGCAAAACAACTGA
>ERZ651768.1457-NODE-1457-length-17320-cov-10.754277_pt1 | contig 17320 bp, 15 predicted proteins | sample MGYA00514754_ERZ651768 | MGnify/ENA metagenome assembly ERZ651768
ATCAACTCGACGTATTCCATGTACTGACGAGTGATCTCTGCAACCGGAATATCCAGTATGTCGATATTCTGCTTACGGATCAGAAAAAGCAGCAGGTCGAGTGGTCCTTGAAATGCATCAAGAATGACCTCAAGTGCATCAGGTGGGATGTAAAGATCCTCAGGCCAGCTTTGAAGCGCTTCACCGGCAACCAGTACGGGCGACCGTTGGCTCTGCTTAGGGTCTGCAGGCAATTGGTCTGGCTGTTCAGCCATAGCGAACAGAGGCAAGGATTTCAAGCGCGCGTGGGCGTACTGTATAGAAGATTGCACTCACGGCCGGTAATTGTAACCGCTTCCACCTCCGGTATCGAAACCTTAATCATCTTTTGAAGCCCTTAGGGCAGCACCAGCGCCAAGTCGTTGCACACGCTGATCAAGGCATGCCTGCCTCAACGTGCTTAATCGCCCTCGACCCGGAACGGTTATATCCCCCTCGATTTCGGCCAGCGGTTCCAGTACAAAAAGACGCTCATGCATTCTGGGATGTGGCAGTTCCAACCCGGGAGAGGAGACTATCTGATCGGCGTACATCAGAAGATCAAGGTCGAGAGATCGCGGCCCAAATCGCTCACCATCACGAGTACGACCGAAGTGCTTCTCTATCTTCTGAAGCGTCTCGAGCAACACACAGCACCCTATCCCGCAAGATACACGGACAACCGCGTTGATAAAATCGGGCTGATCTACATTACCCATTGGCGCTGTCCGGTAAAGCGATGATCTGGCTATCAGTTCTAATCCTGGCTCATCGATCAACGCGGCGATTGCTCGCTCGACCTGATCAGTCGCTTGGCCCATATTCGAGCCAAGCCCAATCCAGGCCACAACATCAGACGGACTGATCGTCACGTGTGTTTCCTTTTCCTTCGAGTGCTTTTCTTACGTTGCGGCTTGCTTTGCTCCAGTCCCTGAATCACCTGTTGGACATCAGTAGGCGGCATTTCCTGTATCTTGGTCCACCAGTCGGCAAGAGAACCTGAGACCTCACCGGCACCGGCACGAAGAAGCAGAAAATCATAGGCAGCCCGAAACCGTCTGTGCGACAGTAAGCGCTTGATTGTCCGGGGTCGGCGCTGCTCGAGTCGTATCTGGAGTTCCCAGATCTCTATCATGACAGCACTGATCCGACGCGGAATTCTGACGGTAGGATGGAGCTCCTGTAGTACTCTGTCTGCCGATCGATGCAGATTTTCAAAACTAGAGCGGTTTCCACCAGATTTCATACTCCAGGCCTGCTGCACCTGCCGCCACAGCAGAACAGAAAAAAGAAATGGCGAGATTACGGGTTTTCTATCAGCCACCCTTTGATCCGTATTCCGCAGCGCACAAGGGATGAGTCCGCTCTTTTTGTTGAGATCTTGGTCGCTGAAGTGACGAGTAGCTGATGGAAACAAAAATCGTAATAGACCATAGCGGTCCAGTGCCTCAAAGCCCACGGCGCCATGCCCGTTGTGTAGTACCTTAATAATCTCCTCAAACAGGCGAGGTGGAGATACTGTTGTCAGTGTCCCAGCCATCCTGGGCAATAGTTTCTCCATTTTGGCGTCCAATCTAAGATTCAGCTTGGCCTTAAAGCGCACTGCACGCAGCATTCTCACGGGGTCCTCACTGAAGCGCTGTCTGGGGTCACCAATGATTTCAAGCCGCCGTTCCTGGATATGAGCAAGCCCGTCAACATAGTCGGTCACCACCTCTTCGACCGGATCGTAGTAAAGCGCATTAATCGTGAAATCCCTTCGCAATACATCCTCTTCACGGCGCCCAAACACATTATTGGGTGGTATCTTTTTCTTCGCTCGACCCCTGTGCTGTTTCTGAATCGCTGTATCACTGCCTCTATAGGTAGACACTTCAATGACGTCGCGCCCTATCCGAACGTGCACGAGCTGAAACCTCCGGCCGATCACACGCGCCCGTCGGAACAGGTTCTTAATCTGCTCGGGTGTTGCATTGGTCACCACGTCGAAATCTTTGGGTGGCCAACCTAAAAGCAAATCTCGCACGCAGCCACCCACCATTTCAGCCTGGAACCCGCTGCCCTGAAGTGTACGGACAATGGAAACCGCAACCGGAGAGACATCGGAAATTGATAGCCCTAGATCAGAGGCGGGAATGCGACGCGCATGAAGCGCCGCACTGGAGCTGGCCACTGACATGTCTATAACAGGATCATCATCTATGGTGTGTACCTATGCTTACAACCCCGCACCAGCAGTACGCAGAAGCAATCTCGTCACTGTAGCATTACAAACGCGTATGGTAGCATTCCAGACTCGCCAATCCGGCTCAAGTGCTCCCTTCGTCTAGCGGATACTGCAGCACACCGACTGACCTAGTTTTAACGACATTTCAGCAGGTCTAGTGAACTAAACAGTGAGCAGAACTATATCTTTGAGGTCAAGCGCCACTTCGAATATCCCACGAGGTAGGTCGTCTATTCTTGTAATTATGGGCGTTAGTGGTAGCGGTAAAACTACCATTGGACAGTTGCTATCAGCTGAGTTGATTTGTTCATTCATCGATGGCGATGATTTTCATCCCCCTGTGAATATCAAAAAAATGAGTTCCGGTGAAGCGTTGACGGACGAGGATCGCTGGCCTTGGCTGGAAATTCTAACTGATAAGATTCAAGAGTATATTCAGCAAGAACAATCGATGGTGCTCGCTTGCTCAGCACTGAAGAAATCTTACCGAGAGATATTGTGTGTTGAGAGGGAACTTGTTCAATTCATCTATCTAAAAGGTAATTACGCTACCATCGTACGCCGAATGCAGTCGCGAGAAAACCACTTCATGACTAAATCATTGCTACAAAGTCAGTTTGCCACATTAGAGGAACCGGAGGACGCCATAGTCGTTGATATTAGCCCTTCTCCCTCAGAAATATTGAAGTCGATTCGAGGGTTGTTACATCTCAAGACGAGACCAGAAATTTGATCCATCAAAGACAAATACTGAGTCAGTGGACTCAGATGCAGGACAATAATCCTGCCTTTATGCAAACCTTGCTGGAAACATGCACAATTACACAACTTACGTCTACGCACCAAGTGCTCCCTTCGTCTAGCGGTTAGGACGCCGGCCTCTCACGCCGGTAACAGGGGTTCGATCCCCCTAGGGAGCGCCATTTCATCTCTCTGCACTTGAGATTCCGCTGCCCAATATCACTGATTATTACCGCGATCCAGTTGTTACGGTACTGGGCCTTCCAACAAAGTACCGAAGTACCCACACGCAACATGCCAGGGCAAGTCCTATGAAACACAGGACTGCAAGTCCAGCAGCAAAACCACCCGTCGCATCATAAACAACTCCCAGCATGACAGGGCCACCCACCCCGCCAATTTCAGCCGTTGAAAAATAAAGCCCCCCGGCAGTTCCTGCGCGCCGTTCACCAATCCCCGGAGTCTCCACCAGTATCAGCATCATGATTGTCATCATCGATCCAGTCGCAATTCCCTGAAAAATAAGCCCTGCAAGTAGCGGTATACCCGTAGGCACCCTGAGCAGCGCCGTCGCACAGACACTGGACAGACACAGCATGAACAAGACAATCAAACGATACTGACGGGTCGCCAAACGAGGAATCGTCAGCGCACTTAAAACCGACACCAACACCATCAGCGCGGCTAAGTGGCTGGCCTGAGTGATCGTCCGGCCACTCGCTCTGAGTAACTCAGGCAACCAGTTGCCAATGCCATGATTGATTGCGAATACACCGATGCTCATTAACAGAAGCAGGCGCACTACCGGCTGACGGAGCAAAGGCAAAAGACCAAGATCAGTTATAGGGAGCTTTCGAAGATGCGATGGTGCCACGATCAGTTTGGCTGAAATCACAGACCAAACCACCGCAGCGGCCAGAGTAAAACAGCCCCATAACCTCAACACCTGCCGCCAGTCATTGTCCAGTGCGGGCAGCAAAACAGCATTGGTTAACAGCAAGCCGACGATTGCTCCGATTCCCGGACCGGTGACATAGATACCCATGGCCAACCCACGCTGCCTGCTTTCGAACCAGGCACTGACAACCTTAGGCGCCCCCGTCGATATGATCGGTCCTCCCAGTCCGAAAACAGCCACAGCAAACAGCAGGCTGATTTCATCAGTCGCAATGCTGCGCCAGAATGCGGATACCGCCATCAACAGCGCACCACCCAGCATTGCCCAGCGAGGACCAAGCCGATCGAGCAGAATCCCACAAGGTATCGCGGAAAGAATAAAAACGAACTGCCAGGCCCCGAGCACCCGACCCATTGCCGAGTGACTCATCCCGAGATCGGACTCGATCACTGGAACCAGAGGTGCTAGCGCCGCGATATTCAGACCAAAAGAAAGATACAGCAGCCATACGCCCAGGAGCATCCACCAGCGGCCCTTGTATGACTCTGGCCTAATGCCGCTATTGAAATCTGACACTCATCTGCTCTTGATTTACTCGCATCTCAACTTAAGTTAGAAGGCTTACCGCGTAGCATTCCCAACCGCTATGCTCTGTATTCTGTCTACCAGACTCTGGTCGACCGAAACGCCGTCGGACTCACTGCGCTGCCGATGTCCTAACCGATGCGAGCCAGGTAGCCGTGCCTCACCTTGCGTTGCGATCGCTTGTGTGAGCGCTTGTATCCGGTCATCGAAGGTGTCACTGGAGAAGGCATCGGGTGACAACGCCAGAAAACATTGCCCCGTTCTAGGAGGGCCACCTTCAGTGCCGGAGAACGGACTGGCATGTATACCCAGTGTTGCACCGCTCAGCGCCGCAGCCATCACCTCAACCAGCAATCCAATCCCGAACCCTTTATAACCGCCACTGGGCGCCATGGATCCTTTCAACGCCTGTTCAGGGTCCGTGGTCGGCTGACCTTCTGCATCTAACGCCCAGCCCTCAGGGATGGAACGGCCTTCCCTGGCGCGGGTCATGATTTCACTTTTCGCCACCACACTGGCGCTCTGATCCAGGACGAACGTAGCGCTACCGGAACCACTGGGGACTGCCAGTGCAAATGGGTTGGTGCCCACGACAGGCTTTTGTCCGCCTGCAGGCGCGATCGATGCGGGTGCGTTGGTGAAGCCGATGGCAACCAGCCCCTCCTCGGCCAAGCGCTCAACGTGATAGCCCAATACACCACAATTATAGGAATTGCGGACCGTTAATGCTGCGCAACCCAGCGCCTTGGCTAACGGCCGCAATTTATCAAATCCAATATCAATTGCCGGGTGCGCAAATCCGCAATCTGCGTCAATCACAATTGCTGAGCCGTCCTGTGACAGTACAGCCGGTTCAGCAGCGGCGTTGACTTTGCCGCACTTCAAGTGTTCACAGTAGATCGGCACGTAAATGAGTCCGTGACTTCTTATGCCGTCGCGTTCAGCTGCGGTAACCGCAGCAGCCAGTGAACTCGCAGCCCCCGCTGAGGCACCCGAAGCGATCAACGCTTCCTTGGCCAGTGTAGATATTTCTTCTAGCGTCAACTGGGAATTGGTCATAGCAATTTTCCTTATTTAGGTCTTAGTCGTTGTCTAGCAGGCCTGCACCGGCACCTGTTTCCCGTGAGCGCTCAGTTTCTGGTACCAGTGTCAAAGCTGCCCATGCCTCGAGCTGTTTTAACGAACCGTCGCACACCTCCAGCCCTGTTGTGAGGGCGCTGCTACGACGCTGGTTGAACTCTTCCGAATTTATTAGGCACTCCATGGTATTCCTGCTCTGATCAGGCTGACTCGGCCAAAGTGTCACCTCGGTGGTCGGTCGTGCTGTGGTAGTTCCTTCCTGGGTCACAATGATCACCTGACAGGTTTCCTGATTACACTCTCCAATCACTGCCTGGCCTTCTAAGTGAATCATGAGCGAGGCGCGTTGTTTCAGTCGGGCACAGGTCTGAGCCACTGCTGCCAGCACCAGCAAGGGCACATCGACCGAGACGCTGAACCCAGAATCCGGAACAGCACCGGTTTGCAACAGATCACCCAATGCAGGCCCAGCCAACAACGCGGAGGCAGCAGTACCCGGTTTTACGTTTTCGAGGATCAGTCCGGTTTCATCGCGCAGTAATCGGACTGCGGACGTGTCTGACGGCCAGTGGGTCAGACAGTCCACAGCACAGGATACGCCATCAAACCCGAGTGAATTCAGCCAACAGACCGCATCAGCCAGATCTTCCGCGATTCCGTGCGGTGCGCCCCGACCTACGGCGGCTTTCCGAACCGTACTGTACAACTCGCTTAGTGACTGACGCATCCAGCTGATCCGGGGGATACCGGCAACCACCAGTCGTCTGAATCTGCCTTATCCAATTCATCATACAAGGGCGCTCCCTGGTATAAGGTTATCCGAGTCCATAAATCTGACTTGGGATCAAACTTGGCTGCACCAAAAAACGCCAATTTAAAACGCAGAATATGAAGCGGCAGACATTCAGCGCCAATCAGATTCTCCCGAATTTCCCCATACGGGTAACCATCAAGGGATTGCACCCGCCGCACAATCTGTCGGTGCTGAGGATGGGTGAGGAGAAACTCAGCCAACTGCTGAGTCGTCGAACAGGATTGCAGATCCTGATAAAGCAAGTTGATGTCACGCGCAACTGCCAACGGCATCTCGTGTTCAGAGCCTGTCTCTTCGTAGCGTAATCCAAACCGGGGCTCGAGGCTATTTTCAGAGACATACCAGAAATAGTGGGTCTGCGATTTAGAGCCAAAGTCGATGTTCAGAGCCCAGTCGTATTGATTCTCAAGTCGTTTAGCCACCTGTTCCACGGTGTTACTGGCATCCAGTTTATAGGTCTCATCAGCTGCCATTGTGTGAACCAGGTCCTGGCAGAACTCGGGATAAGTCTCGATCAAAAGACTGACCAGCAATTCTTGGCCTTCAAGGCTGAGGCTTTGTGCCGATTTTTCGTATAAAAAGTTCCATAGCTTGTCTGTCCGCACCTGAAGCTCTTCTTCGTCTAACCAGCTGCTAACTTTTTCAAGATCACATACGAGCTGATCGATACGGTCGCTTTGACGCTTATCATCAACACTCCATTCCCCAACATGCTGCCTGGCCCTCCCCAGTAGTCCGTGCAGCCGCTCAAGCTTATCGGATGTTACATTCGTTATGGAGCGCACTCGCGCCAGTGCGGTCTCCTTCGCCATCAACCAGTTATTCAACAGACGTGGATGAGTCACCAGAAAAGGCGCCATCCCCAAGCCAGTCGCATTTCCAATACCCAGGTGGCGCTTAAGGGATCGTTCTAAAGGCACAAATCTATCCGGCGAACGTCGCCGAGCAATGTGCTCAACCAGGTCGGTGGTGAACATTCTTATCATGTAGAGCGTGAGCATTTCGGCCTGGAAAGGACCTGCCAGCTCGGCTCTTGTTTCTATTCGACTCCGATCGGCAACCCCGAATTTTCCATTCCCGTAAACGGCAGTCGTTCGCATCAGATAACCGATTTCACTGATCAGCACGGTATCCGGCTGTCGTCCATTGGACAGCGATTCACAGACATGCTCAAACAATCGCATACTGCGATTGGCCCGTGCCAATACCAACTCGGTCGCTTCAAATCGGCCTGCTTCCTGTTTGGGCACCGAATTTCTGAGTCGATCAATATCCTTTGAACTCGGTTCACCGTCAAAAAGAACAAAAGATGCATCCCAGGCGGTTGCGATCACGCGGTCCGTACGCTGGTCATCGTCAAGTGCGTTTGAAAAACCAACCAGACTGTAGTGCCTCTCCGGTCCGCGTGCGGTATACACCATGTAACCGTAACCCTGATCATCCACTTCGAGACACGAAGGCCCAACCGACCACGACTCGCTGTGAAGTCGGCGGACCAGCAAACGCATAAAACTCAAACAGCTTGGGAAACTAGACCCCATCCTCGCGAGAGAAGACACCATCGCAGGGGGGCGCAGTGGAACGGTGACGTTAACAAGTGCCTGAGTCTCGTTCTGCACCATACGATTACGTGGACTCCGCAACTAAACTAACACTGACTATCAACTGCCAGGGCCAAACGAGCGTTGGAAAAAATCGAGCCAATTGCCACCCATAACTCGGTCTGCTTCTGTACGGGTGAACCCAACGTTTTCCAGGCCATTCCGTATATTCGGGAAGTCAGCATTATTACCGAACCACTGGGGCTGAGATGGAAACCCTGACGCCGATGCTGACCCCTCACCATAGTCTGTTTCTCGGGTCCAACGTCCATTCCGCATCCATGCCACCACACTGTCAGGCTGATCCTGACACAGGTCGCTGCCCAGACCAATATGTTCTATACCGATTTTCTCGACCGTTTCTGCAACCATCCGACAGAACGAATCTAGCGTGCAATCGCCTGCATCTTTTAAATGATGTGGATAAAGGGATAGGCCGAGCATCCCCCCACTTTCTGCCAAGGCGGTCAGCACCTCATCTGACTTGTTACGGCGTGCTGGGTGCCAGGCTGATGGGTTAGCATGGGTAATTGCTATCGGACGCTCAGACAACTCGATGGCTTGTAGCGTCGATCTCTCTGCCGAGTGACTCATATCGATCACTAAGCCAACACGGTTCATTTCCTTAATTACTTGGCGCCCCATGCGCGTAATACCAGGGTCCTCCTCCTCGTAACAACCGGTCGCCAGCACGGACTGATTGTTATAGGACAACTGCATGAACCGAGCCCCCAGCTGATGACAGATTTCAATCAGCCCTACATCGTCAAGAATTGGTGAGCAGTTCTGAAATCCAAATATAATGGCCGTCTTCCCATGCTTTTTCGCTTCAACGACGTCCTGGGCCGTACGACCGGGCACGATCCTGTCCGAATAAATCTGGAAATACCGGTTCCAGGCTTCGATATTCGATACGGTTTCCCGAAAATCCTCGTGGTAACAGATAGTCACGTGAACAGCATCAACACCACCAAGCGCCATCTGATCAAAGATGGGCCGGGACCAGTTGCAGTATTGCAGACAATCAATAGTGACCGGTGAGTTCAAAACAACCTCCTACAACCAGTCGATCTGATAAGGGTATGTCGACATGCGTTCCACGCCTGTCTCGGTGATGATCACCTGTTCTTCAAGCTTGACGCCTTCACGGCCGCCTTCGGACCCTATAAAAGACTCGACGCACAAGGTCATACCAGGAACCACTTCACCATCATATCCTTTTTTTTCGAAATCCACCCAGTGCTTGATACTGGGATATTCATCCGCGAGCCCAACCCCATGGATCAGGACGGAGTAGCGGTTCGACAGAAATTCGTCGGGTATTTTCCAGCACCGTTCTGACACATCACGAAACGCCAGACCCGGCTTCAGGGCCGCAATATTGGTTTCGATCTGCTCATAGGCGGCGGCATACAGACGGCGCTGCTCATCACTGGGTTGCTCACCACATAACCACGATCGGGACATGTCCGAACAGTAACCATACGGCCCAATAAGATCAGTATCAAAGCTGACCAGATCTCCACGCTCGATCTCACGCATCGAACACTCACGAAACCAGGGATTCGTACGTGGCCCTGAAGACAACAACCGAGTTTCGATCCATTCACCACCCATCCGGATATTTGTTTCATGCAGCTTTGCCCAAAGGGCATTCTCTGTGATGCCCGGTTCCAGGGCCTCTTCCATGGACTTGCAACCCGCTTCACACACTGCCATCGATGCGCGCATCAGTTCGAGCTCTTCCTCGGATTTAACGGCACGTGCATGTTCAGAAACCGCTTCACCGTCGACCAGTTCCAACCTCTTTTCACGCAGCGCATCGGTTGCGATGAACGAGAGCCGGTCAACAGCAAGGCGCATATTTCCACCCCCATGACTGCGCATGAGATCGTAGATCTGCTCAGCAAACAGTTTCGCCCTGGACTCACTGTGATAACTCGCTGCGAAAAAATAGAACCCCGGGATCGTCCGATAATCATCGATTCCTGGCAGCCCTTCAGCGAGATGAGGATGATCTGCATAGTCAAACAAAACAACCGGGCCATCCTGTGCAACAAAAACACAGCGGGTTTCGTAGTGCGAGCACCAGACCTGCATGTTAGTGGCATCCGTTGCGTAGCGGGTATTGATCTGATCGAACAACAGCAACCCAGCAACATCTGCCAATGCCATCTGCTGGCGCAGGCGCCCCAGTCTATATTGACGTACGGCGTCGAGATCGACGGGTGCTTGGGTGTATTCCATTGCACCGTGTTGACGGTATTTACGGGACCGCTTTGCAGCCGCAACAGATTCAATTGGCATGGACAAAAACTCCTATGAAGACCCAAAGAATGTGAGCGCAATATACTCGGCGCTGCCGCTCGTCACAACCAACTAGTCCCTCGCGCAGTGGGTCATCCCGAATCGGCTGCCGCTTCAGTTCTCGACCTGTCATCCGGTAGCGTGAGTGCACCGACAGCCCCCAAAGTCGCTACGATTGCAGCCAGTAAAAAAGCCGAACCAAATGAACCCGCCGCGTCGGCTATAGCGCCTGCGATCCCTGGTGAGATTGCTTGTCCCACTCCAAAAAATACAGTAATAAATCCGAGCGCCGCCGGCGCAAGCCTGTACCCGAAAAGATCGCCACAGGCAGCCGCCATAATCCCCGGGATACTCCAGGCGGTAATACCAAACATCACGGATGAAACAATGTACACCGTATTACTTGGCCACAGGGACACCAGCGCATAGGCAGCGGCTTGCACCAGGTAAACGCTCAGCAGGGCGTATCTGCGCCCAACCACATCTGACAAGCTGCCCCAGATCAGGCCGCACAGCAAGCTACACCAACCCATCAGCATAAAGAGCCGACCCGCACCGATTGTGGTGTACCCCCCCTCGGCCACCAACATCTTGAAAAAGAATGTCACATAAATAATGTAAGAAAATCCGAAGGCAATGTAGACCACCCCCAAATGCCAGGCGGTAGTCGATCGGTAGACGTGTGACCAGTCCAGGCGATCGTCCGACAACCCTTCTCCCACTGCTGTTTCATTATCGTCAGCAGCAATCGGTTTCAGCCCTTTTTCAGCCGGGTTATTACGCAGCAGGAAAGCTCCTGCCACGGCAAGTAGCAGAGTAAAACAGCCAAACACATACCAACACACCCGCCAACCCGATCTACCGAAGTCGTCCAACAGGTAGGGTACGAGCGGGCCCAAGGCTATCAGAGCAATAGATGAACCGCTGACAGCTATACCTGTCGCCATTCCCCTGCGTTTGGCCGAGAACCACGCTGACACCACCCCGTAAATGGGTATGTTGGCCATACCGCTGCCAACCCCAGCTAAACCTCGCCAGAATCCTACTGCCGTAAAACCGTCTGCCAAACCGGTCAGGATCATACTGAAGCCAGCCAGACCCAGGCCCAGCGCAATAACCCGGCGGGGCCCGAATCGCGCCGCCAGCATACCGCCGAGCAGACTGGCGATCAGATAGCCCACAACATGGGTTGCCGCCAGCACACCCGCCTGGGTGTTGTCCATGCCCAGATCAACCTGCATTGCCGGCAGGACGATGGAATACCCGAACCTGGCCAATCCCAGGGCGCCGAAAGCAACCAGTGTCGCCAGGACCAGGATTAGCCAGCCGTAGTGCAGCGCAGACAATGAATGCGGTCTCATCTGCCTAGGTGTTCATCCAGCCAGTTCAACCCTTCAAGCGTGCTGCCGCGGGGATTGTATTCACAGCCCACATGACCTTCATATCCCAGCGAATCAATCAGGCCAAACAAATACGTGTAATTGATTTCGTTGTCGTCGGGTTCATGCCGGCCTGGGACGCCTGAAATCTGGATGTGGCTGACGAGTTCAAAATGTTGCTGGAAAGTCGATGCTAGGTCTCCTTGTTCCATCTGCGTATGATAGAAATCAAACTGCAGACCCACTCCCTCGTAACCGACTAGCTCGATGACGCGCCGGGCATCTTCCACCGTATGGACCAAGTAATCGGGTACGTCGACGGAATTAAAAGGCTCTACCAATATTTTAGGTCCGCCCCGACCGGCCTTTTGAACGGCATACCGAATGTTGTCTACATAAGCCGACAGCGCCACTTCGCGCTCCAAACCCGCCGGTACCAGCCCTGACAGCAAATGCATCTGTGGACAATCCAGACGGGCGGCATAATCAAGGCCATAATCAATCTGCTCGCGACATTCCGCCTGCCGATCCGGAAATACGGCAAGACCGCGTTCACCGGCTATCAGATCACCCGCCGGGATGTTAAGCAGAATCAGTTCGAGTCCGGTTGAATTCAGACACTCTAAAAGCTCTTGCGGGGTATGGTCGTAGGGAAATTGGCACTCAACTGCTGTAAACCCGGCCGCTGCAGCCGCAGAGAACCGATCGAGAAACGGATGCTCGACAAACAACATCGAGAGATTGGCAGCAAATTTCGGCATCTGGGCTATTCTGTCGGGTGCAGTCCATCACTCCGATCTAGGTGACGCCTCCATCTGGTGCTGGCGGCACAGGCTTTTTTTGGGGAACCACACTGCGCGCAACCGATGCATCCAGTGATTCGTAGTCGAAGTAACCAATCACATCATATAGTTCGCTACGGTCGACCATGTCCTCAAGAAACTGATGTGTGGTGCCAGTCCGGGCCAGACCCTGGTACAGCCGGTCCATTGCCCTCGCCGCGATACGCAACGAAGACGCCGGCCAGATCACCAGGCGGCATCCCATGACTTCGAGTTCGGTGGCTGAGAAGTAGGGTGTGCGACCGAACTCTGCCATGTTGGCCAAAACCGGGGCACCCACACGCTGCGTTAAGGTCCGAATGCTCGCTTCATCCTTCAACGCATCAGCAAATACCAGATCTGCCCCGGCCTCGATATAGCGGTTCAGGCGTTCGATCGCGGATTCCAGGCCTTCACCATCGACTGCATCGGTACGCGCGATAATTCTGAGATGAGATCGTGCTTTTCGTGCTGCGGCCACTTTTGCGCACATGTCTTCAGTTGATATCAATCGCTTATCATTAAGATGACCGCATTTTTTGGGCAATACCTGATCCTCCATCTGCATGGCCGCAGCACCGGCACTCTCCAGTTCCTGCACAGTCCGCATCACATTGATCGCCTCGCCGTAACCCGTGTCGGCGTCAACCACGAGTGGTAACTGGGTGGCACGGTAGATCGACCGGACATGACCACTCAACTCCTCCAGGGTCATAATGCCAAGATCAGGCAAACCCATGCTGCTGGATACTGCTGCACCTGACACATACAGGCACTCGAACCCGGCCCGTTTTGCCAGCAACCCGGCAAGGGCGTTGTGGGCGCCGGGAATTCGAACGATCCCCTGTTGCGCGATGAGTTGTGTCAATCTGACGCCGGGCGCTTCGTTGTGTGCATCGCTGTCAGTCAGCCAGGTCATCTGCTTTCCTCGATCGGTTGATTCTCATGGGTTCAACGTAAGGATATGCGAAAACTTGCCTTCAGGTCAGTTTTTAGGCCCAATGGAACATCGAGACCGGAAATCCATCTGTTTTAATCACTCATGCCCCAATACAAAATTCCTGCAGTTTTTATGCGCGGCGGCACCAGCAAGGCGCTGATGTTTCATTTGCACGACCTGCCCCACCAGCAACATCTGTGGCCAGACCTGTTTATATCCGCTATCGGCGCTGACGACCCTTACGGACGGCAACTGAACGGCATGGGTGGTGGGGTATCGTCGCTGTCCAAAGTTTGTGTGATATCCACGTCAATGCGACCAGATGCCGATGTGGACTACCGGTTTTTCCAGCTGTCCCCCCGAAGCCGCATTGTTGATTCCTCGGCAAGTTGCGGCAATATGGCCGCAGCCGTTGGCCCGTTTGCTGTGGATGAAGGTCTGGTTTCGGTGAAGGGTGACCGCATCTGTGTGCGTATCTTCAACGTCAATACAGGCCGAATAATTCACTCAACATTCTCGCTGGATGAAGGTGCGGCAGCGGTCAATGGCGACCTCAGCCTGCCTGGCGTTTCTGGCTCAGGCGCGCCGATCAACCTGGTATTTGAAAATCCCGGTGGGGGCGCTACTGGCAAACTTCTACCTACTGGACAACCTGCCGACGAACTGCAGGTTCAGGACACCCGTTTTGAAGTGTCAATGGTTGATGCTGGCAACCCTTGTGTATTTGTGCGGGCACAGGATCTGGGCCTGGTCGGCTGTGAGTTACCCGACACATTGTCACAACTCAGCGAAGTCCTCGACACGCTTGAGAATATCCGCCTCAGCGCCAGCGTTGCTATGGGTATCGCGGGAAATATCAATCAAGCCTCAGCAATTCCGGGGATCCCCAAAATAGCGATTGTGTCTTGGCCCTCCGATTCCGTGACCTTGTCAGCAGAAACTATTGGCAAGGACGACTGCGACCTGGTGCTCCGGATGATTTCGGTTGGCCAGCCGCATCGAGCGATTCCTGTTACCGGTGCTTTGTGCACGGCTGTTGCGGGTCGAATCGAAGGGACACTGGTGAATCAGTTAACAAAGAAGCGGTCAATAACGCAAAGTATTCGCATTGCACATCCATCCGGCGTCAGTGAGGTGGATGCCGAGGTGGTACAGCAAGAGGATGGCTGGCATTCCCGTTCAGCCAGCATCAACCGTACCGCCCGGCGACTGATGGATGGGTATGTTTATGTGTCGACAGCCAACCCGAATGACGGAAACAGTGACCCAATTACCGGATAAAGGCAGTCTCTTTTAAACTTTCTGGATCAACAGGATTCAGCTACCTTACAAAAGCTCGTCATCCAACGAATTCAGTAAACCCTAAGAGCCTTTAGGGACTGATCAAGTGCGTCGATAAACTGATCGATCTCGGCTTCACCCATAGGAGTCGACAATACGCCGAAAAGACCGCGACTGCCGAGCAGAACGCCGCGTGACAGCATTTCGCGATCGAGACCAGTTAGTTCCGGCCCACTTTCCCGACACTCGATCAGCTCACGAAAATCAATCGGACGACGATCGCTCAGTAATAGACAGAACATTGAACCACGTCCTGTGACCTGATGTTGAACACCACGCTGTTTGAGCATCTCTGACAAGTTCGCACGCAACGTATCACCCAGTTCGGCCAGACGGATATACTCGCTCTGGGTCATCAGTCGCATCGTCTCGTAGCCCGCCGCCATGGTGACGGGATTCCCGTTATAGGTACCACCGTGATGTACTTTCTCGCCGGGGCGATGATCGAAGACGGACATAATTGCTGTACCGCCGGCAACCGCACCGACCGGAAAGCCGCCACCGATGATCTTACCCATCGACATCAGGTCCGGTGTTATGCCATTGGCGTGACCAGCGCCCCGGTAGTCAATCCGAAATGACATCACCTCGTCGAAGATCAGCACCACGCCGAGCTCCCGGGTCAACTCCCGCAGTGTCTCCAGAAAGCCCTCGGCAGGCGACAACAGACCCAGGGCGGCAGGCAGCGGGTCAATCAGTACAGCGGCCAATTCATCGGCACAATCTTCGATAAGTTGGGCGCAGATTTGCGGCCGGTTCCAGGGTAGTGTGACCACGTCCTTTCCGAGGTTCGGCACCATACTGGTTTCCAGTGTGGTCTGCGGACTATCCAGTTCACCCCAGTTTCCCGGCCGCGAAGAATCACTGGCCTGTGCATAATCATAGATACCGTGATAGCAGCCTTCGAATTTTGCAATTTTCGAGCGGCCGGTATAGGCCCGAGCCGCCCGAATCGCGAGCAGCACGGCCTCGCTGCCGGAATTACAAAAACGAACTTGCTCAGCGGCAGGTATTCGATCCACCAGTAGTTCAGCCAACCGGATGTCATACTCCGTTGGCAACGAAAATGCAGTGCCCGTGTGGATCACCTTGCTGACCGCAGCGGTTACATCAGGGTCCGAATGCCCTCGGATCAGCGCCGTGTAGTTATTTATAAAATCGATCCTTTCCTCACCCTCCACGTCGGTTACCCGGCATCCGTGACCCGATCGAGCATAGACCGGATAGGGGTCCATAACGATCGTGTGGCGAGAATTACCGCCTGGCATAACCGCAAGGGCTCGATCGTAAAGTCGTTTGGATTCAGACTGTTGATCCAGATACGCCGCCAATTCCATATTCTGTCCTCCAGGCTGCCCGAGGTTCGAATCGTTCACTCAGATCTTCATCTCAGAGTTCGATCACAATGTTTCCATAGTCGTCCAGGCTGGCCTCACCCCCGGGTGGGACGAGACATGTCGCATCATACTCTTCGATGATACAGGGTCCTGAATGTGGCTTACTGAGTGCCTCACGGGCAATTACCGGCGCGTCCAGCCAGGCATGTTCACGACCAAAGTACGCCTGCCTGGGTGTACCCTGCTGCTTCGTATTTTGTACTGCATGCAATCCTTCCGGCACACGGGAGACTGTAGACAGTCCCTGTCCAACCAGTTCCAGATTGACCAATTCCACAGGCTCATCCGGACCTGCCCGATGCCCATAGGTTCTTTCGTGTTCGTCACCAAACGCATCCTGCAACACCTGCAATGCTGCTTGGTCTATCGGCCCCTCTGGCACAGGAACGCTGAGCTCATAAATCTGACCCTGGTAGTGCATATTGGCTGAACGGATCAGTCTGCGTTGCACAGGCGGAAACCCATCTACTGATAGCTGGTGGTCCGCCTGCTCTTCCAACAGATTCCAGCTCGATTCTAACTCGGCTGGATCGGCGCTCTGCAGCACTCTCCTGAGCGTCTGGGAATAATGGTGCTCGACCTCAGCACACAGCAAACCGAACGCAGAAAAGACACCTGGGGCGGGTGGCACCAGTATTCGTCGCATATGCAAAATGGCCGCCATAGCGCCTGCAAACAACGGCCCATTCCCACCAAATGCAAACAAGACGTAATCCCTGGGGTCGCGGCCCCGCTCGCTGGATACAGACTTGATTGCTCGAATCATGTTGGCCGACGCAATCTCATAAGCGCCATAGGCTGCCTGCTCAAGCTCTAGGCCCAACGGTCCGGCAATCTTATTAGCGAACACTTTCTTACTAAGTTCCGTATTCAAAGGAAGATCCCCTCCCACCAGGTGGTTGGGATTCAAGTAACCCAAGATAGCGCAAGCGTCTGTCATCGTCGGCTCGGTACCGCCTTTCCCGTAACACACAGGGCCGGGTGTTGCACCCGCGCTTTTAGGGCCAACCTGAAGCGCACCCGCCGGGTCCAGCCAGACAATGGACCCACCACCTGCCCCTACTTCAGCCAGATCAATGGCCGGCACTTTCAAGCGGTAACCGGACCCGGTCAACAAACGAGACCCGGCCATGATGCCACCACCGACACTGTACTCAACGGCACGGGAATA
>ERZ651768.1458-NODE-1458-length-17317-cov-9.667111_pt1 | contig 17317 bp, 18 predicted proteins | sample MGYA00514754_ERZ651768 | MGnify/ENA metagenome assembly ERZ651768
TTCCATCGGGGCCTCTTCCATCGGGGCCTCTTCCGGAGGCTCTTCCATGGGCTCTTCCGGAGGCTCTTCCATGGGCTCTTCCGGAGGCTCTTCCATGGGCTCTTCCATGGGCTCTTCCATGGGCTCTTCCATGGGCTCTTCCATGGGCTCTTCGCCCTGTGCATAAACGCTTGACGTAAATCCATAGCCTAGCGGCAACGAGGTCGCAGTGAGCACAAATATCACTACCGCGACTGCCATCAAACGGAATAATAAGCTGTTTTGATAAATATTCGTAAACATGACGTTACCCTTTCAAATTACTACTAAGACTTCTGGTTATTTACAGCGGAATGGGTCATGAACCTTAAGCACATGCGAAATTGTTTATCAGTCTGTTAAATCTTAATTGGACAATATTCGCATCATCGCCTGTAACAGCGAGAGTGAATGAAACCTCTGTATCAAGACAATTCCATGCACCAATCAATCCGCCCCCAACGACTTTACCGGCACCATCAACAGACCTGAATCCGACCACCAATCCGGATTCAAGTCCTACGTTGAACGGGGATTCGCTTACAGTATCAAGGATAAGATCTGGCTGGTTATCTTGCAGCATGCCAAACATTCCAGAAACCAATGCTTCGGTTGTCACGCCATTTATAGGCACCCAGCTCAAAATGGCATTTACGCCGCTATATCCGAGCTGTGTCATCCCCTGGGTTGCCGTGTTTCCAGGGAGGTTGGTAATCTCAGCTCCCCGGTCTAGCCCCAAGGAAAAGCCGAACTCGTCAAACACTGTTGAAGGTTCGGGTGTCGCGATTGGAACTACTGTTGGAGGCACTGTTGGCGACAGTGTTGGAGGCACCGTTGGAGGCGCCTTTGGAGGCGCCTTTGATGGCACTGTTGGAGGCGCCTTTGGTGGCGCAGCCGTTGGCACCAAGGTGGGATCGGGCGAAGCCACGGTGGCCTGGACTGGCGCCGCTGGGGCGTCGGCCCCACCACCACAGGCGGCCAGCATCGAGACAACCGCGGTGGCCACCAAAGCTAAAGCCAGCTTTCTACCGTTGGACTTGAACATAGTACCAGTCAGACCTCCAGAGACGATTGAATCTGGCGAACACAGTGAGGCCAGCGCTTAACCGCTGGGTCACGATGATAGACCTCATGTCATATTGACAATAAAACCAAGGGCACACCTACCATAGTTGGTGATAATTATACCTAGGGGCACGAATAGTTGTATAGGCCACCGACTTGAGTGGCAAAAAGAAAAACGAACCACGTGATAACCACTTGCCCGGGTTTGTTTACCCTCTTTTGGGCCGTCTCTCAAGGCCGCCTCTTGGAACAGTACCTCCGTCTCCAGTATCAGGGTGACTAAGTCCAGGCTGTGGTAATATTTGGCAACAGTCGGGGGCTCAACCCAGGCTCGTTTGAAGTCAAATGGACTGGCACGCCTACCGACTACGGCCATTGGCCTAGCTCGCCACGCAAGGAGATAACTGAAGCATGAAACCACTTGAGGGGATCAGGGTGTTGGACCTGACCCGGGCACTGGCCGGACCGTTTTGCACACTGATGCTGGGAGACTACGGCGCCGATGTGATCAAGATCGAGATTCCAGGTTCCGGCGACGACACTCGAACATGGGGCCCTCCGTTCATTGGCGAAGAAAGCGCCTATTTTCTATCGATAAACCGGAACAAACGGAGCTTGACCCTCAATTTCAAAGAGGAAAAAGCCCGGCAGATTTTCTTGGACCTGGCCAAGAACGCCGACGTTGTGGTGGAGAACTTCACCCCAGGCGTGATGGACCGGTTCGGCCTAGGCTACGACGCGGTGAAAACCGTCAATCCCGGCATCGTCTTCTGCTCCATATCCGGGTTCGGCCAGACCGGGCCCTACAAGAGCCGGCCGGCCTACGACCAGATCATGCAGGGCATCAGCGGCTTGATGAGCATCACCGGCGAGCCCGACGGCGATCCCCAAAAGGTGGGTATCGCGGTGGCCGATATCGGCGCCGGAATGTGGGCGGCGTTCGCTGTCATGGCCGCTATCCACAACCGGTCGCATGAAGGCGAGGGCCAGGGCCAGTACATCGACATCTCAATGATGGACGCCCAGGTGGCTTGGCTCACATATCAGGCGGCCAATTTCTTCGCCACCGGAGAGGCGCCCAAACGTTTGGGCGCGGCCCATCCCAACCTGGTGCCCTACCAAGGGTTCATGTGCCAAGACAATAAGTATCTCAACCTGGCTGTGGGCTCGGAGCGGATCTGGGATCGGTTCTGCGAGGGCATGGAGATGCCAGAACTGCGGGAGAGCCCGGATTATACAACCAACGTTGAGCGGGCGCAGAACCGGAGCAAGATTGTGCCCTTGCTGCAAGAGATATTCATCAAACAGCCGGTCGCCTACTGGGTGAAGAAGCTTCAAGCGGTGAACGTCCCCTGCGGCCCCATCAACGATCTGGCCGACGTTTTCTCTGACCCGCAGTTGCTATCAAGAGAGATGTTTGTGGAGATGTCTCACCCGACTCTGGGCAAGATCAAGCAAACCGGCTTGCCACTGAAGTTCTCCCGCACTCCCGGCGGACTAGACCGGCCTCCCCCGCTCTTGGGAGAGCACAATCAAGAAGTGCTGCAGGACCTCGGATTCTCATCCGCCGAGATCGAGGAGCTAAAAAGCCAAGAGGTCATCTAGTCTGCTACAGACTGGCGTGCGATTGGCCGAACCAGGCTCGGTGGGGTAATTGTGCAGAATAAATCGGCGTGGTAGTCTGGCCGGTGTTCCAGGGTCTTACGATAGAAAGCCCACACACTCAGGGGCTCCCCGAACCTTAGACCCGGGAGGTTGAACGGTCATGGACTTGGGACTTAAAGACCGGGTTGCCATCATCGGAGGCTCCAGCAGGGGCATGGGCCGGGCCATCGCCCTGGCATTCGCCCAGGAAGGGGCCAACGTGGCGATCAGCGCCCGGACAGAGTCCGACCTTCGCCACACGGAGATCGAACTGGCCCGCGTAGGTTCCCAGCAACATGTCTTGGCCATCCCTGCCGACCTTTCTGTCGCACGGGACATCAGGCGCGTGGTGCGCGACACCTTCAACCGGTTCGGCCAGATCGGCATCCTGGTCACCCACATGGGTTACGGCCCACCAGGACGCCCCTCCGAATTCAACGACGAAACCATCATGACCGCCCTGGATGAGAACTTTCTCAGCGCAGTCAGGTTCGCCCGAGAAGTCGTCCCATACATGAAACAACAGCGTTGGGGACGCATCGTCCACTTGCTGCCATCCCTGGGCCGAAATTCGGCCAACGGAACTGCTCTGTCCGCCGCCTCACAATTGGCTTTGGTCGGCTATTCCAAGATGCTGTCCAACGAACTGGCCCCATTTAATATCACGGTCAACAACCTGGTCTCGGGCCCGGTGCAAACCGATTATTTGACCTCGTCCGTAGAGACCGAGGCCCAGGAGTCCGGAAAAGTGTTCGATGAGCTGATGCGTGACACCGTCGGCACAATTCCCATGGGCCGGCTTGGCAAACCCGAGGAAGTGGGCGATCTGGTCGCATTCTTGGCATCTGACCGGGCCTCTTACATCACCGGCTCCAGCGTGGTGCTGGACGGCGGAATGCGGCAAACGATCAACTAGGCGGCCTGCAGATTTTCTGATGGAACAACAACTGATCTACGACACAGCACAGGAATATTTGACCCAGGAGGGCATCCCTGGCTAGCTTGTCTACGACTATCGCCAAGCCAACCCGGTATTCTGGCTGGTCATCTCGGCATCAGGGCATGTCACCCGGCCCTGTTATTTCTACCTTCCCGCTCAGGGTGAACCAACACTGCTAGTGCATCATGTGGATGCCGGCAAGTTCGCAGATTCCGGAGTCGCGGTCTCGGTCTACAGCAGCCGCGATTCGATGCTCGCCGCTCTACGGGAACTTCTTTCAGGGGCTAGTAAAATTGCCATGAAATATTCCCCGGAGAACGCCCTGCCGCGGGTCTCACGCGGGGACGCCGGCACGATCGAGTTGGTCCGCAGCCTTGGCCCTGAAGTGGTCTCTTCCGCCGACCTGATGCAATACGCAACTCACCAGTGGTCGCCCGAGCAATTGGCCGACCACCGCGAAACCGCGGACAAATCGTCATCGGCGCACGAGACGCCGCGCTCCATTATCTGGAGGACGCCTACAACCAGGGCACTGCGGTCCTGGGCTGGCAGGCCGACCAGGTAGCCCGAGAGTACATCAACAGCCGGGGCTATGGCGAGTACTTCACCCACCGGCTGGGTCACAGTATCGGGTTTGAGGTCCACAGCGAGGCGGTCAATCTGGACGGGTTCGAGACCCACGACACCCGCCGAATCATCCCCGGTATCTGCTTCTCCATCGAGCCCGGCATCTACCTGCCCGAGTTCGGCGTTCGCTCGGAGATCGACGTATTCATGTCTGCCAACGGCCCCTACGCCAGCTCCCCCGTCCAACACGAGGTAGTGCTGATCAAGAGCGGATGAGCGCTGCCCGGCCTCCACCCAAGTAACACAAAAAGCCCTGGTTAACACTAAAGCCTTCCATATTCCAATCGTATTAGTTGGCCGCCGCTACCCCAGGTCAGCGATCCTGCGGCCTACGTCATTTTTCAGGAGCTCCAGGCATTCGTGCTGCCACTGGTGGTTGTCGGGGTCCTGGGTGACAGTCAGCAGCGTGCCGAATCCGCCTACCTCTCCGTAGATCTTGCGGATCTGGTCGGCACATTCCTGGGGGTCGCCGACGATCCAGACGTTGTCCATCAGGTATTCAACATTGATGGCTTCGTCGGGCATATCTGGGTCGTTCTTGGAGCCGGCCAGCAGGCTGGGCTGACGGTTCGGCTCCTGGTGGGTCTGGTAGTTGTGTACCAAGATTGCGTTGGCCCGTTCTCTGGCTTCCTGGGCCGTCGGCGCCACCAATACGTCGCGGGCAATGTGCCAATTGCTCCGATTAGCGGTGCGGCCGGCGCTGATAGCGCCCGCTTCGTACTCCTCCCAATGTCCAGTCAGGTTGGGCACGGAGAGGGTTGGGCTGCTCATGGGGATCCAACCCTGCACGCCAGCGTTCTTGATTGAGTCGGAACGTATGGTCGTGGCAGCGGCACTGATGGGCGGATGAGGCTGCTGGAAGGGCTTCATATGCAAGCCCCGCTCTTTCACCGAGTCCAACTCCGGGGCCGAAATATCGAAATACTTGCCATGATGCTCGAATTTGCCTTCGTTCTGCCAAATCTTCAACACCACATCCAGCACCTCAGCAGAACGCTCACCCACTCCCTGCCGGTCGCTGGGGTCTAGGCCATAGAGCTGCAGGTCGGTGGGGATGGCGCGGGTCCCGATGCCCCAGTAGAACCTGCCTCGGCACAAGTGGTCCAGCATAGCCAGCCGGTGGGCCAAGTCGACTGGGTTGTGGATTGCCAAAAGCGTTACGCCCGTTCCGAATATGATGTTCTCTGTCATCGCCGATGCCTTAGCGATGAGCAACTCGGGGGCCGGAGCGTTTTCCCAGCGCTCCGTTATATGCTCCCCGATCCAGGCTTCGGTGTAGCCTAGTTGGTCGGCTTTAACTACCAAATCTAGGTCCCGGTCGTAAGAATCGGCATAGCTGCGATGGGGTGGATGCAACGGCATCATGAACAGTCCGAATTCCATGGGTACTCCTTTTGCCAATGGCGGAAGCCTCCAACACGGGCAATCCGCGCGGGTGTTTCAGGGGGTGTTCGTGGGCTGATCCTAAGTCAGGCCTCAATCAGTGTCAAGGAATTTGGGTTCTTGCCAAGCACGAACGACGGCGCGTAGACTTGGGCTTTCTTCGACCAGAAACACTGGATAGGGTAGACTCGCTGCAGATAATAGACAACGATTATTCGATCTGACCGATAGGACTGATGGGTATGAAAAAAGTCGTAAGCGAGACCAGCGGCGCTGTTTTCAGTTTGCCATGGTTCGTGGCTAAGGACCAGGGCTTCTTTGCCGAAGAGGGCATAGAAATGGAATTCGTTGATTCCCTCTCCGTGCACGTTGACCAACCTGTCGCTGACCCAGAAAAGGTTGACCCGATCCTGGGCCACACGCCTTTCGAGGACAACCAAGTCGCGATCTACCGCGCTTGAGAAGAGGGTCAGGTCCGTCGGGCCTATGAGAGCAAACAGGGCGCCAAGATCATTGGGTTGCGCTCCGCCGTCGCCAATCAGGCGTTGATGGTGCGGGCAGAATCCAACCACTATTACCCCAGTTCACTGGCCAATAGGCCCATCGCCGTCCAGTTCCACGCGGGTTCCCATTACACCGCGCTCCGGCTTATTGAAGGTTACATCCCGGCAGAGAAGATAAAACTGCTGCATTATGGGAGCCCCCGCTACCGGTTCGAAGCCCTAATGAGCGGAGAAGTGGACGCCGCCATGCTGATGGAGCCTTGGATAGCCCTAGCCGAGAAAAACGGTTGCCGATCGGTCTGCGAGGGCCATTACCTGGGCGCCGAGAACGCCAGCGACAATATGGACAAGGAAACTTTCGCCGCCATCAACCGCGCTGTGATCAAAGCAGTGGACCTGATCAACTCGGACAAAAAGCGCTTCTTGCACTACCTGATTGACCAACCAAAGTTCGCGGCGATCGCGAACGAATGGGGTGGTCTGACTCCAGACGATTTCCACCTGCCGCGCCTACGCTACACCCACCCTGTGCCCTACACCGATGAACAGGTAGAGGACACCTACAATTGGATGGTGCGCTGGGGATTGCTCAACGCCTCGGTTTGCGCCAACGATTTCGTTGACAACCGTACCCCGGAGCCAACCGCAGCCGACGACTAAGCCGATACGGCCATCAATCAGAGACCATTGAGGAGGGTCTGCCGATGATTAGCGGTCCCTCCTTCGTCATTCCGCGTCCCGCCAGGGCAACTCCTCACTCTCATTCCCAATCTCGTCCCAATCCCTCGGTAAAGAACCATTGGTCTAATGGTCTGGCTCTAGCAAGTAGAATCCTGCCATGCCCCTCAGAATCAGACGGCGCTCCAGCGTTACCATAGTCGAGATACACGGAGTTATCGGTAACCACGTTAAGATCCCTGAATTCTCGAGGCTGATCGATTCTGTGGCCGGCAACCAGAGGCTAAAGGCCCTTTTGCTGGACATAGCCTCTCCAGGCGGGTCGGCCACCGGTTCCGGGGTCCTTTACCGGACCATCTAGCAAGTCGCTGAAGAAAAGCCGGTCTATGCCTACGTGCGGAGGATGGGCGCTTCTGACGGATACTCCCTGGCCTGTGCCGCTAGTAAGGTCTAAGTTCTGCCCACAGCGTTGGTCGGGTCAATTGGCGTCATCTACCTTCGCCCGGTTTTAGAACAACTGCTGCCCAAGGTCGGCGTGGATTTCTCCGCCTACAAAAGCGGTGGATTTAAGGACATGACCGGGTCCTGGCGCAGCCCCACAGACCGGGGTCGGCGAAATTCCTGGAATTGATCAACGAGATCTTCGACAACTTTGTGGCCGTGGTGGCCGAAGGGCGTTCTTTGGACGAGGCCAAGGTCCGCCAGATAGCAACTGGCGAGATGATGACCGCCCAAAAAGGCATCGGGAAGGGGCTGGTGGACGAGATCGGTGATTTCAAAGACGCACTTGAGGCAGCCGCCGAAGTCGGCGGATGAAAACCAACGCCACGTTGGATACTCCCTAGCCGCAGCCTGAACCAACGGGTCGTTGCGCTCTCGGGTTTCGGTCAGAGGTCCGAAGGGCAGCCGCTAATCGAGGGTTTGGGAAGAATGATGGCTGGGGCACATCACTGGCGGCGATTTCGGTTCAGTAGAAAACTACTAACCCACCAACCGCTTGGCTTCCTGCCAGAGTTCCTCTTTCTGATCTAAGGAAAGGCTGTTGAAGTCGAGACTCCGCTCGGCAGCCAGTTTCTCCATGCCTAGATATCGCTTTCCGAAGCGCTGGTTGGCCTTGCGCAGCACATCCTCGGCATGTTCGCCCGACCAACGGGTCAGATTGACCATAGTGAACAGCAGGTCGCCCAGCTCATGCATCTTTTCTTCCGGAGTGGCGGCGGCTTTAAGCTCGGCCACTTCCTCAACGATCTTATCGAGCACGCCAGAAATGTCGTTCCACTCGAACCCCGCCTTGCCCACCCGGTCCTGCATTAATTGGGCGTAGGCCAGGGCCGGAAGATCGCCGGGGATACCCTCGACGGGCGATTTGATTTCGCCTTTTGCCTTGCGTTCCTCCGCCTTGATCCGCTCCCAATTCCGCTCCACCTCTCGGGCGTCTTTGGCATGCCCGTCGGCAAAGACGTGGGGATGGCGGCGCACTAGCTTGGCATTGATCTCCCGAATCACGTCTTCAAGCTGGAAATCGCCGGCTTCCTTGGCGATGTCGGCGTGGAAAGCGACCTGGACCAGCAAGTCTCCCAGTTCTTCTGATAGGACAGCGGGGTCGCCCTGATCTATGGCCTCGATGACCTCGTAGGACTCTTCCAAAAGATTCCGTTTCAATGATTCGTGGGTCTGCTCCCGGTCCCAGGGGCAACCACCGGGGGCGCGAAGGCGAGCAACGATGTCCATCAACGTTTGGAACTTGCCCAATTCTTGTTCGGAAAAAGAGTCCTGAGTTGGGGATGAATCCTCTTGTGGCGGCATAGACGAATTATAGATTGCAGTCCGGTTGCTTCACAAGCTGGCCGGTGCTAACTTAGATTGGACCAATGGGCGCATAAATCCGTGAATTCTGAGCCTGTAACGGTCGGCAAAACGGAGATGATATGGGTCGGGTAAGCTGGCTTCCCTGGGCGATTTTCATCATCGCAGTGCCGCTGTTCCTGATCACTGCCAGCGTTACCTGGGCGTTCAACAGCCCGGGGCTATACGACGACGGCTTCGAGAAGTATTCAATCTCTCGCATCTCCGGCATCACCGACAGCGACCTGCGCCAGGTGGGCGCCGACATCCGGAGTTACATCAACTCCGGTTACGAGCCACTGGACGTCCAGGCCCGTATCCTTGGCACAGAGCGAGACCTGTTCAACGACCGGGAAGTAGCCCACATGAAAGACGTCAAGCAACTTGTGCGAGGCGTGTACGTGCTGGCCTTGGCTTCCGCGTTGTATCTGGCGGCGATGGTCGTAACCGGCTTCGCATTGTACAGGGGCCAGTTCGTCGCAGACCTAGCCAAACGCCTAGCCTGGGGCGGCGGGCTCACGCTGGTGTTATTGGTAGTCTTTGGATTGGTGGCTCTGGTGGGATTCGATAGCGTATTCTTAAAATTCCACCAATTGAGCTTCGCCAACGATTTCTGGCGACTGGACCCGCGCACCGATTATCTCGTCCGGATCTTCCCCCAGGATTTCTGGTTCGACGCCACTCTATGGGTGGCGGTCAGAGCAATTTCCGGGGCGTTGGTCTTGACGGTGGCTGGCAGCGGGTTCCTGGTCTACCGTAAGTATTCCGGCTGGCAACGAGCCATGGACGGTCTGGATAGTGTGCATGAGTCCTGACCCGAATTAAGATAAAATCCTGGCCGGCGTTTGGCACCGAGTGAACAAACGAAAAAACAGGGGCAAGTCATGCTTGCCCCTGTTTCATGCGAGTTCTGGCTGTAGCGGTATCTCGTGAATGTTACGAGCCGCAGCCACATCCGCCGCCGCAGCAACCACCGCCGCTCAATGGAGGTAGTGGACCCATCGAAGTGGGCATCTCGCTGCCGCCCCTGGTCACCGACGCGAAGACTGAGATGGCGCGTTTGGCTGGCTGCTCACAATTTGGGCAGTCGGCCCCGAGGGCGCTCATCGACTGGAGCTTTTCGAACTTGTGGTCACAAGTAGGGCACATATACTCGTACAATGGCATTTCGGCACCCCCTAGGATACGATTTTACTGGTTAACTAGAACCGTTCGCCCTTAAGGGGAGAACTAGAGTGAATTTAACTGAAACAAATATGAGGCGTCAAGGGCGGCATCATAGTTAGGCAGGATCAAGAACGGGAAACAGGTCACGCACCGCAGAGGCCACGACGCCGCCTACAGACGTTGGACTCATGGCGGGCCTACCGGGACTTCCGGTTTCTCTGGATCGCAAATTTCTTTGCCAACACTGCACAGTGGTTGCAACTGCTTTCGATTGGCTGGCTGGTCCGCGACCTAACGGACTCTTTCGCTTCCTCCGGGCTATTAGTAGTTACGGTCGGCGGAATGACCACCCTTCCAACGTTAGTCGTGGGACCGTGGGCCGGGGTGCTGGGCGACCGTGTGGACCGCAGAAAGCTGGTCATGGCCGTCCAAGCTTTCATGACCGTGGCGGCGGTCATATTTGCTTTTGTGGTGCACTCAGGACACGTCGAGTGGTGGCACGCTTACATCTACGTGTTCATATCGGGAATCTGCTGGTCAATTTCGCTAACGGTCCGGCAGACCTTGGTCGCCAACACTGTGCCTACGGAAGCCTTGGTCAACGCCTACGCCAGCAATACCCTGACCATCACCGGCACCAGGATGGTTGGCCCATTCGTTGGGGGGATTCTGATCACCACCATCGGCTTTACTTGGAATTTCGCCATTGAGGCCGGTTTGTACTCGGCCACTGTGCTCGCCTTCTTTCCCATGAAGACCCCCTATTTGCAGACGCGCCCGGAGGACTCAGGGGGCTCGCCCTTGGCCAATTTCATGGAAGGCCTACGTTACGTCAGGAAACAGGAACGGGTGATCTGGAACCTGTTGGTGGTTGGGCTGATTCCCAACGTGCTGCTCCACCCGGTCTGGTTCGTGCTTCCAGTGTTCACTGTTGAAGTCCTGCACCGCAGTGCAGACACGGGGGGAATCCTGCTGGCCGTCACTGGATTTGGCGGTCTTCTATCGGCCTTGACGATCGCCTCCGTAGGCTTCGGCTACAACCGAGGGCTGATCTGCTTGGCAGCTATTCTTTTGGCGTCCACAACAGTGGTCTTGTTCGCCTTTTCCCATTGGATGTTTTTAGCCATGATCTTGATCGGATTGATGTCGCTGGCCCAGGCCACATTCCGCACATCGTCCAGCACGTTGATCCAGTCATTGGTGCCGGACCATCTACGGAGCCGCATAACCAGCCTGCATCTCTACAGCCAAGGTTTCGTTTTCATGTCCAGCCTTGCTGTGGGACTGCTGGTTGACCTCACAACCGTTGTTATCGCCCTCAGCGTGGTTGGTGGGGCCGGAATTCTGCTGGGCGCGATTTCTTATCTGACCCTACCAGGGCTACGTGCGGCGCGATAGAAGGTATCGTTTCATTTTTCGGAGTGAATTGCGAGACCTTTAGGAGTAATCTACGTTAGTGATTTCCGCCATCAAGTCCAGCCCCAACTTCAAGTGGTGGGCGTTCGGCACCATCGCCATCGGCACTTTCCTCTCAGTCGTAGACCACGGCAGCGTCCTCGTTGCACTGCCCAACATAGAGCGCCATTTCGGGTCCAACCTGCCCAGCGTTCAATGGATCGTGGTCGGTTACGCGTTGGCCATCAGCGTCCTGATCCTACCCATGGGCCGACTTGGAGACATCATCGGCCGAAAGCAGGTATACATCGGCGGGATGGTTATCTTCGTCGTTGCCGCGGCACTGGCCGGAGTGTCCCTCAACCTCGGCTCGTTAATCGCCGCCAAGGTATTCCAGGGCGTCGGCTCAGCCATGGTCCAGAGCGCCGGCATCGCCATGGTGATCACGTCGTTCCCAGGGACCGAGCGTGGCAAGGCCTTAGGCACCCACCTAAGCGTAGTTGGGGCCGGGGCGATCGCTGGACCGGCCATCGGAGGTCTGCTGGTCAGCGCGTTCGAGTGGCGCTCAGTATTCTTTGCTAACGTGCCTGTTGGAATCTTCACCATCTTCATATCGATGCTGATCCTTCCTTTGGACAAACCGGAGCCGGTGGCTGAGGGAGAGGCACGCCAACGATTCGATTGGGGCGGCGCGGTGTTTTCCGGTTTGGCCCTGCTGGGGTTCTTGTTGGTAGTCGGCAACGGCGACCGGTTGGGCTGGACCTCGGGACTTATCGTCTCCGGAGCGATCGCCACTGTGCTTGTGAGCGCCGCATTTGTCTGGTGGGAGCTGCGCTTTCCCACACCGATGCTGGATCTGAGTCTTTTCAAACGAAAGTTGGTGAGCTTTGGGGTGGCGGCTGGATGGTTTTCTTTCATGGGAAGCTCCGCGTCCAGGTTCATGATGCCCTTCTACATGCAGCGGGTGCTGGAGTTATCGCCAAGAGAGGTAGGGCTGTTGCTCATCCCTCCCGCCATGTGCATGGTGTTGCTCGGCCCCATCAGCGGACGGTGGTCGGACAGATTTGGTTCCCGGGGCCTAACCGTCGGCGGCCTAACCGTATCCGCCGTAGCCTGGGTGATCATGGCTACGAGTCTCACCGAGTTCTCTCCAATACTTCTGATCGTGGTCTTGCTGATGGCACAGAGCGCCGGGACGGCCCTATTCAATTCGCCCAACAACAGCTCCATATTGAGCGCGGTGGAACGCTCGCAATATGGGGTGGTCTCGGCCCTCACTCAGTTGGTCCGGAACTCGGCCAACGTGACCAGCATCGCCATCGCCACGACAGTGGTAGTCGCAACCATGGGCGCCCGGGGAGTGGAGCCCAGCTTGGATGCAGTCAACCCAGACGTTGCCGAGGCATTTGTGGCCGGCCTTAAATGGGCATTCTGGATGATGGCAGGGCTGCTGTTGGTGGGAATCATCTTGTCTGCGCTTCGAGGCGGACGGCCGAAACCTGAGCCCGCGGCCAAGCCCGAATCCATCACCGTCAGGCCGGCATCTGAATGATTTAAGGAGCGCCTGAGACACCGCCAGTCAGCTTGACACCCCTAACCAAGGGTGGGAAACTTACTTCCCATTCGTGGTAGCTGACGTAAAGCTCGGAGCTATCGAGTATTACAGTAATGACGGAGGAGTTCATATGGCAGGCGTCAATATCGAGATTCGAGAGAACGGTCCACTGCGCGTTGTCGGCCCCGTAACCATCACAGACAAAGATGGCAAAGAGTACACCATACCTGAGGGCCAGTGGGTGAGCATGTGCCGTTGCGGCGAGTCTGGCAACAAGCCTTTCTGCGACGCCGCTCACCGCGACGCCGGGTTCGAGGCTGAATCCGTAGCTAAGTAGATAACTTCACACTCCATAGTTGCGACATCGCGTGATGCGGTCCGCCACCTATGTGCGAATACATCCCAGACGGAGGAATATTCATGGCAGATGTAAACATCGAGATTCGGGAGAACGGTCCCCTGCGGTTTGTCGGCCCCATCACGATCACCGACAAAGACGGTAACAACTACACCGTCCCAGACGGCGAGGCGGTAGCTCTCTGCCGTTGCGGTCATTCAACAAATAAACCGTTCTGCTCCGGTACCCACCGGGAGGCTGGGTTTGAGGCCGAGTCCTCGGCTCAGTAGTTTACCCGCCGAAATATGGCAACAAAAAAGGCGTCCCGATTATTGGGACGCCTTTTTCTTTTCAAGATATCGCGCAGCTAATTTGCGCGGTAGACCCGGCGGATGCCTCGCACCGACTTTAACCGGTCCTCAGCCAAACGGTTCGCCGCCTTGGCGGTGGGGATCTCTTCACTCTTGGATCTGGCGATCACTCGTTCTGTGATTTCGTAGATTCTTTCGGTCTTTTCCCTGGCCCGCTCCGAGTTGTACTCCCGGCCGATCTCAGCCTCAGCATTGATGATGCCACCGGCATTCACTATGTAATCCGGCGCGTACACGACCCCCAGCCGGTGTAGCTCGTCGCCGTCTTTGTCGGACAACAACTGGTTGTTGGCACCGCCGGCCACCACCTTGCACTTCAACTGCGGGATAGTGTCTGGGTTGATCACCCCGCCAAGGGCGCACGGCGCGAATATGTCGCAGTCCACACCATAGATATCGTTCGGCTTGACCACGGTAAGACCCATATCGCGGGCGCGGTCCAGCGCATCGTCAAAAACGTCGGTCACCACTAAATTTGCGCCTTCTTGCATCAGATGGTGTGCGGTCTGGGTCGCCACCTTGCCGAATCCCTGAAGGGCCACGGTCTTGCCGGTAAGAGACTCGATGCCCCAGACTTCTTTGGCGCAAGCCTTCATTCCCATGTAAACGCCCAGCCCGGTCATTACGGAAGTGTCACCGCTCCCCCCGGAGGTGACGGGCAGGCCGACCACGTAGTCTGTCTCCTGTTTAATGTATTCCATGTCCCGCCCGGTGCTACCGACATCGGTGGTGGTCAGGTAGCGCCCGCCCAGGGTGTCGACGAACCGTCCGTATGCACGGACGAGGGCTTCTGTTTTGTCGGTGTGGGAGTCAGCGATGATCACGCCTTTTCCGCCGCCGAGGGGAAGGTCGGCCGCCGCTGCTTTATAGGTCATGGCCCGGGACAACCTGAGCGCGTCCCAGACCGCTTCTTGCTCCGACTTATAGGGCCAAATTCGTGTGCCGCCACAGGCTGGTCCCAGAGTAGTGTCATGGATGGCGATGATAGCCTTGAGGCCTGAACCGGCGTCGGAGACCATCACCAATTGCTCGTGGCCCTCGGCCCTCATCTCCTGAAGTAACTCCAACTTGGGACTCCTTTCCTACATTACTTAACTAGCCTCTTCGGACTAGGCCAGCAACAACGGTCTCTTTAGTAATTGGTATGCGAGATGGTATCTAAGGGATTTCGGACCTACTACTGGCCAGCGATTTCGGCCGTCCAACCCGCCTACACAATTATAGACCAAGACGCCGGCTATTCCTTTCCGTCGGTAGGTTTGGGCCGGTCCAATCAGGAGAAGTAAGATTCGAGACCAGTATGAGTGACCGAGATACGATTGTTGCCCTTCTCGTCACGGATGCTACAATCCAACTCGGACGAAATCCTTAATAATCACCTAAACCCTTCGGAGGAACTAAATGGCCCAGCAATACTCGGCGCCGCCGGCAATGACGATCGACGAATCCAAGGCCTACACGGCCACGGTAAAGACTAACCACGGCGATATCGTCATAGAACTCTTCGCGTCCAAAGCGCCGGTAACGGTTAATAACTTCGTGTTCTTATCCAAGGAAAAGTATTACGACGGTGTGGTCTTTCATCGAGTTTTACAAAATTTCATGATTCAGGGAGGAGACCCTACCGGTACCGGAAGAGGTGGGCCGGGTTACAATTTTCAGGATGAATTTGACCCGAACTTGGGTTTCGACAACAAGGGCATCTTGGCCATGGCCAATGCGGGACCCGGCACCAATGGCAGCCAGTTCTTCATTACGGTCGCTCCAACTCCCCATTTGAAGGGGTTGCACACGATCTTCGGAACGGTGACGAGCGGCCAAGATATAGCAGACGCGATCTCTAAGGTGGCTGCGGACGGAGCCGGCCAGCCGGCCGACAAGGTCACCATTGAAACCATCGAGATTCAGACAGCATAGTTGCGCCTGGCCGCCCGTCCAAACTAACCTCCCAGGCAGGGGCTAGTCTGCTTCAATGGGAACGGCCGCCGGTTTTTTCACGGGCCGCTTGGCCAGTAGGAAACACACTGCGCCGGCCAGGTTGGTCACCACCATCACTAGAAATGCGTCGGTATAGGTGCCTTGCACATCACGCATCCAGCCGACCAGCGGCGCTGCGATCAGCAACAAGAGGTTCATGGGGACAGTCGAAAGACCTAATATTTTCCCGAATGACGCCGAACCGAAATAATCGCCGCGGATGGCCACCGTCAGAGGGTTCCTCCCGCCGAAACCAGCGCCAAACAACGCCGCAAAGACATAAAACGATGCCAGCGAGTCGGCGAAGACCAACACCAACACACCCAAAGCCTGTAGGGTCGTGAAAAAGGTCAGAGCCATCCTGATGGGAATCTTGCCGCCAACGTAGCCCCCCACGAGTTGAAACGCCATGGCTACGGCGGTATATGCAGAGACTACGAAAGCGGCGTCCTGTATCTCATAGCCTTTATCAACCATCAGAAGCCCCAGGTGGGCCATGATGGCCAAGATCACCATTGAAGTGAAACCATGGCCAAAGGCAATCAGCCAGAACGCCGGGGTCCTCAGGGCCTCTGAGGCGGTAAAGTCGATCTCGTCGGCGGTCTGTGGCGGAGCTAGCTGACCGGCGCCCACCGCAACTGGGACAGGAACGAGTTTATCGCCGTCCGGCAATAATCCGTAGTCCTGAGGCTGGTTTCGAATCAATCTAGAGATTGGCCCAGCGACCACTATCATGATGATTCCCAAGATAATCGCCGTCTCACGCCAACCTAAACGGTTCGGGTCAATAGACCAAGCGATTACGGGCACCAGAATCAACGCGCCCGCACGGCTGCCCATGTTCGACCAGCCCAGAGCCATCGTCCGGCGCCGGTGGAACCACCGGTTGAGCATAGTCATCAGTGGGATCCAACTGCCCAGTCCCTGGCCAATCGCCATCAGGATATACGCCAGGTAGAACATCCACAGGTTCTGCACCAGACCGAAGAAGATGAACGCCCCACCAAGGATAATAAGCCCGATGAAAACCATTCTGCGGGTGCCGACTTTGTCGGTGAGGTAACCTTCAATCGGGCCCATCAGCCCGCCTTCAACTCGGGTGAAGGTGAGGGCAAATCCCAATTGCGTGCGGTTCCATCCAAAATGACGTTCCAAAGCAACGGCCCAAACGCTCATGGCATGGAACAGCGGAACAGTGGAAATCACCATGACGAACCCGCTGATTCCTACCAGCCACCAGCCGTAGAAAACGCCGTTCAGCCGGCCGGGTCCGCGGGGGTTTGAAGAAGGAGGAGAAGAAATTGCTTTAGCACTCCCAGGCAGCATCTCTCTTAGGGTCGAGCCTGGGAGAGCATATCATAGAATCACATAATTAAGTCAATGCAATATTTATGAAACCGCCTTATCGAGGCTTCCGGCCAACGTCCACCCAGACCTGATACACCCGGTTCTTTGGTAGTCCCATCGCCTCAGCAACCATGGCGACGGCTTCCTTGGCCCTGATCCCGTCTTCCCGAAGGCCGATAAGTTGCCGGCGTAATTCCGTGTCGGTGGCAGCATCAGCCTCAGCAGCCGCTTCCGGGCTGGCGCTAGCCTCGATGGGTCTGCCCTCCACCACCAGCACCACCTCCCCACGCGGCGAGTCGAAGTGTTCCAACGCCTGGGATGCCGTGCCGCGAAACACCTCTTCATGCAGCTTGGTCAACTCACGGCATACGGCCAATGGCCGGCCGCCCAGGACCGTGTCCATGTCGGCCAGCGTGGCACGCAGACGGTGGGGCGCTTCGAAAATCACCAAGGGTACTACGGACG
>ERZ651768.1459-NODE-1459-length-17307-cov-13.900987_pt1 | contig 17307 bp, 15 predicted proteins | sample MGYA00514754_ERZ651768 | MGnify/ENA metagenome assembly ERZ651768
ATTCATTTCAGATTCTACGTCATCCATCATGGCATTGTGGGTCTCGTCAGTCCAATCATTGTTCTGAGTTTCAGATTTTTTGTTATTTGCTTGTTTAACGGTTTCACGGACTTTAAAAAATGGCGCAAAAAACAATCCAACCTCAAAAAGAAGCCAAATAGGAATTGCGATGAGAATCTGCGAAATAATATCTGGCGGCGTCAAAATCATTCCAACTACAAAAGAACCGATAATGACGTAGGAACGATTTTTTTTAAGTCGCTCAGCAGTAGTTGCCCCAAACATAATCAGCAGTATTGTTGCAATCGGAACCTCAAAGGCAACCCCAAAAGCAAAAGAGACTTTTAGAATAAAGTCAAGATAGTACTGGATATCAGGTGCAAAGTCGACTGATGCTGGTCCTACAGTCGATAAGAAGTTAAAAATGACAGGAAAAACGATATAGAAAGAGAAAAGCAAGCCTGCATAAAAAAGTATCGTTGAGGATATTAAAAGTGGCAGTATTAGTTTCTTTTCGTGTCGATAAAGTGCAGGCGCTGTGAATGACCATAACTGGTAGAGTAAATAAGGCATAGCTACATAGATGGCAAGAATTAATGACATCTTTAGTGGCGTCAAGAAGGGAGAGATAACGCCGATAGCGATAAGGCTGGAGCCTGGTATTGCTTGTACAATCGGTGCCGCTATAAAGGTGTATATGTCATCGGCAAACGGAAAAAGGATTGCGAAGAAAATCACAATCGCAATGACCGAACGTAATAGTGCACCCCTAAGTTCAATCAGATGCTGGACGATTGGCATTTTTTCTTGTTGTAAGGTTTCAGGCATTATCTTTTAACTTTTGTTAGCGTTCGAGGATAGATTGCTAATCTTAGAAGCTTCATGTTTAATTTCGTCAATACCGCTTTTAGCTTCATCTAAAGTTTGTGAAACCAATAATTCTTCATTTTTAATTGAGAGTTGTTCTTTAAGCTCTTCGGCCTCTATTTCACTATTAATGTCATTTTTAATTTTGGAAACAAATTTCCTAAATTTGCCAACATAAAGACCAGCTTTACGAGCCAGTGCAGGCATCTTTTCGGGGCCGACCACAATCAAGGTGATGACAAGTATGATAGCGATCTCCCACATACCGAAATCAAACATAATATTGCCTATTGAATGACTCACTACGACGGGCTATGCAGAAATGAATCTTGAAAGTTAATTGTTGTATTCTGATACCCATAAGAACTTGGAAATCTAGAGAAATAAAAGAATGATATAAGTGTTTTATTATACAATAATGGTGGTAATGCCTAGTTTCTTAATGCTTAATAGAATCAACACAACATAATGGGGTCAGTATTGAAAATTGCAGATGGAATTAGGGTTATAGATACAGGCTATATACGTAAAGAATTTGCTGCAATATATCTAGTCAGACAGGGCAACGAAATTGCCATTATAGAGACAGGCACTAAACACAGCATCCCCAATATTCAACAAGCTCTTGAAAAAGATGGATTAAACTTTTCCAACGTAACCTACATAATACCAACCCACGTTCATCTAGATCACGCTGCGGGTGCCGGTGCATTGATGAAACTTTGTCCGAATGCACAGCTTGTAATTCATCCGCGGGGTGCTCGACATATGGTAGACCCTAGTAAGCTTATTGCCGGAACCGTTGCGGTTTATGGACAGGAGAAATTTAATCAATTATATGGTGATATTGTGCCAATAGATTCCAGTCGTATTATTGAGGCTGATGATAACTTTGTGCTCGACTTTGGCGGAAGAGAGCTTAAATTTATTGACACACCGGGACATGCAAAGCATCACTTTTGTGTTTGGGATAAGATGACCGAGTCTATGTTTACAGGCGACACTTTTGGAATATCATATCGTGATTTTGATAATGGTGATGAGGTGTATATTTTCCCCACAACAACGCCAATACAATTTGACCCAGATGAGTTGATTAATAGCATAAAAAAGTTAATGAAATACAAACCTAAACGTGTTTGTTTGACTCATTTCGGTGCAATCAAACCGACAAAAAAAGTAATAGAGCAGTTAATAGATGGTATTAACTTTATGAGTAGTCTTGCAATTGAATACGCAGCACAAGATAACGCCGATGAAAAAATTCAAAATGTCATGATGGATTATTTTCTACAACAACTTCAAAAAATGGGCTTTACTAACCAAGATTCTTGTAAAGAAAAGCTAAGAGTTGACGTGGAACTTAACACACAGGGCCTAATTTACTGGCAACAAAAAATTGCCTCAGGTTAAAAGAAAAATTAACGGAGAAAGAGATGGACGTAAAAACAGCACTGGCAGAACGTAAATCAACGAGGGCTTTTTTGGACAAGGAAGTGCCGATTGATGTCATTAATACAATTATAGAGCAGGCCAAGACTGCACCTTCAGGCGCAAACACTCAGCCATGGCAAGTGGCAGTCGTTACTGGAAAAAGCAAGACAAGTCTTTGTAATAAACTGGAAGAGACGTTTCGCGCTGGAAATAAAGGCGCTATGGACTACCACTACTACCCGACAGAGTGGACTGGAGAATACAAAGAAAGAAGAAGGGATTGTGGTCTATTGCTGTACTCCACTTTGGAAATAACGAGAGAAGATAAACAAAGACAATTAGATCAATGGGCGCTCAATTATCAGGCATTTAACGCACCCGTCATACTGCTTTTTTTTATGGATAATTTTTTACAAAAGGGCTCTTATATGGATTGCGGTATGTTTATACAATCGATTATGTTGTCTGCTGTTGAACATGGTCTGGCAACCTGTCCACAAGCTGCTCTTGGGGAGTACCCAGATATTGTCAGAGAAGAGCTTTCTTATGCTGAAGACAAGCTATTGCTTTGTGGAATGGCACTTGGCTATGAAGATAAATCTGAAATAGTCAATAGCTACAGAACACCTCGAAAAGAGTTAGACAAAATGGTTCGTTATTTTTCTTGACAGGTTTATAAAAATTAAATACTGATTACAGGTACAATAATTTACCATGCCTGGTGTTATGATAATAGCAGACACCGAATTGCTTTTATTTTTTAACAATAGAAAGGAGTAAAAGTTTTATCCTGTGCTAGATTGTATTTCAATGGTTGCAATGAAATAGGGGGCTGATCCGAGAACTGGAAAAATAATTTTATCCCAAGCATCTAATTGGACAAGGCATCCGAATAATCCAATGCAAGTTTAATTAGAAAAAGGCTTGGAAACAAGAAATTGTTGAGCCTCTAAATTTATATTATGAGGCTTAACGAGTGGAGTAATGCTATCACATTGAACGGAAATTAAAAATCAATGTGTGTATTACATTTGATAAATAATAAAGGAGAAATTTATGAAAATAGGAAGATTTAGTAGACTATTGATTATAACATTATGTAGCTTTCTTTTGTCTGGGCAAGTGCTGGCAGACAAAATAAAAGTGTCAGGAATATATACCCAACCATTGCAGCAAAAATGGGATGCAAGATTGCATCTAGCATTACAAGCGGCAGCGGATGCAGGTGAAATTGAATATGTGTTTTCAGAAAAAGTTTCAAATACTGATTATGTTCGAGTTTTACGGGAATATTCTGAAAGTGGAGTGGACCTTGTAGTTGGTGAAGCTTTTGGCATTAGCGCTGAGGCTAGAAAAGTAGCAGATGACTATCCAAACATAGCATATCTAATGGGAGATCCTGGTAGTGGATATGGTGGTGAACATGGTAGCAATTTTTCAGTATTTGATAATTATATTCATGAGCCTTGCTATTTGATGGGGATTATTGCTGGAGGTATGACCGAAACTAATAAAATTGGCATGGTTGGCGGTTATGCAATTGGTGAAGTAAACCGTTTGTTCCATGCATTTATGGCTGGTGCAAGGTCAGTTAACCCTGATGTTGAGTTTAAAGTTAGCTTTATTGGCTCTTGGTATGATCCACCGAAAGCAAAAGAAGCTGCATTTGCTCAAATAGAAGCAGGTGTTGATGTCTTATATGCAGAACGTGCTGGTGTAACGGATGCTGCAAGAGAGAAAGGCATACTTGCATTTGGTAATGTTAATGACATGAATCAAGAGGAAAACGGCACAGATGTCGTGGTCACATCTGCTTTATGGCATATGGAAAACGCAATTGATCATGCAATCTCCCGTGTTAAAGCTGGTACCTTCGAAGCAGAGGATTATAAAGAATGGACTATGATGCAAAAAGGCGGAGCTTCTTTAGCACCTTACTATGAGTTTGATAGTAGGATTGCAAGTGATGTTAAAGCTAAAGTAGCAGCAATGTCTAGAAAAATCTTAGGTGGTAGTCTTGTAGTTGAAATTAATGACGACGAGCCAAAATCAACTTACTAAAATTATCAGATGAAGAAGTTACAATTTTCCAAAATTTGCAAGAATTTTGGTTCTGTTGTAGCGAATGACAATATTTCACTCTCACTAGGTGAGGGTGAAATATTATCTGTATTGGGTGAAAATGGTGCAGGTAAGACCACATTAATGAATATACTCTTTGGACACTATATAAGTGACAAAGGGTTTATCGAGGTTGAGGGTCAAAGATTAACACCAGGCTCAACAAGAGCCTCCCTAGATGCTGGAATTGGTATGGTTCACCAGCATTTCACGTTAGCGGATAATCTTACTGTATTAGAAAATATTATTCTTGGCACCGAGCCTTTAACTAGACTTTGGAGTCAAAAAAAACAAGCGTATAAAAAACTTAAAGCACTATCAAAGCGCTTCGGCTTGTTAATTAATCCAGATGCTAAAGTAGCCGATTTAACGGTAGGCGAAAAACAGCGAGTTGAAATAATAAAAGCACTCTATCGTGATGCAAGTATTTTGATACTTGATGAACCGACTGCAGTTCTCACTCCGCAAGAGACTACACAGCTTTTCAAAGTACTCAAGGAAATGGTAAATGCTGGTTTATCAATAATGTTTATATCGCACAAATTACATGAAATTATAGAAATTAGTGATCGAATTGTAGTTCTACGTGACGGCAAATTAGTAGGAGAAGTAGTCACTAAAGATGCAAGTAAGGAGTCTCTCGCAGAAATGATGGTTGGACACACAGTTACACGACCAGCGTATGAAAAATTGAAAATTGGTAAGGCGGTCGTAGAGCTTAATAATATATGTTTAAATGCGAGCGAGGGCTCGACTGCGCTTTCTAATATAAACCTTAAAATACATGAAAAAGAAATTATTGGTCTGGCGGGAGTTGCAGGTAATGGTCAAGCTGGATTAAGTTCAATTTTACAAGGATTAGCTTCCCCAAGCTCTGGGGAATTTAAGTTATTTGGAGAGAGTTTAGTTAAATATGATCCCTGTTATCTTACAGAATCTGGAGTAGCACGGATTCCAGAAGACCGCACAAATGAGGGCATTATAGGAGAAATGGAACTATGGGAAAATTTCCTTGGTGAGCAATTGCGCTCTAAAGCCAAATCAGGATTTATTATCGACAAAAAGCAGGCAGTTAGTAGTGCTGAGAAATTAATTCAAGAATATGATATTCGTTGTGAAGGGGCATTTGCATCTACTAGATTATTGTCTGGCGGTAATATTCAGAAGTTAATTCTTGCAAGAAGTTTATCGAATAACCCACGTTTTATTATTGCAAATAAACCAGCAAGAGGCTTAGATGAAGGCGCTATCAGTTTTGTACAGCAGCAAATAATAAATGCTAAAACAAAAGGTGCTGGGGTATTACTAATTAGTGAAGACTTGGATGAAATTTTTGAATTATCTGACAGTATTGCAGTGATATTTGAAGGGAAATTACAAGGACCTTTTGATATTAATACAGTCAATATAAATCAAGTCGGCCTTATGATGAGTGGTGAAGTAAAAGCGGAAAGTTTGTATGAGGCTTAAAACAAGAAGAGATGCGCCTGTATGGTTAATTGCAGTACTACCCATACTTTCTATTGGAGTTGCTTTTATTTTCGGCGCTTTTTTTATAATTTGGGCAGGTGAATCTCCAATTACTGCTTATATAGCCTTAATTAAAGGTTCTTTAGGTTCAACTTTTGCAATTACTGAATCCTTGGCAAGGGCAACCCCGTTAATTTTTACAGGTTTAGCTGCTGCTGTTGCATTTCGAGCAAAATTTTGGAATATTGGCGCAGAGGGGCAATTATATTGTGGCGCTATGGCGGCAACCTTGGTTGGTACTGGGGTGATTGATCTGCCTTCGCCGATCATGATACCAATGTTGTTTATTGCAGGTGCTTTGGCTGGTTGTTTAATTTTGTTGGTGCCAGTTTTTCTTAAAACCCATATGAAAGTGGATGAAGTGGTAACCACCCTGTTACTGAATTTTGTAATTCTACTATTTGTGAATATGTTGCTTGAAGGGCCTTGGAAGGACCCTATGGCCATGGGATGGCCTCAGGCTGCACGAATTATTGATAGTGGCGTTTTGCCTACTATCGTTGCTAAGAGTAGATTACACCTTGGAATAATTATTGCGCTTGTAATGTCAGTTGTAATGTGGGCTATACTTCGCTTTACGGTTTGGGGGTATGAAATAAGAGCGGTTGGATACAACCAGCAAGCCTCAACTTTTTTTGGGATATCGATCAATAAATCAGTATTGATGGTAGCCCTTTTTAGTGGTGGACTGGCAGGTATGGCAGGAGTTAGCGAGGTTGCGGGACTGAAAGGCTATTTAACTTTAACTTTGTCGCCAGGCTTTGGTTATACGGGAATAGCAGTTGCAATGCTTGCACAATTGCATCCTATTGGAGTAATTGTCTCAGCTGTATTTCTGGCGTCAATTTATGTCGGCGCTGATGCGATGAGTCGAACGGTAAACATACCTAACTATATTGCAGATATTTTAGTTGCCATATCTTTATTATCGGTTCTAGTTGGAGCTATGCTGACACGATTCCGTATTGTATGGGGTAAATAATTATGATGGAATTATTTGAAATGATGTTAACAGCGGGTTTATGGGCATCTGTAGTAAGGATTGCAACGCCATTAATTTTTGCTACATTGGGTGAGTTAATCTGTGAGCGAGCGGGAGTATTAAATCTTGGAATTGAAGGCATAATGACAATTGGGGCAATGGCGGGCTGGATATGGGTTTATCAAGGTGGAGAGCTATGGGGCGGGGTAGTATTTGTTGCTATAGTGGGAATGCTATTTGGCTTTCTGCATAGCATATTAGTGGTCTATCTTGGCTTGTCTCAACATGTTAGCGGAATCGGAATTACCTTGCTAGCCTCGTCCATTAGTTATTATGCATATACAATGCTGATACCATTCAGTACTACGCCACCCAAAATTGTACCATTCAGCGCATTTGAAGTGCCCGTGCTATCTTCAATCCCACTTATTGGAGAGGCTTTCTTTAACCAATCCGCGTTAACATATTTAGCATACATACTGGTAATAGTCACTTTCTATGTGCTTTATAAAATGCCAATTGGTTTAACAATTAGAATGGCAGGAGAAAATCCAGTTGCTAATGAGGCCCAAGGTATTAATGTATTATTAATTCGCACTGGTGCAGTCATGGTCGGAAGTGCTTTGATGGCAATTGGGGGTGCATTTTTAACTATGTCCGCATTTGATGCTTTTTATTTTGGTATGATTAACGGCAGAGGCTGGATCTGCATCGCGCTGGTTATTTTTGCGTCTTGGAGACCGGGTAAAGCCTTCTTGGGGGCAATTTTATTTGCATTATTTGAAGCATTACAAATTAGGGCGCAATTAATAGGTGCAGATGTTATTCCATATCAAATTTTTTCTATGATGCCATACTTTCTCAGCATAGTTGCGATGATGCTTGTTGCACGAAGAGCCGCCTATCCTAAGGCATTATTAGTACCATTTAGACAAGGAGACCGTATCTAATGTTTGACTTACTTATTAAAAACGCCAATCTTCCAGATGGTCGTGAGAATATTGATATCGCTATTCAAAATAAAAAAATAGTAGCCGTTGAAAAAAACATCGCTGGCGATGCAGGCAATAGTATTGATGCGACAGATAAACTAGTTTCTCCGGGGCATGTAGATAGCCATTTTCATTTAGATGCTACTCTAACCCTAGGCCAACCACGTTTTAATGAAAGTGGCACTTTACTTGAAGGTATTCAGCTATGGGATGAGCTGAAACCGCATTTAACTATAGAACTTATAAAAAAACGCGCCCGTAAATTATGTCATTGGGCAATAGCAAATGGCTGTTTGGCAATTCGCAGTCATGTAGACATAAGTGACGATCGATTGTTAGCAGTAGAAGCGCTATTAGAATTACGTAAAGAAATGCGGAATTGGATAGATATTCAACTAGTTGCATTTCCACAAAATGGATATTTGCGCTATAAAAACTCTATTGAAAACCTTGATAGAGCATTAAAAAAAGGTGTAGAAGTTGTTGGCGGTATTCCACACTTTGAGCGCACTACGAATGAGGGTTCTTTATCTATTAAATTGTTATGTGAGGTAGCGGCAAAACACGGATTATTAGTTGATATGCATTGTGATGAAACTGATGACCCTATGTCTAGACATGTTGAAACGTTGGCGTTTGAATCTCAACGCTTGGGTTTGCAGGGTAGAGTTACGGGTTCGCACTTAACATCCATGCACTCAATGGATAATTATTACGTGAGCAAATTAATACCATTATTACGAGAAGCTGACTTACAAGTTGTTGCCAACCCATTAATAAATATTACCATACAAGGTCGCCATGATCTCTATCCTAAGCGCAGAGGAATGACACGAGTTAAAGAATTATTAGAAAATAATATTAATGTTGCTTTTGGTCATGACTGTGTAATGGATCCTTGGTATAGCCTTGGGAAACATGATATGTTAGATGTTGCTAATATGGGATTGCATGTGGGACAAATGACAGGCATGCAGCAAATGCAGCAAATATTTCAAGCTATTACTAGTAATGGCGCCAAAGTAATGCAACTAGATAATTACGGTATTGAAGTTGGTTGCAATGCTAATTTGGTAGTTCATCAAGCCAATAATCCAATTGAAGCGATACGCTTATGCAATGCACGTTTGTTTGTAATTCGTAATGGGCAAGTTATTGCAAAGGCTAACCCAATACAAAGCGAACTATTATTAGATACAAAAAAAGTAACGAGTGTTATAGATTGGACTCTCTAAGAATGTTAAAAAACAACAAGTTATAGACCTAGTTTTACGTAGTATTGGCTTAAATCCTTAGTTAATAGGAGTGTGAAAAATGATAAAAAATAATCCTAAATATTATGATGCACACTGGATGCCATATACCTCAAATAGGGAATTTAAAGCAAATCCACGCATAATGGTCTCGGCTAAAGATAGCTATTATATAGATGATAAAGGCAGGAAAATATTTGACGGTCTTTCGGGGCTATGGACTTGTGGAGCAGGCCATTCACGTCCTGAAATCGTGGAAGCTGTAAGTAAACAAATTGACACTCTAGATTACTCCCCGGCATTTCAATTTGGACATGACAAATCGTTTGAATTAGCAAATAGAATTATTGAACTTACTCCAAAAGATCTAGACCGTGTTTTTTTTACATGTTCCGGCTCAGAGGCGGTAGATAGTGCCCTTAAAATTGCTCGAGCTTACTGGAGGCATAAGGGAAAGGTCGGTAAAACTCGTTTGATTGGAAGAATAAAGGGCTATCATGGAGTTAATTTTGGGGGGATCAGTGTTGGTGGTATTGGTCCAAATAGAGAGATGTTTGGACAAGGTATTGAAGCTGATCATTTAACAACCACCTTGTTACCAGAAAACTTATTTAGCAAAGGACAACCTCAAGTTGGAGATCATTTAGCCGATGAATTATTAAATAAAATAGCATTGCATGGGGCTTCTAATATTGCCGCAGTAATTGTAGAACCAATGGCGGGTTCTGCAGGAGTAATACCACCTCCTATAGGTTATCTTAATAGGCTACGTAAAATCTGTGATTCTAATGATATTTTATTAATCTTTGATGAAGTGATAACCGCTTTTGGCCGCATGGGCGCGAAGACAGGGGCTGAAGCATTTGGCGTTATTCCAGATATAATTACTTTTGCAAAACAAGTTAGTAATGGCAGTCAACCGCTAGGTGGTGTAGTGGTTAACAAAAATATTTATGAAACTTTTATGGATACTAAAGCACCAAATTATATGGTTGAATTATTCCATGGTTATACATATTCTGCGCACCCGGTGGCTTGTGCTGCATCGATTGCAAGTTTAGATATATTACAGAATGATAATTTGGTAGAGCGAGTGCAAAAAATGAGCCCAATATTTGAACAAGAACTACATAGCCTTAAAGGTTTGCAATATGTTGCGGATATTCGTAATTATGGATTGGCTGGTGGAATTACTATTGAGGCTGCTAAAGATCAACCCGCATTACGACCTTACCAAATAGCAATGAAATGTTGGGATAAAGGTTTTTATGTGCGATATGGAGGAGATACTATTCAATTAGGCCTGCCATTTATCGTATCCGAACAAGAAATAAAGGATGTTGTTGGTGCAATATCTGACTCGATTAAAGAATTACAATAAAGGAGAAAGAGGGAATGAAAGTAATAGAACACCTTGTTAATGGTGAAATTTTATCAATGGGTGACCCTACTCAAGATGTATTTAATCCATCTACTGGAGAGGTTAGCAAGCAAGTATCGCTAGCTACAAAAACCACTGCTGAAAAGGCTATAACTGCTGCGCAGGATGCTTTTCCAGCGTGGCGAGCAACGCCGCCACTTAAACGCGCTAGAATTATGTTTCGTTTTAAAGAATTGTTAGAGAAAAATATTAATAAAATAGCACAATTAATTGGAGAAGAGCATGGAAAAATTGCACACGATGCGCTTGGTGAAGTAACTCGAGGTATCGAGAATGTTGAATATGCTTGCTATGCGCCAGAACTACTAAAAGGAGAACACAGTAAAAATATTGGAACCAATATTGATTCATGGAGTGAGTTTCAACCTTTAGGAGTTGTTGCGGGAATCACTCCCTTTAATTTTCCAGCAATGGTGCCATTATGGATGTATCCGATGGCAATAGTTTGTGGCAATTGTTTTGTATTAAAACCATCAGAAAGAGATCCTTCGGCAGCATTGTTTGTTGCTCAATTATTATATGAAGCGGGTTTGCCAAAAGGGGTGCTAAATGTAGTTAATGGCGGTAAGGAAGCAGTAGATACTTTACTGACTGATGAAAGAGTACAAGCTGTAAGTTTTGTTGGATCGACTGCTATTGCAAAATACGTTTACAATACTGCTACTGAGCATAATAAGAGGTGTCAAGCACTCGGAGGAGCTAAGAATCACGCTATTGTAATGCAAGATGCAGAAATGGAGAATACAGTGAATGCTTTAATAGGTGCTGCATTTGGCTCTAGCGGTGAACGGTGTATGGCAATTTCTGTTGCAGTCGCAGTTGGTTCAGAGACGGCAGATAATTTAATTGCTGGCTTAAAATCCAAGATGAATAATCTAAAAGTAGGTAATTTTGATGATAGCAATAATGATTTTGGGCCACTTATAACTAAAGATCATATGAAAAAAGTTAAACAATATATAACCAGTGCAGAAGCTCAAGGTGCAGATATTGTTGTGGATGGGCGGAGTGTTAATGTGGAGGGTTGTGAAAATGGTTTTTACGTTGGCGGCACACTTATAGATAGTGTACAGGCTTCAATGGAGTCCTATCAGAACGAAATATTCGGCCCAGTATTGCAAGTTGTTAGGGTAGATACTATGCAACAAGCAATAGATTTAATAGACGAACATGAATACGGCAACGGTACTTGTATTTTCACCCGAGATGGGGAAGCGGCGCGTTATTTTAGCGACCAAATAAAAGTCGGCATGGTTGGTATAAATGTCCCATTACCCGTCCCAGCTGCACAGCATAGTTTTGGTGGTTGGAAACAATCAATGTTTGGTGATTTGGCAGCATATGGACCTGATAGTGTAAGATTTTATACACGAAGAAAAACTATAACTCAACGCTGGCCATCATCCAGTATTCGCGAGGGCGTTAACTTTTCTTTCCCTTCATAATTGGATTGGAAGTTTGTTTCTAAGGACTTCCTTTAGGAAGTCCTTTTTTCGCCCCGAAACCTTCATTTTTTCTGCAAATTACGTTTGATGGTACTTTGAAGTTTTTTCAAAGTCAGCCTAACAATTTTAGTTGACAAGTATAAATAAAATATGTAACCTGTCTAACTAGTCAAGAAGTTTTAAGTTGTTTTGTTCACCCAATAGTATAAGGAGTAATTGAATGAGTAAATTGAAGTGTGGTTTAATCCAGATGAGCTTGAAAGGTGATGGTACGATGGCGCCAGAAAAAATACGTGATTTAATGATTGAGGCTCATATCCCAATGCTAGAGGAAGCAGCTAAACAAGGAGTAAAAGTACTGTGTTTTCAAGAAGTATTTACTTCGCCGTACTTTTGCCCAAGTCAGGATAAAAAATGGTATGCGGCGGCTGAGTCGATTCCCGATGGACCCACAATTAAACTTATGCAAGAATATGCAAAAAAATACCAAATGGTAATTGTTGTTCCTATTTATGAAGAAGAAATGCCCGGTGTTTATTACAATACCGCGGCAGTAATAGATGCTGATGGAAGTTTTTTAGGCAAATATCGTAAAACTCATATTCCTCAAGTTGCACCCGGTTTTTATGAAAAATTTTTCTTTAAGCCTGGAAATCTTGGTTATCCAGTATTTGATACTGCGTATGTTAAGTTGGGAGTATATATTTGTTATGACAGGCATTTCCCTGAGGGCTGGCGTGCATTAGCTTTAAATGGAGCTGAATATATTGTTAATCCTTCAGCCACGGTGGCAGGATTAAGTAAGTATTTATGGGAGTTGGAGCAACCAGCTTCGGCGGCTGCAAATGGAGTATTTATCGGAGCGATAAATCGTGTTGGTAAAGAAGAGCCATGGGCAAAGCAAATGGGTGAATTCTATGGATCAAGTTATATTGTAAATCCTCGTGGTGAAATTGAAGCACAAGCAAGTTATGGTGATGATGAGTTGTTGGTGCATGAAATCGATTTAGATATGGTGCGAGAAGTTCGAGATACATGGCAATTTTTCAGAGACAGGCGAAGTGACCTTTATGGGAGGTTAACCGAAAAATAGTTTCATGAATGAACCAACATCTAGTAAGTCTTCAAAGTCTACATCTATAGACATTAACAATTTGTGTCTTACATTTGAGACGCAAACTGAACCGGTGCATGCGCTTTCTGATATTAACTTGCAAGTTAATTCAGGTGATTTTGTGTCTTTAATAGGTCCTAGTGGCTGTGGTAAAACCACATTATTGCGTGTAATAGCGGATTTAGAAAAACCAACAAGTGGCACAATAAGCGTAGAAGGTAAATCACCACATGAGGCACGTTTAGATCGTTCTTATGGGTATGTTTTTCAAACTCCAGCTCTATTGCCTTGGCGTAATATAGAGTCAAACATCCATTTACCATTAGAGATGTCGGGTTATTCAAAACATGAGCAAAAAAAACTTTCGCAGCAATATTTGTTATTGGTAAGCTTGACAGGATTTGAAAAAAAATATCCATGGCAATTATCAGGTGGTATGCAACAACGTGTTTCAATTGCGCGCGCTTTGAGTTTTAATCCTGATATGCTCCTGATGGATGAGCCATTTGGTGCACTCGATGAAATTACTCGTGACCGTTTAAATGAAGAGCTATTACATTTATGGGAAAAAACTCAGAAAACAGTTGTATTTGTGACTCACTCAATACCTGAAGCAGTATTTTTATCTAGTAAGATTGTGGTAATGTCTGCTCGTCCAGGGAAAATTATTAATGTTATTGATACTAATTTTCCAAAAGATAGGACCTTTGACATCCGCGAAACACCTGAGTTTTTAGAGGTTTCGCAACTTGTAAGAGAAGGCCTAAAAGAAGGGCATAGTGATGGAAGCTAATAGGATTCTTAATATTATTATGAGCGGCTCAGTTGGCCCAGTTGTTATATTGGTTTCCATTATTATCATGGTATGGTACGCAGGGGCCGTTTATTTAAACAGCTCATTTTTAATTGATAGATATGAAAAAAATAATATAGATTGGAGTTTTTCAGAATTAGCCACAGATTCTTGGTCGATGGAGCGCCCTGTATTGCCTTCACCACACCAAGTAGCCAAAGAACTTAAAAGAACTATTTGGGATAAGAAAATAACCTCTAAACGCAGTTTGGTTTTCCATTCTGGAGTGACCTTGTCTTCTGCTATGTTAGGATTTGCAATGGGAACTTTTCTGGGTATTTTATTGTCAGTCGGTATTGTCTATGTGCCAGCATTAGATAGAACTTTAATGCCTTGGATAATTGCATCACAAACTATCCCAATTCTCGCAATAGCTCCTATGATTGTTGTTGTGTTAGGTTCAATGGGTATTGTAGGTTTGTTCCCTAAGGCTACCATTTCAACTTATTTATGTTTTTTTCCTGTAGTAGTTGGGATGGTGAAAGGTTTACGATCACCAAATATAATTCTGGTAGATTTAATGCATAGTTATTCAGCTTCAAAAGCGCAAGTTTTTTGGAAACTACGTATACCAGCATCGATTCCATTTTTATTTGCTAGTTTGAAAATAGCCATTGCTTTAAGTATAGTGGGGGCAATAGTAGCAGAGCTTCCAGCAGGTGCTCAAGGAGGCCTTGGAGCGCGCCTTTTGTCAGGCTCATATTATGGGCAAACTAACCTCATTTGGGCAGCTTTGATAACTGCCTCAGTGATTTCGGCAACTCTAGTTTCTGTAGTTGGCAGAATGGAGCGATCAATTAATAATCGCATGGGGCTGCAAACATGAATTTTTTGACCATCTTTAAAAGTCGCTCCTTAAGTGGATTATTATGTCTTGTTTTTTCAATATCTACTTTAATTTCATTGCAGCTTAATGAGATAAATGATTATGTATTAAATCCTTTTATGGTAATTATTATTGCTGCTGTAAGTTTGGTGTTTTTTGTAAATCGTCATCAAGGCATATTTCTATTATCTATTTGTTTTGCTGCTTTATTTTCAGGAGTTTGGTCCGTATTAAGTTTAATACATTCATTAAATGCAGACACGATTATAGGGTTGGATGTTTGGTTGTTTGTGAGTGCATTATGGTTTTTAACTTGGCATAACTTAGTTCAGCTTTCGGCAATAAAAACATTAAATAAATTTATGGAATTATTTCTTACTGCAGTCATTCCATTACTATTCGGTTCTTGGATATTTTTTCTATGGGAGGTAATAACTATAGGTATGTCTGTGCCGCAGGTATTGTTACCATCTCCAAGCCTAATTTGGCAAGTATTTGATGGTGCCGGTGCTACTTTATTTGCAGATTTTTATCAAACTTTTGTGCGTTCAGCAATTCCTGGTTTTATTATAGGAAGTGGGTCTGGATTTATTATTGCCATTGCAGCAGATAAAATTCCTTTTTTACAGCGTGGATTAATTCCGATAGGTAATTTTTTTAGTGCTATACCGATAGTTGGGATAGCACCAATTATGATAATGTGGTTTGGTTTTGATTGGCAATCTAAAGCAGCGGTTGTTGCCATAATGACTTTTTTCCCAATGATGGTAAATACTTTAGTTGGTATTAACGAGACCGATAAAATTGATCGAGATTTGTTACACACTTATGCTACTAATTATTGGCGTGAACTTTTAAGTTTGCGGCTGCCAAATGCGATGCCTTTTATTCTTAATGCATTGAAAATTAACTCAACTTTAGCTATGATTGGAGCTATAGTAGCAGAATTTTTTGGAACACCCATTGTTGGAATGGGTTTTAGAATTTCGGCCGAGGTTGGTCGATTGAATATCGATATGGTATGGGCAACAATTGCTATTGCTGCACTAACTGGCTCGATGTTTTATGGGGTATTTGCCCTGTTAGAGAGAAAATTAACTTTCTGGCATCCATCGATGCGAAAAAGTTAATATACAGAGTAAGTACTAGTAATGTAATAATATATGAAAGGGAGAAGTGATGAAAATATATAAAAGTATATTAACTGCAATTTGTTCTATCATGCTTATGGCTGCTAGTTTTACAACACAGGCAGACGATAAGTTTACTTTGCAGATAAAGTGGGTAACTCAGGCGCAGTTTGCGGGCTATTATGTTGCTCTAGAAAAAGGGTTTTATGATGATGAAGGTCTTGATGTTACAATTAAGGCAGGTGGTCCAGATATAGCGCCTCCTCAAGTTATTGCTGGTGGTGGTGCTGATATACTAATAGAATGGATGCCAGCAGCATTGGCATCTAGAGAAAAAGGACTTAATTTAGTCAACATTGCTCAACCATTTAAACGCTCTGGCATGATGTTAACATGCCGCAAAGATTCAGGCATAAGTTCGCCTGCTGATTTCCCAAATAAAACTTTGGGTGTTTGGTTTTACGGTAATGAATATCCATTTCTTAGCTGGATGAGTAAATTAGGCATTGCCACTGATGGTAGTGATGGTGGAGTAACAGTATTGAAGCAAGGTTTTAATGTTGATCCAATTCTGCAAAAGCAAGCTGACTGTGTCTCAACGATGACTTACAATGAATACTGGCAAGTTATAGATGGTGGACTTTCAGCAAGTGAGCTATCAGTTTTTTCTTACGAGGACCAAGGTGTTTCTACACTTGAGGACGGTTTATATGTGCTGGAAGAAAATCTAAGTGATCCTGCTTTTGTTGATAAAGCAGCACGGTTCTTGCGTGCAAGTATGAAAGGTTGGGAGTGGGCTACCAATAATTCTGATGCAGCTGCCGATATTGTGCTTGAGTATGATATGACTGGTGCCCAAACTGAAAAACATCAGCGTCGTATGATGGGTGAGATCAACAAACTAACCGCAAATGGTGGTAAATTAAATGTTGACGACTACCAACGTACTGTTGATACTTTGCTAGGTAGTGATTCTGATCCAGTGATCAACAAAGAACCAGTAGGAGCTTGGACTCATAAGGTCTGGGATGCTGCATTTGGTTCATAATTTTTTAAAATCTAATTTCTTGTAGGAGTGATACTATGTCTGTACTAATTAAAAATGGAACAATTGTTAATGCTGATCAATCTTTTCAAGCCGATGTGCTATGTGCAGATGGCAAAATACAGGAAATTGGCAGTAATATCTCAGCGCCAAGTGGCGCTGAGATTATAGATGCCGCCGGGCAGTACGTTATGCCTGGTGGTATCGACCCTCATACCCATATGCAGTTACCGTTTATGGGAACAGTTGCCAGTGAAGATTTTTATACTGGCAC